>OKSD01002260.1_pt1 | contig 16772 bp, 14 predicted proteins | sample 1601221 | NCBI WGS metagenome assembly OKSD01 (sample SAMEA3541550, study PRJEB24748) | human gut metagenome | biome: human gut; feature: human-associated habitat; material: faeces | place: China | collected 2012
TCGGCCAGCCCTATGAGGAATGGTTCATCACGGACTATGACTGCTATGTGGACGGTCTTTACAGTAAGCTGGGTGAATATGAAAATCTGGACGAGCTGAATTATCTGGCATCGAAGCTGGATGAAATGAGCGAAAGCGAATACGCACAGTTTCAGGCCGGTATGGAAATGGGCGACCATTGCGGCAGCCTGCAGGAGATCATCAACCTCACCGAGAATCTGGATTGCTATGAGGTTTACCCCGATATCCATGACTATGACGATCTGGGCCGCTATTACATCGAAGAACTGGACGTTATGCAGGTGCCAGAGCATTTGCAGAATTACATCGACTATGAGGCCTACGGCCGGGACGTTGCGTTGGAGGAAAACGGCACCTTCACGGATCAGGGCTATGTGCGTGATACAGGCGACAGCTTCCATGAGTATTATGACGGCGAGCGCGGCAGTATCCCCGACGAGTACCGGGTGATGACTTTTCAGGACGATCTTCCCGAAGAAGAAAAATCTGAATGGGCTATGGATATCGCCTTTGACATGGACGAGTTTTTCCGTCAGAACGATCCGCAGTATGCGGCGGAGCACCCGGAGGCACACGCCGCAAAGGAAGAACTGTATGAAAATCTGATGGCCGGACGCATTTCCGCTTTGGATGAAAAGCTGGCGGCACTGGGGCAGACGCAGGAGGACTATCTTCCTTCGGAGATTGAAAAGTTCAAGGATGCCACGGGCTATGAGGAATTTCTTGACTTTGACCCAGCGGAGGTCAAGGCCGCTTTGGATGACCCGGAGAAGTCCCATGCGGATGAAATGCTGTCCGCTGCGGAGAAGGTTGCCTCGGAAAAGATGACTGTGCTTGTAGTGGAACCTATGAAGGAACCCTATGTGAAGGAGATCGCCCCCGACCTTCATTCCCTGCAGGCAGAGGTTGGCGGTGATATTGGAGCGACCTATCCCTATTCCGACCCGGTGGCGCTGGTCTGCAATGATGAAGGAAAGCTCATAGGGCTTGATCTGAACCGTGGGCTGCGGGATGAAAATGGAGAAATTTATGATATCGTAGCAGGGACTTTCCTGGTGGTTGGACTTGGTGAGGAAGATTTTGCGTCCCTGTCCCCGGAACTGATTCAGAAATACACGGAACAGTTCAAAACGCCGGAACGATTTATGCAGATCAATGGCAATATCGTTGTTCTTCCTGTCCCAGCAGAGAAGCAAGACCTCGCTTATCTGCCAGACCGTTTTGAAACTGGCGAGCGTGTGCAGACACCGAGGGGCAGCTTTCAGGTGACGGCTATGAGCCGGGAACAGATGGAGGCGGCCGGTTACGGTGTCCACCATATTTCCGATGATGGAAAGTATCTTATCATGGGAAATGGTACACGGGCCTTTGCCGTGGCAGCGGAGCAGCCGGAAAAGGACAATCCTCTCCGAACCGCTGAAATGACGCTGGAGGATGACTGCGGCATGATCGACGGCGTTATTAACAACGGCAGACGCGGCGAAGAATTGGAAAAAGCCCAGAAGTATGCAGAGCGGACAACGCCGGAGAAGCCTTCCATCCGTGAGCGGTTGGAGGATGCCAAACGGGAATGTGCGGAGCGCAAGCCCCCGGAAGTGAAGCGTCCCGGCCGTGAGGCCCCGGAGCATGGCGACCTATGAGCCGGAGCAAGAAATGGCGTCTGGAATGGTCCTTCTTCCTGGGGGAGAACGGCAGGCGGCAGTATAACAAAACCTGTCTCGGCTGCGCTCACGGGTGCAAGCAGAGTTTCCAGACAGTTTTGGTGGCCTGTCCCCACTACCTTTCCAAACGCTCCAAAAACTGCGGGGATAAGGGTGGAAAAACAGAAAAATAATCCTCTGTATCAGCCTTTTCAAAGGGAGCCTTTATGATTTCTCATGTGATGGCCTGATTGCTGGCACACGGAGAAAAAGGCTCGATTTCAAACACTTTCTGTCACACAAAACGGGAGTACAGCTTTTCGGTTCATCCGATTGGCTGTACTCCCGCTTTTCTCAGCAAAATAGAAGCAACTTTATTAAAGGCGAGACGTACTCATTATAGTGAAATGTTCTCGTACAGTTTCGATAGCTTATTTGCGAGTTTCTTATGAAAATATCCAAATTCCAACACATTGATGGAGCGACGAGCATCAATTAGGTTTTGCAATTTCGCCACGCCTTCTGTCGTCGGATGAACTTCAATAGCTTGTTGTGCGCCCTCAATTAAGCGAGAAATGCGGAAGTATTTCCAATTTTCAATTAGGCGCTCACAAACTCTACCAATAATTCCGACAGAGCATAGCAGAACATTTAATATACTATTGTTCGTCAAAAAGAACAGAAAGATGCTACTTATAAGAGTCAACCCAAGCGCCGTTGTGATAATACGTGTTTTGACCATGTTGGAATTCCACCAAGTGTTTTGCCGTTGACATTCAAACTGAGCATCTATACCCTCGTAGTCTTTTTGAAAAACGTACCAGTCTCGGACTCCGGGAGGCGAATCATATCCTGTATTTGTTATCTGAGTGGTTCCATCAAGGAGATTATTCTCATATATTCTTTCGGTTTGTTCTCGTATTTTGCGAAGTTCAGATTCTGAGAACTGATCAACTTGTATATCTAACACATAGGAGTCAAAATATTTCCTGAGCATAGAGGCCTGGCTAACTTTTTGGGATGTTATTCGCCCAAACACAAGGGCCATAGCATCTGCAACACCGGGTATACCGTTTATGATATACATCGGCCAACCAGATGGAAAGAAAACAGAAAATGCAGATACTAGGCATGCGATCCAGGTTAAATGGTTATATTTCTCTGCGGAATTAAAACACATACGAGCAGCATACTGAACTTTTAGCGCAAATTCACTATTTTGCCGTTCTTGAATATCATTGCTGTTTATCATTTTTCCTTACCATCTCCTGTAGCAATAAGTAGTCATCTCTTACAATTTTCCGCAATCGATTGTCTACACAGTACTTCATAATGAATGGGCCGTGGCAAGAACGGAGTCTTCGTCCTGAACCGCAAGGGCATAATATATGCCCGCGGTATTTTTTATCTGATATAAATGCCATTAATCTAATCGTTTTAACAACATCAGGCTCGTTGAAATAATCTGAATAGGTTTGAATGATGCCTTTCCAGTCATGCCCACGTTCCCCAAACGGAAATTCCCCATAACGTTGATAGAATTCATACGAAAAATAATATGGCTCAACAAATTCTTCCAACCACGCTTCTAAGGAAAAGCCATCAACAAACCGAACCCTGATACTAGTATCTGTTTCAAGGCATAGTTTGCCATTTAAATACCTGTGCGGATAGTTGCAATCAATATGATTGCCGGCATCCAATACGTAAGGGAGTTTTTCTGATTCTATCGGAATAACAATTTTTACCGAGTATTCTTTGCAAAGTTGAAATCCTTTTGCAGAGCGGTTGATTAGAATAGAGCCTGCAAGCACAATTTCCGTTTCTTCCATTGTGCATTTTTTCAATTTTCTATAATTGTATAGGTGCAGCAGGCTATTAGCCTGCTGCACGGCAACCGCTTTAGAAATAATCATAGGCCTCGATAAGGCTTTGCTGCGCCTTGTGAACTAATGGGTTTCGGCGGAGTGGTATTACAGTACTTGTTACCCAAGACAGAAGATACAGACGTGTTTCCAAGCCCGTTTTCAATTGATGCCCTAAACCGCTGGTCATCGTCTTGCTGCAAAGATTCAATGAGATCATCCTTAACGGCCTTAACCCAACGGAAGAAATGTGCCGGAATCCGTTCATTTTGATTCCACTTATCTGCCAAGTTGTCCTCAGGGTTAGCCGGGTTTGATATGTACCATTTTCCGTCTGGACGAGAGAAAACGGTGCGGCTACCATATATCTGCGCAAAATCCTTAAATGTGAGAGTTTGCTGCCGGGCATAGATGTTAAGTTCGTTGAGCACATACTCCAGCAATTCAAAGACAGAACAATTAGGATCGTACCGCGAAGCAATCTGCGTAGTAACTACATTGATAATTGCAGAAATAGGCTTGATCTCGTCGCCATCCTTGATTTTTGCATAAAATACATCTCGATGGTATTTCAAAATCTGGATGACCCGTTGAAGCGCCGATCGGTCCAATTCATGAGGGATTTCTTCAACTGATGCAAAAAGGACACGGTTCGCTGCAAAGAGACGCTCGCGATAAGCTGATCTAGACGCGGTCAAAAAAGGCTCATTCTTTGCATCAAACCACGCGCGTAACCCTTTAGGATTGTTGGTCAACCACGAGTAATTCCGCTCCCCGTTATGTTTTGGAATTGCAATTGCTGTCTCAATCAAGTCAGGCTCCAAACTCTTTTTGATGAGTCGGTTCTTATTCTCAACCGTTTCATCTGTGGCGGGGACAATGTCGATTGTAAAACCGATGTCATTGATATCAGCATATTCAATTGTGAAGCATTCTTTATATATCGTCAGCTTGCCACCGTAGATTCCGCTTGAACTGAGAGCGTCTTCAATTATTTGCCGAAGTTCACTTGGAGTATAGTCAACTCGACTTCCGCGAACTTGACAGATGAAATCTAAATCATAGCTTGCAGAGGGATCCGTAGCGTTCGGACGAATTACCGTTCCGAAAGCAAACGACCCCTGAGGGTACATGTCTGCGTCAATGCCATAGTCATTGAGGAACTTCGTAATTGCGCTGTATTTTTCAACGGCGTTCTTGTACATTGTCGGCGATATATCAAGGCTAGAGATAATGGACAGGATGTCTTTTTGACGTTCAGGTATATTCTTCACAAGATTACCTCTCTTTCTATAGTATCAGTAGCACTCAACTGTAACGAGTGCTATTTCTTGCCTACATAATACCACCTCTGTTCTAAAAAGTCAATGATTTATCGAAGAAATCGTTTTTGCGTGAATCATTTGTGATTATATTATAAAAAACGGACGATTTTAATTGACAAAATCGTTTTTTGAAAGTATACTATCATGGTGCGCAACAAACGGGAGGATATAGCTATGTTAATACAGTTTTCTGTTTCTAACTTCTTATCGTTTAATGAGAAGGAAACGTTTTCGATGATAGCCGGTAAAGCTCGAAAAAATATTGATCGAGTTTTTAGTAACAAGAAAATTAAACTCACTAAGTGTGAAGTGATACTCGGAGCAAATGCATCAGGAAAATCCAATCTTGTGTCTGCATTTCAATTTGCCCAAAGTGTAATAGTCGATGGTTTACCTCGCGGCTTTTCAAATAAATTTTTTAGATTAAATCCTGAAAATAAAACTGTTCCTTCCGAGTTTGAAATTGAACTTCTTTGCGGTTCAAAGATTTTTGTATATGGATTTTCTGTTATTCTTTCGACGGGAAGTGTTTTGGAAGAATATTTATATGAGAAGATAAGCCCCTCATCTAAGAAGATGTTATTTAGTCGAGATACGGCTTTAGGTTTATTTGACGTAGGGAACTATTTCAAAAGTAACGATGCAATTGCAAAACTGAATAACTATGGTGAAGATAGTGTTGCTGATCAAGAAGTCCTATTCTTGACAATTATCAACAGGAACAAAGGAAAAATGTTTTCCGATTTTCCTGAATTACAAGTTCTACGAAATATATTTGAGTGGTTTTCCGATAAACTTAATATAAGTTTTCCGGATAGCATTCTTACAGGATATCCGTACTTTACTGATGCAAATCTAGATGAAATCGCTGAACTGTTAAATGCACTTGGCACGGGCATTAGTGAATTAAAAATTGTTGAGGTTCCTGTAGAGGTGATAAAGAGCAAAATACCCGATGAGTTCTATAATAGAATTGTTGCAGATTTAGAAAAGGCAAATGCTCGTATACAGGCAGAAACTGATGACCGCCCCAGAATTATGGCCCGCTCTTATAAAGAGTTTTACACTTTTGAGATAGATGCCAATGGGAAAATAACTATTACCACAATTGAATTTAGCCACGAAAACAAGAAAGTATTTTTCGATCTAAACGAAGAATCAGATGGCACCGCTAGGTTACTAGACTTAATAGAGATTTTGTTCAAGGTGTCTGATGATCGAGTTTTTATAATTGACGAAATTGATAGATGCCTACATCCATCAATGACGGTGAAGGTAATAGAATTGTTTTTGTCAATGGCAAAAAAGCGAAACACGCAGTTGATTATTACTTCTCACGAGTCAAGGCTCCTGGCATCTGAAATGCTTCGTAATGATGAAATCTGTTTTGTGTGCAAGACAGCACAAGGAAAGTCTATCATTAACCCTTTGGAGAAATATCAACTTCGTGCGGATAAAAAAGTATATGCTGCACTATTTGATGGAACTTTAGATGCTGGTCCTTCTTTTGATGAGGAAAAATTGTCCAGACTATCTGAATAGTATAGAAAAATGTGAGGTGAAAAAACGCCACCTCACATTTTTTGTTTGCGTTTACAGTCAGCCAACAATCAGCCGGTACACAGTCAGCGGCACATACCACGCCGCCACGATCAGCCGCCAGACCAGGACGAAACCGCCGATGATCCCGGCTAGGATAAAGTTCAGCGCGAACAGGGCGATCCCACTGCCCAGGGAGCCGCCGCCTGGTATGATCCAGAGGCGCAGCCGCCAGATGCCGAACGGCAGCCCGCAGAGTATCCATAACCATAGGTAGTCCAGCTCACCGTTTTTCACGCAAGCGGACCGGAAGATGCAGTACAGCAGCGCGGCGGCCGCCACGGGCAGGATCGTCTTGTAAAAGAAATCCTTTATCGCTTCGCCTCTCGTCATAGGCTCGCCTCCTTTGATATATCTATATCGCTATTATATTTGATGTTCTGACAAAAGCCCAGGATAAAACGCAGAAAACGGATTTATTCCAGTTCCACATTCTTTTTTCGCTCCCGCTCCGGCTGCGGCGGGGAAAGAAAATCCTCCACATTCCGGCGTATAGCAGCATAGTCCCGTTCTTCCCGTTGGGCTTTCTGCAATTCAGCTTTCAGCGTGGCCTTCTTTGCGTTGAGCTCGTCCATTTCAGCCTGCATCCGCTCCGTGGCAGGCAGCGGGACCGCACCCAGCCGCTTGCACTCTCTGGCGGCGGCTTCAAAAAGAATGATCTCGCTCTCATGTCCCCGCAGAAACTTTTCCTTATCTCTGGACGCCTTATAGCGGTCATAGATCGGTTTGAGCTGGCGGTAGGTGCCGACGTGCTTCATCTTCAAGGCCAGTTCGTCGATCTTTGCCCCGGTGTCCCAGAGGTATGCTTTGAGTTGGGCGACGGAGGCAGACACCGCCTCGCATCGATCCACCAATTCCTCATAGCTGCCGATACCGTGCTCTGTCAAAAAGTTGGAGGTATCTGCGATCCGTTTGAGATTTTCGATGGTCGCCCAGCGGCAATAGCCTGCACTCTGCTGTGCCTTGATGTTGTTCTGGATATCAATGAGCAGGCTGATCTTTCCGCTCCGCTGCTTCGGATGGCGGGAAGGTCTGGAACGTCCGACGATCCGGGCAGCAAGGGCTTCTTCGGTGTAGTCCACACCTAGGGTTTTCAGACGGGTGAACCGTTCCTGATCCGGCGCTCTGGCTGAGATATACTTGCCCCGCTTGATTTCATAACCTTCTCTCTGCAGGCGGCGAAGCAGTTCTTCCAGGTTGGAACAGGCTGGCAGGAGTCGGTCAATGGCAGCTTTCAACTTTGCCTTATAGCTGGTGCCGTTCTGTGCAGCCTGATGTTCAATATAGCTCTTGCCCTTGTCTTGTCCTGGGATGATGACGGACAGACCGTGTTCCTTACAAAGCCGGTCGGAGGTACGGCGGATATCGTGATAGCTTCGCTTGTTGGAATGATAGTGCTTATGATCCGCAAAGCTGACTGCATTGAAAATCAAGTGGTTATGAACATGATCTTTGTCTATGTGGGTGGTAAGTACAAATTCATACTTGCCGCCCAGAATTTCTTTTGCAAGCTCCATACCAATTTCATGGGCTTGCTCCGGCGTGACCTCCCCAGGCTGAAAGGCTTGGATTAGATGGCGGCCCAGGTTCATTCCCTTGTCGATGGCATGGCGACGGGTCCAGGCAAATTCGATATCCGCAGTTTCGGCGGCGCAGCCATAGGAGGATACAAGCAACTTTCCGTCCGTCTTTTCCGGGTTGCAGATATAGTCAATGGCAGCTTTCAGCGTTGACTTGATAGGATGTGTCTTTGTAACTGCCATATCTCATTCAGCCTCTCCCGTATCTCGCTCATGTCGGCCTGATACGCAGAACCTCCGGCGTTGATCCGCTTGGCGATCTGGTTGATGTTCCGACCGATGGCGGAAAGCTCTCTGGTAAATGCCTTGATATCTGCGGTGTCCGTATAGATGATATACCCGTCAATCGCCATCTTGCGGAGGTAGGCACCGATCCGCTGGGTGGGGAGCTGAGCCATCTTCTGTTCAATCAAAGCCCGTTCCTCCGCCGTCACCGGGCAGCGAAGAACGATGGGCCGTTTCCTGTTTGCCATAGCGGATACCTCCGTTTCTCATAAGGGTTTGGGATATCCCAACAAGCAATTTTCTCTTTTCGGGCAAGGAACCTGAAAAGAAGAAAAATCCGCAAGTGTGGCTACACTTGCTGTGCTTGCTGACTACTTCGTACCCCCGTATTCCTTCCGCTACCCATACTACAATCTGAATGGGGCCTTTTGGCCACATCTGCGGATTTTTGCAAAAGAAAAACGCCATGAACTACCTGTTCATAGCGTTCCTTACACCGTATTCAATTTTCTCCCTCGCTGTCTGCTCTTGCATCCAGTAGCGCTTGCGCCGTTGCCGTAAGGATTTTGATTTCCGCATCCGTCAGCTCGTCCAACAGCGTTTCAAACTGCATACGCTCCGTAGACTTGCCCTCCATAGCTTCGCCATGAAGAATCTGATCCACGGAGATATGATACCGGGACATCAGCTCTAAGAATACCTGTACGCTGGGATGCTGTCCCTTATTCTCGATGTTGGCGAGATAGCGCGGCGAAATAAACAGCGCATCGGCTGCCTTATTCCGGGATTCTTTCTGCTTTGTGCGCCCGGCTTTGATTGCTGCGCCATACGGCTTGAAGTCGATTTTCGCAACAGGCCGCTTATCTTTCTTCGTTCTTTTAGGCATATCCATTCACCCTACTACATTCTACTGTTCACCTCGTTTTCAAGGATATGCCTTATTAGTTCATTGCATTAGCTTAAATACTTCCTATTATTCACATTCAGTCTATTGCTATTATTCGTTTGACCGTATATAATATATCATGGTAGGTTTTGAACAGAAAGGACGGGTACGAATATGGAATATATATCTTGTGCGGAAGCAGCGGAAAAATGGGGAATTTCTGCGAGACGAGTGCAGAAACTTTGCGAGGATAACCGCATACCCGGCGTGGTGAAGTTCAGCCGCGTTTGGTTAATTCCCAAAGACGCAGAAAAACCTGTTGATGGGAGAAGAATAGACAGTAAGATAATTGATAAATAGTTGAAAAATGAGCACTACACTTAATTGTTAGGAGGTGTGTAAAGTGGGAGCAAAAATCTTAATCGCTGACGATGAAAGCGACATTGTTTCTATGCTCGGCAGCTTTTTTGAAAGCAAGGGCTTTCGTGTCCTGCCCGCTTTCAATGGTGCAGAAGCACTAAAGCAAGTGGAAAAACAACCGGATATTATTTTGCTTGACATCAATATGCCCGGAACAGACGGGTTAGAAGTTTGCAAGCGTATCCGCGATCACATATCCTGCCCGATCCTTTTTCTGACTGCTCGAATCGAAGATACAGATAAGGTAAAAGGCTTTACTGTTGGCGGCGATGATTACATTGTGAAGCCCTTTTCACTTATGGAACTTGAAGCGCGGGTGCGCGCTCATCTGCGCCGGGAAGCACGACACAATTTTGAAGCACAAGTCAAGTTTTCCGGTGATTTGACGATTGACTATTCAGAACGTTGCTTGTTCTTTGGCGATAAGCGTGTCGGTCTTGCAAAAAAGGAATTTGATATTGTGGAACTGCTTTCTCAAAATCCAGGACAGATCTTTGATAAAGAACGGATATATGAGCGTATTTGGGGTTATGACAGCGAGGGCGACAGCAGCGTTGTGGCAGAGCATATCCGCAGGATACGGACTAAAATTGCTGCATATACCGACCATATATATGTTGAAACGGTTTGGGGGTGTGGATACAAATGGGTCAAGTAAATTGCCGCAAGCACTATTTATCTCTCCGAAAAAGCCTTGTTCTCTATATAATTGCCTTTGTTGTACTCGCAGTCTTTCTATCCGTAACGACTTTTTCAATCTGTGGTAGTGCTGCCGAAGGTATCAGAGCATCTTATCCCCCGTCCGGCGAAAAATATTATTTGACAAATGAACAGGGGGAACAGTTGGGCGACGGCGCTTACATCGGGACAGTGCCCGTCCCGATGTCTAAAGAGGACGAGCGTACCATTGCGCTACTGGAGAAACTTCCCATTGTTGCAACTCCTATCTATTCTGCATTCTGTATTATCGCTGCTGCGCTGCTGTTTTACAGAAACAGGCTGAAAAAGCCGCTTGTGGAACTGCGGACTGCTTCTGAAAAAATAGCGAACAATGACTTGGACTTTTCAATCGACTATGATAACAACGATGAATTGGGGCAGCTTTGCGCGTCCTTTGAAATCATGCGGACAACCCTTGCGGACAATTTCTCTAAAATGTGGCGGCAAGTTGAAGAACGAAAAGCACTCAACGCCGCTTTTGCTCACGATTTGCGTACCCCTCTAACAGTACTAAAAGGCTATAATGAAATGCTGCAAGCCAGCGAAAATCCTCAAACACAAGAAACCGCCGCCATAATGGGCAAACATATCTCCCGTATGGAAAGCTATGTGAGCAGTATGAGCAATCTTAGGCGCATGGAAGATGCGCAACCGGAGTACAAGTTGATAGACTTGCAGACAGTGGCATCTTCTTTGTATGACAGCGCAAAAATCGTATGTGCGAAAAACGGAAAAGAATTGATTTTACAAAATGACATGCCTGTTTCGCAGTTATCCCTTGATGGGGCCTTTGTTTCACAGGTCAGCAATAACCTAATCTCCAACGCGGTTCGGTATGCCCGGACTGCGGTGGCAATCTCTTTTGCCTTGCGTGACAATGGTCTGCTGCTTTCCGTATCGGATGATGGAAAGGGGTTTGACAAAAACTGTCTGCAAAAAGCCACCAGTCCATATTACACAGAGGAAAGCAACCATTCCGAGCATTTTGGACTTGGGCTGTATATTTGCAAGCTGCTTTGTGAACACCACAACGGCTATTTGAAGATCGAAAATACTGCATCCGGGGCAAAGGTATCCGCCTACTTCAAATCTCCTGCCTTGTAGATAAAAAGTAGATATTTTCCCTCTATACTCTCCATGAAAACACATGGAGAGTATTTTTTTGCTCCCTATGGAGAAAGGGGCTTTTTATGGAATTAAAAACGATCGGACTGACAAAAAAGTTCGGTTCCAAAACCGCCGTGGACAATTTGAATATTACCTTAACAAATGGCGTCTACGGCTTACTGGGTGCAAATGGCGCAGGGAAAACAACGCTTATGCGTCTGCTCTGCAATATCCAAAATCCTACTTCCGGGAAAATTCTGCTGAACGGGAAAAACATTGTGGGGCTGGGTGAACGCTATCGCAATCTTTTGGGCTACTTGCCCCAGCACTTCGGATATTACCCGGATTTTTCAGCGTTTGACTTTCTGCTCTATGTTTCTGCCCTAAAAGGATTGGACGAGAAGGCGGCGCGGAAGAAGTCAAAGGAGCTGCTGGAAGCAGTAGACTTATCGAGAGAAAGTAAGCACAAAATCAAAACCTTTTCCGGGGGCATGAAGCAGCGTTTGGGGATTGCACAGGCCATGCTCAATGACCCCCATATTTTGATTTTAGACGAGCCGACGGCGGGGCTTGACCCGAAAGAACGCGTCCGTTTCCGCAATTTGATCAGCGCCTTTTCCAAAGACCGCATTGTGATCCTGTCTACGCATATTGTTTCCGATGTGGAGTTTATTGCGGAGGAAATCATCATGATGAAATCCGGGCAAATCATTCACTTTGGAAATCCGCAGGAGATCACTTTTGAAATCGACGGCCAAGTGTGGGAATGTACGGTTCCGACTGCCTATGCGGAAAAATACGCGGCTGCCTACAACACAAGCAACTTGCGAAACACCAGCGAAAACCAGACAATTTTACGGATCATTGGAGATCGTCCGCCGATGGAAAATGCAGTAAGGGTGCAGCCTACTTTGGAAGATTTGTACCTGTTCTATTTCAAAGGGGGCTGTGAAGAATGAAAAAACTGATTCTTTTTGAACTGCGGAAAGTGTTTTCAAAGCGTTTGGCGCTCATCGCTCTAATTGGAATTATCCTGTTCTCTGCCTTGCTATCCTTTTCCACCTTTCAAAACAAATATGCGTTTGACCAAAATATCGGTAAAGGTACTGGCAAAACAGCAGTAGAAATCGACAAGGAAATTGCAGCGAAATATGAAGGAATCCTGACAGACGAAAAAGTGCAGCAAATGATGTCTGATTTTGCACCGACATCAGATTTACATGGATTGAGTGCAATCTATGTTTATCAAAACGCCATGCAATCGGCAGCCTTTTCACGGTTTTCTGATAAAGAGGGAAATTGGAACGGATTAAGTGTTTCTGATGTATTTGGCAATGAAGAAATCAAAATTGGCTATGTGGACGGTTGGCTTTCCACCAGCCGAAACATGGTGCGGGTTTTTGTCGCGCTTGCTCTTGCGGTTATCATCATGCTTGCTCCGATTTTCTCCGGCGAGTATGAAGGTGTTGATAATATCATATTGACAAGCAAGTACGGTAAAACCAAATGCGCTACTGCAAAGGTGGTTGCAGGTATTATCACCGCCATTCTCACTACCACGCTGATTGCAGCATTTAACCTGCTTCTTGCTTTTGTTTTTTATGGAGCAAAAGGGTTGGATTGCAGTATTCTATTTGCCCCCAGTGACTATGTGGAAGCGTTTATCCCTTTTAATATCACCTGCGGTACGCTGCTCAAATATCAAATTCTGCTGGCATTTACCTGTACGCTTAGCGTTACGGGAATTACACTGTTCCTATCTGCAATCAGTAAAAATCAGATTGTAGCTTTGGTTGCGGCGATGGCAATTTTTCTTTTTCCCGTTTTGCTGCCGATCACCGAAGTAAATCCATTGTTCCGATTGGTTGGACTTCTTCCGATCTATCATGTACTGGCCATTTCGCTCCTGTCGGTGGAACAAATGAGTAACGGGATGCTGTATGCGATATGGGCAATCCCGGCAGCACTGCTCTTTTTGGGAGTTGGTGCAGGTATCTCTCGCCGTGTATTTGCAAAGCATCAAGTTTTATAAATCATTCGCACAGAGCCGCTAACAGCAGATTTGCGCGAAATAAAAAACGGCGGCTTTAATACGAAATCAAAGCCGCCGTTTTCCTTTTGAAAAAATGGATTTACGGGGGGTGTGGTAAAGTCGCCCTTTTTTTAGGATACGGCGGTGTCCGAGGAGGTATCGCCGTGTCCTTTTTGCTTTTTCGCAGCGTCCATGATCTGCACCAGTTAAAAAAAGCGTAGCCCCTCCATCGGACTATTCCGGCTATGAGTATGAACACAGAAATCATGTAAATAGATTTTATAATTCTTCTGCGCCTGTCTGCGTTTTGCAGACAGGCGCTTTTTGTCGTTATCGGGGATGTTTCTACTGTCCCCGCGCTCCGCCCTTTGCCTGATCCGGCCACCCACCCAATCAGGACGAAAGGAGCGCACAAATGAGCGACAGAAAAAATAATTTTGATTTTTCCCGGCAGAGCTGGCCAAAACAGCCTTCCGCAGAACGAGTAGTGGGCGAAAGGGGAAGAAAAGAACTGCCTCCCGGCACGAAGGGAGGTGAGAACATGAAACCTGATCGCCACGCCGAACACAAGCAGCACGCCTTTGACAGCTTTTGCAAAAAGGTCTTGAAGTGCGAGGCCTGCAATGGCTATCGAGAGATCAGCCGCAGGAAGAAGCACAGCATCCCTTTCAGCGAACTGCCGGAGGACGCAATGGAGCAGCTTGCGGCCTATGACCGTTATCCCTGGGAGTACAACACCTTCATTCTTTGCGGTGATGTGATCCTGATTGAAAACGATCTGCTGGCCGATGCGCTGAACGCCTTGCCTCAGGACAACCGGGATATCCTTCTGATGTACTGGTTCCTGGAAATGGCGGACCGTGAGATCGCGGAGCGTATGAACCTGGCCCGCAGGACGATCAACAACCGCAGGCTGAAATCCTATCGGCTGCTGAAAGAGCTGATGGGAGGTGATACGGATGCGTGACACCGCAGCTTCCCGGAATAATCTTCTTCCTTATCCGGTCATTACCGCCGCTGTCCAGGGCGACCCTGACGCGGTAAACCGTGTGATCGGCCACTACTCCGGCTACATAGCGGCGCTTTCCACAAGGACAAGCTATGATCCTCAGGGCTGTCCTCATTCTCAGGTGGACGATGATCTGCGCCGCAGACTGGAAACGAAGCTGATTATTGCGATTCTGGATTTTGACCTGACCTGATTCAGATGACCGCCGTGCGTTCCCCTTTCCGCATGGTGTGTTCCGCACCTTGACAAAGAAAGCCCGTTGGGAGGCCAGCGCCGCAGTATAAGGCAAACGGATACATTCCTGTTTGTGCCGAGCCATACGGTCAGTGCGCCATGACCTCGTTTCAAGTCCGCAGGACGGGACCACTGTAACGGGCGAGCGAACAGCACCAGACCGCAAAGCAAGCGTGGCAGCTTGCGGGCGATGACACACGGGCAGGGTCAAAGATACTCGCGCATTGAACGCCCACAAAGCATTGTGCGCCGCACCCATCAGCATGGGCCGGGGTGAGATTCCCGTGGAGCTGTGCCAGCAGCCGTCCGTACTGCCCATTTCGTTTTACACCAATGTAAGCGAAAGGGGGATTACTGTATGAGTACAGTAACAAGTCAGAACCAGACCGTCCCCGTTGTACGTCAGTACGAGATCGGAGGCGTTCGATATATTGTGAAAGCGACCGTCAAAGACGGCGCGAAAGAAACCGCAGTCAAGAAAATCCGTCGGCTGCTCCAAAACGATTTGAGCAAGGCAGCCACTTAAAAATTAAAGATTTTTTCATTTCCTACAAGCAGACGGATGGGGCATGATATGGTATAATATACTTGTATCATGCCTCGTTTTCCGGCTGCGGAATAGGAGGAACTTATGAGCAAACAGCCGGAAATGGTGATTGCACGGAACCCCCGTGCGACACGGAATAACGATACTACTTTGAACCTTGACAATCAAATGTACCAACAGCCAGTCACTTCCTTTCAGCGCGTATCCAATGACGCGCCGTTGAGCGAGGAAACCAAGACGGCCATCCAAAACACAGTGCTGCAATTCTATGTCCACAGCCAGCCGCAGGAGGAAGCCGAGGGCATTACCGCCTGCTATGAGCGTCTTTCCCAAGAAGATAAGCTGGACGGCGAGAGCAACAGTATCAGCAATCAGAAGCGGATTTTGGAAAAGTATTGCCGGGATCACGGCTATACCGCCATCCGCCACTACGACGAGGACGACGGATATTCGGGAACCAACTTCAACCGGCCCGGATTCCAGCGGATGCTTGCCGACATCAAGGCGGGCAAGATCAAGCGCGTTGTCGTTAAGGATATGAGCCGGTTCGGGCGTAACTATTTGCAAGTCGGAATGTATACGGAAACATTATGGACAAGGACACAAAAGGCAGACCGAGAAACGGGCTGCTGACAACAAAACAGGCTGAGTATCAAGCGCCGGGAAAGTGCGAGATATTCAGCCTGTTTTGTTGTCTGGGGTTTCCAAAGGGGTTCCCCCTTTGGCACACGACTTTGCTTGCAAAGTGTAGTGTGTTATACGCTCTGTCGGCGTTGCCGTGAAAATACCGTTGCCGCCGGGGAGGGCAAGGGCGTTTGAAGCGGCAGGAAAACAGGTCTGTGATTGCGTGGCGTGGAGCCGCAAGCGCAGGACTGGTTTCGCCAGCAGACAGGGCGTATATGAAAGCCCCCGTCCCTCGTCCCACGCCGGACTTCGGGACAAAATGTCCCGAATCTGTGGACACACTAACTAAAAAGCAGACGGATTTTCTTTTCAAAATTGAAATGGGCGGGAAGCCATTTTAGGGCTTTCCCGCCTTGATTGCCCATTAGCAAAGACGGGCGGGGCTGTCAACGGCGGCGCATGAAATGCGCCGTTCATCTTGACCGTTGACTGGCTCGACTGGCTTTGCTATCTCCCCAACAAGTTATTGTTTGTTGTTTTCCCAATTATCTAAACGGGCTTGCATAGTTTCTCGCCATTCTTCACTTGGACAAGCAGTAATCAATTTTCGATACTCTTCACTTGATGGTGCTTCTATCAAATAAGACTCTACCAATTTTAGCAAATCCCACTCTACTCCATACATTCCACCTTCGGGGAAAATGTCAATCAATACGCCTACTTCTTCTCTTGTCAATGGCGTTTTTACATTGGAGAGCAATTCGTCATACATGTTGATGGTTTCTACTGTAGGGTCATCTTTCACTGCGTCTGGCATTTGACCGAGAAGTTTCAATTTTATAATTGCCTCCTGCACCTTTACTCCCTCCAATTTCTCGTTCTCTATTTTCTCCCCCGCTGCGGGTTTGGATTTTTCAGCAAGTCCGACTTCTGTGCAA
>OKSD01002262.1_pt1 | contig 16757 bp, 10 predicted proteins | sample 1601221 | NCBI WGS metagenome assembly OKSD01 (sample SAMEA3541550, study PRJEB24748) | human gut metagenome | biome: human gut; feature: human-associated habitat; material: faeces | place: China | collected 2012
AGATCACCATGGATACGCAGGACTACACCAACAACGAGAAGGCTATGAACGAGATCGCAACCAGCGATTACAGCTCCGCTTTCCTGGGCGGCCAGAACCACATCGCTCTGTTTGCAGAGGCTGCAACCAAGATCGATATGTCCAACGCTGGTCCGTATGATCAGGGCCTGAACGAGAGCTTCCAGACCGCATTCAAGGATTACTTTACCGGCAACGTGGACGAAGATACCGCAAAGGCAAACTTCGAGACCGCTATCAAGGAGAAGTATCCTGAGCTGACCGACGTGGTGTGGCCCGCATAATAGCAGCCGACCCTAAAACGGAAAAGTGAATACGCAGGGGCGGGCCGGACGCTGTTCCCGCCCGCCCCTGTTCTTTCCGCAAATTTATCAGGAGGCGATCCTTATGGGAGAAAAGAAAAAGAAAGGGTCGATCAGCTACGCGAAATGGGGCTACATCTTCATTGCGCCGTTCTTCATCATCTTCGCGGTATTCCAGCTGATCCCTCTGGCATCTACCATTTACTACAGCTTTTTTGAATATTACCGCAGCGGCCTGAAGGTCATTGGCCCGAACTTTGTGAGCCTGAAAAACTACATTACCCTGTTCGCAACCGATCTGCCCAAATACTTTGGCAACACGCTGATCCTGTGGATCATCGGCTTTATCCCGCAGATCGCCATTTCCCTGTTGCTGGCAGCATGGTTCACCGACCTGCGCCTGAAGCTGAAGGGCCAGACCTTCTTCAAAACGGTCATCTACATGCCCAACCTGATCATGGCCTCCGCCTTTGCAATGCTGTTCTTCGCGCTGTTCTCGGACAACGGCCCGGTGAACGCCGTGCTGCAGAGCATGGGCTGGATCGATGCACCCATCAGCTTTTTGAACACCGTGTGGGGCAACCGCGGGCTGATTGGCCTGATGAACTTCCTGATGTGGTTTGGCAACACCACCATCATGCTGATGGCTGCGATCATGGGCGTGGATCCCACCCTGTACGAAGCGGCTGAACTGGACGGCTGCACCCCGAACCAGATGTTCTGGAAGATCACCATTCCGCTGATCCGTCCCATCCTTGTTTACGTCATGATCACCTCCATGATCGGCGGCCTGCAGATGTTCGATGTGCCGCAGATTTTGACCAACGGCAAGGGCGGCCCGGACCGCACCTCCACCACCATGATCATGTACCTGAACAACCACCTGTTCAGCAAGAACTACGGCATGGCCGGTGCTGTATCCGTGGTGCTGTTCCTCGTGTGCGCAGTGCTGTGCGTTGTGGTCTACTTCTCCCTTACCAAGGAGGATGACGGCCTGACCCGCGCCCAGCGCAAAGAACTGAACGCCGCCAAAAAGGCAGCAAAAGGAGGGAAATGATTATGGCACACACTCCTAGAAATCAATCGGAAAAAGCAACACTGGCTGCACGCCGCGCATGGTGTTATCTGGTGCTGGTGCTCATCAGCTTTTTGTGCCTGTTCTTCTTCTATGTGCTGGTGATCAACTCCACCCGCACCCACTTCGAGATCCAGAAAGGCTTCTCGCTGCTGCCGGGCAAATCGCTCATCACCAACTTCCAAAACGTGCTGGCCGATGCCAACATCCCTGTCGTCTCCGGCATCCGCAACAGCCTGATCGTCTCCGCCTGCTCGGCGGCGCTCAGCGTGTACTTCTCGGCCCTGACGGCCTACGGCATCTACGCCTATAACTTCAAATTCAAAAAGGCCGCGTTCGCCATTATCCTGCTGATTATGACCATGCCCACGCAGGTGTCCGCTCTGGGCTTTTTGCAGCTCATCACCAAGATGGGCCTGAAGAACAGCTTTATCCCGCTGATCCTGCCCAGCATTGCAGCGCCCACCGTGTTCTTCTTCATGAAGCAGTATCTGGACGCTTCCCTTCCCATGGAGATCGTAGAGGCTGCCCGCATCGACGGTGCAGGCGAGTTCTACACCTTCAACAAGATCGTGCTGCCCATTATGAAGCCCGCTCTGGCAGTGCAGGCCATTTTCTCCTTCGTGGCCAGCTGGAACAACTACTTCATTCCCGCTCTGGTGCTGGACAGCGCCGACAAAAAGACCCTGCCCATCCTGATTGCACAGCTGCGCAGTGCAGACTTCCTCAAGTTTGATATGGGCAAGGTTTACATGATGGTGGCTATCGCCATTCTGCCCGTCATCATCGTGTACCTGCTGCTTTCCAAGTTCATCGTCCGCGGTGTTGCTTTGGGCGGCGTGAAAGGCTGACGGCATTTTGCCGCAAACAACAAAAGGGTCCCGGAGAAAATTCCGGGACCCTTTTGCTGTGTTTAGGATATAAGGAATTTTTGGAAGAGATCAGGAGAAAAAACAAGGCATACACATTCTGTCGGAGGTTTTAAGGGGATAAGATTTACTCGCCGCGGACGGCTGCGAAACCTGCTTCCAGATCAGCAATGATATCGTCGATGTGCTCAGTGCCGATGGACAGGCGGATGGTGTTCTGATAGATCTGCTGCTCGGCCAGCTCTTCGTCGTTCAGCTGGCTGTGGGTGGTGGAAGCCGGGTGGATGACCAGACTCTTCACATCAGCAACGTTTGCCAGCAGGGAGAAGACCTTCAGATTATCGATAAACTTGAACGCTTCCTCGCGGCCGCCCTTGATGTTGAAGGTGAAGATGGATGCACCGCCGTTGGGGAAGTACTTCTCGTACAGGGCGTGATCCGGGTGATCCGGCAGGGAGGGGTGGTTGACCTTCTCCACCTGCGGGTGGTTTGCCAGAAACTCGACCACCTTCTTGGTGTTCTCCACATGGCGCTCGATGCGCAGGCTCAGGGTCTCGGTGCCCTGCAGCAGCAGGAAGGCGTTGAACGGCGAAATGGTGGCACCGGTATCACGCAGCAGGATCGCACGGATGTAGGTGACAAAAGCTGCGGGGCCTGCTGCATCGGCAAAGGAAACGCCGTGGTAGCTGGGGTTGGGGTCAGCAATATTGCCGAACTTGCCGCTTGCCTTCCAGTCAAACTTGCCGCTGTCCACGATGATGCCGCCCAGCGTGGTGCCGTGGCCGCCGATGAACTTGGTGGCGGAATGGACGACGATATCTGCGCCGTGCTCAATGGGACGGATCAGGTACGGGGTGCCGAAGGTGTTATCGATGACCAGCGGCAGGCCGTGCTTGTGCGCGATGGCTGCAATGGCATCGATATCGGGGATATCGCTGTTGGGGTTGCCCAGAGTTTCCAGATAGACGGCCTTGGTGTTGGGCTGGATGGCATTCTCCACCTCAGCCAGATCGTGTGCATTGACAAAGGTAGTGGTGACACCGAACTGGGTCAGGGTGTGCTCCAGCAGGTTGTAGCTGCCGCCGTAGATGGTCTTCTGAGCCACGATGTGATCACCGGCCTGTGCCAGTGCTTCGATGGTGTAGGTGATGGCAGCAGCACCGGAAGCGGTAGCCAGAGCAGCCACGCCGCCTTCCAGAGCAGCGATGCGCTTCTCGAACACGTCCTGCGTAGAGTTGGTCAGACGGCCGTAGATGTTGCCTGCGTCTGCCAGGCCGAAGCGGTCTGCTGCGTGCTGGCTGTTGCGGAACACATAGGAAGTGGTCTGGTAGATAGGCACTGCACGGGAATCGGTTGCGGGATCGGCCTGCTCCTGGCCAACGTGAAGCTGCAGGGTCTCAAATTTATAGTCAGACATAGTATTTTACCTCTCCTATTTGTACTTTTAGTATAATTTTATGATACAAAAAATCCCGATGCGTGATACAAAAGCGCACCGGGCAAACACAATTCAAAGCTATTCTGTCAACGTCACATTCGGGTACACATTCGTGCACAGCAAGAGGGCATCGTACAGTTCGCAGCCAGATGTTCTGCCCGGTCACCGTACATTCGCCCATAGCGGAAGTTTGCGTGCAGCAGGTCGTTCCAAATCAGCTTCATATCCGTGCCCTCCTTTCCGAAATAATTCTTTCCCACTCATCTACAAACCGGAGCCTCTATCTGCTCTGTGCCGGGAAGCAAAACCGTCGTTTTCTTTTTCCCACTAGGTTTGTGGATTTATTGTTTGCATTATATCCCCTCTTACCCAGTTTGTCAATGGGTTAATTCCAGTTTTTTTCAAATTGAGTTTTCTGCACGATGCGCAGCCCGCATTTGCAGCATCCCGTTGTGCAGTTCCAACAGGAGTAATACTTCTGCTTCTTCGGAAATTTTTATTTTTCCATTGATAAAACCTTAAAATTTTATTGTTATACTAAAGCTGTTCCTTGCAAACGCCCTGCAAATCGTTTATTATGGTAGCGTTCTTTTTTATCATCAAAGGAGTTTTTCGATGCTGCATCGTTTCTTTCATTTTTTAAAGCAGAGCCTGCTCGTTGTTCTTTGCATCCTGCTGCTTGGCGGGCTGCTGGCAGGCGGCTGGTTCTTTTATCAGGGCAGACAGCTGTACCGCAGTGCCGCCAGCAGTTACCCAGTGGCTTCCATGTACGACGCCATCTGTGCCCGCGGGAGCTATACTTCCTACGATGCGCTGCCGCAGATCTATATTAACGCAGTCATCTGCACCGAGGACGAGCATTTTATGACCCACAAGGGTATCGACCCGGGGGCCATTGCCCGCGCCCTGCTGGCCGACCTGCGCACCCACTCGCTGGCCGAGGGTGGCAGCACCCTGACCCAGCAGCTTGCCAAGAACGAGCTGTTCACGCAGGACAAGCATCTGGCCCGCAAGGCTGCCGAGATGCTTGCTGCTTTTGATATTGAAAAGACCTACTCCAAGCAGCAGATCTTTGAGATGTACGCCAACACCATCTATTTTGGCAGCGGGTATTATGGCATTGCAGAAGCTGCCGAGGGCTACTTTGGCAAGGAACCGGCCCAGCTGACCGATGTCGAAGCGATCTATCTGGCGGGTATGCCCAACGCGCCCTCGGTCTACGCCAGCAGCCCGGAGCTTGCCTTCAAGCGGATGCAGGTGGTGCTCAAGCGGATGGTCAAGTGCCGCGTGCTCACCCAGCAGCAGGCCGATGCCATTGCCGCAGATGCTGAAAACTTAACGGTTTAAACAAGACACCGCGCCCTGTCTGCTGCGGATCAGACAAGGCGCGGTGTTTTGTTTTGCGGTATTTGGTTTGGTAAAGGAGGAATCATGTTACCCGTTCAGGCGGTTGCGGCCCCGCCTGTCGGTAGCATTATCATACCAGAGAATTTCTGCGAAAGCATGTTATTTATATGAAGCTTTTATGAATTTACCGGTTCTTTGCCGGCAGCGGCACCGGGTGCTCCGGCAAGATGCGCGAAGCCATGTCTAACGTGCAGGCTGCAATTAGAATCGACGATGCGCCGCTGCGGGAAGTGCGAGGGCTTTCTCTCGCTGGTGGTCTGGCGAGCGCAGGCGGGACGGAGCACCCGGTGCCGCTGTCATGCTGTCACTCCGGCGCTTTCATGCTTTCCACCATGCTGATATGCCGCACATGCCGCCGCATGGCAAAGCACACCACAAAGGTGAACAGCATCGTCAATGCCACTGCCAGCAGATAGCTGCGGGGTGCAATGGTGCGGATGAACATGAGCTGATCCATTTCCACGGTCAGGATAATGAACCGGTGCAGCGGCACGCCCAGCAACAGGCCCACGCCGGAGCCGATGAGGGACAAAAGCTCGATCTCGCGGAAGATGTAGCGGTACACTTCTTTGTCATAGAAGCCCAGCACCTTGATAGTGGCAAGCTCCTTTTTTCGCTCGGCAAGGTTGACGCTGATCAGGTTGTACAGCACCACCGCCGCCAGCGCCGCCGCGCACACGATGATCAGCACCACCACGTAGTTCAGGCTGCCGATCAGGCTGCCGAACATGGAGGTGGTGTCCTCGGTGAAGCTGACGCTGCTCACATAGTTGCAGCCCAGCAGCTTTGTGCGCAGGGTGTTGTACTCCGCCTCGGTGGTACAGCCGGTCAGGCCGTAGACGGTGTTCCACTCCGGCGTGCTGCCCAGCAGGGCCTGCAGCTGCGCATTGGAGAGATACAGCCGGGTGAACATGTAGTTCTCAGTAATGCCGGTCAGCACCAGCGGCACGCGGCTCCCGTCTGCTGCCTCCACATAGAACGTATCGCCCACGCTCAGCCCCAGATTCAGGGCCGTTTTTTCGGTCAGGATCACGCTGTCCTCTTCAAAGGGAATGGGGTCGTGGCCCACCCGGGTGCGGAAGGTGAAGTATTCGGTCATCCGGGCATCGTCCTCCGCGCCTACGATGCTGACATCGGCGCTCCCGCCCTCTTCATTATAAAGGGTGGTGGACTTTGTGTAGAACGCGCCCCAGCTGCGGACCGCACTGCTGCTGTCCAGCGTGTCGGCAAGGCCCTGCTCCATGGTCAGCGCCTTTTCATCGCTGAGCGAGATGGTGAGATCGTTGTGGGTCAGCTGCCCGGACTGCTTGTCCACGATGGGCAGGATGGAATCCTGAATGCCAAAACCGATCAGCAGCAGCGCCGTGCAGCCTGCCACGCCCAGCACTGTCATGAAGAAGCGCTTTTTGTAGCGGAACAGGTTGCGGGCTGTGGTCTTTTGGGAGAAGCTCATGTGCTGCCACAGCGGGGTGATGTACTCCAAAAAGATGCGCTTGCCTGCCACCGGGGCCCGGGGCAGCAGCAAAGCTGCAGTCTTTTCCTTCAGGCTGGCACGGCAGGCGTTCCATGTAGCAAAACCGATGACGGCCGCGCTGATGGCCACACTGGCTGCCGCCATGCCGGGGTAAAAGTGCAGCGTAAAGGTGGACATGCTGAAGATCATCTGGTAGGCATACCAGATGATGAGCGGGAACACCACAAAACCGATAACCATGCCCACGATGCTGCCCAGCACGCTGGCGCTGAGGGCATAGAACAGATACTTGCCTGCGATCTTTGCGTTGGAGTAACCCAGAGCTTTCAGGGTACCCAGCTGCAGGCGGTTCTCGTCCACCATGCGGGTCATGGTGGTGGTGGCCACCAGCGCCGCCACCAGGAAGAAGAACACCGGGAACACCCGTGCAATGGCATCCATGCGGTCGGCATACTGCTCAAAGGTGACAAAGCTCATGGTGGAGCCGCGGTCCAGCACATACCACTCACCGCTCTTGATCTGGCTCACCTGCTCCTCGGCATCGTTCAGCTGGGCAAGGCCATCGGCCAACTGCTGTTCGGCATCGGCCTTCCGGCTCTCGTACTCCGCGCGGGAATCGGCCAGCTGCTGCACGCCGTCGTTGTACTGCTGCCAGCCTTCGTCCAGCCGGGTGCGAGCCGCATCAAACTGGGTGTAGGCTGTGGCCGTGCCGGTGGTGAGCTGCAGCTGCCCCTGCAGAAGCTTTACCTTCATCTGGCGCAATGCGGCTTTGGCTTCGGTCACCAGCTGCTCGTTGGAAAGGCTGGGTGAAGAGATCAGCCCCTGTGCATACATCTGGCGCTTGCCCTCGTCCAGCTGGGCCTGATAGCCGTTCAGCTGGCCGCTGATGTTGTCGTAAGCATCCTGCGCCTTCTGCAGGGCATCCCGCAGGTCGGTGTATTCCTCATCGGCGGGCTCGGCCTCGTCCAGCGCCTTCTGCGCGTTGTGCAGAGCCGTTTCCGCATAGCCCAGCAGCGGGTCGGCCACCTTTTTCAGGTTCACCAGCATCTCGATCTGCTGCAGCTGATCCTCAAATTCCAGCAGCTGCTGCTCGCCGCTCACCAGCTCGTCCGCACCGCCCTGCATGGTATCCGGCAGAGCCTTTTTGTTGGCGGCAAGCTCCGCTTCGCCCGTGTCCAGCTGGGCTTTGGCGCTGTCCAGCTGTGCCTGTGCATCGGCCAGCTGCTGTTCTGCCTCCGCAAACTGACGGTCTGCTTCGGCTTTTTTGTCGTTGTACTCGGCCCGGGCATCGGCCAGCTCTGCACTGGCATCCTCGATCAGCTCCGCCCGCCGGGCTGTGCACTGTGCCCCGCTGATGGCCTTTACCCTTGCGGCTGTGTCATCCACTGCTGCCTGATACTCGTCCGAGTAATTATCATACAGGCCGGCATTTTTTACCTTGAGATAGCACGCCGTATAATAATCCGTGGTCAGGCTGCCCTCCGGCAGGAACACAATATCATCCAGCTGGCCGTCACCGGCGGTGCTGCTCTCCTTGTCCGTGGAAAAATGCTGCGGGTCCTGCACGGTGCCCACTACCGTGAACTGCTTCCGGCTCACATGTTCGGTGTCCTCCGGCAGGGTGAGCACCGTGCCCGGTTCCACCGGGTCGCCGTAGCCCATCACATGCACCACGCACTCATCCGGAGCCTCAGGCATCCGGCCCGAGAGCAGCACCAGACGGTTCATATTTTCTGCCGTGTCGGCCCCGGGGTCGGCGGGCAGCTGCTGCAGGCGCACCACCGCCGTCTCGCTCTGGCCCTGCCACTGGGCCTCCATGTCCTGGTATTTTACCGCCTGTACGGCCTCCACGCCATCCACGGCGGCAAGGACGGCAATGTCCTCCTCCGAAAGGCCCAGCGTGGACAGCACCCGCAGGTCGAACACGTTCTGCTGCACGTAGTATTTCTGCCCGGCGATGCGCATGCTGGGCGCAAAACTCATCAGGCCGGTCAGCATCATCACGCCCAGCGCTACGATACCGAACAGCGAGACCATGCGGCTCAGGTTGTCCTTCATTTCCCGCAGGATGTTTTTACGATAACTTTTCAGCACAGCTCTCACCACTCAATCTCCTGCACCGGCACAGGGTGCTCGTTGACCTGATTGGAGACGATCTTACCGCTGCGCACCTGAATGATGCGGTCTGCCATCGCCGTCAGGGCGGTGTTGTGGGTAATAACGATCACCGTGCGGCCGGTGCGGCGGCAAGTATCCTGCAAAAGGGCCAGCACCTGCTTGCCGGTCTTGTAATCCAGTGCACCGGTGGGCTCGTCGCAGAGCAGCAGCTTGGGGTTTTTGGCCAGTGCGCGGGCAATGGACACCCGCTGCTGCTCGCCGCCGGAAAGCTGGGCCGGGAAGTTGTTCAGCCGCTCTCCCAGACCCACGCTGCGCAGGGTCTCTTTGGGGTCCAGCGGGTCGCGGCAGATCTCGCTGGCCAGCTCCACGTTCTCCAGTGCGGTCAGGTTCTGCACAAGGTTGTAGAACTGGAACACAAAGCCCACATCGTACCGGCGGTAGGTGGTCAGCTCTCTGGCGGTAAAGTGGCTCACGTTCTGGCCGTCCAGCCAGACGTTGCCCTCGTCGCAGCTGTCCATGCCGCCGAGGATGTTCAGCAGGGTGGTCTTACCTGCGCCGGAAGGCCCCACGATGATGCAGAACTCGCCTTTGTCCACATAAAAATTCAGGTGGTCTGCGGCGGCGATCTTCACACTGCCGGTCTGATAATATTTGCAAACGTCCTCAAACTCCACAAAATGCTCCATGGCGTTTTTTCCTTTCTATCGGGAATACATACTGTTTCAATTTAACTATAACATCTCCCGGCAGACTTTGCAAAGACATCTGCGCAAATTTTCAAAAACTTAACAGAAAAGCGCAAAAAGGGCCGCTGCACATCCCTGCGTGCAGCAGCCCTTTCATCATTTGATCTCAGCGGTCAGCGCCCCACGATCAAATCGCGGCGGCAGCGCAGGCCCACGGTGAGGAAGGTGTTTTCGCCCAGTCGGCGCAGCACCACGCGGTCGGTGCCCTTCTGGCCCTCCACCAGCAGGGACAGGTTCAGGGTGGTAGAGCCCTTCTCGGTCTGGACCACCAGCGTGCTCACACCCTCGTTCAGCAGGGTCTGCATGTCCTGCACGGTGGTGCGGAAGGTGGCAGAACCGGCGGGCACATCCAGCGTCAGCACGCCGTCCTTCTGGCGGGCAGTGTACAGCACTTCTCTGCCGAACAGGCCCTTGACGGTGTAGCGGGCCTCGCTCTTTTTCGCCGTTTCATCTGCGGACGGGGCGGCCAGCTCATCGCCGGAGATCAGCATGATGTTGCCCTGAATGGGGTTTCCCTCCGGTGCGCCGTATCCGCCGTAGGTGGGGTCCTTTTCGCCGATCGCCACATCGGCGCTGTGCAGGGCGATATCCCCCTGCACCATCTGCTCCTGCGGGGGCAGATAGCCTGCGGCAGCAGGGTCGTTGATGTCTGCCTCTGCGGCAAATGCGCCCACGCTCAGCATGGCGGCAGCACCCAGCACTGCTGCGGTGGTGGTGACGGTACGGACAAATTTATGGTTCAGTTTCATTTGGAATACCTCCGTTGACGGCGGTTTTGCACCGCACATTTTTGTTTTGTGGAAAACCATGGTCTGCCATGCGGTGTAATACAAAACCGCCGCATCTGTCTTATAAACGGATGCGGCGGCGGGATTATTGCAGCAGGCTATAAAATTTTTTTTGGAAGCTCTGCCGCCGGGGTCACTGGGCCTGTGCCGGTTCCCGGTTCAGGATCTCCATGAACTCCTCGCCGGTGATGGTCTCCTTCTGGTACAGATACTGTGCCAGCTCGTCCAGCTTGGCGCGGTTGTCGGTCAAAATCTGGACAGCCTTTTCGTGCTGAGCCTTGACCAGTTCCACCACCTTCTGGTCGATCTCGCGCTGGGTCTGGGCCGAGCAGGCCAGCGAGGTGTCACCGCCCAGATACTGGTTGTTCACGGTCTCCAGCGCCACCATATCAAAGTCCTTGCTCATGCCGTAGCGGGTGAGCATGGCGCGGGCAAGCTTGGTGGCCTGCTCAATATCGTTGGAGGCACCGGTGGTGATGGATCGGAACACCACTTCCTCGGCGGCGCGTCCGCCGGTAAGGGTGGCGATCTTGTTTTCCAGCTCTTCCTTGTTCATCAGGTAGTGGTTGCCCTCGTCCACCTGCATAGTGTAGCCCAGTGCGCCGGAGGTGCGGGGGATAATGGTGATCTTCTGCACAGGGGCGGAGTTGGATTGCTTGGCCGCCACCAGTGCATGGCCGATCTCGTGGTAGGCCACGATGCACTTTTCCTTGTCGGTGAGGATGGAGTTCTTCTTCTGGTAACCTGCAATGACCACCTCGATGCTCTCTTCCAGATCGGCCTGCGTCACGCTCTTGCGGCCTGCACGCACAGCGCGCAGGGCTGCTTCGTTGACGATGTTGGCCAGCTCGGCACCGGAGGCGCCGGAGGCCATGCGGGCCACGGTGTTGAAGTCGATGCCCGGGGCCAGCGCCACCTTTTTGGCGTGTACCTTCAAAATCTCTTCGCGGCCCTTGAGGTCGGGCAGCTCCACCGGCACGCGGCGGTCAAAACGTCCGGGACGGGTCAGCGCCGGGTCCAGCGAATCCGGGCGGTTGGTAGCCGCCAGAATGATGACGCCGGTGTTGCCCTCAAAGCCGTCCATCTCGGTGAGCAGCTGGTTCAAAGTCTGCTCACGCTCGTCGTTGCCGCCGAGATTGCCGCTGTTGCGCTTCTGACCGATGGCATCGATCTCATCAATGAACACGATGCAGGGGGCCTTTTCCTTGGCCTGCCGGAACAGGTCGCGCACCTTGGATGCGCCCATGCCCACGAACATCTCCACGAATTCAGAACCGGAAATGGAGAAGAACGGCACATTGGATTCGCCTGCCACGGCCTTAGCCAGCATGGTCTTGCCGGTGCCCGGAGGGCCCACCAGCAGGATGCCCTTGGGCATGGATGCGCCAATGCTCTCGTACTTGCCGGGGTCGTGCAGGTAATCCACGATCTCCTGCAGGTTTTCCTTGGCTTCATCCTCACCGGCCACATCCGCAAAGCGGATGCCGTGGGTGGACTGCACATAGACCTTGGCGTTGGACTTGCCCACGCCGCCGAACATCATGGACCCCGGGCCGCCGCCGGCCTTTTCCATCAGCTTTTTGTTCATCTGGTTGCCGATGAAGCTGAACAGCAGGATGGGCAGCACAAACCAGATCAGGAAATTGAGCATCGGCGACCCCTGCTCCACGATCTCGCTGGAAAACTGCGCTCCGGCATCATACAGGCGCTGGGTAAGCTCCGGGTCGTTCATCAGGCCGGTCTTGTAGACCTGCTTTTCCTCTTTATCGGTAAAAATGATCTGATTGGATTCGATATCCACACGGCCGATGTTCTTTTCCTCGGTCATGGTCATAAAGGTACCGTAGTCCACTTCCTCCACCTGACGCTCGCTCATCCACGGCAGCAGCACAAGGTTGAGCAGCAGCAGGACCGCCAGCACGATGGCGTAGTAGATCGCCAGCGGCTTTTTGGAAGGTTTGACTTCTTTCATGTGGCAATTCCTCCTTTGGTTCCGGATGCAAGTAGTATAGCACAGGAAAACCGGGCTCAACAGCAATTCGAGCAGAACTTTCCAAAAACTTAGCAGTTTGTTAACAAAGGTCCCCTCTGCATACAAAAAGAGAGCAGCCGAAGCTGCTCTCTTTGGTTCAGCATGGGTTTACTGTTTGGGGAATGCCTTTTCCCACACTTCAATGGTCTTGAACTTGGGCATCCAGCCTTCCGGCTTGAAGCTGCTCTCGCTCTTGGCATCCAGCAGGCCCTGCTCCACACACCACTGGGCTGCCTTGGCGGTGTCGGCATCTGCCACATCCGCAAAGGCCGGGGTGTTCACAGGTTCAGGTCTGCCTGCGGTGTTCCACACCAGCAGTGCCAGCTGGCCGCGGTTTGCGGGGATCTCTGCGCCCTCGGGCAGGATGTTGTGCAGGATCACCCGGGTAGTGATCTCGTAGCCGCCCCAGACTGCTGCACCGCCCACCAGAACGGCTGCAACAGCGCCGCCTGCGCCGGAATCGCCGCCGGTAAAGTCGTCATCGCCGGGCACGACAGGAGGAGTGCCCACAGCGGTAATGGAGATGTACGAAGGTACAGGATTCGTCTCAGGATTCGTCTCAGTGTTCGGCACAGTGTAAGAAGTTGTGCCTTCTTCGTCCGTATAAGCAACCGTTGCACTTTCAGCATTCTTGCCGGTCTTCACCTCATAACCCTTGGCAGGACTCTGAGTGTAGACCAGTTTGCTCTCCACTACAGCGCCAGTGCCCTTGTTTTCCAGCACCACATCACCAGAGCAGGTGATTTCAACATCACCGCCAATGGTTGCTCCTTCGTCTCGCTTACCAGAAATGGTCACGTCTGTTGCGCCAGTGATCGTCAGCTTGCCATCATGGAGTGCCGCAGCATTCTTACTTGTGATCTTCACTTCACCACTGCAATTGATGGACGAATCGAGGTAACTGCGCGAATCCCAGACAGCGCGCTGGTTTGCAGTGATCGTCACATTAGCCGCCTTGGTGATCACGACCGGGTCCCAAACTGCACCGCCATTCTGGCTGGTGATCTCCACATTACCGCTGCACTCAATCTCGGCTCTGCCATAGATGGTATAGTTGTTTCCATCTTCATCGGTGCCTGTACGGCCCTCACCATGGATGGTCACATTCTGTGCGCTCTGAACATCGAGATTGCCGTGGTCACCATAACCCAGCACATTGCCAGAACCGGTATTATCCATCAGGATGTCACCGGCGCAGGTAATAGTAGCGTCCCCCGTGATAAGGGCGGTGGAGGATACGCCCGTTACCTTCACATCCTGTGCGCCGGTAACGGTCAGGCTGCCATTTACCACAGCACCGTTCGCATTGCTCAGTACCACATCCACCTTATCCTCGAGATCGTCAGTGATCTCGACCTTCATCTTGCCAAAGCTGCCGGTACCGGTCAGGGTGTGGGTATCCGGGTCATAGGTGAGCTTGTCGTTTCCGACTCCAAGAATGTGCCCGCAGTTTTCGCTGGTCACTTCAATGGGAGGATTATTGCCTATCGTGACTTTGATGCCGTAGTTGACCCCTTCATCAGGTTCAGGGATTTCCTTGACCCATTTAGCGGTCAGGGCCATGTTTTCGTGCACAGTAACGTTGATTTCTTTGTCGGTCTTGTTGCTGCCAGTCCAGCCCTTAAACATCCACTGTTGGGTCTCGTCCGGCGCAACGGCCTTGATGGTCAGTTCTTTGCCGTTTTCTACCGTATAGGTAGTGGTGCCATTTTCACCAGCAGTGCCAACCAACTTGGTTTCGCCCTCATAGGCTTCGGCATACTTCAGGGTAAGAGTATGGGTGGTCCGTTCTACCCATTTAGCAGTCAGGGTCATATCTTCGGTCACGGTAACAGTGATTTTTTCGCTGGTTTCTTCACGGTCTATCCAGCCACCAAACTTCCACTGGCCTTCGCCCGGTGCAACAGCCTTGACGTAGACTGTCTTGCCCTCGTCCACATGATAGGTAGAAGTGCCGTTTGCGCTCGTTGCATTGATCAGCTCCGTGGTGTACGCTGCATCCGTGTAAGCCTTGGCATTCGTCAGCGTGAGCGTCTTGTTGCTCGGATTCACATACTCGATTCTGAAATAAGAGTATCTTGCACAATCATTCGCGTCCTGGGTCTCAGTGCTCTCGGCCTCGGAGCTGCCTGCATAATAGCGGGCAACGTAACCAGTCGGCAGATTCCTTACCTCCACCGTGCCTGCCTGAACTGCCTCATAACCGTAGGTATTGCAAAGCGTGACCGCACCAGTGCAGTGATCAAGTACCAGCTTGCCTGCTTTACCCCTGTCGCCGATTACGCCATAAATAGCAAAAGCGGTAGCCTGAATTTTTTGCGCATTGTGCACGGTCAGGGTTCCGCTGACGGTCGAGCCGTTTCCGCAATTCAGAGAAAGGGTCTGACAGTTGATATCTGCACCGCCGTTGAGGATGCCGTCAATGCTCACATCCTGTGCGCTGTTCACAGTCAGCTTGCCTTCAACAGCCTGATTTACCAAGCTGATGTTATTATAGTCAAGGTTGCCGCTGATTCTCACATCACCAGCGCTAGTAATCGTTGCATCCCCGCGAATCGCAGCATCAGTGCCGGAATCGGATTTTGTGACGGTCAGATCATTGACAGTTGCATTCAGGCTACCATTCACGGCGTAAGATTCACCCTTGATGGTGACGTTTTCTCCACCGTTAAGGGTTACATCGCCATTAAAGCCGCCTTCAAACACAAAGCCATCGTCATAAGACACGGCGGGATAACCTAAAGGCCATGCCACGTCAAAGCTGACAGTTCCACCATTCGCCGTCAGGTTGTAAGTAGTATTGCCCACCGTAACGGTCAGAGTATGCGTCGCCACGGGAGCATCCTCTGCCGCCAGTGCGCTGAGGGGGCTTGCCGCCTGCAGCAGCAGGCCAAGGCTCAGCAGCCCGGCAAGGAATTTACGGGTACGTAGTTTCATGTAGGGTGTACCTCCTCTGTTCTATCTTTGATCCTATCATACACCCGTAGCTCCCCCCGGGCATTCGTTTGACACGAATCGACCGAAAAATGCATCGAATCGACCCGTGCACAATTTTGGGAAATTCTGCCCCTTATTTTGTGAAATTGTTTCATTTTGAGAATGAGTCAGATTGCTTGACACTGCCCGCGAATCATGCTAAACTTAGTCCACTTTGAAAAAAGCACAAATGCGTTGACGGGGAAAAAACGAATTTCTTCTGCGTACAGAGAGCCGCCGGGTGGTGCAAGGCGGGTGCAGAGGGTTTCGGTTACTGGCCCCTGAGCGGCAGGGCTGAACACACAAGTAGGCTCTGACGGATGTCCACCGTTACAAGGACAGCGATTCGCCGCAAAAAGCCGATCGTGCAAAGCGGCTGTGCCCAAAGGCGCAGCAAAGAGAGTGGTACCACGGGTGCCCTGTAGTTTGAACTTTACAGGCTCTCGTCTCTCAAGGTTTTCGCCTTGAAAGACGAGAGCCTTTTCGTATATCTGCCTTTTGGAAGCAGGCTTGCCCTCTCCGTCACGGCTTACGCCGTGCCACCTCTCCCAAAGTGAGAGGCCTTGGCAGTACGGCAAAGTTTTCGGTTTTGCCAAGGGCTCCCCCCTTTGGGGGAGCTGTCGAACGAATGTGAGACTGAGAGGGCGAGGACGCTCACAAAGAGCATGGAGCAAGAAGTGTAAATCGTTTAGGAGGACGCACATTATGATGGACGCAACCAAGTACGCTCCGGGTTACTACCCGGTACCCGCAGGCTATGACAGCTGGGTAAAGAAGGATCACATTGAAAAAGCCCCCGCATGGTGCAGTGTGGACCTGCGCGACGGCAATCAGGCCCTGATCGTGCCCATGAGCCTTGAGGAAAAGCTGGAGTTCTTCCAGATGCTGGTAAAGATCGGCTTCAAGGAGATCGAGGTGGGCTTTCCTGCCGCCAGCGACACCGAGTATGAGTTCCTGCGCACCCTGATCGAAAAGAACATGATCCCCGAGGATGTCACCGTGCAGGTGCTGACCCAGTGCCGTGACCACATCATCCGCAAGACCTTTGAGGCCGTCAAGGGCGCACCCCGCGCGGTGATCCACTTCTACAATTCCACCTCTGTGGCCCAGCGCGAGCAGGTGTTCCACAAGAGCAAGGAAGAGATCAAGCAGATCGCCACCGACGGCGCAAAGCTGGTCAAGCAGCTGAGCGAGGAGTATGAGGGCAACTTCCTGTTCGAGTACAGCCCCGAGAGCTTTACCGGCACCGAGGTGGACTATGCCGTGGATGTGTGCAACGCCGTGCTGGACATCATGCAGCCCACCCCGGACCGCCCCATGATCATCAACCTGCCCGTTACCGTGGAAATGAGCATGCCGCACGTCTACGCAAACCAGATCGAGTACTGCGACAAGCACCTGAAATACCGCGACAGCGTGATCATCTCCACCCATCCACACAACGACCGCGGCACCGGCGCGCGGAAAACAGATGATGCCGACACCGGTGAAAGAGGCAGCCGAAAAACACGGCC
>OKSD01002282.1_pt1 | contig 16631 bp, 15 predicted proteins | sample 1601221 | NCBI WGS metagenome assembly OKSD01 (sample SAMEA3541550, study PRJEB24748) | human gut metagenome | biome: human gut; feature: human-associated habitat; material: faeces | place: China | collected 2012
GATATCCCGCAGATCGTTGTGTACAATAAATGTGACCGTGTGGAGAACGCGGCGCTGTTCGATACTTCGGCCGTGCGCACCAGCGCGGTGACGGGCGAGGGGCTGGACGCGCTCACGCGGGAGATCGCCCGCCGCTTCGCGGCGGACACACGCTGCGACGGGTCGCTTCTGACCAACCCGCGGCAGTTCGGCGCGCTTTCCCGCGCGCAGGACGCCCTTGCCCGCGCGGAGCAGGCCCTCCTTGCCGGCGTCACCCCGGACGCCGTCCTGACGGACGTGGAGCTTGCAATGCAGGCGCTGGGCGAAATCACCGGCCGCACCGTCCGCGAGGACATCACCAACCGTATCTTTGAACGCTTCTGCGTCGGAAAGTGAGCGCTTATGGCAAACGTCAACGACATTCCGCGCGGCTATGCCATGACCGGCAAGCTGAACCTGCGCGCCGACCCAAGGGAATACCGCCGCTGGAATCTGTTTTCCGCCGTCCTCGGCCTGGGGCTGATCGCTGCCGGCTGGGTCTGGCACAGCTTTGCGCCGCTCAAGGCGCTGTTCGAGGCCGGATTTTCGGTCTATTTCCTGCGCATCGCGGCGCTGGCCGCCGGACTTTTCCTCTACGCGCAGGGCTACCAGCTCATGCGGGCGCTGGCTCTGCGTCTGCTCGGCGGGCAGGGCCCCTGCTGGCGGCGGCAGGGGCTGCTGCAAATTCCCGGCAGCTACGCCTATTTCTCCCGCGGCCGCTTCGCGCTGGCCGCGCTGAGCCCGCTGCTTCTCTGGACCGCCGCGCTTCTGGGCGCATGCTTCCTCGTCCCGGTGGACTGGTTCTGGATCGTCTACCTGATCCTGATCTACGACCTCGGCGGCAATCTGGCCGTTTTCCACGCCGTTTATCACGTTCTGCGCGCCCCGAAAACCGCGCTCGTGCGCACGACCGGCGTGCAGACCCTCATCTACACGGAGGAACACCCATGAAAGAAACTCTGCGTGCCGAGGCGCTGCGCCTCGGCCTTTCCCTGACGGAGGAGCAGCTTGACCGCTTCTGCGCCTTCGGCGCGGCACTGCTGGAAAAGAACAAGGTCATGAATCTCACCGCCATCACCGACCCGGAGGCCGTGGCGCGCCTGCACTTTGCCGACTGCCTGACGCTCCTGACCGCCGCCGATCTCAAGGGCAAAGCCGTCATCGACGTCGGCTGCGGCGCGGGCTTTCCCGGCGTTCCGCTGAAGCTGGCCGAGCCGACCATTCGCCTGACCCTGCTCGACAGCCTGCAAAAGCGCGTGCGCTGGCTGGAGGAAACCCTTTCCTCCATGGGAGTGGAGGCCGAATGTGTCGCCGCCCGCGCGGAGGAATTCGCCGCCCGCGAGCGCTACGATTTCGCCGTTTCCCGTGCGGTGGCGCGGCTGAACGTGCTTTCCGAGCTCTGTCTGCCCTTCGTCAAAGTCGGCGGCGCCTTCCTTGCGATGAAGGGCGCGGCGGCGCAGGAGGAGCTGGACGAGGCCGCGCGCGGCATTTCCATCCTCGGCGGCAAGGTCGAGGCGGTCAAATCCTACGACATCGGCGGCGCGGAGCACCGCGTGATCATCATCCGCAAGGTGCGCCCGACGCCCCCCGCCTATCCCCGCCGTTTTGCCAAAATCAAACTGCAACCACTTTCGTAAAGGACTTGATCTCCATGCGCTATTTTGCTGGAACCTATGACATCGCCGTCGTCGGCGCGGGCCATGCCGGGATCGAAGCGGCGCTGGCCGCCGCCCGCCTCGGCCTGAAAACGGTGATCTTCACCATCAACCTCGACGCCGTGGGCAATATGCCCTGTAACCCGGCCATCGGCGGCACGGGCAAGGGCCATCTGGTGCGCGAGCTGGACGCCCTCGGCGGCGAGATGGCGCGCGCCGCGGACGCCTGCTGCATCCAGTACCGGATGCTCAACCGCGGCAAAGGCCCGGCCGTCCACTCTCTGCGCGCGCAGGCCGACCGCCGCCGTTATCAGGAATTCATGAAACACACACTTGAGTGTCAAGAAAATCTGGATCTCAAGCAGGCCACCGTAACGGAGATCCTGACCGAAAACGGCCGCGTGAGCGGCGTGGTGACGCAGCTCGGCGCGGAGTACCGCGTGCGCGCCTGCGTGATCGCCGCCGGGACCTACCTCGACAGCCGCGTCATCACGGGCGAGGTGAGCCTGCCCTCCGGCCCGGACGGGATGCGCGCCGCGCTGGAGCTGACCGGCTCCCTGCGCGCGCTCGGCCTGAACCTGCGCCGCTTCAAGACCGGCACGCCGCCGCGCATCAACGCGCGCAGCGTCGATTTTTCCAAAATGGAGGTGCAGCCCGGCGACGAAACGCCGGAGCCCTTCTCCTTCTCGACCCACGCCGCGGTGGAAAACCGCGCCGTGTGCTACCTGACCTACACAAATGCCGAAACCCACCGCATCATCCGCGAAAATCTCGCGCGCAGCCCGCTGTACGACGGCTCCATCACGGGCGTCGGCCCGCGCTACTGCCCCAGCATAGAAACCAAGGTCGTGCGTTTTGCCGACAAGCCGCGCCATCAGCTCTTTCTGGAGCCCTGCGGCCTCGGCACGGACGAGATGTACTTGCAGGGCTTCTCCTCCAGCCTGCCGGAGGACGTGCAGATCGCGATGCTGCACACCGTCGCAGGACTGGAGCACGCGGAGATGATGCGTCCGGCCTACGCGATCGAATACGACTGCGTCGACCCCACGGAGCTCTACCCCACGCTGGAGTGCAAAAAAGTCCCCGGCCTCTACGGCGCGGGCCAGTTCAACGGCTCGTCCGGCTATGAGGAGGCGGCGGTGCAGGGCTTTGTCGCGGGCGTGAACGCAGCACTGGCGATCCGGGGCCGCGAGCCGCTGATCCTGCGCCGCTCGGACGGCTACATCGGCACGCTGATCGACGATCTGGTCACCAAGGGGACCGAGGAGCCCTACCGCATTATGACCTCGCGCAGCGAGTACCGCCTGCTGCACCGGCAGGACAACGCCGACGAGCGTCTCGCGCCCATCGGTCACCGCATCGGTCTGATCTCCGATGCGCAGCTCGCCGCCGTGGAGGAAAAATACGCCGCCGTGCGCGCGGAGATCCGCCGGCTGGAATCGACCGGCACCCCCGCCACGCCGGAACTGAACCGTTTTCTGGAGAGCGTCCCCTCCGCGCCGGTCGTCAGCGCGGCGCGCCTGATCGACCTGCTGCGCCGCCCGGAGCTGAGCTATGAAATGCTCGCGCCCTTCGACCGCACCCGCCCGGCGCTTCCGCCGGAGGTCACCCGGCAGGTCGAGATCCGCGTCAAGTACGAGGGCTATCTGCAGCGCCAGCAGAAGCAGATTGAGGAATTCTCCCGCGAGGAGGAGCGCCTGCTCCCGCCGGATGCCGATTACGAGTCCATCGCGGGGCTGCGGCTGGAAGCACGGCAGAAGCTCGCGCAGATCCGTCCCCGCTCCGTCGGGCAGGCCGGCCGCATCTCCGGCGTTTCGCCGGCGGACATCGCGGTGCTTTTGATCTGGCTGGAACGGAAGTAAAAAACCTGTCGAATAAAAGCAGCCTCACACGTCGTGCGCATCGTCGTGTGAGGCTGCTTAACATAATTCCTACTTTTTTGCGGAAATTTCACGGATTTTGTTTATTGTAGATAAATTGTCGAAATAGGTCTACAAAAAAATAGTAAAAAATACACCAATCTTCTTGAAAAATTTCGAAGTGTATGTTAAATTAGAATTACCGTCCGGAGGGTTGGACGGAACAGGAGGATGCAAAAGAGGAGGAGTCAGTATGGAAAAAATGTATCGCGTTTTGCTTGCCAACGGCAGCAGCGAGTTCTGCGAGAAACTCGCTGCGACGCTCAAGCAGACGGATCGGTACGTCGTCGTCGGTACTGCGACCGACGGCGTTCGGGCAATCAGCCTGCTGCGGGAAACGAACCCTGAATTTCTCGTGGTAGACCTGATGCTGCAGCAGGCAGACGGCATGTCCGTGCTAAAAGCTGCGGCAGCGCTGGACAAGAAGCCGGTCATGCTGGTGCTGGTGGAATTTGTCACGGAGTACATCTCGTCGATGTTTCTGAACCTCGGCGTGCAGTACATCATGCTCAAGCCATGCACCCCGCGCGCCATTGCCGAACGGATGAACGAGATCCGCGAAAGCATGGGCCAGCGCAAGGCACCCGCCGCGCGTTCGAGGGAGGCGAACGTAGAGGCGATGGTGACCTCGATCATTCATGAGATCGGCGTTCCGGCGCACATCAAGGGCTATCAGTACCTGCGCGAGGCCATCATGATCGCGGTAAACGACATGGATGTCATCAATGCGATCACGAAGGTTTTGTATCCGCAGGTTGCCAAAACCTTTGCCACAACGCCGTCGCGCGTCGAGCGCGCAATCCGCCATGCAATCGAGGTTGCGTGGGATCGTGGCGATCTGGAAACGTTACAACGGTTCTTCGGCTACACGGTGTCGAACACCAAGGGCAAACCGACGAATTCGGAATTCATCGCACTGATCGCCGATAAGCTGCAATTGCAGCTCAAAAACATGGACGCCGCGGTGATGTAAACCGCAAAAAATACGGGATTCCCTGAAGGGAATCCCGTATTCTTATTCCACGGATTTCAGTGATTCGGCCATATGGACGCGGTCGATCTTGCGCGCCAGCAGGATGCACACCACGGAGCCAAGCAGCATGGTAATCAGGAAGGAGAGGCCATAGCTCAGGGGCGTGACCCGCGTCTGGAAGGATACCATGTCAAGGCGAATCTGCTGCATGATGAACCGGTGCAGCGCCCAGCCGCAGGGCAGGCCAACGACCGCGCCGAGGAAGGTAAGCATCATCACCTCGCGGAACACATAAAACCGTGTTTCCGAGCGATAGAAGCCCAGCACCTTCACCGTGGCGATCTCGCGGACGCGCTCGGTAATGCTGATATTGCAGAGGTTAAAGAGCACGACCAGCGCCAGCGCGCAGGCGCTGCAGATCACCAGCGCGACGATATAATCCATGCTCTTCATCATATTGCGCACCAGCGAGCGCAGCGAGGCCACGACCGTGACATTGGCCACGCGCGGATGATCCGCGACCTCCGCGCCCAGCGCGTAGGGGTCGCCGTCGGTCGTGAGGTAGGCGGTCTTGTGCTCGCACTGCGTGCCGAACAGGCGCTCGTAGGTCGCGCCCGTCATGTAGGCGTAGTGATAGACGTAGTTTTCGACCAGACCCGCGACCGGCAGCTCCACGTCCTGCGTTTCGCTGACGCTGACCGTGATCGTGTCCCCGGCCTTCACGCCGAGATACGAGGCAAGGCCGCGGTCGATGAGCGCGCCCTCCTGCGGATAGGCGACCTCTTCTTCGCCGTTTCGGAAGCCGATCACCTGCGTGATGTCCGCATCGTCCGTCGCGACGATATTGAGGGTATATACGCCGCTGCTGCCCTTGATCTCATAAGAGGCCGTATCGGCAAAGATGCAGTGCGTCAGGCCGTCGAAGCCTTCGCGGAAAGCGGTCTGCTGCGCCTCGTCCATGGGCGTGGAGAAGGTCGCTGCGATGTCATAATACGTGATGCTGCCGAACTGGTCATCCACAATGGTCGTAATGGAATCGCGCACGCCGAAGCCTGCGACGATCAGCGCCGTGCAGCCGCCGATGCCCAGAAGCATCATGTACAGGCGCTTTTTATAGCGCACGATGTTCCGGATGGACACCTTGTGCAGGAAGGACACGCGGTTCCACAGGAAGGGCAGGCGTTCCAGCAAGATGCGCTTGCCGGGCTTCGGCGCCTTGGGGCGCATCAGGCCGGCGGGCAGCAGACGCAGCTCCGCGCGGCAGGCGAAGAAGGTCGCGCCCACGGAGCAGGCCAGCGCCGCAGCCACGGAGATCGCCGCCATCAGCGGATCGAAGTAGTATTTCAGCCACGGGGTGAAATTGTAGAGCATGGAATAGCCCTGCCAGATGCCCTGTGGGAAAATGACCGTGCCGATCAGGAAGCCCGCGACCGCGCCCAGCAGCGCGGCGGAGCCGGAATAGGAGATGTACTTCCACGCGATCGCGCCGTCGGAATAGCCCAGCGCCTTTAGCGTGCCGATCTGCGTGCGCTGTTCGTCCACCATGCGCGTCATGGTCGTGATGCAGACCAGCGCCGCGACGAGGAAGAAAAACAGCGGGAAGACCTTCGCGACGCCCTCGACGATGGAGGAGTCGCTCTTGAAAGACAGATAGCCGTTGTTTGTGTTTCGGTCAAGGACGTAGGACGAGGGATGCTCAATCTTCTCGACCTCGATCTGCGCTTCTTCCAGCGCGTCCTTGCCCTCGGCCAGCTGCGCCTCCGCCTCCGCGAAGCCCTGCTGCGCCGTTTCATAGGCAGCGTCATAGTCGGCCTGCCCCTGCGTCAACTGGGCGCTGGCCGCTTCCAGTTGGGCTTTGCCGTCGGCAAGCTCCTGCTCACCCTGCGCAAGCTGCGTCTTGCCGTCCTCGATCTGCCGGCGCGCTTCGTTCAGCTCCGATTCCTTGGAGGCAAAGGTCGCGTCGGCCTCGGCGCGGGCGGCATCTAGCTCGGACTGTCCCGCATCCAGCTGTTCCTTGGCCTGCTTGAGCTGCAAATACTGCTGGAACTGCTCGTTGCTCTCAAACTGGTCGATCAGCAGCTGCGCCGCGTCCAGCAGCGCCTTGCAGGCCAGATACTCCGGCGAGCCCACAGCCAGCCCGGCAAGACGCTCTTCCATCTGCCGCCGCGTGACGAGCAGCGCCTCGTATTGCACCGGGAGGCCCGTTTCTTCAAACTGCGCCAGACCGTCCTCGACCTTGGCGCGGTTGTCGTCCAGCTCCTTCTGCTTCGCGTCGAGCTGGGCGTAGGCGTCGGTTTTGGCTTCGGTCAGCGCCGCTTCGCCCTCGGTGAGCTCCGCCTCGCCGGATTCCAGCTCCGTGCGCTTTTCCTCCAGCGTCTTTTCGGCATCCTCCAGCGTCTGGCGATTCTGCGCGATCTCCGCACGGCCGCTGTCCAGCTTCCGCTTGGCCGCCGCCAGCTCGGACTCGGCATCCGCGCGCTGCGAACGGTATTCCGCCTCTCCCTTGTCATCCTCCGCCTGCGCCTCCGCCAGCGCCTCGCGCGCCGCGTCGATCACATCGTCATAGCGAACCTGCGCGCGCTCCTCCAGCGCCTTCGTCAGCGCCGGTTTGAGCGCATCCATCTCCGCGGTGTAGGCCTCGGAGTAGAGCGTCCGGTCGGCACCCGCCGCGCGGATGTCGATCTCCGTAAAATAGTCCACGGAAAACGCGTCCGCCGGCGCATAGGCAAAAGCGTCGATGCTGCCGCCGCCCAGCGCTGTCGTTCCGCGCTCCACGTTCAAGTACAACGGCGAGGTACACAGACCAACCACGGTGAATTCCTGCACCGAAAGGCAGTCGTCTATGGACGTGCGCGTGACGCGCAGGGTCTTGCCCAGCGCGTCCTCGCCGAAGCGGTGCGCGTCGAGCAGGCATTCGTCCGCGTTTTCCGGCAGACGGCCCGCCGTAAGCTCCGGCACGCTGACGCGCTCTGGCAGAGAGAGGAGCTTGACCGTCCGCTCCGTGCCGTCCATCTCGGTCACGGCATCCACCGTGACCGCGCCCTCCGCCGTCTCCACGCCGGAAAGCCCGGCAAAATAGTCCACGTCCTCCTGCGTCAGGCCGAGCGTCGTGATCAGTCGGAAGTCAAAGAGCTTCGTTTTCTCGATATAATTCCCGCCGGTGCGCAGCATGGCGGGTTTCGCCGCCTTCAGGCCGCCGAAGAAGCCCACGCCCAGCGCGATGATGGCAAGGATCGCCAGAAAGCGCCCCAGCGAGTGCCGCAGCTCCCGCAGGTTATTTTTTCTCCACGCGCTGCCCATCACCATTCGATCTCCTCGACGGGCGACGGCCGGTCATTCGTCTGCATGGACTGCACCGTGCCGTTTTTGATGTGGATCACGCGGTCGGCCATCGCCGTCAGCGCGGAGTTGTGCGTGATGATGACGACCGTCATGCCGTTTTTACGGCTCTGTGCCTGCAAAAGCGCCAGAATCTGCTTGCCCGTGTTATAGTCGAGCGCGCCGGTCGGCTCATCGCAGAGCAGAAGCTGCGGCCGCTTGGCCAGCGCACGGGCGATCGCCACGCGCTGCTGCTCGCCGCCGGAAAGCTGCGCCGGGAAATTTGCCATGCGCTCGCCCAGTCCCACGTCGCGCAGCACCTGCGCCGCGGGGAGCGGGTCCTTGACGATCTGCGAGGCAATCTCCACGTTTTCCAGCGCGGTCAGGTTGGGGATGAGGTTATAAAACTGAAACACAAAGCCGATGTCGCGGCGGCGGTAGTCGGCAAGCTGGCGCTTATTGAAGGCCGAAACCTCGCGTCCGTCGAGGAACACGCGCCCGGCGCTCAGCGTGTCCATGCCGCCCAGAATGTTCAGCAGGGTCGTTTTGCCCGCGCCGGACGGGCCGACGATCACGCAGATCTCGCCCTTTTCTATCGTAAAAGTCGCGTCATGCAGCGCCAGAACGGAAACCTCGCCCGTCCCGTAGCGTTTTTCCACATTTTCAAATTGAATAAAAGAACTCATAAGTCAACCTCATATCTTGGGATATACACAAGTATACCTTGGAAAAAACGAACAATCAAGCACGGCTTTCAGAATTCACAAAAAATTCAGGAACGCATACCTCCTTGCCATTTCCTGCGCGCAGCGCTATAATCGAACTGGGCCTTGGCCCGCAAATAAACGAAGAAAGGATATCATCGCAATGGCAAAAACCACAAAATATACCGGCACGCAGACGGAGAAAAATCTGATGGAGGCCTTCGCGGGCGAATCGCAGGCCAGAAACAAGTATACCTATTTCGCGTCCGTTGCGAAGAAGCAGGGTTTTGAGCAGATCGCCGCGCTCTTCCTCAAGACCGCCGAGAACGAAAAGGAGCACGCGAAGCTCTGGTTCAAGGAGCTTCAGGGCATCGGCGACACGGCGGAGAATCTGAAGGCCGCCGCCGAGGGCGAGAACTACGAGTGGACGGATATGTACGCCGGCTTTGCCAAGACCGCCGAAGAAGAGGGCTTCCCGGAGCTGGCCGCACGCTTCCGCCTGATCGGCGAGATCGAACGCCACCATGAGGAGCGCTACCGCGCGCTGCTCCACAACGTCGAGATGGCCGAAGTCTTTGCCAAGAGCGAGGTCAAGGTCTGGGAGTGCCGCAATTGCGGACACATCGTCGTCGGCGAGAAGGCCCCGGAGGTCTGCCCCGCCTGCGGCCACCCGCAGAGCTATTTTGAAGTCCGCACAGAAAATTATTGAACGGAGAAAGGACAATTACGATGGAACTGTTTGAAGCGATCTACCGTCGCGGGAGCTATCGCGATGAATTTATGCCCGATCCCATCCCGGAGGAGGATCTGCACAGGATCCTGGACGCGGGCATCCGCGCGCCGTCCGGCTATAATCTGCAAACGACCAGCTTCTACGCGGTGAAAGACGCCGCGCTGCGTGCCGAGCTCGCGGAAGTTTTCCCGACGAAAGCCACTAAAACGGCGTCCGCCATTCTGGTGCTGACCTCGCGCCGCATCTATGCCGGGCCGCACAACTTCCAGTTTGAGGTGGAGGATTATGCCGCCGCTGCGGAGAACATTCTGCTGGCGCTGACGGCTCTCGGCTACGCCGGCGTCTGGATGGACGGCATGATGAGATATGAGGGCAACGCCGACCTCGTCCGGGCGATTCTGCACATTCCGGAGGAAGAAACCATTCGCACCATCATTCCCTTTGGCAAGCCGGTCCATCCGGTGACGCAGAAGGAAAAAAAGCCCTTCGCCGAGCGCGCGCATATTCTCTGATAGAAAAACGGAGCAGCAAAAAGCTGCTCCGTTGTTTCTTATTTCATTGTCGTCCCGGCGAGCAGACCCGGCAGGAGAAAGATTTTCGTATGCAGAGCGCACCAATAAACAAAGGCCGCCGCCCATCCGCCGGAGGTTGGCGAAACCAATGCCAGCACGGCATAGGTCAGAACCGCCGCGAGGGCGAGAACGCGCAGAATCCACCGTGCTGCTTTTCCCATTTTCCAGCAAAGGACAGACCCGACGAGCGCGCCGACGCTCAGCCACAAAAGGGGCGAAAGGACGTAGGTGTTGATCTGTTTTAACGGCGAAACGGAAAAAGCACCCCGGTCAGATAACAGCACCCCGCAGAGAATATCTACGGCAGCGCAGCCCAAAATGATAACGCAAAGAATGACGGCAAATTTTCGTTTCATTTCAAAACCTCCTAATTCTCTTGCAAGGTTGATTGCATAGAAATACGAATATCTATGTCTAAGTACATAATAATGCGTAGTAATCGACTTGTCAATGGTGCTTATATCTTTTTCTAAAAATATTCTGTCAATATAATATACTTTATTTATACATTCTACATTGAGTACCTAGTACAAAAAAATTGTAATAAACATGCAGAATTGACAGTTGAACAAACCACTCGCATATTATAGACAACATACACCTGCCTAGAATCGATTTAACACACCATGTGAGAACTTTCTATTGACTATTCTCAAGCGGGACAATATATCTAAAGAAAACCTCCGATCTCGCGATCAGAAGCTATGTTGGCGTTAGCTATCTTTCCGGCTCGGGCAAGAATTGTCCCGCCATGAAGAAACCTGCCGGTGGCAGGTTTCAGGCGGCACAATACGCGGGTTAGAAAAAGATCAAAACACAAAAGAAAAGACCTGCCCGATTGAGCAGGTCTTATGTTGGCGTTAGCTATCTTCCCGGCCGGGGCAAGGATCGTCCCGCCATGAAGAAACCTGCCGGTGGCAGGTTTCAGGCGGCACAATACAAAAAGCTCTGACCTTTCGATCAGAGCTTAATGTTGGCGTTACCTATCTTCCCGGCCAGTCACCCGGCAAGTATTGTCGGCGCAGATGAGCTTAACTTCTGTGTTCGGGATGGGAACAGGTGGACCCTCATCGCAATCAACACCAACTATTTTCCATTCCCGGGTTCCCCCGGAAACTTCTTCTATTATACTACGCTTTTCCCGTTTGTCAAGCGCTTTCTTCCTTGGTGACCCCAGCGGGATTCGAACCCACGTTAACGGCGTGAGAGGCCGCTGTCTTAACCACTTGACCATGGGGCCATGGGTGCACCTTCACGGACTCAAACCGGAGACCCACTGATTAAGAGTAATTCATGTTACTGTAAAATCAACAAGTCATTGTGCAACAACATTCATCAAGGCTTTAATTCATTAGCTTCATCATTTACTATGACTCAGCCGGACCGGAACACTTAGAAATTATAATGGATCATTGACCAAAAGTCAAGAACTTTTTTTCAAATCTCGATATTTTTGACAAAGTATATCAGATCGCTAAGAAAACCTTGCAGCGCCGTGCGTTATGATGTCAAGGGGAAAAAGTATATCGACACCCTGGTTTAATACTATTACAGGGGCTTCGCAGCGCACGGCTGAACTTCCGTCAGTTGGAGGAAATGATGGAGAATGTCTTTTTCAATGAGCTGAAAATCAGAGACCTTAATGTAGATGTCGACGTTGAGGCAGTCAACGGCAGCAACAAAAATGGAGCAGGAGCAGTGTTCCTTGGTGATGATCGGCGATGCTTTCAAGAGAATCATTATTACCAAAGAGGCACCGACGCCATGTTATAACGACAGCGGTGTGCTTTATGAGTGCCTTTGATTTCATGCTGAATCCCGATAGCCTGGAGCAGTAAGCGGTGAAGCTGTCCAAATTTTCCCATTTGCAGGGTCAGCAAGAAATATGCCAAAGAAGCACGGGCGCTAACGGAGTCCGCGAGGAACGAAGATGTGCGTAAGCGGCGAGCTTGCACCGCTTTGCGCAATTTATTGCGTTTAAATATATCGCACAGGGCCGGCCTGGACAAATGTACCGAGACAGCGTCTGTTGCTGTTGGACATATCAGGCTAAAATATTCGACTTGTTGAACAACTCCGCGTTTTGTGATGTATACAACGAAGGGAAGGCAATGAACGTAGAACCAGGTGATGGCAGTAGATCTATTGAGAAAATATATAACATAATATTATGTTGTGCAAATACAACATATTTTGTGGCGCGAATTTATTGAGAACATAGAAAACAATTTGAATTTGAAGAACAACTATTGACAGGACCCGCAGGAAGTTAAAGTCGCAGGCTACATGGACTCGGAGGAACCGATCTATTTTCAGAACATGACCATGAAGCAGAGCGAAGAGCGCCTGAAGAAGAACGATGTTCTTATTCTTCCGATCGGCTCGACCGAGTGCCACGGTGCGCATGCCTGCTACGGCGAGGACACCTTCCTTGTCACGCGCATGGCGGAGCAGGTTGCAAAGAAGACCGGCTGCACCGTTTCCCAGCCGATCTGGTTCGGCTCTCATCCCTACCACCACATGGGCATGTCCGGCACAATCCCCATCAATGAGAATACTACTCAAAGGCGGACATTCAATTCCATACCAAACTGGCGGAGATCGGGAAGAATCCGCTTGTAATTTCCCTGCTGTCCATGATTCGTAGTGTGCTGGATGACGTTTTGAGCGATTTTATCATGGAATTCGGAAACACCGCAGGCCATCGTGCGCATAAGCGGATTCTGGAAGCCATTATGGATGCGGATGCCGATGCGGCCGCTGCGGCGATGGACAAGCACATTCAGGCGCTTACCAACCACTATCTGCTGCTGCGCTTCCGCAATGAGAATAATGATAAACATCTGTAAACTCTGGAGGTGAGTTTAATGCCCCCACGTGTGGAGTTCAAGCATATCAGCAAAAGCTTCCCTGGTGTTAAAGCGCTGACGGACATCAGCCTGACACTGGAGCCAGGTGAGGTACACGTTCTTGTGGGCGAAAACGGTGCAGGCAAATCTACCCTTATGAAGATTCTCTCGGGCGCGTATACGGCAGATGAGGGAGAACTGTGGATCGAAGGGAAGCAGGTAGAAAAGAACTCACCGACGGTTGCGTCTGATCTCGGGATCGGCATGATCTATCAGGAACTGAATCTGATCCCCGAGCTTTCTATTGCAAGAAATATCTTTATGTGCAATGAAATCAAGGGAAAGCTGAAAGTTTTCAACAGCAGCCGTGCCATGAATGCCGAGGCGCGCCGACTGATGCGGGAGATCAATCTTGAGGAAGAACCGACGACGCTTGTGAAGAATATCAGCGTCGGCTCCCAGCAAGAGGAAGAACCGACGACGCTTGTGAAAAATATCAGCGTCGGCTCCCAGCAACTGGTGGAGATTATTAAGGCAATTTCCAAACAATGCAAGGTCCTTGTATTTGACGAACCGACCAGCTCTCTTACGACGGCGGAGATCGAAAAGCTCTTTGCGATGATCCGCAAGCTGAAGGAACAGGGCGTTGGAATATCCTGCGCTGCTTCCCGGACTGTATCGTCATCATGGACGGTAGACCGGACTCTGACACGGAAACGGCAAGCCGGCCGCAGACGCTGCGGTTCTATGATTGGAACTTCAAGTCTCTGGGCGAGATTAGGTTGGATTATAAAAAGACCATCGATTGGACGGTGGTCATCTGCGGCGAGACGGAGAACCGCATTCTGCTCTGCGCGGATATGAGCAGACTTCCACGCTATTACATCGATAAATCGGAGTTCGGCACGGGAAACATCACTCTGCACGAATTCAAGCTGCCGAGTGACATCCCGGCAGTGGGGGAACAACCGGAATAGGCACGGTCCCGGCCGCCGGGGAACCGGCGGCCACTTACCAAACAGCTGCGCAGAGAGGTCAACGAGGAAAGAGAAAAGCTGGGCAAGAAGCCCATTGAAGACACTGAATCTAATAAAAAGACGCGAACCAAAAGGTTCGCGTCTTTTTATTAGATGTACTGCTGCTTGATCACGTCGATGACGCCGCGCGTCGTCAGGCGCAGGGTCGGGATGACCGGCAGCGACATGAACGACAGCGTCATAAACGGGTCGATGCCGCGGGAAACGCCCATCTCAAAGGCCAGCTCCTTCGCGTGCTCCAGCTTTTCGTTGACCGTGACGAGGCTCTCCTCGCTCATGATGCCCGCGATCTCCAGCACCACGCCGCCGAGCAGCTTTCCGTCCTCGACAATGGCGATGCCGCCGTGATGCTCCACGATGGCGTTGGCCGCGCAGGCCATGTCCGCCTCGTTCGTGCCGACGACGATGATGTTGTGCGAATCGTGGGAAATGGACGTGGCGACCGCGCCGCGCTTGAGGCCGTAGCCTTGCAGATAGCCGAGGCCGATGTGGTGCGTGTTCTTATGCCGCTCGATGACGGCGATTTTCAGAATATCCTTTTCAATATCCACGCCGCTGGCATAACCGTTGTCCGTAGACACGATCTCGCCCGGCACCAGACCGATCACGCCGCGTGGGCGCTCGTCTTTGAAGTCCTCCGCGCTCAGATGCGCCACATGGAAGGTGTCGTGCGCGCGCTTGACCAGATAATCGTCGATCTCCGGTGCGGGGAAGTCCTGCACCTCACCGTTCTTGCAGGTCAGAACGCCCTTCTTGTAGACCAGCTCGACGTTGAAGTTCTCAAAATTGTCGATGACCGCGAAGTCCGCCAGATAGCCGGGTGCGATCGCGCCGCGGTTGTTCAGCGCGAAATAGCGCGCGGGGTTGTGGCAGGCGGTCTTGACCGCGACGATGGGGTCGACGCCGTAGGAGATGGCCTTCTTGATAATATAATCAATGTGGCCCTTTTCCAGAAGGTCGATGGGGTGCTTGTCGTCCGTGCAGAACATGCAGCGGTCGTAATACGGCTGCTTGAGCAGGTCGACCAGCGCTTCCAGATTCTTCGCGGCTGTGCCGTCGCGGATCATGATGAACTGGCCGTTGCGCAGCTTGGCCATGGCGTCCTCCATGTCCGAGCACTCGTGGTCGGAGTAAACGCCCGCGGCGACGTAGGCCGCCAGATCCTTTCCGCGGATGCCGGGCGCGTGACCGTCGATCTTCTTGTGATGCGCCTGCGCCGCGACGATCTTGGAGATGACCTCCGCGTCGCCGTTGATCACGCCGACGAAGTTCATCATCTCGGCGAGTCCCTGCACGCGCCCGTGCTCATAGAACGAGTCGATCGCGCGGTAGTCGAGGTTTGCGCCGGATTCGTCCAGCGGCGTGGCCGGGACGCAGCTCGGCAGCATGAAGCGCACATCGATGGGCAGGCCCTCGGTGGCCTGGAGCATATAGTCGATGCCGTCGGTGCCCATGACGTTGGTGATCTCATGGGGATCGGTAATGACCGTAGTCGTGCCGTGCGGCAGGACGGCTCTGGCGAATTCCTTGGGGGAAACCAGCGAGGATTCCAGATGGATATGCGCGTCGACGAAGCCGGGGCAGACGATCTTGCCGGTGACGTCGACCTCCGTTTCGCCCTCATAGCTGCCCATACCGACGATCTGGCCCTTGGCGACGGCGATGTCGCCCTTGCACAGCTCGTTGGAAAAGACATTGATATACGTGGCGTTCTTCAGAACCAGGTCCGCCCTTTTCCGTCCGGCGGCGACGTCCACGAGGTGCTGCTTCTTCATCAGCTTGCGCTGAATCCGAGCGGCGTAAGTTTCATTTTGTACTGCCATAGACACATCATCCTTTCCGAATTCCACATCAGGCGACGAATCGCGTCAGGTTGGTATTGCACTCATCTTACCATAAAAGCACTGATTTGTCCAAACGGAAAAGTGTACAAATTTCCGGGGCGATTTTTGACACAGGCGTTGCCCCGCCCCGCCTGCCGTGGTATAATAACTGCAAAAGCAGTTATTATACCTGCTTATCGCCATTTTCCTCCCCGGCTGCGCCGGGAACCGGAAAATATGGCTGCATTATACCATTTCGCTTGCGCTTCATGGGTATAATGAGGGGCAAAGAAAGGGGACCTTCCGATGAATCTTCTGCTGCATATCTGCTGTGCGCCCTGCGCCAACCAGTGCATCGACGTGCTGCGCGCCGACGGCCACGCTCTGACGGGCTTCTGGTACAATCCGAACATCCACCCCTTCACGGAATACCGCAGCCGCCGCAACTGTCTGCGCGAGTATGCCAAAACCGTAGAGCTGCCGCTTTTCGAGCGGGACGAGTATGCCCTGCGGCCCTTTGTCCGCGCGGTGGCGGAGGACATTTCCGGCCGCTGCGTCAAGTGCTATGAGATGCGCCTGTCCGCCGCGGCGCAGACGGCGGCCGAAAACGGCTTCGACGGCTTCACCTCTTCCCTCTTCATCAGTCCCTATCAGAACCACGAGCTGCTGCGCGAGGTTGCCGAGCGCGCCGCCGCGGCGCACGGCGTGACGTTTTTCTACCGTGATTTCCGGCCGTATTTCCGCGCCGGGCAGGAGCGCGCGCGGGAGCTGGGGATGTACATCCAGAAATACTGCGGCTGCGTCTTTTCCGAGGAGGAGCGCTACCGCAAGCCGAACCAGATCATCCGGTAAGGGCTGCGTCCCTGTGGGTGCCGCCGGATTTTTGAGTTATTCCGCTGCCGGCAGTCCCGTAATTGCGGCGCACAATCAGAATCAAAAATGCAAGGGCAGGAGCCATCGGCTCCTGCCCTTCAAACTGTCAAAAAACCTATCCAGCCGAAAGTTTCGGAGGGAAGAATAGTGTGAAAGG
>OKSD01002283.1_pt1 | contig 16630 bp, 14 predicted proteins | sample 1601221 | NCBI WGS metagenome assembly OKSD01 (sample SAMEA3541550, study PRJEB24748) | human gut metagenome | biome: human gut; feature: human-associated habitat; material: faeces | place: China | collected 2012
AACGCAGTGGGTCTCGTTTGAGAGCTTGTCAAAAATACTTTTTTGACAAGCTCAAGCCCGCCGGAAGAGACATCCTTCCGGCGCTGTTCTGTTGACACGGCATACCCGCGCGAATTATAATTAACCATGCAATTCCCCTATATAAAAATGTATGACCGGAGGATAAATTCGGTGAACTTGTCTGCGTGGAAAGACCGGCTGGCCGCCGGAAAGTACGACGCCCCGCTCGCAGCGCTCTACGGCGCGGCGGACGCACCGCGGTCACGCTACGCGCGGCTTTGTGAAGAATATCTCCGGACGTTCGGCGACGCGCCGGACGCGCTTTTGATCAGCGCGCCGGGGCGCACGGAGCTTGCCGGGAACCACACCGACCATCAGCTCGGCATCGTGCTCTGCGCCGCGGTCACGCTGGACGCCGCCGCTGCCGCCGCGAGCGCGGCGGACAACGCCGTGGAGATCGTCTCCGATGGCTTCGGCCGGGTGCGCGTATCGCTCGACGATCTCGCGCCGCGCGAAAATGAGGCCGGCACGACCGCCGCGCTCATCCGCGGCGTCGCGGCGGGATTTGCCGCAGGAGGCCTTCGCATCGGCGGCTGGCGCGCGTGCATCCACTCGCTCGTCCCCGCCGGAGGCGGGCTTTCGTCCTCGGCGGCGTTTGAGATACTCACCGGCGCAATCTTCTCCGCGCTGTATAACGAAGGACGCGTGGACGCGCTCACGCTCGCGCGCATCGGTCAGAGCGCCGAGCGAAACTATTTCGGCAAGCCGAGCGGACTGATGGATCAGGCCGCGAGCGCGTTCGGCGGCATCACGAAGATCGATTTTGCCGGCGGCGACCGTCCGGACGTTACGCGCATTGCGTTTGATTTCCGCGCGCACGGGTATATTCTCTGCGCCGTGAACACGCACTCGCGCCACGACGATCTCACACCGGACTATGCCGCCATCCCGCGCGACATGACCGCCGTTGCCAGAGCGTTCGGGAAGGACGTTCTGCGGCAGGTGGACGCCGCGGCGTTCGCCGCGCCGGGGATGCGCGAGCGGCTCGCGCGCGATATATCCCCTGTCGCCGCAGACCGCGCCGAGCACTTTTTTGCCGAGGACGAGCGCGTAGAGCGCATGGCCGCGGCGCTGCTGGAGGGTGATATGCCGGAGTATATCCGGAATATGAACGCCTCGGGCGCATCGTCCCGTACGCTGCTGCGCAACGTTGTCCCCGCGCTGCACCCGGAGCGGACGGAAATGGCATCTGCGCTCGACCGCGCCGCCGCGCTGCTGGAGGGCAAGGGCGCCTGGCGCATCCACGGCGGCGGGTTTGCCGGGTGCATCCAGTGTCTTGTCCCGATATCCGGCTATGAAGGTTTCCGCGCCGCGATGGACGGCTATTACGGCGAGGGTGCATGCTTCGAGCTGCGCATAAGAGGGTGCGGCGCGTACCGCATCCCGGAAGAGGAATAACCATGTACAACGACCTTTTTTCGATCGGCGGTCTCACGGTGCATGGCTACGGGCTCTGCATCGGCATCGGCATCGCCGCGGCGCTGCTGCTCATCTGGCGGCGCGCCGAGGAGCGGAAGTTTGACGTGCAATCCGTCAACACCCTGATTTTGCTCATTCTCGCTGCCGGCTTTGCCGGGGCGAAGCTCTTTTTTGTGTTTGCGCATTGGAACGAATTTTGCACCGATCCGCTCGGCACGCTCGGCTCGGAGGGCTTTGTCGTTTACGGCGGCATTGTGTGCGGTCTCGGCGCTGCGTATCTCTACTGCCGGAAGCGCTCTCTCCCCTTTCTGCGCTGGGTGGACTGCTTTATTCCCTGTGCGGCGCTCGCGCAGGGCTTCGGGCGCATCGGATGCTTTCTCGCCGGGTGCTGCTTCGGAAAACCGACGGAGAGCTTTCTCGGCGTCACTTTCCCGGCGGGCAGCATGGCTCCGGCGGGGATCCCGCTCTGGCCGGTGCAGCTCTTTTCGGCGGCGGGCGATTTCCTGCTCGCCGGAGCGCTGCTGCTTCTGGAAAAGAAACGCCGCGGCGACGGGCTGCTCGCCGGAGCGTATCTTCTTTTGTACAGCATCGGCCGGTTTCTGATCGAGTTTCTGCGCGCCGATCCGCGCGGCGCGGTCGGAACGCTTTCGACATCGCAGTTCATCGCGCTCTTCACCGCCGCGGCGGGAGCCGCCATTCTCATTTTGCGAAAGAGAGGGACACCGCATGGATAACACCGTCAGCGCCGGGCGCAAAAGCACAACGCTCGGCAGCAGAGTATGGGCCTGCCTTCTGATCTTCGGCTTTGTCGGCCAGATCGCGTGGATGGTGGAGAACGTCTATTTCTCCACATACATTCAGAAAAACATCACCGCCGCGGGCTGGGCGACGAGTGCCACCGTGTCCGCAAGCGCCATTACCGCGGCGCTCGCCACGTTCTTCAGCGCCGCATGGTCCGACCGTATGGGACGCCGCCGCTCGTTCGTCTGCTGGGGATACATCCTCTGGGGCGCGACGACCGCCGCGTTCGCGCTTTTCGGCAACGGGCAGGTCGCGCTGCCGGTGGGTCTTGCGGTGACGGTGTTCGTCATCATGGACTGCATCATGTCCGCCATCGGCTCGGCGGCGAACGACGCGGCGTTTTCCGCCTGGGTCACGGACGTGACGGACGTCACCAACCGCGGCACCGTCGATATCGTTTTGAGCATCATGCCGATCCTCGCGCTCGTTGTGATCTTCGCGGGGTTTGACTCCATGACCGTGAACGGCAACTGGACGGGATTTTATCTCGTGCTCGGCGCGGTCACATCCGTTGCCGGCATTCTGGGGCTCCGGCTCTTTAAGGACAGTCCGAATCTCCGCCCGACGAAGGGCGAGAGCTATCTGCGCGAGGTCGTTTTCGCGTTCCGGCCGGAGAATATCCGCGCAAACAAAATGATCTACGTCTGCTTTTTCGGCATGATGTTTTCGGGTCTCGCCATGCAGATGTGGCAGCCGTACATGATCTCGCTCGTGGAGGTCACGCTCGGGATTGAAAACTACATCGTCCCCATCGCCGTCGTTGTGCTCGCCTCGGCGGTGCTGTCTGTCGCCGCCGGAAAAGTCATGGACCGATTCGGCAAGGAAAAATTCTATTACCCCGTCGCGCTCATGCAGGTGCTCGGCGGCATTATTGCCTATCTCATCAAGTTTGTCGGACACGCCATGCCGCTTCTCTGTGTCGGCGGGACGCTCATCATGGCGGGCAATCTTATGATGGCCGGTCTCTTCACGGCTTCGGCGCGCGACTATACGCCCGAGGGCCGCGCCGGTGCGGTGCAGAGCGTCAAGATGGTCATCTACATCGTTCTGCCCATGGTGCTCGCAAGCATTCTCGATCCTGTCATCATCCGCGCCGTCGCGCTCGAGCCGACGGCGGAGATTCTCGCCAAATACCCGAGCTACGCGGGGAGCTATCTCTACCCGTATGAGCTGTTCCTCGGCGCGGCGGTCGCCGCGGTGTTCATTTTCCTGCCCGCCTCCGCCGTCCGGCGGGACGCCAAGCGTCTGCGCGCGCAGAAGCTCAAGGAGATCCGCGAATGACGATGCTGACAAAGTGGGGCGCGGCGCTCGACCGCAGCTGCCCCTTACCGGAATATCCCCGCCCGCAGCTGCGGCGGGAGAGCTTTTATAATCTCAACGGCGTCTGGGACTATGTCGTCACGCCGTCCGGTGACGAGCCGGAGGTCTGGGACGGCGAGATCGTCGTGCCGTTCTCGCCGGAAGCGCCGCTCTCCGGTGCTGCGCGCGGCCCGGCAAAGGACGAATACCTCCATTACCGCCGCGGCTTCACGCTGCCGGAGGGATTTCAAAAATCGCGCGTGCTGCTGCATTTCGGCGCGGTGGATCAGATCGCAGAGGTGTTCGTAAACGGCGTTTCCGCCGCGAAGCACTCCGGCGGCTACTGGCCGTTTTCCGCGGACATCACGAGTCTTCTGCGCGAGGGGGAGAACATTCTCCGCGTAACGGTGCGCGATAATGCCGACGATCCCACGTTTGCCTACGGCAAGCAGCGCTATAAGCGCGGCGGCATGTGGTACACCGCGCAGAGCGGCATCTGGCAGACGGTCTGGCTCGAGAGCGTGCCGGAGGTCTATGTAAAGAGCCTTCGCATCACGCCGGAGTTTGACGAGGCGCGCGTGCGCATTGAGCTGGAGACCGCGCTCGAGAGCAGCACCGCCATCACGTGCGACGTGCGCGCTGCGGACGGCAGCTTTGTCGCCGGGAGCTGGGCAAAGGGCGGCGTGTGCATTGTTCCGCTCCCCGGGTTCCGCGCCTGGACGCCGGACGATCCCTATCTCTACACACTGGACATCACCTGCGGCGAGGATCGCGTGGAGAGCTATTTTGCCATGCGCAAATTCTCGTATGTGGAGCTGGGCGGCCACAAGGTGTTCGGATTAAACAACGCCCCCCTCTTCCACAACGGTCTGCTCGATCAGGGATACTACCCCGACGGGCTTCTCACACCGCCCTCGGACGAGGCGATGGTAAACGACATTGAGACCATGAAGCGCTGCGGCTTCAACATGCTGCGCAAGCACATAAAGATTGAGCCGCTGCGCTGGTACTATCACTGCGACCGGCTCGGCATGATCGTATGGCAGGACATGGTGTCCGGCGGGCAGCCGTACAGCTTTCTCCATGTTTCCGCTCTGCCGACGCTTGGCAAGGTCGATCTTCCGGATCAGGACGCGAAGCCCTACGGCCGGAGCGGGGTGCTCTCCCGCGCGCGCTTCCGGCGTGAGATGGCGGACACGGTGCGGCTTCTTTATAACTGCCCATGCATCGCGCTCTGGACGGTGTTCAACGAGGGCTGGGGTCAGTTTGACGCGCTGGACATGGCAAACGAGCTCAAAAAGCTCGATCCCACGCGCTTTATCGACCACGCGAGCGGCTGGCAGGATCAGGGCTATGAGGAAATGAAGAGCCGCCACATCTATTTCCGTCCCGTGAAGCTCAAAAACGATGGGCGCGCGCTTGCGCTCACGGAGTACGGCGGATACATTCTCGCCGTGGACGGCCATCGCTGGACGGACAAGGTGTTCGGCTACCGCATCTGCCGCAACAGCGCGGCGCTCGCGCACGACTACGAAAAGCTCATGCTCGGGCAGGTGCTGCCGCACATTCGAAAGGAAGGGCTGACCGCGGCGGTATATACGCAGATCACCGACGTGGAGGAAGAGCTCAACGGTCTCATGACCTATGACCGCGAAGTGCTGAAAATTCCGGAGGAGACACTCCGGGAGATCAATGCCGCGCTGCGGTTTGATGCATAATACGGCTTTGGAGGGCAGCACTGGAATGAACGAAATCAAAACGGAAAAGAAAAACCTCTATCTGCGATTTTCGGACTGGATGGACGGCGCGCTCTGGCGCCGGGCGCTTGTCCTTCTCGCCCTCTCGGCTGCCGTGATAACGGTTTTCTCCGTATACACCACGCCGATCAGCCCCTATTACGGCAATGACAGCGCGTTTTTCCTCCTGATGGGAAAAGGTGTTACACAGGGGAAGATCCCCTATCTGGATCTGTATGACCAGAAAGGTCCGATGATCTTCTATGTGAACGCCCTTGGCTATCTGCTCACCGGCGACCGGTACGGCATTTTTCTCATGCAGATCGTCAATCTGACGGCGGCGTGCCTGATCGTATACCGGCTTGCGCGGTTCTGGCTGCGCAGCGGCGCTTCGCTCGCCGTGGTCGCGGCGTATCTTTTCGTCTATGTCGGCACCGTGCAGGACGGGAACATGACGGAGGAATGGTCGCAGCTCTTCTTGCTGCTGCCGATGTATCTCTCGCTGCGGTTTCTCAAAAGCGGCGCGAGCGTGAGCGAGCATCCCAAATGGTACAGTTTCGTATACGGCGTATGCTTCGGCGTGCTGTTGATGTTCCGCGTCACGAATGCCGCGCCGGTCGGCGGGCTGATCCTCGCATACATCATCCTGTTCTGCCGGGAAAAGAAGGTCGGGCAGCTTTTCCTTCATGCGGCGATCGTTCTGTTCGGCACGGCGCTCGTCGTTGTTCCGTTCTGTCTGTATTTTCTGCGGGTGGGCGCGTTTGATCTGTTCATTTACGCGAGCATCACGCACAACTTCTTCTACGCCACCGGCGGAGCGACCGCAAGAGATGCCGTCGGCTGGCTCTCCATCATCGGAAGCGTTCTTTTCGTTCCGTGCTTTTTCGCCGCTTACCGGCCGCTCACGCGCTGCGGCACGCTCGACGGGCGGACGTATACGCTCATCGGCTGCTATGCCGCCGTCGGCGCGGCCACGATGGCGTTCGGCTTCACCTACCGTCATTATTTTCTCAATCTCGCGCCTGCGGTCGTTGTCATTCTCGCCGTCGGTATCGACTGGGTACAGCGTACCGCGCCGGAGAACCGGCGCAAAGCCCGCAGTCTTCTCGCCGCGGCGCTGCTGCTGTGCGTCGTTCCCTTCGCCCCGCAGGTTGTCCGGCAGTGCGGCAAGGTGGTCTATTTCACCTGTATGCATCAGCTTGACAAGTTCCCGGCGCGCGGCGCGGCGCTCTCCGAGGCTATTTCCTCCGACCGCGACAGCGTGTGGGGCTACGATGTGCTCGCGCAGGACTATCTCTATGCCGATATCATCCCCTGCTTCCGGTACTTTGCCATCCAGCGATGGATGGAGGATTCCGATCCGCAGATCGCGCCCGAGATCGACGAAATGCTGGCGACCGATCCGCCCGTCTGGGTCTTCATCTATCAGGAAGATACCGAAATGGCAGAGAAGCTTCTCTCGCTCGGCTATACGGCAGAGCCGCGTTCGGTGTTTCTGATCTTCCACAGAGCTGCATAAAAACCGTCCGCCGGTGCCTTTCAGGCATCGGCGGACGGTTTTTCGTATGCGGCAGAGCCGCTCTTTTCTTTATTCTTTCTTTTCTTCGTCACGGAAGAGATATACGCGGGTCTCATACGGCTGTGTGACGAAGCCGTTATTTTCGATATAATCCGTGTGGCTCTTCAAAAGGAGCCGGCCCTTCCGCAGATCGTACCCGCGGGGCGCCTTGAACTTCACGGGATTCACCGAGTACGAGCAGATGACGAGAATCCGTTCGCGCTTGGCCCGGCGTTCGTACACAAAGAGCTTGTTGCTGAGCGGATAGTACTGGCGGAACGTACCGTAGCGCACGACCGGCAGCTCGTGCCGGAGACGGAGCGCCTCGCGGTAGAAGTTCAGCAGCGAGTCGGGGTCATCCTCCTGCGCGGCAACGTTGATCTTCGGGTAGTTCTGGTTGACCGCAAACCACGGCGTGCCGGTCGTAAACCCGGCGTTCGGCGCGTCGCTCCACTGCACGGGCGTGCGCGCGCTGTCGCGCGAGCCCCAGTAGATGCGCTGCATGCGCTTCTTTTCGGATTTGTGCGTGGCGAAGTGGTGGTACTGGTTGATGGTCTGCACGTCCTCGTAGCCGTCGATCGTCTTGGGATAGATGTTCGTCATGCCGATCTCCTGTCCCTGATAGACGATGGGTGTGCCCTCCTGGAAGAGATACGACGCCGCGAGCGCCTTTCCGCTCTCGGTGTTGTACTTTTCGCTGCCGTAGCGGCTGATGACGCGGGGATGGTCGTGGTTTTCAATATACAGAAGATTCCAGCCCTTCCCGTGCAGCGCCTTCTGCCAGTGCTGCCAGATGGTCTTGAGCTTCACGAGGCAGAACGGGTGATGGGAATAGTCCTGCAGGAAGCAGTCGCCCTCCATGCACTGGAACGGGATCATCATGTCAAGCTCGGGGTGCTTGCCGCCGATGAAGTCGAGCGCGCGCTTCGTCGTGATGAGCGGGGCCTCGCCGATGGTCACGCAGTCGTAATCGTCGAGCACGGTGCGGAATTCGTTGAGATATTCGTGCAGGTGCGGGCCATTGTTATACTGGAAAATGCCGCGCGCCATGGGCATATAAAACGGCGCGTCCGGCAGTCCCTTGGGCTTGGAGATGTAGGTGATGACATCCTCGCGGAAGCCGTCCACGCCCATATCCAGCCAGAAGCGCAGGATTTTCTTTACCTCGGCGCGGACGCGGGGGTTGTCCATATTCAGGTCGGGCTGCTTGATGGCGAAAATGTGGAGATAGTACGCCTTGCGCACCTCGTCGTACTGCCACGCCTTGCCCTCGAACATGCTGTCCCAGTTGTTGGGGAGCGTGCCGTCCTTTTTCGGCTTGCGCCAGATGTAATAATCCTTATACGGCTCTTCCCCGCGGCGGCTCGCCTGGAACCACGGGTGCTCGTCGCTCGTGTGGTTTACGACAAGATCCATGATGACCCTGATGCCGCGCTCGTGCGCGCCGTCGAGTACCTTTTTGAACGCCGCCATGCCGCCGTATTCGGCGGAGATGTCCATATAGTCTGCCACGTCGTAGCCAAAGTCGGCGTTCGGCGAGGGGTAGAGCGGCGAAAACCAGATGGCGTCCACATGCAGGCTCTTAAGATAGTCCAGCTTTTCATACACGCCCATCAGATCGCCCACGCCGTCGCCGTCGGCGTCCTTGAAGCTGCGCGGCCAGATCTGGTAGATGACCGCATCTTTATACCAGAAAGTTTTTTCCATGTCTTTGCCCTTTCCGCCGCTCACCGCAGCTTTTCCTCGCAGAAAATGCGCATATTTTCGATCCGGACGGTCTCCCCGTCCGGCAGCTCGACCGTGCCGGAGAGCGTTCCGAAATACTGCCGCGTCTCGGAGTACAGCAGCATCGCGCGCCGCCGGACGCGGTATTCGCGCCGCACCGCAAATTCCAGATGCAGCCGCCGGGTGCTGTCGGAAACGTACCACGGCCGCAGCGGGTCGGACGCGCTGCGCTTCATGTATACGCGCCCGAGCTTGCAGAGCGTGCCGTCATAAAAGAGCGCGTTTTCGTCCGCGCTGTCCGCGCCGTCGGAGAGGGCAAGGGAGATCACATGCCCGTCGACGCACGCGCTGCCGAACGCGCGGAGATACACATCGCCGCGCGGCATCACGGCGCGCACGCTCTCGGAGAAGAGAAACGTCTGCGCGTCGAGCGGCAGATCGCGGTTGTGCATCCGGAGATACCCGGAAAGACCGGGGAAACACCGGAAGCCCCGGTAATAAAACTGCTTTCCGGCAAGCGCCTCGGCGGTATAAATGCCGTCGCCGTCGTTCGCGCAGGAGAGATCGCCCTCGAACCGCTCCGAGCGGAACTGAATGCGGCGCACGCCGCCGTAATGCGTGAGCAGGAGATACAGATCGTCGTTTTCAAACTTGACGGTGTGTTCCTCGCCGCAGGAGAAATCCAGATCGAATGCATCGCCCGGAAACGCCTGCACGGTGCCGGAGGCATACCGCTCGTCCGTTTCGAGATCGGTGAGGCGCACCTCGGCAATGCCGCCGGAGCGCGTATGCCCGTAGCTGATCTCCAGCGCGAAGGACGCCCCGGTGACAAAATAGCGTTCCCATTCCGAGAGACCGCCGCCGGCGGCTTCCTTGTTATAGATAAAATCGTCCTGTGCCGACCAGCCGGGACGGGCAAGCTTTCCCTTTTCGTTCAGCAGCTCCGCCGGTGCGCGGTATTCTTCCATGTCAGACCTCCATGATATGCAGCGCGGCGATCTCCGGGTTTCGGATGCGCCGCATGACGGCGTAAGCGTGGGGCTCGAGGAAATCCCAGCCGCCGTCCGTCAGGCCCTGCGCGCGCAGCTCTTCGATCACCGCGGCGCTCACGCGCTCGATCGTGTCCTCGTCCGGCTCGCGCAGCAGCGCTTCGAGCGTCGGGATGATTTCCGAGAGCTTCGGCAGCTCTTTCGCGGCGCGAAACGCCCATTTATAAAACGGCATGTGCCGCTCATTCAGCAGGAAAAGCATGGCGAGCGTATGGTTTACAAACTCGCAGCATGCGAGCCGCGCCGCGGCCTCTTCCCCGTGGCGGCGGCAGCGGGAGACGTTGTACTGCCCGGACTGTGCCATGAGCACGGCGTGTCCCGCGATCTTTTTGACTCGCACGTCCTCCGGCATGCCGGTGCGCAGCGTTTCGCGGATGCCCGTCATGTCGCCGGAGCCATCGTAGAATATCTCCCCGGCGCACGCGGCGGCGAGAGCATAGGACGGGATCGCCATCCACTCGCGCCACGTTTCCGGCGTATGGAAAAGGCCCGTCTGCTCCAGAAGGAACTGCTTGGTCGTCTTAACGCCGTATCGCCCGTTTCCCTGACGGCTGCGGTGCTCGGTCTTCACGCCCAGAAACTCCCGCGGCAGGCGGTCGTAGAGCGAGGAGAGAAGGAAGCCGTGCGTTTCGGCGTCCTCCGGCGCGAGAAAGAGCATGCACCCCGCGGCGTAGCCGTGGTCGTGGGAGAGCTCGTCATCGTACCCTAAGCAGTCCGAACCACCGCCGCAGAGCCCCGCAGCAAGCCGCGGCAGCAGCACAGGGCAGGTTTCCCGGATCGCCGGGCGCACGGCGTCCTCCCAGAAGGCGCGGGAGAGCTCAAGTCCCTTCATAGATGATATCCGCCCTTTCCCGGAGATCGCGCGCTGCGTCCGCGCGCCCAAGCGCTTCGAGCGCCGGGGCGATCTTCCGCGCCGTGTGCGCGTAGTAGTATTCCCAGACGGCGTCCGGGCTGTCCATGCGCTCCATCGCCTTATCGAGACACGCGGCAATACGCGCATCGTTCTCATCCTGCGCGGCATAATGCTGCGCAAGATTCACATACGTCACCGCGAGATCAAGATCGCCAGGGCGCTTTTTCTGGTTTTCCAGCGCGCGGAGCATGTACCGCTCCGCCTCGTCCGGGCGATGCAGCGCATCGAGCGCCGCGGCCATGTTGTTATAAAGCGCCGCAAGGCGCGGATGATCTGCGCCGAGCGAGACGGCGTACAGGCTCTCCGCCTCCCGGAAGAGCGGCAGAGCGCGCTGTGCCTCGCCGAAGGCGGCGAGCGCCGTGGCCGCGTTTATAAGGATCGTCCCGCGCGCGGCAGCGCCGGGGCGTACCTCGCCGAGCAGCTCCATGCACCGGCCGAGCACCGGATAAAATTTCTCCGCGTCAGCGCGCTGGCGGTAAAAGCCCATCAGCTCGCTGCAAAGGGAGAGCGCGGCGCGCCTGTCGCCGGTCTCCTCCGCTTCGGTGAGCGCGGCAAGGAATATGCGCTCCGCGCCGTCCCAGTCGCCGCGGCCCATGCAGTCGTCCGCTCTCGCGGCTATGCTGTCCATTGTTTCTTTCATACGGCGATTATACCTTGAATTCCCGGCGGTTGCAAGGTATAATACGTATGTTCATCATTTCACGAAAAGAGGTTTCTACCTATGAAAAAGACCGTTATGCGCTCCTACGCGAAGCTCATTGTGCGCGTGGGTGCGAACGTCCAGAAGGGCCAGGAGGTGCGCGTTTTCGCGTCTCTCGACCAGCCGGAGTTCATCAAGATGCTCGCCGAAGAGTGCTACAAGGCCGGCGCGAGCCGCGTAACCGTTGACTGGAATTACCCCGAGCTTACGAAGCTCTCCGCGCGCTACATGAAGCTGCGCGACCTCTCCGAGACCCGCGAGTGGGAAAAGGCGCGGATGCAGGATATGGTGGACCATCTGCCGGTGCGCATCTTCATCGAGTCCGAAGACCCGGACGGACTGCGCGGCATCAACCCGAAGTACTTCAAGGCGTTTGCCGCGCGGATCAAAATCTCCAAGCCCTACCGCGACGCCATCGACAACAAGCACCAGTGGTGCATCGCGGCTGTGCCGGGCGAGGCGTGGGCGAAGAAGGTCCACCCCGAGCTCAGCAAGCGCGCCGCCGTGGAGCAGCTCTGGAAGGACATTCTTTACACCGCCCGCGCCGACGGCGAGGACCCCATCGCCGATTGGGAAGAGCACAACCGCGATCTCAAGGCGCGCAGCAAATATCTGAACGATCTCCATCTCCGCGAGCTGCGCTACCATTCCGCGAACGGCACGGATTTCAAGGTCGGCCTCATCCCGACGGCCGAGTTCCACGCCGGACGCGATACGACGATGCAGGGCGTTGTCTACGATCCCAACATGCCGACCGAGGAGGTCTTCACCTCTCCCGACCGCCGCACCGCCGAGGGCATCGTTTACGCCACGAAGCCGCTCTCCTATCAGGGCCAGCTCATCGAGAATTTCTCCGTCCGCTTTGAAAAGGGCCGCGCCGTGGAGGTCAAGGCCGAAAAGGGACAGGATGTTCTCGAGCAGATCATCAGCATGGACGAGGGCTGCCACTATCTTGGCGAGTGCGCGCTCGTGCCGAAGGAGTCTCCGATCCATCAGTCCGGCCTGCTCTTCTACAATACGCTCTTCGATGAGAATGCCGCCTGCCATCTGGCGCTCGGCTTCGGCTTTGACGAGTGCGTGAAGGGCTTTGAGAACATGACCAAGGAAGAGCTCTACGAGATCGGCGTGAACGACGCCGGCAACCACACCGACTTTATGATCGGCAGCGACGATCTCTCCATCGACGGCGTGGACGAGCACGGCAACGTGCATCCCATCTTCCGCAACGGCACCTGGGCGTTCTAAAATGCCTCCCTCTTTGAGGGAGGTGGCTCGCCGGAGGCGAGACGGAAGGAGTGGCTTTTTCCATGTCCCTCAATTATTCCGGCGATTTGATTCTTAGAGCAAAAGAGCTGCGAAAAACTGCGACCCCGCAGGAACGGCATTTATGGTATGACTTTCTTTCCCGTTATCCGGTGCGGTTTCAGCGGCAAAAAACCGTAGGCCGATATATTGTTGACTTCTATTGCCACAGAGCACGTCTTGTCGTAGAGTTAGACGGCAGCCAGCATTATGAGGAGCAAGGCATCGCCAGAGATGCAGAACGAACGACGTATTTGATGCAGCAAGGGCTTTTTGTCCTGCGTTTTTCCAATGCCGAGATCAATTGCAAGTTTCATTTTGTCTGTGAGCAGATCGACCGAACAGTTAAAGAACGGCTCGCATTTTAATTACCTCCCCCTTTGAGGGAGGCGGCTCGGCGTTAGCCAAGACGGAAGGAGTTCACTCCCTCAGTCAGCTGACGCTGACAGCTCCCTCTGAGAGGGAGCCAATACGTCCATCCAAAAACCGGCAGATGATCTGCCGGTTTTTGCAATTTCTGAAACGATATGGTATTATACAACACAAGTCAGAAAAGAATAGCGGCTGTCTCAAGCCCGTGAAGGGTATCGGTATGGAGCCGCTGGGAGGTTCTTGTATGGTACAGTTTCAGAAGGACGCCGCGCTCGGCGGCATCCCGTTCGGTGTGCTGGAGGTCGTTTATCCGGACAAGCCGCTCCGGCGCACGGAGGACTTCCGCATAATGGTCGAGGAGCATCTGCGTCTGCTGCGGGAGAAATACGCCGACTATGACCGCAAGGCGCTTTTTGGCGAAAACGTCTATTTCCGGTTTTTCAGGAAATTCAAAAAGACGTACCCGGTCATGATGCAGCTTGAATCCTTCCTCCTGAAAGGCCGCCCGTTCCCGATCGACAACAGCGTGACCGCCATCCCGTTTCTCGCGGAGTTCGAAACGCAGAGTCTCTCCGGCACGCACGACGTGGACTTTGTCCGCGGGGCTGTCCGCCTGTTTGCCGGAACGGAGAAAGCGCCGTTTCCCGGCATGCGGGGTGAGGAGGTACATACCTACCCCGGCGACTTCTGCGCGCGGGATGACGAGGGCATCATTTTCAGCATGATTGCCGGAGCGGACGCGCGCACCTGCGTCAAGGAGACGAGCCGGCATGTGTTCTACCCCGTGTTCGGCGTGGCCGGACAGCCGGAGGCGGAGATATCCGCCGTGCTCGACCGGCTGGAAGAATACGTCCGTGTTCTCGCGCCGGAGGCGGAGACCGTGCGGCAGCTTTTGGGAAAATGAAAAGATGAGCTGACATCGTACAGCGCGCCGTTTTGATCCAATAATACGCAAAGCAGCACTACCCCGCAGGGTGGTGCTGTTTTGCGTATTTCACAGATCCGGAAAAAACATCCAGTCGTAGTAATAATCCTCCTGCCATGCAGGCTGTTCTTCATTGGTGCTAAAATAGTATCTATATGTCAGCCGATTGCCATTTTTATCATAGGTGTAGATGGAAGTACTGTCATTGGGCAGTCCATAAAATATCAGATTTCCCTGAGCATCGTATTCAATTGTATAGCTCCGTGTCCTTTTCAGTTGATCCGTTTCATCATAGTATTTAAATGTTTCCATTGTTCCGTGATCATCATAAAAATACTCAATTCGGTAATGACTATCCGAGTGGAAAACTGTGGCTTGAATCATCTGCTCCTGTTCATTGTAAAGATACGTTTCTTTTCTGGTCAGTTCCCCTTCTGCATTAAAATCAGAAAGCTCTGTTTTCTCCAAATGCCCATCCGCATCATACACTCTTTCATAGATATAAACGCAGGATATACTGCCAGAGATATAGTGTGTCTCCCTGACCAAGTATCCTTTATCATCGTATTCGTATTCGGTTTTCGTTGTTTGTGGCTTCTCCGTTGCTGTTTTCTTCGTTGTTAGATTTAGTACTTGCGATTCCTTCGTTGCTATTTTTCCCATATCGTTATAGGTATAGTATTCATAATGATCGCCCAAATACTCATATCCACCTGAGCCAGTCGCCCAACGGGAAACCTTTGTTTTTATTACGACATAGCTAAAATGGCTCAAGTACTCCGCTGAATCCTTGTATTCTCCAAGTTCGGCAAAGGCATTTCTCGCTTTCCCAAACTGTCCTTTGTCCAACAGTTCAATCGCCCGATTATAGTCTCTTTCCAAAATTGCATTTTGCATCAATTGGATACAATTCTTATACTCTCCTAATGCTTGTAGAACGTTTATGGCTTCTTCAAATTGCTCTTCACGCAGCAACGCAATTGCAAAATTGTACTTTGTTTCATGGATTCTTTCCCTGCTGTCCTTATAGTCCCCCAGCGTTTCAAACGCCGTGATTGCTTCTTCGTACTGCCCCGCGTCTGCAAGCGCGGCGGCAGCCTGATAGGCGTTATTTTTTCTGACCGCACCAGAGATCAGCACTGCCGCGGCAGTGATCACGGCTATCGACGAGAGCGTGATCGCCGCAATCCTGTTTCGTCTCTTCGCCCGTTTCTCCGCCTCTGCGGCCTTCGCGGCCTGTTCGGCTCTCTCTTCGTCCCTCTCTTTTATATATGCGTCAAGATGCTCCTGCAAAATATTCTCATTTAAAGCATTATTCTGCACGTCCAGAGAAACCCCGCACTCGTGACACGTCGTTTCCTCCGGCCAGTTAAGCGCGCCGCAGGTGCAGCGCCACAGGCCGTCAAGCTTTTCCGGCAGATATGCGGCATTACCCGTCGTATCACGACGGTACTGCTCCGTCAGCTCCGTGGATAACTTGGCCATGACCGGCGTCGGCTCCGGCAGCGGCAGCCAGCCGGCAGTGCCGTCCGGCTCCCAAATCGTATCGTCGGAAAATACTGCACGAACGACATGCGTCGCGATTCGGCGCGTGTTCGCGTTCGGCAGCGGGATCGCCTGCCGTTGACCAAATTCCGCGTCACGCTCTGCGGTGAGATCGAGATACTGATACTCCGTCACGCCCCCCAATGCCGCGCCGGAAACATCAAACGCATCCACCACAGCAATGACGGCTTTGATAGCCTTCATGGAAATACTCCGAAATTTCAACTGCGCGAGCGTTGTCTCTGTTTGATTATCCTTCAAAAGCGCCCCCGCCGCAAGCAGCACCGGCGCGCCGGGTATATACAGATTCTTCGGGAGAGAAAAAAGCTTTGTATACCGTTCACTCATGTTCTTCCCTCACAGCTCCGGCAGCTCATCGTTCGGGACGCTCTGCGCAGCACCTCTGTCCGGAAGAGCCGCCACTAAAACGTACCCGACTATGCTGAAAAAGAAGCATATCCATAAATACTTCTTTTTATTGTGTCCTTTCATAGCGGCGGCTTGGTAAAACTCGCTGGCTAGTAAAAAATCAATAACAAGCGCCAAAAGGATGCCGATAACATATCCCAGAATATAGGATTCCACGTATACGCCCCTCCAATTTGCATTTTTAAAACGTCTTTTTTCTTGTTTTGACATTTCAGAAAGTATAGTAGCATTTTAAAAAGTGCGTGTCAACTTTTATAACATCTTTAAAATAACTAATCGAAGAAAATATAGTCTATCCTATAAAAGAAGGAGATGACTGTATGGATGCAGAATTTGTCCGGGAACGTATTACCCAGCTTCGCGTTCGCAAAGATGTTTCCGAGTATAAGATGAGCTATGACCTCGGGCACAGCCGCGGCTATATCAATAACATTTCCTCTGGCAAAACGCTGCCGTCCATGACGGAGTTTTTCGCCATCTGCGATTACTTCGATATCACCCCGGAGGAGTTTTTCCATGCAGCAAACGTCAACCCGAAGTTGTCCAGAGAAATCACGGAGCTGATCTCCCAGTTAAATGAAGACGATCTTGCTCTGACTCTCGCTAACATTAAACGGTTATTAAAATGATGCATATTCTTTAATACGCAAAGAAGCACCACCCCGCAGGGTGGTGCTTCTTTGCAGTTGTTATTCTTGAAAAATCTTACTTCTTCATGGCCTCTTCGACGGCGACGGCGACAGCGACGGTCGCGCCGACCATCGGGTTGTTGCCCATGCCGAGGAAGCCCATCATCT
>OKSD01002298.1_pt1 | contig 16539 bp, 31 predicted proteins | sample 1601221 | NCBI WGS metagenome assembly OKSD01 (sample SAMEA3541550, study PRJEB24748) | human gut metagenome | biome: human gut; feature: human-associated habitat; material: faeces | place: China | collected 2012
GGAATCAATATAGCTGGGGTGGCTGTGCTCTCATCTATGATTGTGACATTGCAGAGCTTCTTTGCTCTCCTTCAGAGCTTAAAAGAAAAAAATACGGAGAACTTAAGCCAAACAGCCGTGAAGAATGGTTAGACGTTCAAGCAAGGGCACTTGCACAAGCCGCCGCTTGTATTCGTTCTTGTTTCAAATGTAATTAAATTTCGACTGGCGGTTTTAATGCCGCCAGTTTTTAAGCAAAGGAGGCTTAAACATGAAAGCAAAAAAATTTGAATTATTTATGTGTTGTCTCGGTAACGGAATTTCCGTGTTTAATTCTGCTGTTACTGAGCACGGCGATTATAAATATATCGCCCATATTTCCGAAACTGGAAACGTTCAATATTATGTTTTGGGCGATTATATCCCAGAAGAAAGCAAGAAAAAAATTGAAAGCGCGGCAGAAGATCAGCGCCAGAAATGGGAAAACTATTTTTCTACTCTGCCAGATATTAAGCAATATAGTTATATATTAGATCACTTGCCGCTTAATGATTTTATGTTATTTATCAAGGATGATGATAAGCCACTAAGAGAAAAAATTTCAGAAGGCAAGAAAACACTTTTACAAGTTCATTTTTAAAGGGCGGGGTTTCCCGCCTGTTTTTTCTAAATATTGGAGGGTTGTAAAATGATAACAATTAAAAAAGCTACTCAAGCGCAGACAATCGCCGCCATAAAAAGCGGCGACTTTTCCACAGTTGATATAATCGAAGAAAAAGCCAGAAAAGAAGCAATAGAAATTTTTGTGTCTGTTGCTGGCGGCGTTATTAAATTAGCTTACTGGGATATGCCCTCGGTAAAGCGCCGGGATGGTAAAAAGTCTATAATGCGGTATGCACTGCACAGATCAACGAAAAAAGAGAACTGCTTACAACTGTCCTGTATGGAGCTTATCGAGGATGAGATCATCCCCACAAGCGACAGACAATTTAATATTAAAGATGATTACGACCGCCGGGAATTTTTCCGCAGTCTTCCAGCTGTTACAAAAATGACTTTTAAATAATAGGGCGCGTCTTTTTATATCCTGGCTCCCAGGGTGAAGGGAAGAAAGATAAAAACATGAGTGATAAAATATTTAATAAATTAATAACACTTTCTGTTGATGAGCTAGACAATTACATAGAATTTTTAGAAAGTATTTATTCCCCGACTATTACTGGGAAAGAGATTGATAAAAAACTATGGAATATTTAGGTATAACTGATTGATTTTTTACCGCTTCCCGGTTTCCAGACCGGCGGCACGTTCACGGCGTGCAAGCGGTTTTTTGGCATTCTGCCAGATACACCTTGCAAAGTTAATATAATAAGTCAATCAATTAACGAGCTATTTTATCCGTAAATCGTTTTTTATTCTGTTAATTGGTATTTATGCAGCATTTGTCTTTTTACCAGCTTGAGAGCCTTTAAAACGCTTTTTAGCGTCTTGCATGGTTTATTGACTGTCTGCGGCTATGAGTGTATAATAGCCTTGTATAGCTATGTTCGGCTATGCTTTATTTGCGTACCGTGTAAATTGGTGCATTTTGTCCGCTTATGTGCGTAGCTTGTCCGGGCTTCCCGGTGATCTGTCTCAGTTGACCGGGCTATATATCAATTAGGGCTATACAACTATATCGTGATATGCTTGTATAACGCCGTATTTGCCTTTTTAAGGCGTTTTATAATCGTAGTCAATAAAATATAGGATAAATACGTTACAAGATATTTAAGGCTTATTTTGCAAGAGTATTATTGTATTTTTATTACTGCATTATATGCCATTTGATGTTATGATCTATTATCTGTGGGCGGTTGGTTCTGATCTGCCAGGGATACGGCCGGCGGTCGGCTTTGTTGACGTTCAATCATTCCTGGCAGCGTCCCGGCTTCATCGGTTCGGCGTGGTATCGGCTCTCGGTGCTGTCCCTGGTTGGCTTTTGTAAGCGGAAAAGTCGCAACTGCTCAAGGTTTCAATAGTTGCAACTAACTTTTGGATGATTCCTAAATTTCAACATCATTTTGGGAACCGAAAATCAAGGAAATTCATAAAAAAAGTGGCAACCAGAAAAATTCTCACATTTTCTAATTACCACTTAAATTTTAATTTTGCACAAATATTTCTATAGCGTAAAGTGCTGAATGATTCAAAATTCACAATTTATTTAATCCTTCTTTCTTCCGTGTTCCATATCTTCTGTGAGATGATTTCTCTAAACGTTCCGTCCTCTTCGTTTGGGACTTTGAAAGTTTTTTCTTTCTCTGGTAATTGTCAGTCGTTGTTCCCATTCACGCCCTCCTTATTAATCTTCTGATTCCTGGTTTCAAAGTTTATAATTTCTGTGTCTGTTTCCAGTTCTTCCGGGATTCTTCCAATAATGATAACTCGAAGCGGTTTCAATCTCCGTTCCATCTCCTTGAAACCAACGCAAAATTCCAACCGTGCTGCCTTGCTCTTTACTCTTCCATTGGTGCAACAGGCAACTGTGCTTCCATCTGGCAGTCCATCAAAGCACCAGTCCCAGCAGTATTCCGGTAATATGCTTACGTTTGGAATTACTGGAATATCATTCAAGATCATATAATGTGCCAACGCATGATTGCGGTATTTATTCCACATGCACATAGCCAACGGCATTCCATTCTTGCCGACCGATATGCTGAAATCTGGCATAATGACTGCATGAAAACATTTCAAATGCTCCATGTACTTGTCTGGCTGATTCCACAATCTTTGAAACTGTACATCGTCCACATAGAAATTTACGTCTAGTTCCCGGTGGTTCTTAATTTTTCGGCTAAAGCTCTCCGCAAAATCTACAGTATTTTTCCCTGGATGGATAAAAGTCTTTGGAATTTTAGGGATTCCGTACTGTCCAACAAGCTCTGCATCCGTGATTAAAAACTCTTTCATTACGTCATAAGCTGTATGTATCATTGATTCCACTCCCATTTTTTCTCTTATAGTGCTAAAAGGTACTTATATTTGAAAAATACCATATCTTGTGTCTTAATGCAAGTTTTCCTACTAAATATCTTGTGTTGTTCTGAATGTAGAGTTAAAATCATATCGTCAGAACAGCGCAAGGGAAACCCCCATTTTTCAAGGCTTCCAGACCTTAATTGAAATGTCAGTGTTGCACATGTAGCCGCCAACGGTTCCACGGTAATTTTTTCAAAAAGTTCATTGACAATCTGCCTGTTAATGTCTTTTGGAGTAACGCCTTTGAACTTTTCTAACTGTTCTTTAATAGCACTTAATTGTATTTCTACTGGCTCTGGACTTTTAATATTTTGTAGTTCTCGAATATGGCTTTCTGTCTGTTTTATCTGTTTTACATATTCTTTATTTCTTGAAATAAATTCATCATCAGATATTTTGCCATCCAAATTGTATTCCAGTATTTTTTCACGTTTCTGTTTTAATGTTTCAATCTGTTTTTCAAGTCGCGATATTTCACTTTTGTTGTCTGGGATGTTTTTTATCGTAGACTGTAAGATTTCAAAATATTCTTTCAAAATATTATCAATATTTTCAGAAGATTCATTAATCAAATCTGCAATTACTTCTTTCAATTCTGATTCTGCCAGTCCGAATGAATCACATGAAGCTGCTCCGTTTTTTATCTTATAACTGCATACCCATCGAACGTCTTCTTTCCCTCTGATATAATGTTGCTTCATCCAGTATGGAGCTCCGTCATTTGCGCAGAAAAGTTTTCCGGTGAAAATATTTTCGTTTTTAAAAGATGTTCTTCTTGATTTTATAGCTTCTCCACGCTCTCTTAAATATGCGTTTGCCTTTTCCCAGGTAGTTTCATCAATGATCTGCGGTACTCTGGAACCATCATCCTTAAACATTATCCATTCTGACTGTGGAAGAAATTCTTGTTTCTTGGTGAACATATCGACAACCTTTACTTTTCCTCCACAATAGTATCCTTTGTATTTTGGATTCCGAATAATATTTTTTATGACATCCCGGTTGATTTTCCCACCTTTGAAACTTCTGTATCCCATATCCCAGAGTTTTTTTTCGATTCTTGGCGTAGATATTCCGGAAGCGTAATCTTGAAAAATCATTCGAACCATGTCTGCTTCTTCTGGAATCAGTTCGAGCTTCCCTTGATTGTTTGAGTATCCATACATTCTGTGTCCGAGAACAACGCCGTTTTTGATCGACTGTGCGTGTCCAAACTTTACTCTTGAAGAAAGCTTTCGGATTTCGTCCTGCGCTACCCCAGCCATAATAGTAAGTCGGAACTCACTATCATCATCAATAGTGTTAATTCCGTCATTTTGGAACCATACGCATACGCCGTAAGATAGCAATTCTCTGGTATATTGGATACTATCAAGAGTGTTTCGTGCAAATCTTGAAATTTCTTTTGTTATAATCATATCAATTTTTCCAAGCTTTGCATCTCTGAGCATTCTTTGAAATTCTTCTCTTTTATCCGCATGCATTCCAGAAATACCATCATCAATGTAAGAACCTGCAAACTTCCATCTGTTGTTAGAATGTATCAGTTCTTCGAAATGTTCCTCTTGGTGCTTAATGGATGCTTGCTGTTCGACTTTTTCCGTAGAAACCCTGGCATAATAAGCAACATTTAGTTCAATGTCGTAAATAGAGCAATTTCTTAATTTTTCTCTGACATAATAAATATTCATAGTGCATTTCTCCCTTAATAAACAGGGAGTGGAATCATATAAAGTATAACACCTCATATAAATCCACTCAATACATTGTCGTTACTTTCTAATGCTGATTTCAGCTTTAATTTTATCTCTTGTTTTCTCATCTATCAGACCAAGTGAGAACATTCTTTCGTTTATGGCATACAATATAGCTTTTTCCATTAATTGTCCCTCCATATAATTATCTTGTTTTAAACGCTGTTTTTCTTTATCTTTTGTATGCCCTATAATTTCTACCATTATTCTCTTTTGAACGATTCTGTGCTATTTTAAATACACAATTATCACGTTTTACAACAAATCAAAGATATTTACCTGTCCATCAATCTGAGATTCTTCCAGATTGTAAAATTTGCAAGCTATATAATCTGGATTCCAAGCAATTTCCAGTTCGTATTGAAGGCACTGCGGATTCTTACCATTACGGAAGAATCTGCATTCCGAACAGGTATGCTGATAAGCTGTACCGCCAGACCGCTTATACATTTCGCTTATCTTTCTCATAGAATCACTCGCTTTACTCTTGACTTTCCTCTCGCTTTCTTCTTGAAGATACCATTTTTAACACAATCCCTCGGATCACATCCTCTGCTATGTTCTTCAATTAAGATATAATCACAGGTTGCATTTGTGCTCCATGCATTTTCGCTCTTGCTGTAATAGTCGCATTTTGAGCATTGTCTCCGCTTTAAGCCTATAATTTCAGTGCTTTTTAATTCTCTCCATGGTTTTCTATCTGGCAATTTTCCGCACCTCCCAATCTGGCAGAATCTATAATTTTTAAAAGGTCTGGACTTAGTTTTCTTCGTTCTTGTTCTCTTTGCACTTCTGCCCGGTAAGTCCTTTGGAAGTTTGATTGAACTACACTCCACCATGTGCCATCCACATTTTCAGATACCGCCCATTCTCTAAGTTGTGCCGGGCTTGATACTGCTTTCTGAATGATTTTTGGAAGCTTATCAAACTCTGCTTCTGCATTATATGTAGAGTTCTGAATAGCTTTGCATACCTTTTCCCATGCTTCTGTTTCGTTCAACTCTTCCTTCTGCGGCGCAATGTTTTGTGCGCATTGCCTTAATGCGGCTATTGATGGCTCTTTCCATTCAGTCTGCATATATTTCTTTAATCCAAAACTTAAAAGCTTGTAATCTAGGTCTTTCAAAAGTCCATACCAAGTATCAAAAGCATATTGATCTGGCAGAAATGATGGAGAAGTGTACACAGCTTTCATTGCTTTTACGAGTACCGCCCATTCTTCTCTTGTCATACCCAATTATCCACCTCGCTTACCCTGTTTTGAATTTTCTCCATGTAGCTGCACGGTCTATTCGTAGACTTGTCTGCGTATTGCCCTTCAAATACTTTTGCGAAATTTCCAGGCTTTAAGAACCAGTCAAACGTAACCATCCAGCCATTTTTATTTTGCCCTTGTAGGAATGTGCTGCGTCGAATATTTTCAATCGCTTCCAGAATATCTTCAACACAGTTCTGACGGATTCTAGCTTTTACTGCCTGTTCTCGTTTTGGTGTCATTCTTTTTACAGGAGTAATACCGAATTCTTCCAGAGTATTCCATTCATCAATGGTTCGTTGGACGTCAGTCTGACGAATAGTATCTTTAGATACTATTAAATCATTTATATCTTTTTCTTTATCTTTATCTAATTCTGTATCTAAATCTAATTCTAAATCTTTATCTTTATTCTTATTCTGTTCCGTTACAGTAATGTTACTGTAACGTTTCTGTAACGTTACATCATCTTTCTTGCAAAGCAATGCGGCCTTATTTTTTTGACGTTCACGATATTCTGCAACCCTTTTTCTGTTTTGATCACGTATTTTCTCCAATTCGTCTGCACTTTGATGCTCTTCCCAGCCGGGAATAGAAAGTAATTCAGAATCTCTGGTAATCATCCCGAACTTTTCCAGAACTGTTAATGCTAATTGAATAATGCTTTCCTCAAAATCCAATTCATCTGCAAGCATTTTTGTTGTATATGGAATATTTTCAGTGAGGAAAATAATTCCGTTTGAATTGCATCTGCCAGCCATTGTCAAAAGCATTACCCAAATAAGAACAATATTGTTTCCCTCTGGCATTTTCCTTATTTGCTTAATTTTTCGGTTGCTAAACATTTCAATCTCAATTTTAATCCAGCTTACTTTAGCCATTAATGTAATTGCCTCCTCCAATTCCTGGATTTTTCAAAAGTGTTTATCTCAATTCAACTTCAATTCCATTGATTTTCAGTTCTCCGTTTACCGGTATTACAAGATATGGAACGCCGTTTATTTCTTTCAGTTCAATCAGAGAAATTTTATCTGGCTGGATGCAGATTGTTGCATCTGGTGTTACAATTTTTGCAGTTTTTGAATTGTGGATATTGTCAAGGGAAACAGGCTCATTACTGAAATACATTTCCCAGTTTTCTTTAAAATCCGATAATTTCTCGCCTGGAATTCCGCAATATCCAAAAATCTGTTCCATTTCATCACATGATACAGTTATCATCTCTGGGCTGTCTTTCTTCTGTTCTCTTACTTCCTGTAAAGATTCAACCAGGTTTTCAGTGAAATTAAATGTTGTGCATCCTTCGAAATTATCCATGATAAAATCTGAAAAGACATTGATCTCATTGCCTGGTATACGTGGAATTGGTGTGCCAAGAACGTTTTCGATGAAGTCTTGATGAATATTCTTTATGTTTTTGTTGAAATACAAAGTTCCATGAATATCAGTGCTTCTGTCATTGAATACAGGGAATAAGAATCCTGTTTCTGGTCTTGAGACTACCCAATCACGAATTCTGTCTTTGATGTTATTTTCAGCCACATCATAGCTAAGCCCAGCCTTTGAAAGATTCACCGGGCAAATGCTGCACAGAATGTGTTCATAGATTTCTTCTGAAGAATCGTGCATTTCAGTTCCATCAGAAGCCTTTCCAGGAATGTCATATACTGCATGAATGAGAACTATGTAGTAATTTTCGTTATAATCGTAATTTTCAATCACTTTGTCGTAGAACTCGTCCAAAAGCTCATCATCTTTAAGTTTACTTGCTCTGATCCGCATAAGAAATTCCTGTGTTCCACCCTCTTTTTCCTGTGCTAATGGAAAATCAAAGTTCATAAGGTTCTTTCCAAGTCTGCCAGACATGGTTTTCTTGAAAATGTCAAAATACTTAAACATTTCTTCCTCTGGAAGAGACAGGAACGCTTCTTTAATTTTGGTTTTCTTATTCTTTTCCGCATCCACATAACAACCACAAATGCGTGTGATTGCACAATTTGCTGGCGTAAACTGCTTCTTGATCTCTGCGATTTCTTTCTTATTCATGATTAATCCTCCCATTTTAATTTTTGTAAAATAAATCAAATTATATGAATTTTATGTGCTATTTCTTGATTACCTTCATGTTTTTATTCCAACTTCCAGAAATTGTTCCGTCTGGGTGAATTATAAATTCTCTGCAGACACTATTATCTTCCGTTTTCTCTATTTCGCTAAGCATTTTCATGTTTGAATAGCTAAAGGTAATTAAAGTATCTTTGTATTTCCATATCTCATACACATAATAATCCTGAATTGTTTGTTCGATAAATTCAAAATGATTGTATGCGTATTCAAGTGTTTTGCTATATAGTTCTTCTTTTTCATCGTATTTAATTCCGATTTTTTCACTTAGCTTCATAAGTTTTCTGAATGATAAATCATCTGCAAAAGAGTATGCATCAATCATATTTAATACATCTTCGATTGTGTTCGCGTCGCACAATACGCATTGTAATCTCATTTTGGTCTTTAATAATTTGCCTTTAATACGTTCCAGATCAACCAAAGATGGCATACATGTTCCAAAAATTTCATTATTTTTCTTATCGGAAATAGCATGTCTGCTAATGTCTACAAAATCAAACAGTCCATCAATTTCTTTAATATGATTTTCTAAGTATTTCCCATTTGTATTAATCGTCAAAAATTTAATATCGTGTTTTCCTAAAACTTCACACAATTTAGTAAATTTTTCAAATAGCAGTGGCTCTCCACCTGTTACAGATACGGAATACAATATTCCTTCTTTTTCCATTTCTGAAAGCATTTCATCAACTTGTATTATAAAATACTCTGCATTCTCGCAACGTTCTGCGTTTTGTTCGACACAGAATGAACATTTGGCATTGCACTTATCTGTTATTTTCAAATGCAAGTGCCATAACCATTCGTTCTTTTCTACTAAAATCCGATGACCAAATAAGTTGACTTCCATCTTGCCATCATAATTTATTGGTAATCTTTCGACATTGCACTTGTGAATGTAATCTCTTATGCTTTTATTTTGTACAAACATTAATATCACCAATCCTTTCTGCTTCTCTCGCCTGTTTTTTCTCAATCCACTTATTAATTTTATCTTCGGAAATCATATACATTTGCTTTAACATTTCGATGCAGATCAACACATCTGCAATTTCTTCTATCATGTTATCACGGTTGATTTTTCCACGTTTTGCCTTACTGATTGCTTGGATAAGTTCTGCGCATTCTTCCATGCAGACTGTGCTTTGATTATTTTTTCCATAGTGCTGAATGCTATCTGCGATAATGCCTTTATCAATCTTTATCCCTGTGATTAATCCGGCAAGAGCCTTTGCACCGGAATCACACGCCCATGCTTCTTTTAGATATTTCTTCTGCCATTCATCTTTGATTTCTGAATCTCCCAAGAAACATAAATGCTGATCTCTCATATCAGATAAGATATCTTTTGCCTCTTTATTGTCCACTTTTTCACCTTCCATCCCATAATTTTCCACAAATAATACATTTGTACACCCATCCTCTTCTGTGATGATTGTATATAATCCATTGATGTCTGTGCAATAATATTATTCCTCCCTTACCATCTTCAATTTAATTCCAGGAACACTAGGATAGCTAATTCCAAATTCTTCTTTTCCATCCATCTGATTTAAGAACCATTCAAACACGGCACCTATTGCCATATCGGTTACGTCTTTTCTCTCACCTACCCATAAACCTTTTTCTTCGTTTACATTTCCATAGTAAATGATATTTGTAACAGGGGTAACACCCATTGTTTTGATAGTTTTACTTGCCATTCTTCATCCCCTCCAATTCCACTTATACAATATTTTTCTCATCCAATGCTGCTTTTTCAACAGCTTTCAGATAATCAATTTGCCGCTGAATGTAAGGATCGGTTTCTTTCCCGCCGGATGCAAGCCAATCAGAGATTCTACTTTTTACATCCTGTAAAACCGATATAGGAATCAGTCTAGTATTAATGGTATTCAGTACTTTAATCATTAGCTTTCATCTCCTCCAGTTTTTTCTCAGCTTCTTCACGGGTGAGGAATAATGTTTTACCGATTTTATTTATGTCCGACAACTCAAATACACACTTGTCGATTGCACATGGCGTCTTATTTGGAATGCCTAAAATGTAATAGACTTCTGTTCCTACTTTACACGGCAACCTCACAAGCAAGCCCTGTTCTTCTAAGTCTTCATAAGTGGCAAGCTTTTTAATCATATTCTCTACTGTTTTGCAATTTCCTGCGCCCTGTGAGCAGCTATCGCAATATTCACCACACTCAAGCTCTCGTTTTTCGTTATATGTGATACTACCATCTTCCCATTTTGTTAATCTCTCCATCTACTTCACCTCACTTAAAACCATTTTCAACGAACTCGCAGCTGAGCATCCTAACAGATGCCAGCATTGCGGTAAGGTCATCTGCATTTTCGATTTCAACATTGTTTCCGCGCGCAAATTCATCAAACATCATGATTTCATGATTCTTTATAATTCCATAGAAAATATTGTCTTCGCAAGAATCATCTTCAAGAATCTCTGATATATCATCTTCCATTCCTTTTATAAAATCATACATAGGGATATTATTGGTCTTATATTCAACAACTACTCTTGAGGTCATTCCATCAGCTGCAAACAAAAGCTCATATCTGCATTTATGATATCCATTTATATAGATTCCACGACTAATATAATCTTCAATTTCAGTCGGTTCATTTTTACTGCTTTCCTTGATATCATACATAAGATAATAATCAATTACATCTTTGATATCACGTTCCGTATATATTTCATGCCTTTTTTCTTTGACGCAACCACTATTTTTGTAGGCATCAAAACAATCTGTATTACCTTCTTCTTTGTCTTTCTTGAAATATGACACGTAAGATTTTTTTTCTACATCGTAGTATCCGATTCGTTCGCCATAGCTGTCTGGTACGATCTGCCCGCTGAGTTCTAATTTAATTTCATTCGGAACTAAGCCGCCATATATATTACTTAAATCTTCTCTTGCAATTGCAGTTATTTTCATCTACTTCACCTCTTCCATCTGACTTTCTACAGTATCTGCAAGTAGCTTCAAGGACTGAATAAATGAGTCCGTCAATGCTGTTCTGTCTGGGTATTTAGCGAACGTTCTAACAAGGCTTATAGCATCTTTGAGCTTCTTCTCATATTCAGTTACGTCTGATGCTTCTACTAATTCATATCCCGGTGTGAGGCTGGCATTTCTTGTTAGTTCTTTATTGCTGTAGAACTTTAATATATCCGGGATCTGCTGTTCTTCAAAGGGATATGGATACGCTTCTTTTCCACCGTACCATCTATATCCTTGTCTCTTTGCTGCTTTCAGAATATTTTCATACTCTTCATGTGTTCTGATTAATACGCATTTATTCGCTAGATTAATCATCTACTTCACCTCTCCTACAATCTCATCAATACACTGATTCCAGCCCTCTGCAAAGCCAGCATCAGACGTATTAGCCGGATAATCTCCATTGTCTTTTTCTGGCAAATCCATAAGCGGACACCAATCAGGTCTTGATTTGCTTTCACAATCATAATGTTCTTCTGTCATCAGAATTACATCATAATTTAAACAGTCAGCTAATTCACAATGTCCATCATATTCAAGATTTCCACAATATTCAGTTCCAAACGGACAGTCATAACAATTTTCTGGTGTATCAATCACTAATACTGATTTACTCATTTTCTCTTACCTCTTTTCTGCAAGAATGCTCCATATTGTGACGGACTGATGACATCTTTCTTCTCTCTGGTAGCATTATAATATCCAAGTCTTCCATTCTTTTTATTTTCATCTTTCGTAAACATGGTTAAAATGTCTTTGCCTTTACTCATCTGATTCCTCCTGTAACAGCTTTGGATTGTCGAAAATGTTTCCAACTGACATAGTGCCTACCATGTTAATCCAATACCCTAAATCTTTTCTAAGGCATTTGCCATCCGGCCAATCTACGTAGAATCCGACATGCTCTGTTTTCTGAGAATCAAAACAATTTTGATAGCATCCATATTTGATTGGAGCATAGATTTCTCCGAAATGATATTTGATAATATCATTCTCCCAAATTTTATTCCCATTCTTGTCGAAAAGTCCTGTAAACTGGCAAATGGTTTCAGGAACAATTTCCGCATATTCCCATACTGTATGACTATCTGCGTGGAAAATTAAATGTTCTTCATTGTCTAAAAGGTCATATCTTTTCTGATAATATCCTTCAATCCATTTACCATTATCAATCCGCTTTGCTTTAAAAAGAATTTCTCTCATTCAACTCCACCGCCTTTCACAATTTCTATCGCCCTGCTCAGTCCAGCATTGTATCCTTGATGTACATCAGATAAGATACATTCTGATTCAACGAATTTATCTCTTTTCAATTCACTAATAACCTTGTCCATATCAAAAGCTGTCGGCTGTTCGTCAATAACTGCACCTATTGCAAAATCCATATCCGAATTTCCAAGAGAGTCAATTATTTTGTCTGCATCTATTAATCTAGCCATGTTTTCTCCTTACCTTCCTTATCAAATCTATACCTCTGTCGCCACGACAATATCTATTATTAATAGTGCTCCTTTTTATGCTAGTAATTTTAGACCATTCGGATATTGTGTGGGTTTCTCCATTAATTTCAACATACAGAGTATTCCTTCTGTTATTTGCTTGTTCTTCTGGCGTAGCCCATCTACAATTATCTGGTTCATAATTTCCATTTACGTCTATTCGGTCTAACGAAAGCCCTTTTTTGTATCCGCTTATGTTAACCCAATTTTCAAATTTTTCGATATCTTTCCAGTCTTCGCAGACAACAATACCTCTCCCGCCATAAAACGGATAATTATGTGCTTCCTTTCTATAGCAACGTTCAATCATACTTTTATAGCTTCCGTACCAGCTTTTATTGTAAAATGCTTTACCTTCAATCAACCTCATAATCTTCGCACTCCTCCGCATATTCATAACCGTCCATATCATCACATCTGCACTGGCAGGAATCCTGTTTAGTACAGCAGATGCAGCACTCTGTTTCACCTTCCGGACAATCTAATTTACATTTTCCTATTAATATAGTCATCTTCCTTTTCAAAATAAATGTATCTGCTGTTTTTCTTGACCGGCTCTGATGTATCAATGCAATATTTTACCTCAAGCAAAGCCTGCCAATATTTAAACTCTTTTAGTCTTACCTTGAATCTGGTGTAAGTTTTGTCATCCTTTTTGAAAATTGACATTTCCATGTTTAATCCTCCTTATATGGATTCGGGAATGGTTGCCAAGCAATAACAATACCGTTAAAAGTTGGGTGTGATAATTTCCATTCTCCGTCTTTTGTATATGCTGTTTCCGTCAAAATAGTTCCATCTGCATACTTTACTGTAACTATGACTTCGTACGATGTTCTCTCAAACATTGATTCAGACCATTTATTTGTCCCTTTGAATTTTGCAAATATAGAATCATGTTCTTCCGGTAATCTCTCACTGACTGGAATCCATCCGTTTTCTTTCTCATCCTGTTCCAGATCATTCAAAAGAGTATTTACAATATTCAGTGTGCTCCCTGGAAGCCCATGCTTATACTGTGATTTATTTTCTATCTCAGTTTTGTACTGCTCTAATCTGGTTCGTACTCTGCTCATGCTTTCACCTCCTCATAAGTTTCTCTGAATATATCTGGCTTACACGGATAAAATTCACCGTGTACACCACGGATGATATAATCACCAATATTTGCCAGATGTTCGCCCTCGAGTGTTTTAATAACCAGACCACCCGGAACCTTCCAATGGTCAATATAGAAATTCTTACCTTCTGCCGATATGTACTGGTCTGTACACTGATAGTCCGTCAGGAAATCGAACATTTCTCGATGATTTGTACCAGTCCACTGAAGTGCATCAATTACAACTGGCTTCTTTCTGTACTTCATACTTCCACCTCGCTATCCTCTGGCATCTGAAAGACCATATTCTTTTTAAAACTTTTTACAAGTTCTTTGAAACCATTGACGTGAATATCGTTTGATTCTACAATTGCTCGATGTCCTGTAAATCCTGTTAAAAAAGTACAAGTAATTTTATATTCTTCATAGGCTTCCTGAATCATATCCAGTACTTTCATGGCTTTTGCTTTGGTGGAATATCTTCCGACCATGAGTGAGCCTGTGCCATCTTCGACGTAGACATCCTCACTATCCTTTTCAGGAAACGCTGATACTGTGCAAATATTGTCGAAATTTACAATCATTCTTTTATCCTGACTTCTGATTAACATTTTGTGTCCTCCTTATCTTTCTCACAGAATCCTCTGTGTTCATGCACTGAACACTCAATTACAGCACTACTGTATTTCATGTATGTGAGTTTTTCTCCTGTCAGTTCGCATTTATGTTTTTTTCGTTCAGATGCTTACAGATCCCGTCACAGTAGCTCATTTTTCGCCCTCCTTATTCGATAAAATTTGTTCCGCACTGGCAATGATAACTAATGTGTCCGTTATTACTTACTTACATTTGCCATTACCTTTCTACCACATGAAAAACACGTTACCTCTTTTGTCAGCGGCTTTTCGTATTCTTCTACTTCTTTATCTTGAATAAACCTCTGACCGCACCAGTGGCACTGCTTAGTGCTGTACGGCATCTCTCCACAAATAGGACATTCTGGAATTATTCCGTAACCATCATTTATGATTGGGAGTTTTATCGGCTCTCGCTTTGAATAGATATTCCAGAGTTCTTTTCTGCGGTTTTCTCCGTCTTGCTCTATTAAAGCCTTGTACTTCTCTTCCTCTTCTTTGTCCCAGTAAATGACACAGGCTTTGTCTTCTGGTGAAATGTCTTTGGTGTACGGCTGTGTCGTGCAATGATAGCCTGTTTCGCCCTTCCTTTTTCTTAACTGACATCTCATGCAGCCACCGCATTTTTTATCCATCAATTCTTCTGGATAAATGCTTGTGCTGGAACGTCTTTCTCTTTCTGGCATTCCGTCACTGAATTTAATTTCACTCATTATTTACCCTCCTTTTTCAACATCGGAAATAGCCATCCGGTCTTTTCGTTCAATGCAATTCAATAAAAATTTAGCTCTGATAATTGGTACTCTTTATTGCATCTTTCACAGGTGAATCCTTTCGTTTTACTGTATTGCCCTATAATTCCACCGCATCCACATCTACAGTGTTTATAATCTATTTCCATCCTCACTTACGCTCCAAATCTTCTGACCAATTCTTTATTCAAAACTGGAATCCGTACATCTGTTTCAGATTCCAACTCTTCAACCATGCTCATAAAACTTCTTTCTCCACGGTTCGCTTGTCCCACAAACTCATTTGCACAATTGATTACGTCTAAAAGCCTTTTGGTTGAAAATCCATGCAGTTTTCTTAATGCCAGCATCATAGTTACGGAATTGATTGTATTCGCCCAGTCATCACCAGTATTGAAGCCATCGTTATAGGCTTGATCTTGCATGACTTCCAGCTCTTTACGTGAATTCTGCATGGCTCTGGCGAATGCCTGTGACATTTGGTTATCGCATTCCAACACCCTATTTTTCTTTGGTGCTTTCATCTTTAATTTGCTTCCCATATTTTTTCCTTTCGTATCTGTATTCCGTCAAACGGTATGCTCTTGATACTCCCGGATGTTCTGTGGCAATCAGAGAATCCATCTCCAATTGCCGCATATGTCTCTGTACGGTACACTTTGTGAGGTCTGTTCCATCCATGATTTCTTCATAAGAAGGCATATATCCGTGTTTCTCAAAATACTTGACAAGAAATCCGTAAATATCATTTCTAGCAGATTGCCCCTCATTATATTTCCTCTGACGGTAATTCATAGGCAAAACGGATTTTCTTCCGCAGTATTGCTTTTTTCTGCACGCATTTTATTTAATCTTTCCGCAGCTTTCTTTTTCGCTTCATCGGAATATTTCCTTGGTGGATTGATTTTAATGTAGGAATACGGTAAGTGGGCGAAAATAGATCCATCATTATTTCTGGCAAGAATTTTCACATCGTCTGGAAATTCCTTTTCTAATTCCTCACATCTATTCTTCCAGGTGCTCCCATTCTTAGCAGTAAGCCCTACATAATCTCTTCCGGGAATCCACTCAATTACGCATTCGTTTGTGTTTTCTGACACAAAACTCACCTCTATTCATTTTTTTATTTTTTATCTTTGGAATTTAGCCAGTAGAACTACTGGTGTGTTAGAATCAGTGATAGTTTTCTTCATTGAGTAAGTCGTTGAATTTTTCCAACGCCTTAATAGATACTTTGTTATTTGCTTTTTCTGGTCTGATTGATACATTTAAGTGAATATCAATAATGTGTTTTAGTTCTCTTGCAAGGGTTATTTTACCTTGTTGGATTCCATCCCTATATCCTTTTGCCGGACGAAATTCATTGATTTTTTCTTTCCCTTCCCCTTGGCTCCC
>OKSD01002308.1_pt1 | contig 16492 bp, 10 predicted proteins | sample 1601221 | NCBI WGS metagenome assembly OKSD01 (sample SAMEA3541550, study PRJEB24748) | human gut metagenome | biome: human gut; feature: human-associated habitat; material: faeces | place: China | collected 2012
GAAACCGGCTTCTACTACCTCCAAAGCCGTTATTATGACCCTGAGATTTGCAGATTTATCAACGCGGACAGTTATGCCAGCACTGGGCAGGGATATATAGGGTACAATATGTTGGCCTATTGCCTAAATAATCCTATTCTTTGTGCGGATGCAGGGGGAAATGCTGCAAATCCGAGATTTAATACTACACTTATGTGTGATGGTGGAACGTTCTATCCAAAATACATAACCAATCAAGAGGCTGACGATGTTGCCAATATTCCTGTAGGCTGTAAAAATGTTGCATGGTCGGGATGCGGGCCGGTAGCAACGTATAATGCCTTACAAACATTGCATGTCGGGAGTTCGCTTGTTGACATAATTTCGGATTTCGATTCAAATGGGTATTTGCTATTTAATGGTTTCTTTGGAACATCTCCATGGTCGGTTGCGGATTATTTCGAACGTCGTGGCTATCGGACAAAAATGTTACACTTCTCTCCTGAGAACTATAATGCAATTTCTGCTATGTCTGGAATCGCCGATGCATCAATATTGTGGTATGCATATAAGAGCGGTAATAACATTACTAATTATGGAGCTCATTTTATAGAATACCACCGTGCTGAGAATGGAAAATTTGTTGCAGTAAATAGTGGCGCCAAAAATGGACTAACATATTTCAACAATCCATATGACATCGCATGGGCAGGAAGTAGATTTTACGCAATTGGCCTTTTTATTTTTGATGATAGGGGGTAGATATTTTGTATCAGGAAGAAACTCATCACGAAAAGAAACGAATATATCTTTCCTCTTTGCTTGCTATCGTTGGCGGCCTCCTGATTATTGCGCTCATCTGCGCGGCGACCATATTTCCGGTTTTTGACGACTCAAAAGGTAGCTGTATTCCCAGCGGTGGAAATTGGTTCTGCGAAGAGTTGAATCTTTCGATTGATTTTGATAATCTTATGGCCATTCTTCAATCCGGAGATAAGACTGTTGTCTGCCAAGTAATCCGCGAGCACAATTCAGATTATATCGTATTAGAAGATAAAAATACACACAGCGTGCTGTGTGCAGGAGAATGTATGGATTTATCTGAAATGGCCTTGGAAATTGAAGAAAGTGAAACAGGGAGAATTTATCACTTTAGAAAAATGGAGAATTAAAGCGAGCCTGCTGCTAGGGATAGCAAAGCACATTTCATTAGACTAATTCATTCTTTTGCAGCTTTGGTACCTAGCTTGATGAGATTTTTCATCAAGCTAGGTACGGATAATGACACGCCGGAGGAGCCGGAAATGCCGGACACTCCGCCGACGGGAAACGCGCCTCTCCACCGCGGGGCTGCAACAGAAATTGAGGAAATCCACCAGTACATCTACGCAGGTGGCAAGCTGCTGCGGGAAACGATCTCCGACGGTACGACGACCAAAACGTTAGATTTTAATTATGATAACGTCGGTCTGCCGTACAGCCTAATCTACAACAACGGTACAGCGACAACAACCTATTACTACATTACCAACCTCCAAAGTGATGTAATGTATCTGGTTGATTCCTCCGGCAACGAAGTTTCTGCTTATGACTACGACCCCTATGGTAAGATAATCTTCTCCGCCACCGGCAGCATGGCTGAAGTTAATCCGCTGCGCTACCGCGGTTACTACTACGACACTGAAACGGGTTTCTACTATCTCCAGAGCCGCTATTATGACCCGGAAATCTGTAGGTTCATCAATGCAGATAGCTATGCCAGCACCGGGCAGGGATTAATCGGCCTAAACACATTTGCCTATTGCAATAATTCGCCTGTCCAATCTCGTGATAGGGACGGCAGAGATGTTGAAATATTGGTAGTAGAAGAAAAAGAACGGGTATACATTTCTGACGTGGTTATTACAATCACCCTCTCAGTAAAATACATCGCGGACGAAGAAAATGGCGGAAATTTGAGTGTTCAATTTGCTCAGAATGCATCGAGTGTATCGATTTCTGCTGGTGGTCAAACTCAAACTTATGATATATCACTCAACGATCTGAGAAGTAGTTCTTATTCAATTTCATTCTATGAGAAGAATACTGGCGAGATGGTAACGTCGGCTGACTTTACACTTTCGCAGGAGGGCGCGGGGGTTTCTTTTGCCGTGCGCTCACCGAGTAACATTAAAGTATCCGTGTCCGTTTCGGTTAACCCAGTCCCGGCAATTATAAAGCATTTGGCAAAACGAAGTGCGATAAATATCGGAGCTATTGGTGGCTATTCTCCAATGAATTCATTAGTTGTTATGGCTAGTGGGTATTATGGGAGAACGGGCCCATCTATTAATCCGTTTGGGCGGGATGTTGTTTGCTTCCACTGATTTGAAAGGAAAAACCAAATGGAAAAATCGACAAAAATAAAACTCTTTATTGCGGCGGCGTTCGTTAGCCTTGTATTGCTCGTTCTTTTGGGTGGATTTCTATTTCTTTGGCTCGGACGCAATTATGTGCCTGTTTCGTTGGCTGATATGGTGAAGCACTATACCTCGGCTGTGGCTGATTTTGACCGTTTTGACTATCTGGAGCAGAATACCGCAGAAGTCGATATTGGGTATGGGTTGACGATCCGTACCGCCCAGGCTAAGGATATTCTTAACGGTGAAACCTGCTACGTTGATTTTCTCGGCAGGACATCTAAATTGGGACATTATTATAAGCTTCCGGAAACAAATTGTGATGGTGGGCATCGTTACTATGAGCTGGACACAGAAAGTGGGAAGACAGATTACACCGGCATTTTTCTGGTCAAGCTGGAAGGAAAAAGCATGCTGATTCAGGTCGTTTCTACGGAATCTTTCGACGACAATCAAAATGGCCCGATCTATGAGCATGAGCAAAGCGGGCTGCATTATCAATACTTCTATTTGGAAAAGCTGCCGCCGGATTACGAGCTCTTTTCCAAAAGTAGAACCATTACAGTTAAAACCATACACGAATGGATGGAAGTGACGAGGCAAATAAAAGCAGCGAGAGGGTGGTGGTAATTTGTGCGGAAGTCTTTGAAAATTTTGATTATTGTTCTTGCAGTTTTCCTTGCCGCGGGTATCTACATTCCAACGAAGGGCTATTTCTTTTTGCGCAGCGAGTACAATTATCGTGCCGCATCACTTGCAGACCTGAAGTGGCAGCTTTTGGACTCCAACGGCTCGCGCGTATACCACACACTACAGCAGAACATCAGCGAGGTCGAGTTGACAGACGGTCTGACCGTCCGCCGTGCCAGTGCGCAAGACGTTATAGAGCAGGAAAAGGTCTATATCGCCTATATTGGTATTCCGACGCCGCTGGGCAGACGGTATCAGCTCCTGCAAGCCGACTATGATCTGATGCGGGTAGACATCAAGCCGGCACGGCAGAATGGCGAGAGTGCTGCCATTAAAACAACCTATTACTTTCTTGCGTACAAAGACGGCCTTTTGATTGAAGTCATTTCCGATCAGCCTTTTTCCGATTCTAATGACGGTCCGCTTTATTCCTACGAGATGAACGGCGAGTATACGCAGTTTTTCTATCTGATGGAGTTCCCCGGCGAGGACTACATCCTAAGTTCCGATTCCGTCCGCGTGACCGCAGCAGATCTCCGCAACTGGCTGGAAAAGTCATCTCTTGCACAGTTTTTGGAGAAATAGTTCCGAGGTAGAAAAGCATCCCAGAATTGTCCGATGGTTTTGGCCAAAGAGGACTAGCTGGCCTGAAGGCAATACGCCGAGTATTAGCGTTTTGATGCTGGAGGTTCGAATCTCCCTAAGCAGCGTAACTTTGATGAACATGAGGAGTATAAGCAGTTCTTTGAAACAACCAAAGATGTTGACCGCATCCTGCAAAACCTGATGTTGGTCAGTGGGCAGAAGATTGTGCCGGAAAAGACGCTTATTATCTTTGACGAGGTTCAGGATTGCCCCAAAGTCATCAACTCTATGAAGTATTTTTGCGAAAATGCGCCGCAGTATCACATTGTCTGCGCCGGCTCTCTTTTGGGGATTGCCTTGGCAAAGCCTTCTTCTTTCCCAGTCGGAAAGGTCAACTTCATGCAGATTGACCCAATGACATTTACGGAATTTCTCCTTGCCAATGGCAATGGGAATCTGGTAGGGTACCTTGACACTGTGGATGTATTAGAGCCAATTCCGGATGCTTTCTTCAACCCGCTTTATGAAAAGCTCAAGATGTACTACGTTACGGGCGGTATGCCGGAGGCGGTTCTGATGTGGACGGAAGCGCGCGACGTGGAAGCTATGCAGGAGGCACTGTCCAACATCATCGGCGCATACGAGCGTGATTTTGCCAAACATCCGAATGTCAGCGAGTTCCCGAAGATTTCAATGATTTGGAAATCTGTCCCGTCGCAGCTTGCCCGAGAGAATAAAAAATTTATATATAAAGTCGTCAAGGAAGGAGCGCGGGCGCGGGAATACGAAGATGCGCTGCAATGGTTGGTGGATGCGCGGCTTGTGCATAAGGTGTACCGGAGCACGGCACCAGGGCTGCCCATGTCCGTTTATGATGATCTGTCGGCTTTTAAGATCTATCTGGTGGATGTTGGACTTCTGCGCCGACTGGCACAGTTTGCACCGACAGCGTTTGGCGAGGGCAACCGGCTGTTTACCGAGTTCAAGGGGGCATTAACGGAGAATTTTGTGCTGCAAACGCTGATTACCCAGTTCGAGGTCATGCCGCGTTATTGGAGCAGGAATAATCCGCCCTACGAGGTTGATTTTCTCATCCAGCGGGAGAATGATATTATCCCTGTTGAGGTCAAATCCGAAACAAACATCGCAAGCCGCAGCTTGAAAAAGTTCAAGGAACTGTTTCCGGATCAGGTCAAGCTCCGTGTCCGCTTTTCGCTGGACAATTTGAGGCTGAACGACGATGTTTTGAATATTCCGCTATTTATGGCAGATCAGGCAGATCGGCTCATTGGACTTGCAATGGAACGCCTACGCTGATTTGAATGCGGCATGACTGAGTGTTGCTCCGAAAAGACGATGAAGATCGTAGGGCAGATTAATTGAACTATGTTTACGATGTGGTCAACTACCGCGCCGGTTCGAATCTTTCGGCATTTTTCCATCCGGCATCTTTTTTTGCCGCGGACTGACATAAGTCCACCGTAATTTTGATAGAATTACGGTGGGCTTTTTCTATGCCTGAAAACCGCTTGAAATCAGGCTTTTCGGCTATTTCGGCACATAAGCGAACCCCGCTGCAGAGCAATTATGCGTCGGAGTTTCGTGCTTTTTGCGCGGATTGAGGCGTTTTGTTCCGCTGTAATCGTTAAACAGCCGAGTAATCGTTGAATTACTGGAGTATTCGTTAAACTACCGAGGTAATCGTTAAACAGCCGAGTTCTGATAATACTCCTTATGAGAAAATCGGCGATGAAGTGCGGTCGCTGGCGGATGAGGTACCGTTTGACATCCCTGATTCGTGGGAGTGGGTGCGGCTCATTGCCATCTGCGAGTATATCCAACGCGGAAAGTCTCCGAAGTATTCTCCAATCAAAAAGTACCCCGTTGTCGCTCAGAAGTGCAATCAATGGAGTGGTTTCTCGATTGAAAAGGCGCAGTTCATTGAGCCGGATTCGTTGTCCTCCTATGGGCCTGAGCGCCTCTTGCAGGATAATGACCTAATGTGGAACTCTACCGGCCTTGGTACACTGGGGCGAATGGCTATACCCAACCGGACAATATCTCGACCCGTCCTCCTGGCACTGCACGATGGTCTGGGCGGCAACGCTGGGACTGCCGCTTTCACTGGAAGGCGTCGGTGCTGTGCTGGGCCTCGAAAAGCAGAAACTCAAAGAAGGCAAAGACCTCATTCGGTATTTCTGCACCCCGGCAAAAGCAAGAGACGGCTCGCTTATACATAGACTCCGCAACCTGCACAGGCACAGTACAGACATGGCACAAAAGCTGCAACTACTGCGGCGGGCTAAAAACAACGGAGACGCATCCCTGTCCCGGAGCTTCCCACGTCGGCTCCAAGTGCCTCTGGCTGCCCATCTGAGTCATGAAAATCATCCCGGCATTTTAATCGCACGCCCGGCGCATATATGCCCTATGTGCGCCGGGCATCCCACAGATTGGAGGGTAACCATGAACCTATTCTTCACACTTCTTCGGCGGCGGGCGGTGCTGTTCGGCCTGCTGGCGGTGCTGCTGGCTGCGGTGATTGCCTTTTCTGCATCGCTTTTTCCGCGCTCGACGCCGTGCAAACGCAGCGTGCCGCCGTCAGCGGCCAGTACACGACGGTCGGCATCCCAAAACTCGACATCGACTGGCGGAAAGTCCTTTTTACGCGAGACGGCGGATTTACCGCCCTCTCACAACAGGACACGACCTATCCCGGCCTGATCACCGAAGATCGACGCGTATTCATGACCGCGCACGTCCCCGGCAGTCAGGCCGTTTCCGCATATGAACGGGGCTTTTTTTCCGAACCTGCTGCCTACGACGCGTATGCCAAGTCTCTATCTGTACTGGCTGTGCGGTGCACCGCTTTCTCAGAAGCATGCTACGAGGCCAATCGATCGATTATCGACGAGGCCACAAACGAGATCATCTCTACGACCTATCAGCAGCGAATGTACTATTCCACCTTTACCCTTGAATCCGTTATCAGTCAATTCCCAGCTTACGAAGATGCGCTCCCGCCGATCACGGACCTTACCATATCGTGCAGCCTCTACCCAAACGACGGCAAGATTCCCTTTGAGGAAGGTAAGACCTATCTGGTGTTCGGCTGTGCAATTTTCGGCAATCGTGAGATTGTTGGCTACGATGAAAATGAAGAAGTCATTTATGATTTGATGTCTCCCGGTCACTGACTGATGCACCCCGGTACTGACGAGGGAGCCAGTGACACCGGCTTATTTCAATTTGACGGTCCGGGACGTGATTTCCTGTTCACATGGCAGGGCGTGAGCTCCGAGGATGACGGTACCTATCAGCGGCTGGAGGCGGACTCGCTTCCTTTCTGCGCGGAATATGAGGGCAGCGTTGAGGAGTTCCTTGCCAGTGATGCAGGCCAAGTCTGGCGCGAGACCATTCTGCCCGTGTGCCAAACAAACTACGAGAGCGCGGGCGTTATTTTAACGGATAATCTGAAGAGCATGTTCTGGTTCAACACCGGCGATGCCGCGATCATTGAGGGACGCGGCTTTGAGGCTCCTGAGTATGCCAACGGCGAGGATGTCGTCAGCGCTACCTATGCCATGAAAAACGGGCTGTCCGTCGGGCAGGAGCTTGAGCTGGATTTATATCGTTCCAAGCTCACAACACGCCTCGTCGCGAAAGAAGGACTATTTGCATCTTATAAGATTGCTAATGCCCACGAGCCGTGCAAGGAGGAAAACCGCCTCGGCATCAAGAGAAATTACCGCATTGTCGGCATTTATTCCGCACCGGAATTTGAAACGGGGGAGATCAGCTTCTATGCCGACACCATCTTTGTCCCCAAAGCCTCCGTCCCGAATGCTGCAAATTACGAGGTGCTCGGCAACCGCCTGCTCTATTCCGTGATTCTCGAAAACGGCAAGGCCGACGAGTTTGAAGCGGCGCTCGAAGCGCGAGACTGCGGCGACCTGGTTGCCTACTACGATCAGGATTACAACGTCCTGGCCGAAACGCTTGACGTGATGCGCGGCAACGCTCTGCGCATGCTCTGGATCGGCAGTGCGCTGTTTGCCCTCGTGGCGGCGCTGTTCCTGCTCCTGTTCTTCCGCCAGACTGCCGACCCGGCCAGAAAGCTGCGTCTGCTCGGCGTAAACGCAAAGCGCGTAAGGCGGCAGCGCTGCCTCGCGGCCGTGCTGCTCATTGCGCTGGCTTCCGTTCTGGGTGCGGCAGGCGGCGCGGGGCTTTACGGTGCAGTCTCAACGCGAATTCTGTCCAGCTATGTTGCCATGCGACCCGCAGCGCTGCTCGTCTCCACCGCCGCACAGGCTTTCCTGCTCCTTCTCGCCGCCCTCGTCTGCACACTCGCCACCGCCAATCAGAACCTGATACTGTGCGGAAAATGAGGTGACTTATGAAACACGCTCCCTTTTCCCTGTTCCGTGTGAGCGCTGCGGCGCTCTGGCGCCGCAAGGGCGCAAGCCTGCTCCTGCTGCTTTTGTCCGCGTTGGGCGTGTTCTCCGCGGCGCTGCTGCAAAACCTCGCGCTGCGGCAGCAGGAATCCATGACAGAAATGATCAAAAATACGCTGATCCGCTGCGTCGTCACGGATGCTAATGGCATGTTAAGCGATAACCTTGCCATGCTCGCCTCCTACGTCGACCGTCTGCTCGGCGGCTGGCATGATCGCGGCTGCTATCTCGACGAAGCTGTCAAAAACGTCCGTGCAAAATCTGCAATGCCTTTAAATTCGCCGCGCGACGTGACGCTTTGCCGCATTTTGAGTCTGGCGTCGGACAGCGCCTTCGACGAGGTCTCCGGCGCACAGGCAGTGTTTTTCGACGGCTGGTCGGAGGATGCGCTGGCGGGCACGGAGCGTGTGTGCCTGCTGCCGGAATTCATGCTGCCGCAAGCTCGGACGGACGGTGACGGCAGCCTCTGGCTGGACGTTTCCGCCGGCGAGGTGAACACGTCTCTGCGCGTCATCGGCACGGACAGCGGGCAGACGGGGGGCACGGTCTGGTGTCCGTTTTACATACAGTTACGCGACGGAATATCCGAGAGCTTCCGCATCGACCGCTGTTCCTTCGACATCCGTGACAATGCCCGTCTGGAGGAAAACAAGAAAATAATTTACGACACATTTGTCTCCCCGAAGCTCGCAAACACCTCGGGCGAAACTAAATTCGGCGTGTTCATCAACGACGAGGAATTTACCGGCTCTGTGTGGGAATTTGAGTCGAATCTGAAAACACTGCGTCTGCTTTCGCCCATTTTGCTGGTGCTTTTTGCGGGGGTCGGCTTCCTCGCGGCTTATCTCACCACCCGCGGCCGTAAGCGCGAATTTGCCGTGATGCGCTGCATCGGCCGTAAACAGCTTGGTATCACGCTGCAAGTTTTCTTGGAGCAGCTTTTCCTCGCGCTGGTCGGCGCGGCGCTCGGTGTGAGCATTGCGCTGCTGATCGAGGGCGGTTATCCGCTCAGCGCGTTGACGCGTGCGGGAACGTTGCTGGGGCTTTTCCTGTTCGGTGCGGCAGCAGCCTGCTTGGTGGTCACGAGAGTCAACGTTATGAAACTTATGAAACGTAGAATTAAACATGGAACGTTTGGAAGCAAGGGACGTGCGCTACGAATACCGCACGAAATTGCAGCTTGTCCATGCGGTCAACGGCGTGAGCTGCGTCTTTGAACCGGGTAAGGTCTATGCCGTGGTCGGCGCGTCCGGCAGCGGAAAGACGACCTTCCTCTCGCTGCTGGCTGGGCTGGACGTTCCCGCCGGCGGTGCGATCACACTGGACGGCAAGTCCACCGCCGAGCTTGACCGCGATGCCTACCGGCTGGAGCACGTCTCGGTGATCTACCAGAATTACAACTTGTTTTATCATTTAACGGTACTTGAGAATGCGGCATATCCGCTCTATGTGAAAAAAATCGCAAAGAAGGACGCCGATGCTGTCGCGCGGCGGACGATCCTGCGCGTCGGCCTGACGGAGGAGCAGCTTACGCGTCTGCCGAATATGCTCTCCGGCGGCGAACAGCAGCGCGTGGCCATTGCGCGGGCGCTGGCCTCGGGCAGTGAGCTGATTTTGGCTGACGAGCCGACCGGCAACCTCGACAGCGAGAACAGCCGTAACATCGTTGAAATTTTACAGAGCCTCGCACACGACGAGCAGCGCTGCGTGATCGTCGTCACGCACGACCCCGACGTCGCCGCCTCTGCCGATGTCTGCCTGCATATGAAGGACGGGAAATTGCAGTGAATTGTTGAAATAAATGGTGCTTTGTTACTGACAAGGGTTATCCTGTCAGCATAGACCCATGTCCGGCCACATTACAGACAGACAGCAAAAGCACCCTACCGAAAACCGGCAGGGTGCTTTTGCACCGCGTTTGAAGGTTATTTCACGCGTTCACGGTTGTTTTCTGCAATGCGGTCGGCAAAGGAGAGCGTTTTTTCTCTGCGGCCGAGGCACTCGGTGAAGCGGCGGGTGTAGGCGATGAAAATGCAGTAGACATAGGGCATGCCGAGGTTCGTCTCCAGCAGCGAATTGACGACCAGCGTGCGCAGTTTCTCGCTGAAACTCGCAAAGCCCGCGCTGCGGATGCCGCCGAGCAGCAGCCCGGCCTCCCAGCCAAGCTGCACGCCAACGCCGATGGCAAGCAGCCATGCAAGATGCATCCGCTTTTCCGGTGCGGTCTGCCGCAGATTGTAGCAGATCGCGCCAAGATAGCCGGCAAACAGGATCGCGGCCATATAGCCGTGATACGCGCCTGTGGTGCGCTGAATGACAATGACGGCTGCGTCTGGCGCGAAGGTCTGCGTCAGCAGCGGGCAGCAGAACCACCATCCGAGAATCAGCAGCGACCATTCGAGCAGATGCTCGACCTTGGACAATGCCAGCCAGATCCATGTGAAATTTGTAAAGCCATAGCTCATGGACATCCAGAGCAGTACCCAGAACAGACTGTAGCCCTCGGTGATGCTGCGGCTGTGACACACGAGGTGAAAAATGCCGTAATCCACCAGCAGATATACCGCGCCCATCACCAGCCCGACGAGCACGGTCATGTATTTTTTCTTCCATAGAAGAAATCCGAGATACGCGACCAGAAACGCAACATCCAGCCAAATGTAAAGCGGCGAAAATTGCCGTCGTGCAATAAGTTCTGCCATAAATATCCCCTCCGACACCTATTATATAAAAACCGGCGGTGTGCGTCAATTGCGGCGGATTTTCAAAAATCTGTCGATTTTCCAAAAAATCGCAGAATAGACCCATAGGATTCAATTGTAAAATCCGCTAAACTAGAATCGGAAAACGGCGAATAGAGTAGCGTTTTGCCAAAAACCGACAACGGAAAGGAATGGGGTATTTTATGAAGAAGCGGCTATTGTCCATCCTGCTGGTCGTGCTGCTGCTTGTGCAGCTCGTGCCGGCGACGGTCATCGCCTATCCTGTGCCGGAGCTTGGTGCGCAGGACGGCGTGACCAAGTTTGCCACCGGCGTGCCGATGGGCGTTGCGCATCGCGCAGCGTGGCGCATGGCACCGGAAAATTCTCTGCTGGCGGTCGCTGCGTCCATCAGCATGGGCATCGACGTGGCGGAGCTGGACGTGAAGATGACCAAGGACGGCGTTCTGGTCCTCTCGCACGACGGCTCGATCGATCGCTGCGCCATGGGTTCGGGGAATATCTCCGACTACAATTGGGAGCAGCTCAAGACCATTGCGGTCAAGCCCGGGCAGGGCGGCAGCAGCGCCTATCTTCTCACCGAGGACGATGCAGCGCTTCTGAACAGTCTGCCCAACTATGCCGAGCATTCCGGCACGGCCGTTGCCGGGCAGACGATTCCGCTCAGCCGCATGGACGACCTGATCGATCTTCTTAAAAAGCTCGGCCCGAACACCATGGTCAACCTCGACCATTGCTTCTCGCAGGAGCTGTTCACCAGTTGCTATGTGCTGTTCCGTGAGCAGGGCATGCTGAATCGCTTTTTCTTCAAGAACTCCAACGACGTGTGGACCATGAACCAGTGGTACGCCGCTGCGGCCGAGAAGTGGAACAAGAAGCATTCCGACGAACCCATCACGGCAAAGGACGTGCAGGAGAGCATCCTGTATGTCTATATCATTCGCAGCGCCGACTACGGCATTTTGCAGTCGCATCTGGACAACGGCGACAAGCTCGTCATGGTTGAGATCTGCATCTCCGACGATCCGTCGGACAAGGTTATCCATGAAAAGCTCGAGCCGTGGTGCCTGGAAAACAAGGTTGCAATGTTCGTCAACACCATGTGGTCGGGTCTTTGCAGCACAAAGCCGGACACCGAGGCAACATGGGCAGAAATGCTCAATCGCGGCTACAAGGCCATTCAGACCGACCGCCCGAGTGAGCTTGCAGGCTACCTTGCCGCTTATAACCGCGACCGCAGCGCACAGAGCGTGATCGAGGCCGAACACTTCCACGGCTTCAACTACGGAACGCAGGGCTTCTCCGTCCCTGCTGCGGCGGATTCCCGGCTCAATAAAAAGGTCGAAAAGCTCACGGCGGGCGATTATCTTGAATATCGCCGCATCGTGTTCGACGGCACCGAGACGCTCCTGAATCTCTCGATGCAGGGCCTGTCCGGCGGCACGCTGGGCGTTTACCTCGACGGTCTTGCGGAGGAAAACCGCATCGCGCAGCTCACACTTGCGTCTTCTGAGGATTACCGCACCGTTACGGCCGTACTGGATAAGACCCCCGAGACCGGAACGCATACGGTGCATCTGCGCTTTACGGGTGCGCCCAAGCAGGTGCTGGCTTCGCTTGATTCCTTCCGCTTTGTCAGCGCGGCGTGCTTTACGGACGCGCAGCTGGAGGAGCTTCAGATCACCACGACCGCCGGCACGGCGCCGGTGCTTCCCGGCAGCGTGCAGGTTACGGCCAATGGCGAGACCTACGGGCTGGAGGTTCGCTGGGAGCAGGTTGCGGCAAGCAGCTACGCCAAGGAAGGGCAGTTCCTCGTGCTCGGCTATGTTCCGGCGCTGGGCTGCTATGCCAAGGCGCTTGTGACCGTGACGGCGACCTCGGTCGTCAAGCCCGAGATCACGACCGATGGCCTTGCCCTGTGGATGGATGCCTCCGAGGGTGTGACGGCGGAAAACGGCGCGGTCTCCGCGTGGGCCTCGAGGGTTGGCAGCATCACTGCGACGGTCAAGTCCGGCAGCCCGACCGTGAAGGGCAAGGGCATTGCCTTTGACGGCGACGACAGCATGAATCTGGTTCTACCGGAGAATTTCTGGAACGGCAAGAGCGAGTTCACGGTGCTTCTGTACAATTCCTCCGAAAATATCACGGCCGGCGCGAACAACGGCACGTCCAGCCAGTACCACAGCGTTTTGTACTTCGGTGAGACCGAGAGCTGGGGCAGCGCATACTTTAATGCCAGCCAGAATGAAGTCATCTGGCGCTTCGGCAGCGGCACGAGCGGCGACTACGGCACGACCTACACCCGTCCCTTGAACATCGGCAGCCTCTTTACCTCCACGGCCATCCGCAAAAACGGCCTGAGAGACACCCTCTTTGTCAACGGCGAGAAGGTTTACACCGGCACTGCCGCGGCAGAGCAGAGCAAGAACATCAAGTCCGAGGGCTGGATCGGCCTCGGCAAGAACGGTAATTATTTCAAGGGCACGATCAACGAGATCCTGATCTATGACCGTGCACTCGCGGATGACGAAATCACTGCGGCGCAGCTCGCGCTTGCCGAAAAGTACGCCGACAAGGTCAGCGCGGTCGAGGCTGTCGCCGTCACCTGCGAGGCGGGCACAGCGCCCGTGCTTCCCAAGACGGTCAAGATCACCTATGAGAGCGGTGCAAGCATCGATCTTGGCGTGCAGTGGGAACGCATCAATCCGAACGACTATCTTGAAGAAGGCAGCTTCCCGGTCAAGGGCACGCTGGCCGACGGCACGCCTGTGGTGGCAACCGTGACGGTTACCGCAAAGAGCGTGAAGGAACCGGTCACGACGCGCGGCCTGATGTTCTGGCTCAACGCTTCCGAGGGCGTGAGCACAGACGACAGCGGCGTGGTCACGCAGTGGAAGTCCAAGGTGGGCGACGCCGTCGCCACGAAGAAGAAGGGCGACGCGAAGCTGACGCAGAACGCCGTCAACGGCAAACCCGCCGTTACCTTTGACGGCAGCGAGGACGTCTTGCAGATGGAGCTCGAAAACGGCGCGCTCAATGGCCTTGAGGGCGTGACCGTCGTGACTTACGCGGCCTCCAGAACGCCGTGGAAGCAGACGAACAACTCCTTTGACTGGAACGTGCAGCGCCACACGCTGTTCTCTGCGGATGAGTCCGGTAACTGGGGCAGCTTCTACACGGGCATTTATTCCGACGCGATCTCCGCACGCTTCGGCACTGGCACGACGAACGACAACGGCTTCCGCGCCGAGCGCTCCGAGAGCACGGAGGGCTTCACCGCCACGAGCATCCGCTGGAACGGCAGCACCAAGACCTACGACGTGCAGGTTGGTGGTGAGCAGTTCGGCACCGGCGTCTCCCTTGGCAGCAAGACTGCCAACAATAAGAACATCTTCTATTTCGGCACCGGCAAGGGCAACACCTACTGGACGGGCGACGTCTGCGACATTCTGGTCTATGACCGCGTCCTGACCGACGAAGAGTTGGCCGACGTCAACGAATATCTCCGCGATCTCTACGAGCCGAAGGACAAGACCGTCTCCACCGACGGCCTGATCTTCTGGCTGGATGCCTCCGAGGGCGTGGAACAGGATGCTTCCGGTAAGGTTACCAAGTGGGATTCCCGCACGGGGAGCGTCTCTGCGACCAACAAGAAGGGAACACCGACCGTTAAGGAGAACGTCTCCAATGGCAAGCCCGGCGTGTACTTCAGCGGCAACGGCGACGTGATGCAGATGGTGCTGGCCGACGGCCGCCTGAACGGTCTGACCGGCGCGACCGTCATCGCCTATGCTTCGCCGGAAACGAGCTGGAAATACAACGAGGGCAACAGCCTTACGTGGAACGTGCAGCGCCGCTCACTGTTCTATGCGGATGAAGCGGGTAGCTGGGGCAGCTTCTTTGCCAGCGTCTACACCGACGCTGTCGCAGCGCGCTTCGGCACCGGTACGGCCAACGACTATGGCTTCAGCGCCGCGCGCTCGAGCGAAACGTCCGCCTACGGCGCGACGGCCATCCGCTGGGACGGCACGACCTATGAGGCGACGGTCGACGGCGAGGCCTTCGGCACCGGTACGTCCAAGAGCAATGTGACAAAGAACAATAAGAACATCGTCTATTTCGGCACCGGCAAGGAAAACACCTACTGGAAGGGCACGCTCTGTGAGGTGCTGGTCTACGACCGCGCGCTTACGGATGCGGAGCTGGAAAACGTTTATAACTACTTAGACGACAAGTACACCGAAAAGACCGAACCGGAGATTCATGTTACCGGCGTGTATCTCAAGGAGGAGGGCGAGCAGCTCACGCTCCATCGCGGCGAGAGCTGGGAGCTGACGGCTGCTGCGGTTCCGGCCAACGCCGTGGATACCGGCCTGACCTTTGCGACCTCCGATCCCAAGGTCGTCACGGTTGATGAAAACGGCAAGATCACCGCGACTGGCCTCGGCTATGCGACCGTCATCGTCACGACCAAGGACGGCGATTACAGTGCATGGTGCGGCGTCAGCGTCGAACGCACCGAGGCCGAAAAGCTCTGGCAGAACATTCAGGACATCGTCACCTGGGCGGGCAAACAGAACCCGGCCGCCTATGCCAACTGGGACGAGATGCAGCGGGCGCTCGATGCGGTCAGGAACTTGTCCGAGGCCAGCAGCCTCGAGGAGCTGACGCCTGGCTATCAGGCGCTGCGCGAGGCCATGCTGGGCCTGCTGGAGAAGGTTGACTATCGCTTCACCTCCGAGACTTCCGACCAGACGCTTGAGGCCGGTGCGGCGCTTGAGCTGGAGATCGTTCCCGCAAGCGAGCATTTTCTCAATGTGCAGGTGGACGGTGCACCGCTGGAGCAGTCGGCCTACACGCTCGAAACGGTAAATGACGGGCTGAAGCTCACACTCAAGCCGGAGTACATGGCGACGCTCGGCCTTGGAAGCCACACCGTCAAGGCATTCTTTGCCAACGGCGAGGCCGCGACCGGCTTCACCCTGATCCGCTCGGTCGAGGGTGTGACGCTCGAGCCGCAGGCGGCGGAGCTGACCGTGGGTGAAAGCCTGACCGTAAATGCGGTCGTGCAGCCCGCGGACGCAACGAACGCGAATGTTTCCTTCACCAGCAGCGCCCCGGCGGTCGCCACGGTGGATGAAAACGGCGTTGTGACCGCTCTGAAGCCCGGCCAGGCCGTTATCACCGTCACTACGGCGGACGGCGGCTTCACCGCAAGCTGTGCCCTGACCGTCAAGGATGCACCTTGCAGGCATGAGCACACGACGCGCGAGAACAAACAGAAACCGACCTGTACGAGGGACGGCTATTCCGGCGATCTCGTCTGCAAGGACTGCGGCCAGACGCTTGAAAAGGGCGAGACCCTGCCCAAAACCGGCCATAAGTACGTTAACGGCGTTTGCAGCGTCTGCGGCCGGAAGTTCGGGGCGCCCACCACGGCCGACGGCTTCGCGTTGCCGCTGACGCTGGCTGCGGCCATCGTGAGCCTGATCGCGCTGGCAATCCTCGTGCTTGTCAGAAAGCGCAAGGACACGGTTTGATAAGTGTGAAATAAGAAACGAACCACACAAGCGCCCTGCCGGAGTTTCCGGCAGGGCGCTTCAGCCTGTCAAAAACTACCCAACCGCTCTTGTTTCTGCTATAATAGAAGAAACAGGGGTGTTTT
>OKSD01002355.1_pt1 | contig 16228 bp, 8 predicted proteins | sample 1601221 | NCBI WGS metagenome assembly OKSD01 (sample SAMEA3541550, study PRJEB24748) | human gut metagenome | biome: human gut; feature: human-associated habitat; material: faeces | place: China | collected 2012
ATGGAAAGGCATTAGAGCTGCCTACGGTAGCAGGCGGCGCTTCTGTATTGCAGCATGTAGATGTGGAGATGAGTGATGTGTATCAAAGTTTCCGCCGTTTTGCCTATTATAATATAAAGGCTAAAGAATTGAAGAAAATCGGCAAAAACGGTATCGTACAAATGGATATACAGTTATCTCCCGGAAACTATTCCATTGCATTCAACCAGGATGTCTTGGGAAGTATGCTGACCGGTTCTATGTCATTAATAAATAATATGTTTGGGAAATAACTTCTCTTTTCATATTGTATGGTGCAGCCTTTTCTTCTCAGAAGGAGAGGCTGTCTTGTTTTTGAAAGTCAAAGGGTTAAACAAAACGTTGTTTCATGTGTTTTCCTAATGTTTTTTAATGTGATAAACTTATGAGGAAAATACGTAGATGGGGAGTATGGCTCCTTTTAATCATTCCTTTGGCACTGAATGCCCAGCAGCGGGCCGAAAAATTATTGAATGTACCCTTGCCGGAACATTGGCAAGAAGAGGATGCGATGTTTCAACAACTGCTTCCGGTGGATGACCATTGGTGGACTGTATTTCAGGATGCCACACTGGATTCATTGATTCATGTGGCTGTCAGGCAGAATCCGTCTGTCCTTACAGCCTTGAATCGTATAGATATGGCGAAAGCGAATCTGAGGATAGCCAGAGGAGGCTATTATCCGGCTTTGTCATTGGATGCCGGGTGGAACCGCCAACAGACTAGTGGCAATACCGGTACGGGACAGCCTCAATCCAGAGTGGGGTATTATGATGCAACGGTTAATATGAGCTGGCAGGTGGATGTGTTCGGTTCCATCCGCCAACGGGTGAAAGCGCAGAAAGAAAATTTTGCGGCAAGTCGTGAAGAGTACAATGCGACGATGGTAAGTCTTTGTGCAGAAGTGGCGTCAGCCTATTTTAATTTGCGTGAGACCCAACAGGAACTTAGTGTGTTACAGCGCAATGCTTTATCTCAAAAGGCGGTGGTGGATATAACTGAAGTGCGTTATAATACCGGACTGGCTTCCAAACTGGATGTGGCTCAGGCTAAATCGGTTTATTATAGTACATTGGCTTCTATTCCTGCTACAGAATCCGGTATTATTCAATATATGAATGCGTTGGCTGTATTGCTCGGGCTTTATCCTCAGGATGTGACGGCTGCACTGGAAACGGGAAAACCGTTACCCGATTATATAGAGCCGGTAGGGGTCGGTCTTCCCGGACAATTACTTTTACGACGTCCCGATGTACGGGTTGCCGAACGTCAAGTCAATGCACAAGCAGCCTTGTTGGGAGCTTCCAAGACCGATTGGCTTCCCTCATTTTTTCTGAATGGTTCCTTCGGCTATGCTTCACATGATATGAAAGATTTTACTAGACGTAGCAGTATGACATGGAGTATCGCTCCCTCTATGAGCTGGACGATTTTTAATGGTGGCCAGCGTGCGAATAATGTACGCTTGCAGCGTGCACAACTGGATGAAACAATCAATCAGTTCAATACTACGGTTCTTACAGCGGTGCAGGAGGTGGATAATGCCATGAGTAGTTATAAGAATTCCATCAAACAGATTGTAGCATGTCGTGAGATGTTGAATCAGGGGAAAGAGGCATTTAAACTTTCATTGGACTTATACAAACAGGGGCTGAGCCCTTTCCAAAATGTATTGGATGCACAGCGTTCGTTACTGTCATACGAGAATTCATTGGTGCAGGCACAGGGATATTCATTGCTTTGTCTGATTCAGATGTATCAGGCATTGGGAGGAGGCTGGTAGGCTGCGACGGAAAAGCTGTTGAACTATAGAAATAATAAAAACCTAACCCAAGATATGAAAAAAATAATGATAGCTTTCGCATGGACGGTATGTGTGTTGACCGCCTGCGATAAAAATAAACCTTCTCAGACAGAAATGCAGGCATTGCCTGTAGATGTTGCGAAACCTTTGGTGGAAAATGTGACGCTGACCAAAGATTATCCCGGTTATCTGGAAGCGGAATCTACTGTAGATTTGGTGGGACGAGTAAATGGAACTTTACAATCCAAGAATTTTGCACCTGGTTCCCGGGTACGTCAGGGACAGGTATTGTTCGTTATAGAACCGACACTTTATGAAAATTCAGTGAAACAAGCGGAAGCTGAATTAAAAACGGCTAAAGCCAATCTTGAATATGCTGTCAGTAGTTATCAACGTATGAAAGAAGCGATAAAAAGTGATGCGGTGAGCCGTATACAATATTTACAGGCGGAAAGTCATGTGGCGGCTTGTGAGGCTGCCGTAAGTAATGCTGAAGCAGCTTTGAAAACTGCGCGTACCAACTTGAGTTATTGCTATGTCAAGGCTCCTTGTGACGGAGTGGTTGATGTTTCGGCTTATTCTGTCGGGGCGTATATTGGTGGTGCTTTGCAACCGGTTAAATTGGCTACTGTTTATAAGGATAACCGTATGTATTCCTATTTTAATATTGCAGATAACCAATATCTGACATACGAGCTGGCCCAGGAGGCTGCCAGCAAGATTCCTGCGGAAACTCATTTTGTAACCTTGCGTTTGGGAACTGACGGGGCACAGTCATGGAAAGCGAAACTGGATTATCTTTCTCCCAATGTGACATTAACTACAGGTACTCTCCGTTTGCGTGCGGAATTGGATAACCCTGACGGGATGCTTCGTCCCGGATTATTTGTCAGTGTCACCTTGCCATACGGTGAAGCGCGGAATGCAGTGTTGGTTAATGATGCTTCTATCGGAACAGACCAGTTGGGTAAATATTTGTATGTAGTGAATGACAGTGATATAGTGAATTATCGGCATATTGAAGTCGGGCAGTTGGCGGATCATAATATGCGTGTTGTAAAAAGTGGCTTGTCACCTTCCGAACGTTATGTCACCAAGGCATTGTTGAAAGTGCGTCAAGGCATGAAAATTAAACCGATAGAACAAACCAATAAACTTCAATAGCCTTATGTTTTCAAAATTTTTCATAGAACGGCCTATATTTGCCACGGTGCTGGCTTTGTTATTCGTGGTGGCCGGACTTGTAACCTTGAATATATTGCCCGTGGCGCAATATCCCGATATTACGCCTCCTACCGTGCAAGTCAGTGCGGTATATCCGGGTGCCAATGCTGAAACTGTAGCTCAAACTGTCGGTATCCCCATTGAACAGCAGGTAAACGGTGTGGACGGAATGTTGTATATGAGTTCCAATTCCTCTGCATCGGGCGCTTATTCGCTGACAGTGACTTTCGAAGTGGGAACGGATATCGATATGGCAACTGTGATGGTACAAAACCGTGTCAGTGTAGCATTGAATTCTTTACCCGAAGCTGTGAAGGTACAGGGAGTGACGGTGCAGAAGCAGTCATCCAATATTGTGATGATGCTTACACTGAGTGGTGACAGTATTTATGATGGCCTTTATCTGACCAATTATGCCAATTTGAATCTGGTAGACCAGTTGACACGTGTACCAGGGGTAGGAGCGGTGGATGTCATGGGAGCCGGTGATTATTCCATGCGCGTATGGCTGAATCCTGAAACCATGCGTATCCGCAATATTACCCCGCAGCAGGTTTATGCTGCCATTCAAAGTCAGAATATGGAAGTGTCTGCCGGTTATGTGGGACAACCCATCGGCAGTTCGGCCGATAATGATTTTCAATATACGCTGAATGTAAAAGGACGTCTTTCTACTCCCGAAGAGTTCGGCGACATCATATTGAGAGTGGAAGACCAGGGAAAAGTGCTCCGTCTGAAAGATGTTGCAAAAATTGAGTTGGGCAGTGCCGGGTATGGAGTTGTTTCCCGCTTGAAAGGGCAACCTACGGCTGCTATTGCTGTTTACCAGTTGCCGGGAAGTAATTCGCTGGATGTTTCTAAACACGTCCGTGCCCGTATGGCGGAACTGGCTGAAACATTTCCGGCCGGGGTGAAATACAATGTGACGTTGGATACTACCGATGTGGTACACGACTCCATTGATGAAGTGATGAAGACCTTTGTGGAAGCGATTATTCTGGTGGTGCTGGTTATCTTTTTTTTCCTGCAAAGCTGGCGGGCGGTTCTTATCCCCTGTCTTACTATCCCTGTGTCCCTTATCGGAACATTGGCGGTAATGGCTGCTTTAGGCTTTTCCATCAATACATTGACACTGTTCGGCTTGATATTGGCTATAGCCATTGTAGTGGATGATGCCATAGTGGTGACTGAAAATGCCACCCGTATTCTGGATGAAGGGAAGCTGGACGCCCGTGCCGCTACCGAGCAGGCTATGGGGGAGATTACCGGACCTATTGTCGGAGTGGTGCTGGTACTGCTTGCCGTATTTATTCCTACTACGCTGATTAGCGGTATTTCCGGGCAGCTTTATAAACAGTTTGCTTTGACCATCGCGGCTTCTACAGTGATAAGTGGTTTCAACTCATTGACCTTGACTCCGGCAGTCTGCGCTCTGTTGCTCCGTCCCACCCCGACGCATAAAGCGCGTTTGTTCCTCTGGTTTGACAAGATGAATGACTGGATGCAGCGGGTTTATGACGCTTCGGTAAAATGGTTGTTGGCACGGCCGGTTATTGCTATCGGTTCTTATATCGTAATCTCAGTCATTGCTATTCTGATGTTTGTAAAATGGCCCAGCACCTTTATTCCTGAAGAAGATGACGGATATTTTATGATTGCCATTCAGCTTCCGGCAGCTTCTTCTTTAGAGCGTACACAGATGGTGGGTAAGCAGATTGATGCTATTTTGTCAGAGTATCCCGAAGTGAAGACTTATTTGGGCGTAAACGGATTCAGTATCATGGGAGGTGGTCAGTTGCCTAATGCGGCTACCTATTTTGTGGTGCTGAAGAATTGGAAAGAGCGTGCGGGTAAAGAGCATACCGCTCAAGCGGTGGTCAATCGTTTTAACGGACAGGCATATGCCATGATACAGGAAGCCCAAGTCTTTGGTATTATTCCTCCTGCTATTCCAGGTATGGGCAATACAGGTGGTTTACAACTCGAACTGGAGGATCGTAAGTCTTTGGGTCCGGAAGAACTGCAAAAGGCGGTTGAGGCTTTATTGGCTAATTATCATAATGAACCGGCTGTCGCTTCCATGAGCAGTATGTATCAAGCGGATGTACCTCAATATTTTTTGAATATAGACCGGGATAAAGTTCAGTTGATGGGTTTGCAGTTGAATCAGGTCTTTTCTACATTAGGGTATTACATGGGGCAGGCTTATGTAAATGATTTTGTGGAATTCGGCCGTATCTACCAAGTGAAATTGGAGGCTGGCGAACAAGCCCAAAAAGTGATTGATGATGTGTTAAAACTGAGTGTGGTCAATTCGAAGGGAGAGATGGTGCCTTTCAGCAGTTTTACGCAGATAGAACAAAAACTGGGGATGGACCAGATAAACCGGTATAATATGTATTCGGCTGCTTCCATCACTTGTACGCCGGCTGCGGGCAGTAGTTCCGGACAGGCGATAGAGGCTATGGGGAGTTTGATTAAAAATCAGCTAGGTGGTGAGTTTGGATATGAATGGACCTCTGTTGCCTATCAGGAAACTCAGGCAGGTAATACTACTACAATTATTTTAATCATGGCCTTGTTGGTAGCCTATTTGGTACTGGCGGCACAGTATGAAAGCTGGACAAGTCCGGTGGCTGCCGTGATGGGGCTTCCGGTTGCTATTTTGGGAGCGATGTTGGGCTGCTGGGTGATGGGGGTTCCGGTGAGTATTTATACCCAGATCGGTATTATTCTGCTGATAGCCTTGTCTGCGAAGAATGGTATCTTGATTGTGGAGTTTGCCCGTGATTACCGTAAGGCTGGCAATCCTATCCGTGAGGCGGCATACGAGGCAGGGCATGTGCGCTTGCGTCCTATCCTGATGACTTCATTTACCTTCGTGCTGGGTGTGATGCCGTTGTTGTTTGCCACAGGAGCCGGTGCAGGCAGCCGTGTGGCACTGGGTGCGGCAGTGGTGTTCGGTATGGCTGTGAATACAATTTTTGCTACCATTTATATTCCTAACTGGTATGAAGTGATGCAGCATATTCAGGAAAAATGGCTGACTAAGAAAAAATAATTGTTTGGTTTCACCACAGATTGGTCAGATTTATACGGACAACTCGATTTAAAAACTGTATGGATTTGCGTTATCTGTGGTGAATTTGTGTATCTTTGCGACAAACACATGGAAATATGGATACAATAAACAACGATCTTACTAACTTATTGCAACAGATGGGTGTGCATAAGGAAAGCCTGGGCATAACCCAGCGTATTGTCATTATAGCAGGGATTCTGATCATTGCTTTTGTGGCAGATTATTTTTGCAGAAAAATAGTAGTTCCTACTATAAAGAAACTGACGGCAAGGACTCAGGCTACTTGGGATGATTATTTATTCAATGATGCTGTATTAGATAATATGTGTCATCTTATTCCACCTATTATATTGTATGTATTGCTTCCTTTTGCTTTTCCGCATGAACCTGTGACTTTGACATTCATTCTGAAGCTATGCTGGGTGTATATCACGGCTGTAGCCATGAAGTTGATTTGTTCTTTTCTGACTTCTCTCTATACCATTTCAAGCGAACATGAGAAACTAAAGAATCATCCTTTGAAAGGGGTATATCAGATGATAAAACTGATTGTGATTTGTGTTGGGGTGATCATTATAGTCAGTACCTTGATTGATAAAGATCCTGTGAATATTCTTACCGGATTGGGTGCTTCTGCAGCTATCTTGATGTTGGTTTTCAAAGATACGATTATGGGGCTGGTAGCCGGAGTCCAGCTTTCTGCCAATGATATGCTCCGTCCGGGAGATTGGATTACCATGCCGAAATACGGAGCGGACGGTACAGTAATAGAAGTGACTCTTACCACTGTAAAGGTACGCAATTGGGATAATACTATAACTACAGTTCCACCTTATGCATTGGTCAGTGATTCGTTTCAGAATTGGCGTGGCATGAGGGAAAGTGGTGGACGCAGAGTGAAACGTTCTATTAATATAGATATGAATACGGTCCGTTTCTGTACACCGGAACAAATGAAAAAATTTGAAAAACAAGTCTGGATGTCAGGCTTTGAAAAGACAGGAAAGGAGGAGGTGAATCTTTATGTATTTCGTCACTATCTGGAATATTATTTGCGTCATAATCCTCGGGTGAATACAGAATTGATTTTGATGGTGCGTCAATTACAACCTACGCCGCAAGGATTACCCATAGAACTTTATTTCTTCTCAGCCAATAAAGACTGGATTCCATACGAACGTTTGCAAGCAGAGGTTTTTGACCATTTGTTGGCTGTTCTTCCCGAATTTGGATTAAGGGTATTCCAAATTCCTTCAGGATTGGATGTGTTGTCTCTTTCTTCTCATTAATTATTTATAATCTCACTAGCGGAGAGGTACAGGAATCATCACATATTAACATGGATTACATCAAATTTATTGATTGTCAAAATGAATAATCCGTGTTAATATGTGAGAATGTACACTATTATACATGAAGTTCCAGTATAAACCGAGTTCCTTTTTTATAATCAGTGTCCAAAGTCAGTGTACCATTTAATTTATAAGCGATAAGGCTGCAAGTAGGCAACCCTAGTCCGTTTCCTTGCGTTAAATCGCGTATTTCTGCAAATGGCTTGAACAGTTTTTCACGTGCTTCAACCGGAATTCCCGTTCCCGTATCAGTTAGTATGAATTGATGTGTATGGGCGCTTCGTTTTTTGAATTCCAGTGAAATCTTACCACTTTTCGTATATTCTGCCGCATTGTTCAATAAATGGTTTAATATACGTTCCAATTCTTCTGCATTTGTCTTAATATTTACACGTGGAACATTTACCACTGCTTCTACTCCGGATTTGAAGTTTATTTTCGCTTTTTCCATAATACTTTCACACAATGTATTTATGTTCAGTTCCTTTAGCGGATAATGTTCTTCACGTGTTTCTTCCAATGAAATATACGTCTGGATAGCTGTCATTAATTCTTTCAGTGCCTTGATGTTTTCATGTAATATTGGGGTGGATATTGTTTCCTTTGTTGCTTCATCTATTGTATTCAGACTTGGTTCAATTTGGGCGCTGATATTACCGATAAATTTAGACTTCTGCTCATTGTTTTCATTCGCTATCTGCAGGCTATGTTTCAATTTCTTTACTTGGCGGATATGTTTAAATAACAGGGTAGCTAAGAATAATAATCCGGCAGCCAATATGGCGGATAACACACATAGTGCAATGATAATAATTAGATTTGTGGTAATCTTGTCTTCTTTTTCCTGCAAAGTCTTTTGACTGGTTTCATATTTTTGTTGCAGTGTGTTTAGTTCATTGGCTGTTTTTACTGCTTTTATGGAATCTTGCCATGAAGTATAAAGTTTTCTCATTGCAATAGCCAATGGGGCATTATTATTCTGTTCGGCATATCCCAACATGTCTTTATAGCATTGGTCTATTCCTTTTTCGTCTTTACCGGCAGAGCGCTTTTGGAATAAGATGTTGTAACATTCCAAGCTTTTGTCTGTCATACCGAAAGTTTGATAATAATTGGCTTCCGTCATTAGAAGCTCTTCTTGTAAAGAGTCTGATTTTAATTGGTCTGTATAGGAATGAAGTTGTTTCAATAGTATCTTGCATTGTTCTGTATTTTTTAGATTCGTATACATACGCAGGCGTTCTTTACCCACCATGAAACGTAATTTGTATTCGGGTGATTTTTTTTCTTGCTCATTATAATAAATCAATGCATCCATTTGTCGGCAAGTGGCAAAGGCTTCTTTATATTGCCTGTTTTGAGTAAAGAGCGTACTTATCCGTATTCCCTCTTCTACCGCTTTATTTATTTGCTTTTGTTCGGCATACTGAGTGAATTTTGCCCACTTTGTATTTAACTCTTGAATATTGACATCTGCCGGTTTGGCTGTAGTTTGTCCTTGCCCTGCAGCACAACAAAAGGCAAGTGCTAATGTTAGAAGAATTTTTTTCATTATTGAAACAGGTTTTCTGCAAATATAACCTTTTTTTAAGCAAAAAGTTTAGGGAAGTGCAACTTTTTTTCAGCTTCTAGCGTCTAAACAGTAAAACAATAACTTTTAAGCAGGACAGGCCATCTTGTAAAAAGAATAAAATCATAATATTTAAAATGAGAAAAATAGTAATGATAGCTATACTGGTAGTCAGTATGGTACAAGGAGTTTTTGCCCAACAAATAATTATAAAGGGCACTGTGAAAGACGCGACAAGCAAAAAGGCAGCAGAATATGTTAATGTAGTTTTACAAACAGCAGATTCGGTTTTTGTTGGAGGGACTACTACGAATGGTAAAGGCGATTTCTTGCTGAATAAGGTTTATGCAGGCAATTATTTATTGGCACTATCCTGTGTGGGGTATCGTACGCAATTCATTGTATTAGACGGAATTAAACAGAATATAAATTTAGGGGAAATTTTGTTGGAAGATGATGCTGTGGCTATGGAAGGTGTAATAGTTAGTGCTTCCGGACAGAACAGTCATTCGGATCGTAAGTTGATTTTTCCTTCTGAACGGCAAATGAAGGTTTCGACAAATGGAGTCAATCTGTTGCAACAGATGATGCTTCCCCGTATTCAGATAAACCCCATGAATAATGAGATAGGAGTGTTAGGGGGAGGAGAACTTCAGCTTCGTATTAATGGAGCGAAAGCAGAAGTTGAAGAGATTAAGGCATTACAGCCATCAGACATTATTCGAATAGAGTATCATGACAATCCAGGTTTGCGTTATGGTAATGCTGAGGTAGTGCTTGATTATATTGTCCGCCGTCCGGAAACGGGGGGAAACTTTGGAGTGGATTTGTCTCAGGGGATGAATGCCATGTGGGGAGAATATAATGTTTTTGGAAAAGTGAACCATAAGAAGTCGGAGTTTGGCGTTTCGTATTACATGGGACCTCGCGATTTCTATGGTATGTACCGGGATAATGAAGAGGAATTCCATTTGGCGGACGGAACGACATTACATCGTATAGAAGAAGGTGAACCGGGGCACGGATCTATGTTTATGAATAATTTAAGTATGAATTATAATTTGCAGCAGACCGAAAATTCATTGTTCAGTGCTACTTTTCGTTTGAGAAGTAATAGCCAGCCGCATTGGAATTATCAAGGAGTATTGACTAATGTTGCCGATTCTGATGATAAGGTGGATATGATAGACCGTACTAAAGAAAGTTGGTCTCGTCCTTCGTTGGATCTTTATTATCAACAGGGATTGAAAAATAAGCAACTTTTGGTATTCAATGTGGTCGGTACTTATAATAAGGAAAAATCACGCCGTTTGTATCAAGAAAGTTTGCAGGATGAGTTGTTGACTGATATTAATAATAATGTATTGGGAGATAAATATTCTCTGATTGGGGAGGCTGTTTATGAGAAGCAATTTTCTAAAGGAAATTCCTTGAGTTTCGGTTTGCGCCATACTCAGTCTTTTGCCAATAATGAATACCGTAACGGTCATTATTATGAAACGGATATGAATCAAGGGGATACATATGTTTATGGTGAATATAGAGGAAAGGTGAAAAAATTGGACTACAGATTGGGGGTAGGCGTTACTCGTTCTTATTATAAACAAAGTGGTGATGATTCGTATGAGAATTATAGTTTTAATCCCCGTTTGGTACTGCATTATACATTACCTGGAAATTCATTTGTTCGTTGGAAATCCGATATCAGTAATGCTTCGCCGTCATTGGGGGATTTAAGTGCAGTAGAACAGATTGTGGATTCGTTGCAAATCAGACGAGGCAATCCGAACTTGAAAGCCTATTTGCGTTATCACACAGAGTTGACATACGAATGGCAGAAAGGTATATTTTATTCTAATCTTTGGGGAGCGTATGATTATCAGCCGAATGCCATTATGGACGAGAAGTATCAGGACGGTGACAAGATTGTACAGACATGGGACAATCAAAAGGATTGGCAGAAATTATCGGGGCGTCTGACTTTGCGTGTCGGTCCTATTAAGGATATGCTACAGTTCTCGTTTACCGGTGGAGTAAACCATTATATGAGTCATGGTAATACATATTCTCATATTTATACAAACTGGTATTGTAATGCTGAAGCATCCTTTAATTACAAGCAGTTCTCTCTTTACTGGCAGATGAATACTAACTGGAATAATTTCTGGGGGGAAACCTTGTCGGGGGGAGAGAATATTCAGGTATTGATGATGTATTACACGCATAAGAATTTGCGTGTGGGGCTAGGCGCTTTCAATCCGTTTACGGATAATTATAAGCAACAGACTGAGAACTGGAATAAATATGCTTCTTATAAAAAAACGAATTATGTGAAGGAGAGCTCACAAATGTTTTTGGCAAGTGTTTCTTATAATTTCTCGTTTGGCCGTAAGTTTAAGACAGGTCAACGGAGGGTGAATAATAGTGATAACGATTCCGGAGTGATGAGTACCGGAAAATAAACAAGACAATCATTTGAATGAGCTTAAGTTCATGGGGCAAGTAAGTTAAGTAACTTGATTCACGAACATAAGTTGCTTGGCTTACGAAGTTAAGTTCATAAATTTACCGGAATAATAGATATATTACCCTTAACAAAATCATATATGAAAATGAAAAAAAACTTGATTGATTATGAACTCCTGTGGGAGAAAATTACGGATTACGCAAAGGCCACCGGTAGAACGACTGCTCGTCCTGTACTTCTATTATATTATGTATTGCGAAGCCCCGAAACTCCTTCTTCGGATAAGATGTTGATTGTGGCGGTACTTTCGTATCTGGTATTGCCGATCGATTTGATTTCGGCTAAGCGGTTACCAATTATCGGCTGGATTGATGAAGCGGTATCTTTGGTTTATGCTTATAAAAAGGTGTGCCGCTATGTGACTCCTGAGATTGAATCAGAAGTGGATAATATATTGGAACGCTGGTTCCCGGAAGGAAAGTATGAGTTGATAGAAGAATAAATATTGTACTTGTCTTTGGGGAGTAAGGATGGGTAAATGGAGTATTTTAGGAATGGGCTTCGTCGAATTTCGGCGTGGCCCTTGCTGATTGTAGACAAAGGTAAATTGTAACTCTCCCCAAGGAACTTCATTTTGTCTGAGAATATGTGAGGTATGTAAAAGTGTTACAATATGTTTTGAGTCTTATTAATTCCCTATAATTCAATTATTAACATGACCTAAGTTCTCTTAGAACTTTATATTAAATATTGCTGCAAAGATATGAAAATATATTAAATATCAAAGAAATTGCAGATAAAATGTTGGATAATAAATAATTTTATTCTATTAAGCCTTACTTTTTGCTTGCCAAATCCAGCAAAACAACTCTTTTTGAGCGTTTTTATCTAAGTTCTAAGAGAACTTAGCATTTATGAACGTTAAATTAAAAAGTTTTTTTTATGAAAAAGAGAGTTTTGTTTACGTTGGCTTGTCTATTCCTATGGACAGGTATGGCAATGGCTCAAGTATCCCGAATTACTGGAGTTGTAGTTTCGGCAGAAGACAATGAGCCGATTGTCGGAGCTTCGGTTCTTGTGAAAGGTACTACCCTTGGAACTATTACCGATATGAATGGCCGGTATAGTATAAACAATATTCCGGTCAATGCAAAATCTTTGGTAATATCGTTTGTCGGTATGAAAACACAAGAATTGGCTATAAAGGGTGGTGAGCAAAGAGTAGTGATGCAAAGTGATACGGAATTGATTGATGAGGTCGTTGTAGTGGCTTATGGTACACAGAAAAAATCATCTTTTACAGGAGCTGCTTCCACAGTAGGGGCCAAATCCATAGAGAAACGTGCTATCACTAATGTTACAGCTGCATTGGAAGGAAATGCTTCCGGAGTTCAGGTGACTGCTGCCACCGGACAACCTGGTGAATCTTCTTCTATCCGTATTCGTGGGTTTGGCTCAGTCAATGCATCCAATGCTCCTTTATATGTAGTGGACGGAACTATATACAATGGCAGCATAGGTGATATTAATCCTGCGGATATTGAGTCTATGACTATATTGAAAGATGCGGCATCTACTTCTTTGTATGGTTCAAGTGCGGGTAATGGTGTGATCTTGATTACTACTAAAAAAGGTAAAGAGTCAGGTGGAACAGGAGTAAACTTAACCATTAACCAAGGATGGTCAAACAGGGCTTATAAAGATTATAAAAAGGTGGGAATTTATGATTACTATCCTTTACAATGGGAGATGTTGAAGAATTCCTATATTACATCTGGTAAGGATGCTGCAACGGCGGCCTCATTGGCAACATCTAAAATTGGAAGTACGTTGAAATATAATCCTTTTGTTGGTGTCGCAGATGATGCCATTGTCGGAACTGATGGAAAACTGAATTCTTCTGCTGATGCATTGAAGTGGGGGGATGATTTGGATTGGGAAGATGCAGCTTTCAAGACCGGCTATCGTCAGGAATATAATTTGAGTTATAATACAAAAACAGAAAAAAGTGATACTTATGCTTCTGTTGGCTATTTAAATGATGATGGTTATATGATCAAGACTGACTTTGAACGTTATTCTGGTCGTTTGAATTATAATGTGTATCCTACTAAATGGTTCAAGACTGGTTTGAATTTGGGAGTAACGCGTACGGTATCCAATTATTCAACTTCAGATTCGGGAAATTCGAGTTCATATAGTAACCTTACCCGTTTTATTCGTACCATGGCTCCTATATATCCCGTTCATAAACATGATTTGGAAACCGGTGCTTATTTGGATGCTAATGGTAAGGAAACTACTGATCCGGGTGAATATATTTATGATTATGAAGGAACTCGCTTGTCGAATAATGGACGTGATGCGATAGCTGAAACAGAGTTCAATCAACGTGAACTGGTGCGTGTTAATCAGACTGGACATACTTATCTCACTTTGACTCCGGTTGAAGGGTTGAACCTTACAGCCAATTACTCTATCAATAATATTGATTATCGTCGTAAAGTCTATGAAAATCCTTATGTGGGCGATGGCACTGCCGGACCGGGTCGTTTGAACCAAATGTCTACCCGAACGCTGACTCAGACCTTCAATCAATTGATAACTTATAGCAAGTCTATCGGAAATCATAACTTTGACGTTCTTTTGGGACATGAAAACTATTCTTATAAGTATGAGTATTTATATGGCATGAAGACCCAGGAAACAGTTTCGGGCATGTATGAATTTGGTAATTTCGTAAATATCAGTTCACTTAGCTCCTATACGGACACCTATAAAAAGGAAGGTTACTTTGGCCGTATCAATTATGATTATGCGCATAAATACTACGCTTCACTTTCTTATCGCCATGATGGTTCCTCGCGTTTTGCAAAAGAGAACCGATGGGGGAATTTCTGGTCGTTCGGAGCAGGCTGGAGAATTAGTGAAGAGGCATTTATGAAGGATGTGAAATGGGTGAATAACTTGAAATTACGTGCTTCTTACGGTGAAACAGGTAATGATAATATATTGGATAGTGATGGTGATCCTGATTATTATCCTTATCAGACCTTATATGGTTTGGGATATAAGAATGGCTCAGAAGCTGGAGCCTACTTCACGGTGATAGCCAATCCCTCATTGAAATGGGAAACACAGATATCTACGGATATTGCTCTTGAATTTGGCTTGTTTGACCGTTTGACGGGTACTATTGAATATTTTAAGAAAGATTCCAAGGATTTGTTGTTTGATGTTTCCCAGCCTGCTTCTGTCGGAGTAACATCCATTATACAGAATATCGGTAAGGTTACTAATTCAGGAGTGGAAATAGAGTTGGATTATAATGCATTTAAAAATAAAGATTGGAGTGTATCAGTTGGGGCCAATGCTACTTTTGTGAAGAATAAGATCAAGAACCTGCCGGCTACAATGAAAGAAAATGGATATATCAGTGGCTCTAAAAAGTGGTTGGAAGGAAAGTCCATTTATGAATTCTGGCTTCGTCAATGGCATGGGGTAGACCCTCAGACCGGTGATGGTTTATATGTGGCTGATGTAAGTAAATATAATCAAGGGAATATCGGAACAGGGGATGGAAACATTACGCAGAGCCAGTTTGACGAGTATAAAAAAACAGTAGTGACTATTGATGGTAAGGAATTGACCAATTCGTATACTTATGCTAAATACGACTTCAGCGGTTCTTCTATTCCTGATGTGTATGGTGGGTTTAATGTCAGAGTTAGTTATAAGAACTTTGATTTGGCTGCTGTATTCTCTTACCAGTTGGGCGGTCAGATTCTGGATACTAATTATGCTACCATGATGAGTATGACTGAATTTGGTTATGCACAAAGTCCGGATTTGTTAAAAGCATGGAAACAGGCGGGGGATATTACTGAGGTTCCCCGTATAGACAATAGTGCGGCTCATACCACGAATATTGGTCAGTCTTATTCAACTCGTTGGCTTACCAGCTCGGATTATCTTAATTTAAGATCTGTCACTATTGGCTATCAGCTCCCAAAAACTTGGTTGAGCAAAGTGATGCTTAAGAGTGCCCGTTTGAATCTGACTGCGGAAAACTTGTTCATGTTGAAAGCCCGTCAGGGATTGAACCCGATGGCCAACTATTCCGGTGTGACTTATAATGAGTATATGCCGTCCCGTAATATCACGTTAGGGCTTAATGTTTCATTCTAAAAATAAAAGAATTATGAGATCAATTAAAAATATAACATTAGGATTAGCGACAGTTGGAGTAATGTCTCTATCTGGTTGTGCCGGTGATTATCTGGATACCATTCCGTCTACCTCTGTTTCAGAAACGACAATAAACACCTCGTTGGACAATCTTTATATAGCATTGAACGGAATTCATAAAGAGATGGTTTCTCAGGAAAGCGGATATCAGTGTCTGGGCGGTGAACCCGGTTTTATGATGTCACGTGATGCAGAGGCTGATGATATGAATTGGCAGACAAATACATGGATGAAGGCGGCCTATTTAGGATGGCAATGCAATATGAATGAAACGAATGGTTATAATTATAAGTTCTGGCAGATTTATTATCAATGGATTCTGAATGCCAATAAAATTTTGGCGGGTTTGGAGGAAGTTGAAATAACTAGCCAGGAATTGTTTGACCAGATAAAGGGAGAAGCCTTATGTATCCGTGCTTGGGCTCATTTTAATTTGGTCCAGCTTTATGCAAAACGTTATGAA
>OKSD01002357.1_pt1 | contig 16224 bp, 9 predicted proteins | sample 1601221 | NCBI WGS metagenome assembly OKSD01 (sample SAMEA3541550, study PRJEB24748) | human gut metagenome | biome: human gut; feature: human-associated habitat; material: faeces | place: China | collected 2012
ACATATAACTGTAACCATTCGTGCCGACTTCATCCATGTTGAAATGAACAAGGAATATTAACTCTCTGGAGTTATATTCATCATTTTCGGGCGTATCATCCGAAGGCTTATTGTTGAGTTCTTCCGTAAACATGGTATGCCAAGTAGCAATGTTAGGTTCGAAGTCTACAAAGCGTCCACCCTTTTTGGAAGCAATAGTTGCCATTTTATCAATGGTCTGGTCAGCCAGATTATATTCTTCAGCCCACATATAAGCGTCCGCCATGATAGCCCATACGCCACAGATAGAAATACGCTTGCGTTCGTAATTCTTATTACGGTTAATCAGGCTTTCCGCCTTTTTCAGGTCAGGAAGAATAACATGTTCCAGAATATAATTCTTATCTGTACGTTCCTTGTAGATAGCCTCCGAATACTTTTCAGTAGGTTCTATAAACAAAGGTACGTCTCCCCAGACACGGATAGCATAGAAGTAAGCCAAAGCACGCAACGCATACGCTTGTCCAAGGTAATCGTTACGGTCTGCCACATCCGGCATACTGATATTAGGAACATATTTGATGGCCAGATTGGTCTGGTTAATCATCTGATACAAGGTCGTCCATTTCGCACATTTCTCGTCCGTAGACATCAGGTTGTTAATCACACGTGCCTGATCGGCCATCACCGGTGCTCCGGGAGCTACATTATCCGAACGGAACTCACCCCAATAAAAATAATTCTCGCGTAAAGTGGAACGCAACAATCCATAGATTTCATTTATACCTGCTTTAGCGTCACGGGCGGTCTGCCACATGTCACCTGCCGGGATTTCACTCACCGGTTCCTCATTCAGAAAGTCTGAACAGCTATTCAATGATAGAGCCAGGCATATAGCTCCAACAAAATATTTTATATTCTTCATACGATATCTTCAATTAAAAGTTTGCAGAAAAACCAATACCATATTCTCTCTTTCTCGGATAGCGGTAAGAGTCTTTACCTACCTGCAGAGGATTACTTGTAGAGAATTCAGGATCGAATCCCGAATAGTTGGTCCATGTCAATGCGTTGTTTACAAAAGCGTAGATATTTATATTCTTCAACATCAGCTTCTTTATCCAGTTTTCTGGAAGATCATAGGCTATACGTACGTTCTGCAGACGAATAAAGGAAGCATCTTCCAGATAGAACGAGTTACCCATACGTGCATTGTTATAATCATCATTATACGGACGCGGATAGATAGCCTGGTCGCCCGGATGCAACCACATATTATGAATTACTTCCGGTGAAGGAGTGGTTCCCGTATATTTGAACATGTTACGATTATGTTCAGCGGCATTATAAATCTGTCCTCCCAAAGAATAATAGAATCCCAAATACAGACTTACGTTTTTCCAAGTCACGGTTGTATTCAAACCACCGGTCACATCAGGCATGGCATTACCAATCACCATACGGTCGTTATCATCAATCACACCATCCCGGGTTCCTTCCGGTTCTTCCCAGTTGTAATCTCCGCCACGGAACGGTTTGCCGTTCGGTAACGTTTTCTGGCGAATATCACCTGCATATTCCTTTCCATTCAATAAATACTTGTATTGGAATACACCATTTTCAAACACCGGAGTCAGTTGCTCCCATTTATCTGTAAAAGCATTCGATTCGTCATAAGCAAAGACACCGGCACTTTTAAATCCATAGAAGTCACCTACGCGACCGCCTTCCTGCATCCACCAGATATCACCTTCCATATATGCCTTACCTTCAGACAGTTTCTCAATGCGGTTGATATTTCTGGAGATATTGAAAGAAGCATTCCACTTCCAGTCCTTTGTGCGGATAATATCACCGGTAACGGCAATTTCAAAACCGCGGTTGCTCATCTCACCGACGTTTGTCTTCATATATGCAAAACCGGATTCTTTAGGCAGTTGGTAGTTTGCCAACAAACCGTCTGTATATTTATCGTAGTAATCAGCAGTGATTGTCAAACGGCTATTCCAGAAATTCAAGTCCAAACCAAGGTTGAATTGTTTGGTTTCCTCCCATTTCAGATTGTCTTTACCGATACGAGTCGGAATAACGCCACCCACTCCGTCATAGATAGAATTCGGAGAATAAGAATAAATATAATCATAGTTTCCGATCGCCTCATTACCGGTGATACCATAACTTACACGAATCTTACCATCTTCCAGGAATTTCTTCGAGAACTTCATGAATTTTTCATCAGAGAAACGCCATCCCACTGACACAGACGGGAAATTACCCCATTTGTTTTCTTTCGCAAAACGAGAAGAACCGTCACGACGCATATTCGCTGTAAACAGGTATTTCCCCAGATAATCATACGTCACACGTGCAAAAACGGAAGCCATGGAGTGATTGCTCAATGTAGATCCCGTAGAGGATAAATCCAGATTGGCAGCAAACGCGTTCATTGTATAAATAAAGTCGGTAGAGGAATTCAATCCCACAAAAGTTTCATTTTCATAACGCCACTGTTGAGCACTGACACCCACCATCGCGCTGAAATTATGTCCTTTTATCTTGCGTACATAAGTGATGAAATCTTCATTCATCCAGTTCCAGTTGAGGTAATTATAAGAATACCCTTTATTCTGTTTCTGCCATTCATCAGTAATAAGACTAGGTTCGAGTTTTTTGCGCTTGTCCAAATAGAAGTTGGCATTTATATTGGCTCTGAACTTCAAGTACTTGTTGAATTTGATTTCAAAGAACTGGAAGAAGTTAGCCTTATAAGAATCCGTAAAGTCAGTGGTATAATTGACCTGTGCAATAGGATTCTTCTGACCATTAAACACCCCGACCAAAGAGCCATCCGGATAATAAGTATTGAAATAAGGACGACGAGTCAACACTGCGCTCAATAACGTACCTTCATTCAGACCTTTCTTTTTAGAATAAGTAAGAGAAATACGGCTACCCATGTTCATCCAGTCTGTCGGTGAATAATCGGAGTTGATACGAGTATTTAATCTTTGGAAACCAGTATTGGAAATAATACCCTTCTCGTTATAATAACCGGTATTGATGAAATATTTCAGTTTCTTTGTACCGCCACCTACGCTGATATCCACCTGATCTTTCTGCGCAGTACTTGTAATCATGTCCAGATAATCATTGTCTACATTGAAGAATGAATTCAACGGATCATCCAGAATATCGATACTTTCATCCGGATTACCTCCGCCGTATGTTTCAAAATACTCTTTACGGTACTGGTCGTACAACAGACGCTCTTTACGATTTGCCTGTGGCACCTTATGAGACAATGTACCCCACGAGTGATTATACTTGATATCAATACAGGCTTTACCCTCCTGACCACTCTTGGTAGTGATAATAATCACACCGTTAGCCGAACGGGAACCGTAGATCGCTGCAGAAGCCGCATCCTTCAAAATTTCCATGGAAGTAATATCATTGGTATTGATACCATCGATACTTTCCAAAGGCACACCGTCTACAATATAAAGAGGAGTAACTCCTTCGGCGGAGAAAGTGGATGTACCACGAATTTTAATAGAAGAAGATTCACCGGGTTGTCCCGAGCCGGACACTACCTGTACACCGGCAGTAGTACCTTGCAGTGCTTCAAAAACATTGGTAGCCATCTTCTGCTCAATAGCCTCACTTGAGATGGAAGTAATAGCTCCCGTTACATCACGCTTTTTCATCGTACCATAACCCACCACCACTACTTCGTCCAACAACTTAGCGTTCTCTTCAAGCGTAATATTCATTGTTTTATCTTTCACTACCACATCTTTAGGGGTATACCCCATGAATGAGACAGTCAAAGTAACTCCCTTCTTTGAAACATTCAATGAGAAATTACCATCCAAATCCGTAATTGTCCCATTAGATGTTCCTTTCTCCATCACATTGGCGCCAGGCAAAGGAAATCCTGTTTTATCTACAATAACTCCCTTCACTGCAAACCCGCCTTGAGCATAAGCCGGATTAACAAGGAAAAAGAGACTCAAGGAAATCAAAAGGAACGACTGAAACAACCGCACTTTTGTCCTACTCTGCAAATTTTTCATAACTAGAATAAAATTAAATTGGTTAATTATCAAGGTTTTACTCACTACTTAATTAATTAGGAGAAATACATTGGTCTCTCCCGTAAGATGCTATCTTTTATTTATCACATAAATAATTGTCTTTCATAATACTATACAATAATTATTATATTAGAATAAAGATTACACAGTACCTAGTCTGCTAATTTAAAGTGTGTGCGTACACACCTAACCAAAGAAAACTCAAGTACAAGCTGGCATGATCCAACGCCACAAAAGTATCGGATTTGAGCATATTGCACCCTATCGAATTGTTCGTTTTATCTAGTCTAAAAATTCAGATGACTTATTTTAATCACTTTACAGAGGGATCGGAAGGGGCATCATGAGATTTCCTATACTGTGTAGGAGCAATATCAAAAAGTTCTTTAAAGCATTTGTTGAAGTATTGAGGATTTCCAAATCCTAACCGGTAAGCAATATCCGATATATTCATTTCCGGAGCATTCAGCAGAAAATACGCCGCTTTTTTCAGACGCAGATTCATGATAAAATTATTTGGCGTACTTCCCGTAATACCTTTTATCTTCTTGAATAAGACGGTACGTCCTACTCCCATCTCCCGTGAGAAAGTATCTACACTGAATTCGGGATTTTCCATATTATCTTCCACCACTTGAGTAGCTTGTTCGATAAACTTCTGGTCGAGTTCATTCGTCGCAATCTTCTCCGCTTTGCTATCCAGTTGATGGGCATATTTATTCTGTAAGAGTCTGCGGGTATTAATCAGATTATTGCATTGCATAACCAACCGCCGCATATTAAATGGTTTTACCACATAAATATCCGCTCCAATTCTCAATCCTTCCAATTCACGTTCCGGCGCACTAAGGGCAGTCAGAAGAACGACAGGGATATGGCAGGTTTCTATATTGTTCTTGATCTTGGCACATAACTCTGTTCCGGGCATTCCGGGCATCATGATATCCGAAATAACCAGGTCGGGTTGCATTACCTTTACTTTCTCGTACCCTTCCTTGCCATCACTTGCTGTTTCAACCGTATACAACGGAGAGAAGATATCTACAAGGATATTTCTGATTTCTTCATTATCATCAATCACCAGTAATTTACAGTCAGTAGTCCCGCTTTCACTTTGGGCTGACTGCACCTCTTTAACCAGCAGTTCTTTGTCTTCCGAATAATAAATATATTCCTTATCCTGCTCCGGTTCAACCCGGGCGACAGAAGAATCAAAGTGAGCATCCCCTTTTTTCAGAGTGACCTTAAAACAAGAACCTTTTCCCAGCTGACTTTCTACTGTTATATCTCCCTGGTGGGCTTTCACAATACCCTGACTCAAAGCCAGCCCGATACCAGTTCCTCCATACTGTCCTATATTCTCAACCTGATAGAACCGTTCGAATATCTTAACATAGTCTTCCTCGGATATTCCCGCACCATTATCGGAAACGGAAAACATACATTCCTCCGTTCCATCAGCCAATTCCATACGGATAGTTCCACCGTCTGAAGTATATTTAAAAGCATTAGACAGCAAATTATTAACCACCTTCTGTATTTGCATCCGGTCTCCCCACACGAGGCATTGCTCGCAGTCGGCATGCAAAACAAACGAAATATTCCTGTTAGCAGCCAACTCTTTGAACAATACATAATGCTCTTTGAGTAAAGAATATAAATCAAATTGAGAAACTTTCAGTTTCAAAAGTCCCTGCTCCTGTTTCCGGAAATCAAGCAGCTCCGTAATCAATGATTTCAGGTTACCTGCATTTTTATGTATATTCAACAGTTTCGAATAAGCATAGGTAGACAATTTGCCGGAATTCAGCAACAGATCAACCTGCCCCAGGATAAGAGTGATCGGAGTTCTGATTTCATGCGAGATATTCGTGAAGAAACGAAGTTTGGATTGATTCATCTCTTCAATGTATTGTTTCTCGCGAAGTTCAAAATCCAATGAAGTTTTCAGGAACAGGCGGATTCTATATTCTCTCACGATGAAGAATAGAATAGTCAGAATCACGCATACATAAATAGTATAGGCCCACCAAGTAGCATAGAAAGGTGGCGTAATCGTTATATCCAGCGATCTGATTACTTCCGGGAAGTTCTTCAGCCTGATCTCAAAGACATAATCACCCGGAGAGATATTTGTATAAGTAATGTCATTTCCCAGACGGTTCTCGCTCCATTCATCATTATACCCCATCAACCGATATTCTACCTCACCACCGCCTATATGCAGAAAATTATCTGTTGAGAAACCGATAGAAAACACATTTTGCAAGTAATTCAATTTGATCCGTCCGGTATAGGCAAAGGATTTATTTAAAATACCGGTTTGATCGCCTGTTGTTATCTCTTTGTTGTTGACATACAAATGAGCCAACTCCAGATCGTATATTTTCGGAGGATAATACAGACTACTTTCACGAATGGTTACCAATCCGGTAGCTCCTCCCATATAAATATCATGGTTGCGGGATACATGCATGGATTTCCGGTTCACAAGAGTCAGAGGAAACCCTGTTTTCGAATTGAAGTTAATCACTTTTTCCTCTTTCTGCTCCAGCATTGACAATCCATGCCCGGTACCAATCAGCAAATTTCCGGAAGGAGTTTCACCCAATACCCTGATATTTTCTCCCGACAACACACTTTCAGAAGTATGTAAACGAAACAAACGTTCTTTCTTATCCAGCAAGAAAAGTCCGTTGCCATGTGTCCCTACCCAAATATTTCCCTTTCGATCTTCATAGATAACATTGACCAACTCTTTTTGAGATCTGACCCGTTTCTTCAGACTTATCCTATAGGTTTCAAACCGCTTTTCATCAATTACATAGGCTACACAACCGTCGTCGGCAGCAAACCATAATCTGTTTTTCGAATCAAGTAATAGGGTGTTATAATTATGTGTAAACAGTTCCTTCTGATGAAACAACACCTCGGATTTCAAGGTCTGTTTATCCAAACTCACAATAGCTGATGTTGTCCCTACATACAATTTACGAGGCGTATCTGCCAAGGCAAACAGGGCCTCTCCTACACTTTCTTCTCCAAGCGGTTCGAGATTATAGATATCATTCCGATAGTTATTAAGATGAAAACAATTCACCTTATTGGTAAAGTCGGCTGCGATCCATAAGCAATTATTAGCCTCATCAAAAACAACATCTTTCAGGTAGTCCGTACTGAAATGATATCCCGTATGCGCATTAAAATGCTTGAACTTTCCCTGTTCCGGTTGATATAAATCTAATCCCCCTCCTTCCGTACAAATCCAGATATTTCCGACTTTATCTTCTGCCATAGCACCGACCACCGGAAAAGACAATCCGGTGTCCGAAGCATGATAATGCACAAAATGCTGATATTCCGGAGAGAAGAAGTTTACCCCTCCCCAATAAGTCCCCACCCAAACAGTTCCTTGTTTGTCGGTATAAAGAGACGTCACCGAACGATTGGACATAGCACCCACCCGGTTAGGATCAGCCTGATAATGGAATATTTTCCCGGTAGCCACTTCAATCTTACTCAATCCACTTCTGTAGCCTACCCATATATTCCCTTCCAAATCCTGACATAACGCTCTCGCCATATCGTCCCGAACCGTGTAAACACTCTTATCATTATATTCATAGTGATGTATGATCGTACCTTGAGGTGAAAAACAGAAAACGCCCTGATCCTGCGAACCAATCCAGATATTCTGGTCGTTACTTTTTATCAGTTTCATCACTTTAATTCCGGGCAAGTGAAGTGACATCGATCCGCAAGTATCTACACGCATCACCCCACCCTCTTTCAAAGCAATCCAGAGACTTCCTTCGGAACCTTCCACCATCGTCGGGCCACTATCCGGCAGCTGCAAATCGGCATACATCGGTTTCAAGAGGCGGGTATTCTTATCGTATAAGAACAGTTTCCCTCCTTCTGCAATCCACACTCCCGTCTTTCCTTTGGCAAGAGTGGAGGGAGAAGTCACCGGAAGAATATAATATTTTTCTGTTTCAAGGTCGAACTGGAAAAGTCCGGTAGAGGTCAACAGGAAAAGACTTCCCTGACCGTCTTCCACCATTTGAGTCACATATAAATTACCATAACTGATAGAGTCGTTATGAAAGTGGTTGAAGACTTTGATGTGATTGCCATCGAAACAATTCAGCCCGTCCAGAGTGGCAATCCATATACGCGATTTCTCATCCTGGCAAATATCGCTCACCGTTATTTGCGACAATCCATCTTCCACACCCAATGTTCTGAACTTGTATTCCTGTGACCGGAGTGGAAATACAAATCCAAAAAGAGATAGCAGAATAAAAAAATGGATCTTAGATAGTCTTTGTTCGCGCATATCAAGAATGATGGTTTATAGCACACATTAATCTCGTCACAAAAGTAACAGTTTTTATGATATTCCCAAAATCAGAGCAAAATAACTGATAGATATAGACTTCACCCTATTTTATTCTTCCCGTCCGAACGAACGATATTCCAACGGGGTAAGCCCTGTACGTTTCTTGAAAAAAGAGAAAAAATATTCAGTAGACTGGAAACCCAGAAAAAAAGAAATCTCTTTCACGGATTGGGAAGTTCCTACTAACATTTGTTTGGCTTTACGGAGTTTCAATTCCTGGAAATATTTGGCAGGAGCATAACCAGTATACTCCTTGAAAACACGTCGAAACCATGAATAACTGATGTTAAGCCGCATTGCTAACTCTTCCGGATCTACATTACCGGAAACATTTTCATTCATGATGATTTTCGCCTGTTCTATCTTCTGATCCACATCACTCATCTCGAAAACTTTATTCTTGGAGACAGAAAGAATCATACCTATCATGTGGAGCACAATCCCGGAAAGATATTGTTGCGCGGAAATCTTATCCGCTTCAGCTACAGCAAGAGCACGGGAGAACAAGGAAACCAACTCTTCATTAATACCGATTTCCAATATTTGCTGCTCCTGCGACAAAAAAGCATCATTAACGATGGCATCTATCATTGGCCCCTCAAAGCCGATGTAATATTCCGTCCAACCAGTCTGCCGTAACGGGCGGTAAGTATGCCATTGCCCGGGAAACAATACCATCAGCCGGCCTTTACAAACCTGCTTTTCAGAAGTGGAATCGGATGAAAACAAACCACGCCCTTTTGTGATATAGACCAACTGATATTCGCGAAGCACCCTTCCTTTTTCCGCATTAAAAAAGTAACCGGAGGGATGCTCTTTCAATGGATAAGGTGAATCAGGAGGGATAGACTGATAGCCGACGGTATTCACCCACAGCCCGAATTTACGGTCCATGTCATTTACAATCAGATATTTAAATTCCAATCCCAAACTATTATCCTCGATCATATCAGAGTGTTTTCATGTAATTGAGTTGGACAAAAATAGGAATTATTTTCAGAAAACACATGCAAGGGTATAAAAAAACATCCGGAGTGTACTTTCAAGTATCCCCGGATGTTTATATAAAAACAAACTTTACTATGACGAGATTTAGAATGCTTTATGATACAAGGCTTCAATATCCGCTACCGAAGTAGGACGAGGATTTCCACCTGTACAAACATCATTGAAAGCAGCTACAGCCAATGCAGGAATATCTTCTTCTTTCACATTGATTTCATGCAATTTCTGTGGGATATTAATGCTGATAGAAAGTGCTTTCACAGCTTCAATAGCAGCTTTAACGCCCTCTGCTTCACTCATTCCGGTAGTATCCACTCCCATTGCTTTCGCAATATGGATATATTTCGGAGCTGCCGGAGATTCAGCATTGTATTCCATCACATACGGTAACAACAAAGCATTGGCTACCCCATGAGGAGTATCATAGAATGCACCCAGCGGATGAGCCATTGAATGAACTATTCCCAAACCTACATTCGAGAATCCCATACCGGCAATATATTGCGCCTGCGACATTGCTTCGCGGGCAACTACATCATTGCCGTTATCCACAGCCGCCTTCAGGTTCTGTGCAATCATTTCGATAGCCTTCAATTCGAACATATCGCTCATAGCCCAGGCACCCGGAGTAATATAACTTTCGATGGCATGCGTCAAAGCATCCATACCCGTAGCGGCAGTCAGGCCTTTCGGCATGGAGTACATCAGTTCAGGGTCTACGATAGCCACCGCAGGAATATCGTTCGGGTCTACACAAACCATCTTTTTACGTGCGTCTTCGTCGATAATCACATAATTGATGGTTACTTCGGCAGCCGTTCCGGCAGTAGTAGGCAATGCGAAAGTAGGTACTGCCTTGTGTTTCGTATCAGCCACACCTTCCAGAGATTTCACATCTGCAAAATCCGGGTTGTTCACAACAATGCCGATTCCTTTGGCGGTATCAATAGAAGAGCCACCACCCAAAGCTACGATAAAATCGGCTCCGGAAGCTTTGTAAGCTGCCACACCGTTTTGCACATTTGCAATAGTAGGGTTAGCCTTTACATCGCTATAAAGTTCGTAAGGAATCTGGTTCTCATCAAATACTTTAATGATTTCAGCAGCCACACCAAACTTGATAAGGTCTTTATCTGTTACAAAAAAGGCTTTCTTAAAGCCACGTCTAGCTGCTTCCATAGCAATCACACTTCGGCATCCGGCACCGAAGTAAGAAGTTTCGTTTAAAATAATTCGATTCATGGTTGTGCTATTTGTTGTTTTATTTAGGCAGATTGAAAGCAACAGTCATTTCTTTCATCTGTTCCTGACTCATACCATCCGGCTCGAAGCCCATATTTTTCGCTGCGATATAGATGAGAGCCGATTTATTAAGTACATCGATCTGATCGAACGCCTGCATCGCATCGCAATCAACTGCAAATACACCATGTTTCTCCCACATCACAACATCATAATCCTGCAATTCCTTGATGGTAGCTTCCGCCAGTTCTACAGAACTAGGCAATTTATAAGGAATGATACCCAAACCACGCGGGCAGAATGCCTTTGTTTCGGGAATCATACTCCACAACAGATTGGTAGCCACATCTTTTTCCAGAAACTTCGGGCAATGTGTCATGGCAATCAGTTCAATCGGGTGTGTATGTACAGACGCTTTATAAGGAGAGTTTTTACTCAACAGGTCATTATGCACGCTCAAGTGAGAAGGCAATTCCGATGTCGGAGCCACAGCCTCGTCCGCAATAATTACGTAGCTGGCACAGTCGTCCAGAATACGGATTACCGAACCATTTTCCATCGGCCAGCGAGCTAAATCACGCATGCGTTTATTAGTTCCCTTGCAATAGAAATAACATCCTTTCAGATAAGGAAGAGTCACACCGATAGATTTAACTTCACTGATCGGTTTCATCTGACGGATTTCATCGTCTACAAACTCTGTGATATTAACAGTGATATTACCACCGTTACGTTCAGCCCATCCTTTCTGCCACAAGTATCCGGCAACTTCTGCTACCTTATTTACTTCTTTGGCAAGTCCCGGACGATTCTCTAAGATTGATTTCATTCTATATATAATTTTAATTAGGCATGGATTACACTGATTTCGTCGCAAGTTATAAAAAAACTGCGTAATCCATGTAATCCATACCTGAATTTTTTAAAACAAATTTGGGAACACTAATGAGAAGATAAGTACGATCAGACCAGCTATCAGCACAGTTATGGTCTTGTTTGACACGCCTTTCCATTCTTTCAGAATAATTCCCCAAACATTACTAAATGTGACATTCAATGCCATCAAAATACACCAGGAGAAAGCCAACAATACCGGACTCTCCGTAAGGAAACTCTTACCCATTTCCAGTCCAAAGAACTGCATATACCATAGTACACCAGCCAACGCACAGAAAACCAAATTATTGCCCCATACTTTTCCTTTAGCATAGTCACCCATCGATTTATTAGCCACATTCTGTTGCAGACAGTAAACTGCATTTGTCAGGAATCCGCCAAAAGTAACCAGGAAGATCACCGGAAGACCGGCGTAAAGCCCTTCCACTCCACCGGCTAAAGCTGCTTCCTTGATAGGTGTTCCCGCATCCAGTCCCAAAGCAAAACAAGCACTCATGACACCGGCAAGAAGTGCAACCAGCAAACCTTTTGTTAATGCGAAGTCTTTTACGGCAGCACGCTTTTCTTCTTCACTCATGTTTTGTGCACGCAAGCTACCGGCATACCCGATAATGGCAATACCCGCCAATGTGATGCAAACACCCAACAAAAGAATCAACCCGTTGCCTTCGAATAAGTTTGTGCCTGCAAAAAGAGCCGGAAGAAGAGTTCCGAAACCGGCACAAGTACCCAATGAGATACTCTGCCCCAACGCAACGCCCAGATAACGCATGGAAAGTCCGAAAGTCAACCCTCCTACTCCCCACAATATACCATAAAAGATGCTCATTCCAGCACCTCCCGCTCCCCACAAGTCGAACAAACTACTTTCCTGGGGTACCCCCAGTAGTGAACCCAGGAACGGGAACACTAACCAGGCAAATACACCTTGTATTAACCAGAAGCTTTCCCAGCTCCATTCCTTTACCTTTTTAATAGGCACATAAGAACTGGACTGGCAAAAGCTACCGATGGCTATAATCAATAAGCCGATTAAAATATCCATAACTTATCGTTTAGAAGTTACTTCGGCTTCGTACTTTTCGATTTCTGCGATGAAATCTTCACCTACAGGAACATTATTCTTCAAGCAGAACATATCCCAAACTGCATTCCAAGGCAGCGCTTTTTCTTCTTCGAGCAGAGCCAAACGCTGGAATCCCTGTCCGTTTGCTTCGTATTCACGCAACTTCGCAATCGGTTCGAGCAAAGCACGAGTCATACATTTCTGTGCTGCACGGCTACCAATCACATAAGCGCCAATACGGTTGATAGATGCGTCGAAATAGTCAAGACCATAATGTACACGGTCCAAAGCACCGCAACGAACGATTTCGCTGAACAGTTCCATAGTCGGGTCATCCATGATAGTTACGTGGTCTGAATCCCAACGAACCGGACGGCTTACGTGCAACATCAATTCAGGAACATAAAGCAACAATGAAGATACTTTATCAGCTACACTTTCTGTCGGGTGGAAGTGACCGGTATCCAACGTAATCATCTTATTGCGAGAAGCACCGTAACCGATATAGAAGTCGTTAGAACCTACCGTGTAGCTTTCCAGACCGATACCGAACACCTTAGATTCGATACAATCCTTCATATTCTTATATTCGGTAGCGAAAATCTGATCCAAAGAATCTTTCAACAACGCACGATATTTCATACGGTTTACAGTAATATCCTTGCTTCCGTCATGCACCCAAAGATTCATGATACATGGATCGCCCTGTGCCTTACCCATTTCTTCTGCAACTGCACGACAACGTTTGGTATGTTCAATCCAGAACTGACGGATACCTTCATCAGGATTAGAAAGTGACAAGTCACCTGATTTCGGATGAGAGAAAGAAGTAGAGTTGAAGTCAAGTTTCATGTTATGTTCTTTACCCCATTCTATCCAACTCTTGAAATGTTCCGGTTCCACTTGGTCACGGTCTACCACCTGACCTTGGAAATCTCCATAGATTTCATGCAAGTTCAAACGATGAGTACCCGGGATATAAGAAGCAGCCTTCAAGATGTCAGCACGCAGTTCATCAATGTTACGAGCTTTGCCCGGATAATTACCGGTTGCCTGGATACCTCCGGTCAATGAACCGGCCTGTACTTCAAATCCTGCAACGTCATCAGCCTGCCAGCAGTGAAGTGACAGATGAAAATCCTGCATAGTTTTCAATACTTTTTCGGTGTCTACACCTACTGCTGCATAACGTTCCACAGCAATTTCATACGCTTTCTGAATCAGTTCTTCTTTTTTCATGATATTCTATTAGTTTTAAAAATGATTATTCTGTCGATCGTTCTATTTATTTCCGAACGCAATTTTTAAAATGGATATAAGCCGCATCCCAAGCTTCCGTGTCTTGCGGTTGATAAGTCTTCAACGGGATAGAACGGTTAATTAACTGGCGCATACCGGCAACATCCGTTGCTTCGCCTGCCGCCATGGCCTGAATCATCACATTACCGATGGCTGTTGCTTCAGATGGACCGGCTACCACAGGAATTCCTATCGCATTGGCAGTAAACTGGTTCAGCAAATCATTCCGACTACCTCCGCCAATCACGTGCAATGTATCAATCGGACGGGGAGAAAGTGAACGCAAATTCTCCAACACCTGGCGATAACGCAAAGCCAAACTTTCAAAGATGCAACGCACTACTTGTCCGCGTTTCTCGGGAACCGACTGTCCGGTAGCCCGGCAATATTCAGCAATAGCTTTTTCCATGTCCGCAGGATTCGCGAAACAGTCATCATCCGGATTAATCAGACTACGGAATGGTTCACAAGCATCCGCCTCACTGATTAATTCAGGATAACTTGTATCTCCCCAATTCAGACGGCAACGTTCCAGCAACCACATTCCACAGATATTCTTCAATAGACGGATAGTTCCTTCCACACCACCTTCATTGGTAAAGTTCAACGCTTCCGTTTCGGCATTAATCACCGGAGCATCCGTTTCAACTCCCATCAGTGACCAGGTCCCGCTACTCAAATAAGCAAAATTGCGATCCAATGCCGGAACGGCAGCAACAGCAGAACCGGTATCATGGCCGGCTACCGCAATCACAGGAATTGCACCCAGTCCGGTTATCTTTTGCACTTCTTCCGTCAATACTCCCACCTTTTCACCCGGGAATACAAAACGGCCGAAATTCTTCTCACCTAATCCTACCGCTTTCAGCAACTCCGGCTCCAAACATCGTGTCTGTGCATTCACCAGCTGGGCTGTCGAAGCAATCGTATATTCCGTCACCATCTCTCCGGTAAGCATATAACTCAACGCATCCGGCATAAACAGAATTTTATCTGCCGCCTCCAACGCACTGTCGTGATTGCGACGTAAAGTATCTAATTGGAAAAGTGAATTAAAATTCATAATCTGAATACCCGTTTTACCATACACTTTGCTACGGGAAATACGGGAGAAAAGAGCCTCCGGTGCTCCTACTGTATGTGGGTCACGATATGCATAAGGCTGGCGAAGCAAATTACCGTCTTTTCCGACACATACAAAATCCACTCCCCAGGTATCAATACCGATAGAAGCAATGGATTCGCCACGATGAGCAACCAACTTCAATCCGTCAATAATGTGACGATATAATGCATAAATATCCCAATAGAAATGTCCACCCACTTCAATCAGGTGGTTAGGAAAACGATTAATCTCTTCCAGATTTAATCCGCCTTCAATGAAAGTTCCTAAGATTGTACGGCCGCTCGTCGCGCCCAGGTCGACTGCAAAAAAGTTTTGTTTCATGGTATTCTGTCTATATATTTAAGGTATCCATTTACCTACATGGCAAAGATAGGCGATTCCCTCCTCCTTTTCCTTATGTATTTTGATTGAAAGGGTATACATTTTGACACAAAACAGAAAAGCAGGCTCTCATCGTTTAGCATATTTTTTACTTTTATGCAAAAAAACTTTGGTTTTATGCATCTTTTCTCCGAAATAATGCATACTTTTGCGCCATTCTTAGAATAATTATACAATGAAGAAGAAAGCAAATCGGTTAGACGCCATCAAAATGATTATCTCAAGCAAGGAGGTCGGTTCGCAGGAAGAACTGCTGCAAGAGCTGAACCGCGAAGGCTTCGAACTGACACAGGCCACCCTCTCCCGCGACTTGAAACAACTGAAAGTAGCCAAGGCTGCCAGTATGAATGGAAAGTACGTATATGTACTGCCGAACAACATTATGTATAAACGTTCTACCGACCAGAGTGCCGGTGAAATGTTACGCAACAACGGATTTATCTCTTTGCAGTTTTCCGGTAACATCGCCGTTATCCGCACTCGTCCCGGTTATGCCAGCAGCATGGCTTATGACATCGACAACAATGAATTCAGTGAAATCCTGGGAACCATTGCCGGTGACGATACGATCATGTTGGTGTTGCGTGAAGGAGTTGCCATCAGTAAAATACGTCAGCTTTTGTCACTCATCATTCCCAATATCGAATAATTATACCTATTATTATATAATAAAGAAATGGACACTCAACAAATAGATGTTATGGTAGCCGACGCCTCACATGAGGTTTAC
>OKSD01002361.1_pt1 | contig 16206 bp, 9 predicted proteins | sample 1601221 | NCBI WGS metagenome assembly OKSD01 (sample SAMEA3541550, study PRJEB24748) | human gut metagenome | biome: human gut; feature: human-associated habitat; material: faeces | place: China | collected 2012
TCACGGCTCTGAAAATGGGAATCGGTTTTCTAGAAAACGTCAGCCATCCGGGTGCAGAGCCGGGGGCGGTCTACGATGCAGTCATCGCAGGTGCAGGCTTGAAACTTTCTGCTCTGTGAAAGGCGCCAATCCGCACAAATCTGAGCAGTAATCTGAATAAAAATCCAATAGCGAAGTTAATTAACAGCGCACCAACAACATCCGAAAAGAACGCCGTTCTCACCGGCAACGCAAGCTTGGCGGCCAACCATGAAATTACGCTCAACCCGCCTACAGCCGTAATAACATCACGCAAAGCACAAAGCGCAAATGTCAATGCAGCAACATAAATCATTGTGAAGCACATAATTCGGAAACGCCTGTTTGCTGTTTTCTTTTCTTTATCTTTTAAGTACGTATGGTACTCAAAAACAAATGGCAGTGCTGCAAAGAATACTGTTGCAAAAGTAAAAATAATTTTCAGCGTGCTTATGAGCAAGTTCATGCATCTTTCCTCCTTTTGCTGTACAGACCGTTTATGAAATTCTGATCAATCACAGTATAAAACGCAATATTCTTTTCTCCGCAGCAATACGCCTCGTTAAATTCAATAGTATCGCGAGCGCTTTCGACACTGTCATAAGAAGCTCTTCTGTTTTCTTTTGCTCCGAGATTATCAAGCAGGTTTCCGATGCCGTTAACCCTTTCCTTCAGTTTTTTCTTATGATGCACGATTTTTGCACTCGCATAACTGCAGCACTGTTTGAAGAAATCAACATCAAGTTTATACTCATAGGTCCACCTCAACGTTGGAATTGTTTTGCAAATGAGCATATCATAGTTTTCTATTGATTCAAGGTTTCCCTGCTGAATTTCCTGATATCTTTCCATCAATTCAAGCCATGCTTGTCTATACTTGTATTTATACCTCGCTGACTCTAAAACATAAAGTCCCGCCAGCAGCAACAGCGGAAGCAGAACCGTTGCCGCAGCAACAAGCGCAGACTCCGCCGACGCTTTAATCACGTCCCACTGCACAGCAATATACGGCACGCATGAGACCGTCAACAAACCTGTAAGCACACCAAACATAACTTTAAGCATCTTTTTGCTTGATTCAATGTTGCGAATCCTCGTTGCAAACCAATCGCACTGTCGTGAAATATCCATCTCGGCAAGCGGCCCCCGAGCTTCAAACATTAAATACTCTTTAACCGCACCATTATAGATTTTTTTCGCTATACGTTCAACATTCTCTATTTCGCGCTCCTCCGGCAGTTTGGATGCGGTATACGAGTTTTCTCTGGTTTCATCTCCGACATCCTGATCGGCAAGGCTGACTCTCCTTTTGGGCAGAATTGCCTTTGTATTGTTTTCAGATTTTCCGGCGTAATGAGACAAAATTCCAAGTATATGATTTTGGGCTTTTTTAAAAAAGCCAAGCTGAAAGTCTTTTAATCGTTCACAGTGCATTATGTATTTGCCTGCTGTTTCCGAGATTTCCGGGCTTTCGCTGAAGTTTTCCGCATGACTAAAATACTCAACTTTTCTTTCTTTGAGCAAGTTCTTCCTTTCGCGCTTGACGCTTTCGATAACCCTCCCGTCTTCCATTTCGGAAATATCCTCTTTTTTCCTGCGTTTTTTTCTTTCTGCTTTCTTTTTTTTCTTACTCTCACCGACCGGACGTTCAACAGAGCAGCTTATCGCATCTCCGTCCTCATTATAGTCAAATACATTTCCTTTAAAGCTGTACAAAACAGGTGTAAGTTTCAATTCGCTGAACCTGCTGCTCATTTCATTTAATGATATTAATGCGTAAACATATTCACTTCTTTTCTCTGCAAGTGCCTCTGTAATCTTTTCAATGTTCAGAGCGTCAAACGAGCGCAGTTCTTTTTGCTCCGTGTTATTGTCGAAAATTGTTCCGTCGTATACACAAGCAAGAATATAACACGCAATTCGCAGCGAATTCAGTGTTCTGGCCGCTTTATTGTCGGCTTCCGCTTCATTATCCAAAGGACACAATATCGTATTAATCCTTGTCCCGTTTCTCGATTTTTGATTATTGCTTACCGCCGTTCTCACAAAACTCAAATACTCTTCATGTATTCCTTCCTGATAGCATGAAGTCTCTGCCTTCCGGCAATACTCCAAAAACTCCTCTGCAAATATTTCTGCAGCGCTGAAGTACTCTGCTTTTTTTTTACAGGATTCAGCGAGAGCTTTACTCATTTTTCCTTCATCATTATGTTCGGGTGAAACAATATCATCGTGAAGTTTGAAAATATCCTCGTCTGGCGGAAGACCGATAAAAAGGCGCAGCGGCTCAATAACCAAATCATTCTCATAAGGTGAGCTTATATCAGCACCATAAATTCTTTTTTCTTCTGTACCGAACATTATCAGGATTTCTTCCGGGCTGCGGCTGCGGCATTCCAGAGCGTTGATTATCGTGTTTCTCATAACCCGGCAGTACACGATGCTCAACGCTTCCATATACCCTCTGTAGTCATTGGCCATCGTGTCTTGTTCGAGTGCTTCTTTCCGCATTGCCGAAAGGTCAATATATATAATCAGATTGAACCGTTTGTTCATATCATCATACATATCCATCATTTCGCTCATTTTTTCAACGCATGCCAAATAGCCTTTCTCCTTGTCCGGCCAATCCTCGATGCGGCACTTCAAGGCAACAAGCGCTCTGTTCTCGTAATTAATATCAAACAGAATCTTTCCCTCGTCAACATTCTTGTCGGATGTATTGATAAAAAATGTATGCATAACCAAGCTCCCTTAATCACAATTCCCCGGCGGCATCTAATGTGCCGCCGGGAGTTTTACCGCTATTGAGTTGTCATTCAGCCATCACAGACCGAGTTCCGCAAATTTTTCTTTCCACTCTCTGAACAAGTTGTCTTTTTCTTTGTCAGGTGCTGCCACATCGTAGAACGCTTTGCAAATCATGTACTTTGTTTTTTCAGCACGTTTCGCATCGGTATCTAAGCCGAACCTTGATCCGGTCTCTTCAGCTATCCGATCGATCGCTCCGACCATAGGAGCTGCAATATCAAAATCTCTGTTCAGACCGTTGTAGTACAACAGCACAGCATCCACCGGGTTAAGCCCGCAATCGTTATTTATCAGTGCTTTGAATACCGTTGTGTCTTCATAGCTGTCCTTACCGTTGACATCCGCAACATACTTCACTTCAAGCTCCGGAACCACGATATCTTTGAAGTACAAATCAGCACTCAATGCCGCGATCAGCCCGTAAATCGCTTTTCTGTCGACTCCGCGTCCTCCATGCATTATCACGACATCCTCATCAATGCTCATACGCCGGCCGTTGTCTACGCGCTGCCGCAAACAGAAGTTGCCGTCCGCATTCACCCTGATCTTTCCGTATGCAAGCGCAAGCCACACACCGCGGAAGAATCTTTCTTTGCTTTCAGCATTCTTTTCCGGAGTAACGTAAGGCAAAATGCGATGCCACCTCTTATCGAGATGCGGGCTTGACACATATGCGTTTTCTCCTTCACCGCCTGCCGCTCGGCGCACCATTTTGGTGATTATATTCTTGTAGCTTTCGTAGTAAACTCCTCCGTTAATCTCATTTAACTTCGGAATGTATTTCGCTTCAAGACCATAGACCGCTCTGTAGCAATGCAGCTCGTTTATCGGATATGCGTCATTCTGCTCGGTTCCGGCATTGATGCCCAAGGTTGCCCCAATTTCCGAATACCGCTCTGACACTATCGGATTAAATCCCCAGAAAGTGTTTGTTCTCGTTGTTATTGTACCGTCATTAATATCCGCAGGCTCAATGTCGCTGATAAGCATCGGCGCAGCCATTGCAAATAACTTCTCCGTACACGCCATGAAAGCCCGCTTGCTTGCCAACGTTCTGTCGAAGCGATTTGACTCTTCACCTTCTTCGAAGTTCACACTCCTCAGCGACTCACGTTCAATCTGCTCTGCATCCGTATGCACAGCATTCTCTGCATCCCATTGTTTGCTTATTGCAGTATAGATGTCCATATTGACTATCTCTCGATTGTTCGGATCGCTGTCAATTCTTTTTCGGAAAGTTCTTACCGAATCCGTCATAAACTTCTCAGCGATGCCTCGATTTGCATATGGTTTATTCTCCGGCACGGACGGGCGCTGCTCCGCACAAAGTCTTCCATAAGCTGTTTCAATCACGCTTCGGCTTATTTCGTCCGCTCTGTCCGCGGTCAGGTCGAGCTCTTTGTAAATCGATTCTTTGTCCCTTCCGCTGCTGAAAACATAGTACGTGTTCCCGATAGTTCCGCTCGTTGCTTTTATATTGTTATCCAGTTCATCGTAGAGCTTTTCCTGAATATCAGGCAGCCTTTTGAAAAAAGCTTCGAGTTGAGTCAGCAATGCATTCACACGCTCCATCAGCCTTTCATATACACGTACTTTAAGAAGCTCTGCTTCGTATTTTCTGCAAAATCCAACCTTTGTATTAATAAACTCAGCATATTGCTGTTCATACATGTCAAGGAATCTTGCCAGCCGTTGAAACCGCGTCTTGCTGTTCAGCAATTCAGATGGCGTTGTTTCCGTCTTATGCGGGGTCCTCCTGTTATCCAGCGTTGCTCCAGGGTCCCCGCCTGTATCGGCATCGATCCTTTGCGCCTCAAGATCTGTTGCCTTTATTTCGCGCCTCATTTTATCAATAATTCGGCAGAGGATGTATCTCAACGCAACCGGGTGAATAAAAACACGCTTTCCTTCATCGTTCAGCTTCGTTGCAAGGCCGAATATGGAACAATCGTTGCCCGGATTCACATCGCCCATGCTCAACGGGAACACTGCATTAACAATGCTTTCCGCATATTCATCCACCTTGTCCTCGAAGGTATCGACTGCCTCGCGCATGCCGTTTTCGTCCAATACAATAAGCGCCTCAAGTTCGGTTTTATCATGTTCTGCGTTCACAAAATCAGCCACATTACGCTCAAATGGCTCTAAGCCATTGTGTTTTGTCGCAACTACCTCGATTTTTTCTTTTTTCAATTTTTTAAGGAAATCATCAACCTTATCGGAATACTGAACATCTACCTTTCCATCCGGCCGAGTTTGTTTGGTTTCGTTTTTTACATCACGCCCAACTCTCAAAAAGAACCTGTCACGCCCGTATTCTTCCGCACGCCTTGATGTCGCTTCATCGAAGAGTGTTATATACTCAACACGGGGGTCAAAGTTTTCAATTCGGTATATTCCATCCCTTTCCCTTGCCCTGATCGCATCTCTTTTTGCGGCAATCTCGCTGTCGATCCTGTTCCATCCGTTTTTGATGGAATCCTGCGCTGCGCGAATTGCGCAAAAAGTTTTCACACTGTCAACCGGGTATTCCGCCTTTGCAGAGCCGCATGCGCCAAACAGCGGCTCGGAATTTTCATTGAACGCAGAGAAAGAATTGTCTTCTTCCGTATACATGTTCCCTGCCATTGGCGAATAAAGCTGCATGTATACAAGTTGAGCTACCATTTGCTCGTATTCGGCAATATCGCTTGCGCCTACACCTTTTGCGTTCCTGCTGTCAATAAAGAAGCAGTAATCAAAGACAGGTTTACCTCTGTTTGCATCACTCTCGCTGTCGAAAAGCCCCTCTAACTCGATTTTCTCATTTAAAGTTATCGGAAGATTTCTCTTTATCTTGGTTATAGCATTCAGCTCTCGTATCGCTGCGTACGCGTTTGCATAATGCCTGATCCTTGTGGCGGATGTTTCCCGAATATGTTTTACCGTATCAATAAAAATGTCGGGAAGCAGGAAAATACCGCGGATGACCACATTGCTCTGCGCAAGATGTTTGCGAAGCCACAATGCGGTTTGGATAAACATGCCGGAGCCGGTCCCACCGGAAAGTGAGGATACTATCATGATCCTGATGATAGTATTCACATTATTCTTCAGCACTCGGTTGATAAGCGCACCCAGTTCTCCGTTCATGTTGGTTTCAAGGTAATCGAAAAATGCAATTCGCGATTTTACACGCACTTCGGAGCAGCCGTCAAGCATGCTTTGCTCGCGGAACGCGGGTGAATCCGGACTCCACTCAGCAATCTTTCGATTTCTGTACTGATCAAAATACTGTTGAATTTTCTGCGGTTTGCTGATCGGAAAAACAGGGATTTGCGTTCTGCTTTTCGTTATGAGTTCATTGTCGTTTTTGTCCGAATCAAGCACCGCGCAGCAGATCCGTCCCAAATTATCATTGAACGTTTTCCCGTTCTTTGTGAGCAGCTTCGTAACATTGTTGACGACACGGCTTCCCGTTCCGCCAAGGCCTATCAGCAGAGATTGTTGTTCCATTTTGTTTCCTCCCGGTTTAATTTGTATAAAGAATTATCTTTGCCCTAATTATTCTTTCAACGTCGTTGATCTTGCTTATCTCCGTCGGAATCACCCAGTACCTCGGATATCTGCCGGCGGATGCTGCCAAGCGTTTTGCGCTCGGATCCGTCACCGTTGTCAACATTGACAGCTCCTCCACCATAATATAGCGGTGTCTTTCGATGTAATCTTTTAATGAAGCCGCATCGGGAACCTGTACCGTGTAGTCATCCGGCTTGAGTTCGCATTTGTACCACGGCATAATCATTTCACAGCTTATTATGTTTCCGTATTCTGCGCGGAAAGCCACACCCGAAGCACGAATAACTTCGGCTCCCCGCTTGAACTTCCACCGGTATTTGAGCTTGTTATATTTTTTCAATACTATCGGCCTGAAATTATGAATTCTGTGTAAACCGCTGCTGTTTATGTAGATCACATCCCCAACATAAAGCTTTGCGTTCTTTGCGAAACGCGGCTTTGTCGCGACAAGGATAACCCACGTCGTCAGTGTCGCTGCGGCCGCAGTTTCAATAAGAAGCGGCAAATAAACATTCAGCAGGCGGAACTTCAGTGAAGCATCCTTTATTGCAATTTCAGAATCCGCTTCTCCCCACGGAGATGAAAGGTGAATATTCATCGTTCCGTGCGGAAGTTTGAACAGGTATTTTACCCAGTAAATCCACCAATCGGAAAAGCCTATATCCATAGCTGCATTCTCCGTCGGAATGCAGACAATTGTTCCATCCGCTTCCGTTGAAATGGAAAGCTCAATCGACTTGAACCGCTTATCCACAGTCACGCTGCATTTGCCGTCAACTTCGCTTTTCGGAAGACGCTGTCCGTCCTTGGTGATATAAAATGATGCGCCGATCTGATTTCCGAAGAATTCTGTTTTAATGATGCTTTCCGTTTGCGGAATCGCAATTACCTTATAATCCGAAATTACAACCGTATACATGTGGGATGCTGCCGCACCTGTTTTCAGTGTGCAGGTTACCGTAACATCCATGCTTCCTTCCGCATCAGGCTCGACATTTGCATTATTCGGCGTGAATTTGATTCTTCCATCGTTAAGATACTCAATCGTGCCGCTGTTTCCGGCAGGCGAAACGTCAATAACCGGATTCAGCTTTTTGATCCTCTCAGGATCGGTGACCTGAACGCCGTCCTCATAAATTGTGAACACAATTGACAGATCCTTATTGCTGAAAATCTCGTTCAACCTCACGCTTTGAGCCGTTCCGCCGTAATCTGCGGACAGCGTAAAGTTGCCGTCCAGTTCCGCGTGCGTAAATTCAAAGTTTAACCTTATCGGGTTAAATCCCGGAATGCTTATCGTTGCTGTGAGTTCGGTGTCACTTTTCCCGAGTTTGTATTTGTCAATAGTCATGGTCGAGTCGGTCGACTCCGCCTTCACCGTGCCGTCTTCGGCAATGCTGATTCGGTAGCTTGTGTCCGGCGGCAGCAGTGATGAATCGATCTCGTTATCCGTTCCCATTTCATAGATCCTGCACGAAATCGTTATTTCATCGCCCTCCGAAAGATTGTCAAGCTCGCTGTAATCCGTAATCTCGCGTCCGTTCACAAAAGCTCTCATTCGAATTTCAAGTGCGGGTTCGAACAGAATAACCAGATTGTCAACATTCACCTTTTCGTCAAATGTAATTTCATATGTGCCGGCAGGCATTGTTTTGGCTGAATCTCCGATCATGAAAATTCCGCCGTGAAGGTTGCTGTAGTCCGGGAAACTGACTCGAACTTCCCTGCTCACGTCGGCGGACAGCTCGTTGTTCATCACGGTTTTTACAGGCTTTGCATCCGTCTGTTGAAGGAGCATTACAATGTTCAGCAGCGGTATTGCAGACTCAACCCGAATGGTTGTATCGTTAACTTGAGTTATATCACTGCTTGAAAGACGTGTTCTTCCGGAGATTCTGTCCGCCATTGCGGACATGGTCGTCATTATTCCTTCCGCATCCTCCGCGTGATATGTAAAAATGCCCTTGTCCGTCTTTTCCGTCGGAGAAACAGCTCCGCCGCCGATGCTGAGGAAAGTAACCTGCGGGTTCGTGCCGTTCGGCATTGTCTTCTTTGTAAAATCGGCAAGATTGGTATCCAGCATATTCACCGCCTGGTCTTCATACATGCCGTTCATCTCGTTAAAATAGCCGTCGGTAATAACAACAAGCCAATACTGTGTGTTTGGATTCGAATCCTTCGTTTTTTCGAGCTTTTTCATCGCTGTTTCAACGGCATCATAAGGGGTTGAACCGCTGTCTTGGTGGCTGCGGATGGAATCCACGGAGCCCTGAATGCCTCCGGAGGACAGATCCGCACTGTAGGGCTTGTACAGCGGGTTGTACAGCACCCCGCTCATGTATGTAATAAAAAGCTGATCCTCGCTGTTCATCATGCCGCAGAAGGTCTGCATGGCATAATTTGCATAAGCCCAGTCTTGACCGCCCATGCTGGCGGAATCATCGTAAACAACCGAAACGATTTTTCGAACATACAGCGACTCCGCGAAAACGACCGATGTTGCAGCACCGAATAAAATGCCGCAGATCAGTAAAGCCGCCGTCAATAATGATACTATCCTTTTTCTCATTCTTCCTCCGAAGTCTTTCAGGAAATCGATTGTTGCGGGAATCACAATGTCATTGCCTTTGAATCGGCATGAAACGCTCAATTCTTCGTCATCCTTTTGATAGGAAATGCCGCATTTGTCAAGTGCGCCGCAAAACTTGTTGAACACTCTCCGTGCGTTTTCCGTGTTGTCGTGCATGGTATGTTCTCCTTTGTGCAAAATCTCGGCAGGGCATTCCCCTGCTCCAAAGGGTAAAACAATAAATTTACCTCGACGCGTTCCGCCGAAAAGCAATCCCCAAAGGGTCAAACAGCAATACTTTTTGTTGATTTGTGAAGATTATGTGACAGTATATCTGCATCTTCGTTCACAGTATACAGCATTCGCCAACATTTGTCAATTGTTTTGTGACTGATAAATTGCGCTTCCGGAGAGTGTGCGCTCCCCGGAAGCGTTTCTTCCCCGCGCTGTTCCCTGCGGGTCAAATTCGGCTTATTCTTCGTCGTCCGTTTCGCCGCTTTGGATCGGCTCATCCGCTTCTTCGATGACTTTGGTCAGCTTTCGATCGGTTTTTTCCATGATTTCAAACATTCTGATCAGCATTCTCATCTCGCGATACGCTCTTATTTTTTCGCGCAGCTGCGCAAAAAATCCGGGTTTCTTCTGTTCCATATTCTTTCCTCCTTATTCACTGCATTGATTCAATCGGTTTTGAGCAATCTCTCTTCTCTCCGCATACAATTCATATCCCGTTTGTTTGTAAAGCTCCTCCCAAATCGCGGCAGCGTCACACAGCATCGCTTTTTGTTCGGATGAAAGCTTTCCGTCCGCGCTGCATGTCCCGCACTTGAAAAGAGAAACGGCAAGATCGTCCTTCAGCATCGGAACTTCCGGAAAGTTTTCCGCAAGCCTTTCGCTGATTGCAAGATCCCTTGCATAATACCCTTCCGCAGCTTTATAATCATTCCGTGCTTTCGCAATACCGCCGAGATTGTTATACGAAACGCTTAGGTCGCGCTGCATTTGCGGGTCTTCCGGGAACTTTTCCGCAAGCCTTTCGCTGATTTCAAGAGCCTTTGTGTAATACCCTTCCGCAGCTCTATAATCGCTCAGGGCTTTTGCAATACCGCCGAGATTGTTATACGAAACGCTCAAGTCGCGCTGCATTTTGGGATCGTCTGGGAATTTTCCCGCAAGTTTTCTGCTGATTCCAATAGCCTTTAAGTAATATTCTTTCGTTGCTTTATGATTCTTCTGTGCTTTCGCAATATCTCCGAGGTTGTTATACGAAATGCTCAAGTCGCGCTGCATTTGCGGGTCTTCCGGGTACTTTTCCGCAAGTCTCTCGCCGATTTCAAGAGCCTTTGCGTAATACCCTTCCGCAGCTTTATAATCGTTCCGTGCTTTCGCAATATCACCGAGTTTATTATACGAAACGACCTGGTCGCGCTGTAAATTCGGGTCATTCGGGTACTTTCCAACAAGCTTTTCGCTGATTTCAAGAACCTTTGCATAATACTTTTTCGCCACGTTATAATCGTTCCTCGCTTTCGCAATATCTCCGAGTCTTTCATACGAAACGCTCTGATTGCGCTGAAAATCCAGGTCATCCGGGTACTTTTCCGCAAGCCTTTCGCTGATTTCAAGAGCCTTTGCATAATACTTTTCTGCCATGCTGTAATCATTACGTGCCATCGCAATATCGCCAAGTTTTTCACAAGGAACACTGAACTCGCGCTGCAAATTCGGAGCATCCGGGTACTTTTCCGCAAGTCTTCCGCTGATTTCAATAGCCTTTGCATAATACCATCCTGCCGCGTTGTAAACGTTTCTTGCCGCCGCAATATAGCCGAGTCTTTCATATGAAACGCTCAGGTCGCGCTGCAAATTCGGGTCATCCGGGTACTTTTCCGCAAGCTTTTCGCGTATTTCAAGAGCCTTTGCATAATACCCTTCCGCCGCTGTATAATCGTTCCGTGATTTCGCAATATCGCCGAGATTGCCATACGAAACGCTCAGGTCGCGCTGCAAATTCGGATCATCCGGGAAGTTTTCAGCAAACTCTTCCGCAATTTCAAGTGCCGCGTTTGCAGCGGCTTCCGCTGCGGGGTAATCAAGCATATTTATCAGCGCACGGCAGGCATAAATACTGCCCCAAACGGCTTCGTGTGCATGACTCGGTTCACCGCTGTTTTCGCATTTCTCCTTAAATATTCGCGCATATTCAAGATAGAGCTCCGCCGCTCTTTCATGCTGCCGGTCATCCGCATAGGCTTTTGCGAGTTTTTTCAGTGCAGAGGTGTATTCCGAAGAATCGGTGAGCTGTTCGTATTCCTTCTTCATTCCCGCACTGCGCAGCAGGCGTGAAGCGTTTGCAAGCTCATATGTATCCATTTCATCCGCGCCCTGTTCAAAGGCTTTGAAGCAGGCAGCGGCAAGGCTCCGTATGCCGTCCTCCTGCGGCGTATAGAACGCAGCGGAAGCCTCGCTGTCGTTCAGCCAATCTGTGAAGGATTTGTGGAAAAGGCGGATGAAGCCGCCGCTGAGGTCGAGCATCGTTTCCAGCGGGCGCAGAAAATCCTCCAGCCGGGCGTTCGTCCAGCCCTGCATCTTTTGCAGCGTTTTGAGCGGGAGCGCATAAGGGGAGGCAGCGACCATTGAAAGCGGTTCGCGCACGAACGCATTGTATTTTTCGACACTGCCGGAAGCATCCGGTTCCCCGAATTTTCGCAGGAAGGTTTTGAGCAGCAAGGCATTGAGCCCCTTCGGAAAGGTCATGCCTTCGAGCGGCTCCCCTTTTTCAAGCGACTCGCGCAGCTGCGGCAGGATCGTGAAAGCATAGCAGAAGATTCCGCTGCTTGCTTCAACAAGGCGATCCATGAAAACATCGCGGCCGGGACGGTCTTTCAGCAGGTCTTCGAGGTTTTCTTCATAGTATTGACGGATATCGGCATCGTTCATTTCGGCATAATCATCAAGATTCAGTTCCGTGCAGCTGAATTCGGCGGAAGGTGCAAGCTGCCGCCTGAGCATGCGTTCGGGTCTTGCGGTGATAAGTATGCGGATATAGGTTTTCAGTTTGTCGTGATAGCTGCGGATGAACCCGGCGAGCGCACCGCTCTTTGCTTCGTCCAATCCGTCAATGATGATGAGCTTTGCAGAGCGTTCACCGTCTATAACCCTGCTGAGCGGGGTTGCGATAAGGGTGTTGAACCTGTCGTGTCCCGTTTTTGTCAATGTGTTTTTATCCGTTAAAATATGCATCAGCTGCCGGCGATAGTCCGGCAGTCTCAGGGCGATAAGGTAGGCAAGGCGATCGGTGATTTTGTCCGTTTGGCTGTATTCCTCGCTTCGGCTGTCGCAGGCAAGTGCAGCGATGACGTTCGGGTTTGCAAATTGGAAATGTGCCGAAAAAAGTGATTTGCCCGCGCCCGGGTCGGCATAAAGGGTCATAACGCGCGAACCGTTTTTGTCGTTCAGCCAAGTGTTGATTATGTTCTCAAGCCAGCCGCGCCCCGTCATTTTGAACTTCAGCAGTTCGTCAATGCGGGTCATTTCGTCAACTGCGGAAATTCCGAGGGCTTCCTTCAGTTTTTTCACTTCGTGATTGAAACGCAGCGTTTCCGGATCTCTCAAAATGCCAATCAATTCGTCCGCAGCATCGTTCAGAAAGCGTTCGAATTCCGCTTCGCCTTCATCCCGCTTCTTTTTCCAATCCGAAAGGTCGATCCACTGCCGCTCGGTAAACTCTGCGGGAGGGTTCAGTGTGCGTTCGCCTTCAAGCAAAACGCAGCTTATGATCCCGTAGCGGCTGCCGACGGCGATTCCGAGTTCATCTCTGCAAACACCGGGGTCGCGCAACGCCTTTCGGGACATGAAACCCACAAAGCGATCGCTTTCGACAATGCCGCCTGTTATGAGCTCGCGCCAATCCTTATTCCTCGGAATGGAATAGGTATCCAGCCAGATTTTGATTTTTCCGCCTGATTTTTCCTCAATGAGCTGTTTCAGCCTGTCAACAACGACTGCACCGTTTTCGAAATCCTCATCGTCATGCGCATAGCTGAAGAAAACATTAATTTCCTCCGTCATCCTTTCACGTTCATCGGGATCAAATGATTCGCCGCAATCCTGACATTCCCATATGTGATGAAATTTTCGATAAATGACATCTTCCGAACCGCAATATATGCATTTCATATCGTAATCTCCTTTCGTTTATGCCGTAAGTAATTATTCGTGGATTATCAAACTATTGACAAAGTGCGCACGCACTGTTTAAATACAGTTGTATTATAGCAAAAAAATATGAAAATTCAAATGTTGTTAAAAATATATTCCTAAATTAAAGTCCGCAGCCCGTCGATTGACAGACTGCGGAGGGTTCAATGCGGATTCCGTATTTGTTTTCGCAAAGCCGCATTACTCAATATGTTTTGCATCAAAACAGCTTCTCCCCTCACCCCAAGGCGACATCGAGCAGCATCATCAGCGCGAACCCGAGGGCGGCACCGACGGTGCCGACATTGCTGTGCTCATCGGACCGGGACTCGGGGATAAGTTCTTCGATGACAACATAGATCATTGCACCGGCGGCGAAAGCGAGGATATAGGGCAGCACGGGTGTTACGAGAGAGGTTACAAGGATGGTCAGTATTGCGCCGACAGGCTCGGCAACGCCGGAGAGGGTTCCGCAGGCAAAGGCTTTGCCTTTCGGGGTTCCGCTTGCGGCGAGGGGGGCTGAAATTATTGCGCCTTCCGGGAAATTTTGAATCGCAATACCGACAGCGAGAGCTATTGCGCCGGAGGCACTTATTGCATTGTTTCCGTTAAGCATACCCGCAAGGACGATGCCGACGGCCATTCCTTCGGGGATATTATGCAGCGTTACGGCAAGCATCAGCATAAGGTTTTTTCCCATTGCGGAGGGGCGGCCTTCCGGGCGGGCGGAATTCGTATGCAGATGCGGAATCAGGCTGTCCAACAGCAGCATGAATCCGATGCCGATAAGAAAACCGACAACGGCGGGCAGCCATGCCGCAGTTTTGCCCGCAGCCTCCGCCATGTCAATTGACGGAATCAGCAGCGACCATACCGAAGCGGCGATCATAACGCCCGCCGCAAAACCGCGCAGAAGGTTTTGAAGCTTTGAATTCATTTCTTTCTTCAGAAAGAAGACTGTTGCGGAACCGAGCGTTGTTCCGAGAAACGGCAGAACGATGCCGATGATGACTTTTGTCATATTGCTCATTGTTTTATTTCCTTTCAGGCGGCATGCAGTGCATTCCCGCTGCAAAGCGGTGCGCATATGTATTTTAAAAACCGCAGCAATTCTGCATATTATAACATAATTCTCCGGCTGCGTGAACCCAAATGCAGCAAACGCGGTTCAATATAAAATCTATTCGTTTTTGAAAGCAAATTTGACAACGAAACGCCGCCGGAGCAAAATGTTCTCCGTTCGGCGAAATTATGCAAACACTGCCCTTATTTGTACCTTTTTTTCATCACTTTGAGCGAAGTTGTCCGTTGTCCATCAATGCAATACCATGGTATTTATGCATCGGAAAGTTTGACCTTAAAATTGAACAGACGGCTGCGGTTGTATTCAGGAGACAGCGAACCTTCTTACGGTAAAATCCGAAGTCGGTGTGCAGCCCTGCCGTATACGGCGCATGAATCCGTATAAAAATACAATTGCACAACAAAAAAAGCAAAGAAGGGAGACTGCATGCCATGTTGGGTGATAACATAAGGCTGCTGCGCAGCGTTCGCGGTATCAGCCAGGTTGAACTCGGAGAAAAACTTAATGTATCCAAGCAGAGCATTTCAAACTGGGAAAACGGAAATATTCAGCCCTCGATCGAAATGCTTATGAAAATTGCGGATTTCTTCTCCGTATCAACGGATTTTCTGCTCGGGCTGGACAATCGAACATCCATAATCGTTGACGGGCTGAGCACGGAGGAATTGTCACATATCCGTGTTATTATCGATGACCTTGTCGCAGCAAAGCGACGAATGGGGATTGAACAAAACGACGATCGTCCGCGCGAATGACACTGCGCGGAAAAGCCGGAACACCACCCGCTGCCCTGCAATTTCGGGACGGATGATGTTCCGGCTGTTTTAAAAAGTTTTTTATCGTTCTTGTGCCGATACGGCACAGCCTAACGAATTATGCATTTCCGTTTGCGTCAACGGTCTCAAGATACTCTCTGCGGCCTTTTTCGTAAAGGTTGTTTCCCTCGCTGTCTATAACCGCAACCACGGGGAAGTTTTCAACCTCAAGCCTTCTGAGCGCCTCCGCGCCGAGATCCTCGTATGCAATTATCTCCGCCTTTTTGATGCAGCTTGAAAGCAGCGCACCTGCGCCTCCGATTGCGGCAAAATAGACCGCACCGTATTTTTTCATTGCATCGATGACCTCCGCATTGCGCTTGCCTTTGCCGATCATGCCCGTTTCGCCCTCGCGGATAAGCGTCGGCGAATACGCATCCATGCGGTAGCTTGTTGTCGGGCCTGCCGAACCTATGACCTGTCCGGGCTTTGCGGGAGTGGGGCCGACGTAATAAATCGTTGCGTTTTTAACATCAAAGGGCAGCGGTTCGCCCTTTTCAACAAGTTCGCAAAGCCGTTTATGCGCCGCATCCCTCGCGGTGTATATAACGCCGGACAGCAGGAGCTGTTCGCCGCTTTTAATGGTACGCGCTTCCTCACGCGTTAACGGCAGGGTGATATGTCTTTCCATTCGTTTGTTCCTCCCGAACTCAGATTATCGCACTCTTATGCCTTGTAACATGGCAATTGATGTTCACCGCAACGGGCAAGCCTGCAATATGCGTGGGCATAGTCTCGATATTGACCGCAAGCGCAGTGGTTTTTCCGCCGAAGCCCTGCGGCCCGATGCCGAGAGCATTGACCTTTCGGAGCATTTCATTTTCCAGCTCCGCATAAAACTCATCCGCATTGCGCTCGTCGGTGCTGCGCATCAGTGCTTTTTTTGCAAGCAATGCTGCTTTGTCGAACGTTCCGCCGATACCGACGCCGATAACGATCGGAGGACACGGATTGGGGCCCGCCTCTTCCGCCGTTTTAAGAATAAAATTCTTCACGCCTTCAATGCCGTCGGAGGGCTTGAGCATTGCAATACGGCTCATGTTCTCGCTGCCGAAGCCTTTCGGTGCAACGGTGAGCTCGATTTTATCGCCCGGAACAAGCTCGATATAGAGCATTGCGGGAGTGTTGTCGCCCGTGTTGACTCTGCGCAG
>OKSD01002375.1_pt1 | contig 16150 bp, 14 predicted proteins | sample 1601221 | NCBI WGS metagenome assembly OKSD01 (sample SAMEA3541550, study PRJEB24748) | human gut metagenome | biome: human gut; feature: human-associated habitat; material: faeces | place: China | collected 2012
ATAACTGGCAATGTCTACTCAACAAAATCAGTTGAGGTCTGATGGTCTATGGTGGCGTATAAAACGCATGCGAAATACCCCTATTACGAGCCTGTTTTATTGAAGAGCAAGGGACGGACATGATACCTTCATTTTTCCGAAGAATTAGAGGTGGAGGTTAAAAGTGTTGAAAAGCCCAAAATCTATTTTTCTGGAAAAGTTTATTGCAGACAAGAGATGGACATGATAACTGCATTTTTCTGGAAAATTAGAGGTAGTGAGGGGAAGATGATTGTTCATATTGCAACAAGGAAATGGTATGAACTTGTATAGTTTTAACAAAGTGAGTTGGTTTACGAGTTATGACAATAAAGGTCAGCACTTTGAAAAATGGAGAAGCGCGACAACGAGTTATGACAATAAGACACAGCACTTTGTCGGTGAGCTGGTATGAAGGTGTCTACCATAAAGTTTCAGTTGAGGAAAAATGAGAGTGTAGCCCGTGACAGGTCTACATAAAAGATTCAGTGATGGTCGGAAAAGTAGATACCCACTGTGAGAAAAAGATGACTACAGTGCGATAGTTCATCCGGCATAGATGATGAACACACTGTTTGATATAGATAAAGTCCGCCGGTGTACTGCTTTGGCGGTTAGAAATAAAAAATTGTGAGAGGAATATAGCGGAATGTCAAATAAGAAAAATCTACTGATTTATGCTCATTACTATATTCCAGATACTGCGTCAACGGGGCAGATCCTCCGTGAGCTGGCGGAGGGAATGCTGGATAAGTTTGATATTACTGTAATTTGTGTGGTTCCGAGTTACTTAGGAACTATTGAAGATAAATATAAGACACAGAAGTATTACGAAGAAGAAATCAACGGCGTGAAGGTGCTGAGAATCCAGGTGCCGGAGTTCAGCAAGACCAATAAGAAGAGTCGTGTGAAGAACATTGTCTCCTACTTCTTTGGAGCAATGGGTGCGACCTTTAAGGTTGGCAAGATGGACTATGTGCTTTCCATTTCTCAGCCGCCGATTCTTGGCGGTCTGCTAGGTGTTTGGGGCAAGTGGGTAAAACATGCTAAGTTCATCTACAACATTCAGGACTTTAATCCGGAACAGGTGCTGGCGGTTGGTTATACCAAGAGCAAATTTATCACCGATGCCATGATGTGGTTTGATAAATTCAGTTGTAAGCACAGTGACCTTGTAATCACAGTCGGCCGCGATCTCGTGGAGACGATGGAAAACCGTTTCAAAAGTAAGAAAGTTCCTAAGACTGTTATGATTAATAATTGGATAGATGAAAACGAAATCTATCCGCTAGATGAGAGTAATGAAAAAGTTATTGCTTTCAAAATGAAATATGGTTTGAATGACAAGTTTGTCATCATGTATTCCGGTAACATAGGCTTATACTATGACCTTGAGAATCTGATTAAGGTTGTGGAGAGATTCAAACCGGGTACAAAGACTGCAGATGGAAGAGAAGTTGCCTTTGCGTTTGTAGGTGCCGGTTCTGTGCTGGACAAGTTGGTCTTGTATGTAAGAGGACATCATATGGATAATGTAACTTTTATTCCGTACCAGGATAAGGCTGACCTGATTTATAGCTTGAATGCTGGTGATGTTCACTGGTGCGTGAACGCAAAAGGCATCAAAGGAGTGAGCTGCCCTTCAAAGGCATACGGCATAATGGCCGCTTCGAAACCCATCTTAGGGGTCCTCGAATCAGGATCTGAGGTTCGCTGCCTGATTGAAGATACACATGGAGGTCTTTGTTGTGAGCCGGGAGAGTATGACAAGGTTGAGGAAAACATCCGCTGGTTCATTGAGAATGCTGGAAATAGTGAGTTGAAGGCAATGGGAGCCAGAAGTCGTGAAAACCTTGAGAAGAATCTGACAAGAAATGTAAGCGTACAAAAGTATGCAGAAGAAATTTTGAAGCTAGGAGGCGAGAGGGAATGAACAGTAACTGGTTTAAGCTGGTTATGAAGATGACAAAAGTTGAATATGGAAAGAACCTCTTGTTGAAGGGTGTTAAGGTTAGAGGAAAGCTGAAATGAAAATAGTACAAATAAATACATTCCCTTACAAATCTACAGGACATATTATGATGAATATTCATAAAATTCTAGCAGAACAAGGTTACGATTCCTATGTTTGCTGGGGACGGGGAAGACCAGCTAATAATAATCATGAAATTGTAATATCAGATAATATTGGTGTTAAATTTCATGGAATATATACAAGGTTGCTGGATAAAACTGGTTTTGCATCATGCAGAGCAACGAAAAAGTTGTTACGTAGATTGGATGAGATAAAACCGGATATTATACATTTACATAACATACATGGATATTACTTGAATATAGAGCTACTGTTTAATTATATTCGAGAACATAATATTAGTGTAGTTTGGACGTTACATGATTGCTGGCCATTGACGGGTCATTGTGCTGGCTTTGATATGTGTGGGTGCAAAAAGTGGAAAACAGGGTGCTTTAACTGTGAACAACGTGGTACTTATCCTGCTTCAAAAGTTCTTGATAATTCGAAGTGGAATTGGAATAAAAAGAAAGCTCTATTTACTAATTTAAATCTTATCATTGTGACTCCGAGTCAGTGGCTGAGAGATAATGTCATGAAATCATATTTAAGAGATTATAGATGCGAAGTGATAAATAATGGTATTGATTTGAATATGTTCAAACCAGCAGATAAATGTGAGACAAAAAAGCTCAAAAAAAAATATGATTTAGATGCCCGAAAAATAGTTTTAGGAGTTGCAAGTGAATGGACACCGAAAAAAGGTCTGCTTGATTTTATTGAATTATCCGAAATGATGCAAGACATTCAGTTTGTGATTGTTGGATTAACTGAAAGACAGATAAAAGAAATGCCGAAAAATATTAAGGGAATAAAAAGAACAGAGAATCAAAGGGAACTTGCTGTTTTGTATACAATTGCAGATGTTTTCTTTAATCCAACATATGAAGATAATTTCCCAACAACAAACCTTGAAGCATTGGCATGCGGAACACCTGTAATAACTTATGATACTGGCGGAAGTCCGGAAGCATTAGAGGTAAAGGAGAAAGACTTGAGTATTTCAATAGGTGAGGTAATAGAAAAGACATCGCCAGCAACCGTTTCTTATGAAACTGTAAAAGTGAGAATATACAGTTTTTTGAAAAAAAATAAGAATGATATTCAAAGCCAAGTGTGTCGTAACGCTGCAATGGAATACAGCGCGAAGAACCAATTTGAAAAATATATAGAACTTTACGATGAACTCATAAGGAAGGAATCATAAAATAAATGAAAGTAAAAAAAATATATATAGTATATTTTCTTTTGTTTATACTATTGATCTTTTTATTTGTAATAATACCACATACGGCGTTACTGAACCGATTTTTAGCCCATGCAACTATTCTTTTCTCTATTGTGTGGATCTATAAATGTTGGAACAATATGTATCTTTTAATTGTAAGTACATTTATAGCGTACTCCAATTACAGTATCGCTGTTGGAATTTATTTGGATGAAAGTTTGAGACCAAAGTATCTGTATCCGCAAATTCAGAATGTAGATATATATAGTGTTGGAATTTTTTTGATGTTTCTTACAATTTTTACTTTGGCAATTCTTTCACCGAAGTGTAAAAAGAACACTGTTAAAGTTGCGCGAGAGTTCGTGAAACTAGAAAATAAGAATAATGTTGTTTTTTTTGCACTCATGATTTTGTTTATAGGAATTGTGGTACTTGGATATTCAAGAGCATCGAATAGTCGCGGCTCTAGTACGGCTATATATGAATATGCATCGATTCTTATGATATTAATGTTTTATTTTTCGGGAAGGAAAAAAATACAGAAAAATATATGTGCAGTTTGCTGTTTGATCTATGCTTTAACAAGTCTGTTGAATGGTACGAGAATTGAGGCCTTGATATGCGTAATCATATTTGTGCTATGCTATTTTGAAAAAGAGATAAATCCATTAGTATTATTGCTGGCAATGCTTTTGGGGTTGATTGCTTTTTCGATGGTCGGAACCCTACGTGGAAATTGGACACTCTTAAAAGGAAACGTAGGTGAAATAGCAGGAACATTAGCTAAACATAAATTTGTTTTCGATACATGTACTCATGCATATTTTCCAATGATATGTATGATTGATATTTATAGAAAGTATTCCTTTTTTGATGCGATGCATTATCTGATAGCATTTATGTTGACCATCTTTTTGGGGCAATCTCGAGTTAATGATGGGAATTTGATTCAAGTAGTTAGTAATTATTTTTATCATAACTTTGGAGGTGTATCGCAAGGATTTTTCTTTGTTTGGTTTTCATATATGGGTGCCTTAATTTATGCTGCTATTATACTTGCGTACACAAGATTCATAAATGATAGGCGTGTTACTTTAACACCAGAGAAATGTAGTGCAATAATATATGTTGTTGCTAGCGTTCCGAGGTGGTATTTGTATGGGCCGTGGTCGCTTTTTCGAGGCGTAATAATATGTGTGCTTTTAACAAAAATAATTATTTATTCTGAAAAATTAATTCGGAGAAAGGGATAAAAATGAAACCATATTTAGTGGATGTTCCTGTGAAAATTAATATATGGATTCGGCCAGAATGTCAGAAAAGACAGTTTGAGATTATAAAGCAGGCTAGACCGAGTATTCTATTTGTTACATCAGATGGAGGAAGAAACGAAAAAGAATGGGAACTAATTAAGCAAAATCGAAAGATTTATGACGAAGAAATAGATTGGGAGTGTAAAGTATATAAGTTGTATATGGATCATAATTTAGGCCTGTATGCGATGGGAAAGGAAAGGGAAAAGCTTATATGGAACACTGTGGACCGCTGCATCATGCTTGAAGATGATATTATACCATCGGTAAGCTTTTTTAGATATTGTGCTGAACTGCTTGAAAAATATAAAGATGATGAAAGAATTGAATGTATTTGTGGAATGAATCATCTTGGAAAATGTGAAGAAGTAAAATCTGATTACTTCTTTTCAAGACAAGGATCAATTTGGGGAACTGCAGTTTGGAAAAGATCTGTAGTAAATAGAGGCGATTTTTCATATATAAATGATCCGTATATTATGTGTCTTTTGAAGCAAAGAACAGCACATAACAAAATCGCATGGAAAAGATTGTGCGCATATGGAAAACAGGATAAATATGAAGGTCATGTAGCTGGATCGGAATTTTGGTATGAATTTGATATGTATGCACAAAATAGGTTACAAATTATTCCTAAGGTGAATCTTGTAAGCAATATTGGGGCTACAGCTGATTCTGTCCATGCAGCTGACTTAAATGAAATCCCAAAATCTATGAGGAGAGTGTTTAATAATCCAACATATGAATTGAAATTCCCAATCAAGCATGCTCAGTATGTGATACCTGATGTGCATTATGAAATAGAGAGAAATAAAATGATGGCATATAATACGCCTTTACTCCTATTTAAGCAGAAGGCTGGTAGGTTTTTACTTATGTGCTTACATGGAAACTTCAAAGGCATAATAAGAAAATTCTTTGGAGACAAAAATGAAAAATAATAAGGGAGGGCGTATGAGTAGAAAAAAATATTCATATTTAGCCCAGAATACGTTGCTATTAACATTATCATCTTTCGGGTCAAAATTTTTGGCCTTTTTTCTTGTACCACTATATACAAATGTGTTGACGACATCTGACTATGGTATTGCTGATATAGTGACGACAAGTGTAACACTACTGATATATGTTTTTACTTTAAATATAGGCAATGCGGTACTTAGATTCTGCTTAGACGACAATTACAAACCAGATAAAGTTTTTAGTTTTGCTTTAAAGGTTATTTTTGTGGGAGGCGGAATTTTAACGATATTTACCGTAATATGCTGGAAATTTCAGATGCTACATTGGTCAAATTATTGCTACTTCTTTCTTGTACTCCTCTTTTTCTGTGAAGCTATCGAAAGTATGTTGTATCAATTTCTAAGAGGAATAGATGAAGTACGCATTATGGCGATAGCCAGTTTGATTTCAACGTTCGCCAAATTAATATCAAATATTTTTCTGCTAGTTGTCTTTAAGTACGGTATTATTGGATATCTTGTATCAATGGCTGTCGGGCCTGGATTTGCAATCGTATTTTCAATAGTTTGTGTGAGAAAATCAATTAAAGCGACAGAAAATAATTTAAAAAAGGAAAAAGAACTACATAGCGAAATGATTGCATATTCCATTCCAACAGCGATAAGCCAACTTGGATGGTGGATAAATAATAGCATTGATAGATATTTTGTTCTGTTTATGAAAGGATCAGCATTAAATGGTATATATGCTGTTTCTTATAAAGTCCCAAGCATAATGGCAATGATATGTAACATTTTTTGCCAGGCATGGGGAATTTCTGCTATAAAAGAATTTGATCCGGAAGATTCGGATGGATTCTACGGGAAAACCTATGAATTATTTTCGGGTTTTTTATCATTTGCGTGTGCGGGGTTGATATTAATAAATATTCCGATTTCAAAAATCCTATTTGCGAAAGATTTTTTTGAAGGCTGGAGATACTCATCGCTTTTAGTCTTAGGAATGGCCTTTAGTGGACAAGCTAGTTTTTTTTCAGGCATATTTGGTGCAGTAAAAAAAAATAAAGTGGTGGCAACTTCTACGTTGGCATCTGCTGCGGTTAATGTCGTGTTTAATGCAGCATTGATCCCACAATTTGGAGCAATGGGGGCTGCAATTGCCACAGCATTATCATTTTATGTGGTATGGATAATTAGGTTGATTTTTGCTAGAAAGCATGTGCATTTTAAGGTTAATTTAATTCGTGCCCATATTGTTTATGTGCTATTGCTTGTTCAAATAATGTTTGAACATATGACGAGTCACATGTATTTAGGACAAGTTATAGTAATTGTTTTAATCATTGTGCTGTATAAGAATGAATTTCAACAGATTGTTCAGCGAGGGAAAAAAATAATTGAAAATAGATTTTGTAAGAGATCGGGAGGAAAAAATGAATAATATTTTAGTGACAAGATCGTCCATGCCTTCTATTGAAGAGTATTGTGAAGAAATTAAAGATATTTGGGACAACCATTGGCTTACCAATATGGGCGTAAAACATAAGGAACTGGAGAAAGATCTGGAAGACTATCTTGGTATTCCACATGTTGCGTTATATACTAATGGACATCTTGCTTTGGAAAATGCGATTGCTGCGTTAAATCTCCCAAAAGGTGGCGAGGTTATTACAACTCCGTTTACTTTTGCTTCCACAACACATGCAATTGTTAGAAATGGACTGGTACCGGTTTTTTGTGATATCAAAGAAGATGACTATACGATTGATACACAGAAACTTGAAAATTTGATCACAGATAACACAGTGGCTATTGTTCCGGTACATGTATATGGCAACATATGCGATGTGGATGAAATCGATCGTATCGCAAAAAAGTATGAACTGAAAGTTGTCTATGATGCAGCACATGCGTTTGCAGTAAAGTACAAGGGAGAGTCGTCGGCATGTTTTGGTGATGCATCCATGTTCAGCTTCCATGCTACAAAAGTGTTTAATACTATTGAGGGCGGCTGTGTTTGCTTTAAGAACAATGCGTGGGTTCAGCTTTTAAATGATATGAAGAACTTTGGCATCCATGGCCCGGAGTCGGTACAGTTCGTTGGCGGAAATGCGAAGATGAATGAGTTTCAGGCAGCAATGGGTATTTGTAATTTGAAACATTTGAGTGAGGAAATTGCCAAGAGAAAGACTGTTGTAGAGCATTATAGAAGACGCCTTGAAGGTGTAGAAGGAATTAAGCTGTCTGCAATTCAGAAAGATGTTGAAAGTAATTATGCGTACTTCCCGATTGTATTTGATGGATATAAGTATACCAGAAATGAAGTCTTTGAAAAGTTGGCAGAGGTTGGTATTAGTGCGCGAAAGTATTTCTATCCTTTGACAAATAGTTTTGAGTGCTATCGAAATTATCCGACTGCAGGAACGGAAAAACGCCTATTGCGCAACATATGGCACTTCGCGTTTTGACACTACCGTTATATGCAGATTTGTCTTTGGAAGATGTTGATAGGATTTGTGATGTGATTTTGAAATAAGTGAGATAGAGTACGGAGAATAAGAGATGAAAATATTAGTATTAGCGGGTGGCTTTGATCAAATTGCATTGATTAAGGAGTTACGGAATAGAGGAAATATAGTATATCTGGCAGACTATTTTGAAAATCCGCCAGCTAAACAATATGCGGACAAGCATTTTCAGATTAGTACGTTAGATGAAAATGCAGTATATGAATTGGCCAAAAAGGAACAAGTGGATTTAATTACAACTGCTTGTACGGATCAGGCATTGATGACGGTTGCAAGTGTTTCTGAAAAGCTACATTTACCGTGTTACATATCTTCAAAAACTGCAAGAGATGTTACTAATAAGGCGTACATGAAGAAAAAATTTGCAGAATTTGATGTTCCAACTGCTAAATGGGATTTACTAGAAAGTGAGAATGACTTTGAAAAGTTGAAGCATCACCAACTGGCTTTTCCGTTGATTGTAAAACCTTGTGACTGTAATAGTTCTAAAGGCGTAGTTAAGGTTGAAAATTATGGAGAACTAGAGACCGCTGTTTGGAATGCATTTCAGTTAAGTCGTAGTAAAAAAGTTGTTGTGGAAGATTATAAGATAGGTGAAGAAGTTTCAATTGATGTTTGGAAAGATAAAGAGGGCGCAAAGGTTCTTTCAGTATCAGGAACGAGTAAAATAAAAGAAAATACAGAGGGTTTTACCATTTATCAAAGTAAGTATCCTATTGAAATGTCTAATAGGCTCGTTAGTAAAATTAAGATTACCGCTGAAAAAATATGCGAAGCATTTGAATTAGATAACTGTCCACTTTTAATACAGGCGATTATACAGAAAGATGAGATTAATGTAATCGAATTTAGTGCGCGAATGGGTGGCGGTTCAAAATATAAATTGAATGAGTACATGGCCAATGTAGATATTATGAAAATTTATGTAAATCGTGTTTTGGGAGATACTTCGCAGACAGTGAAACCGGTGTGGTCATCCAAATTGATTGAAATGAACTATGTATATGCTTATAATGGCGTTTTTTCAAAGTTAATTGGATTCGATAGATTCCTGAGAACGGGTGATATAAAGGAACTTTTCCAATATAAAAAAGAAGGAAGTACAATTGAAAAAAGAACAACGAGCAGTGACAGAATTGTAGGATTTCTTATTGAAGCAGATAGTGTACAGGAACTTGCAAATTTGAGAAGTCGAATTGTGAATGATGTTGATATATTAAGTGAAGAAGGAAAAAGCATGATGTATAAGAAATGCTTTTATGAATAAAGGTTTATAGAAATTGGAGGTGCGATAATGAATACAAACACAAAAGGAGTAAAAAATGTGTTTGTTTGTGGGGGTGGGCATCAAGGATTATCGATGGCGGCACATTTGGCGTTGAATGGAATAACGGTAACTCTTTGGAACAGAACTTCTAAAAATATTCAACAGGTAATTGATACCGGAGAAATTCTATGTAATGGTGTTGTTAATGGCACTGCAAAGGTTGAAAAAGCATCTTCAAACATAAAAGATGTAGTTTCAGATTTTGTCATGGTTACTACTCCGAGCAGTGCACATAAAGATGTTGCACGGCAATTGGCTCCATATGTTCATAAAGATATGATTATTATATTGAATCCGGGAAGAACATTTGGTGCCATCGATTTTGCCAATGAGTTGAAAAAGTGTGGTGTGATAGAGTTACCGCATATAGCAGAGACACAGACTATTGTATACACTTGTAGAAGAAGCAGTGATAATCAAACAACAATATTTGCATTGAAAACAGACGTTAAAATAGCAGCATTAAAGAAATCAAGCCTAGGAATTATCATGAGTAAAATGCCAGATTGTCTAAAATCATATTTTAAACCGGAGAACTCAATTGGTTACACATCATTTGATAATGTAGGTATGGTTCTCCATTGCTCTCCAGTATTGATGAACGTTGGATGGATTGAGTCTGAAAAAGTTGATTTTAAATATTATTACGATGGAATTTCTAAGAGCGTTGCTGCATTTATACAAAAAATTGATGATGAACGTATGGCAGTGGCAAAAGCTGCAGGATATGAGATTGAAAGTGTAGCTGATTGGTTACGTCGAACTTATGGAGTGGTTGGAAAAGACTTATATGAATGCATTCGCAACAATGGGTCTTATAAAGAAATAGATGCACCTCCTAAAATTGAATGTAGATATATATTGGAGGATGTGCCAAATGGACTGGTTCCTATAGAGTATTTGGGAAAAGAACTTGAGGTGAATACATCTAATATTACAACGATAATCAATTTAGCAAATTCAGCATTGGATAGGGATTTTCGAGAAGAGGGTAGGAAAATAAATTATGCTGAATTGCAAAAAAATAGTTAAAATGGTACAGGAAGGAGTAAACAAGTGTTATGGTAGCATTAAAAAATGAAACATTTGCGTTAATGAAAACATTGCTTGATGCGCATACGATGGGCGTACATGCGGCAACAGCATTGCTTAGAGATTGCGGATATAATGTCATTATAGCACCGGCTGAAATTGAGGATGCGCTAGATAAAATATCAGTAGAGAGCAGCCAAAATATGATAAAAAACTGGTTGATTCAAAATAATGTAAAGCATATTGGCGTTTCTTATAGACTTGATCCTGAAGATGCAGTAAACATCGTAGGACGATTAGTCGCAATGTTAAAGAGGGAAAGATTGTTTGAAACATCTGATGCGAAAATTCGGAGCGTGTTTTTTGCTGGGTTAACGCCTGCGTGCGATAAAATCGACAAAGAGTATGATGGAAGAATAAAAACATTTCGTGGTGGAGAATCGGCAGAAGAAACTCTTCTTATTATGGGCGTTCCGGCAGACGAAATCCCTCATCAAATAACAGCCGGATGCAAGTATGACAAAGAGTTACTGAAATTTGGACGCGAACTGATTGCAAAGGGGGAATATAAGGAGCTTAAGCCTTTGGATCGTAATAAATATCCTGATTTTGGTACACAAAACGATACTTTGGTAGAGCGTCTTGATCACAATTTTAGAGGAGAATTTCAACCGCTTATTCGAGCACATTCTGGTCCATACTCGGCAGATATGACTCGTGAACAGTGTTTGCGAGAATACAACGATTGGTGTAAGGACCTTGCCAGCGCAGGGTATTTGGATATTTTATCTATTGGGTCTTCTCAGCTTTCACAGTCTAATTTTGGAGAAAATTGGAGTGGAAAACTTAATGGAGGCGGTGTTCCGGTAAATTCGGAAAAAGAATATAGGGATATTTGGAATGCTGCTCGTCCAATGCTTGTAAGAACATACTCAGGCACAAAGAATGTTGAATATATGGCCGATGTATATGAACGTACTATTAATATATCCTGGCATGCACTTTCTCTTTGGTGGTTCAATGAGTTGGATGGTAGAGGACCGAATTCGCTATATCAAAATTTGAAGGAACACATCGAAACTATTCGCCATATAGCTAAAGTTGGAAAACCTGTGGAAACAAATGTACCTCATCATTTTGCGTTCAGAGGATGTGACGATGTAACATACATTGTTTCGGCATATCTAGCAGCGAAAATGACTAAGCTGTGTGGTGTAAAGACATTCATTCTACAAAATATGTTGAACACCCCAAGAAGCACTTGGGGTGTTCAGGATCTGGCAAAATCACGAGCACTTTTGCATCTGGTAAAATCACTTGAAGATGAAAATTTTAGAGTGATACTTCAGACGCGAGCTGGACTGGATTATTTCAAGCCTAATATCGAGGAAGCTAAAGTTCAGCTTGCGGCAGTAACTGCAATGATGGATGACATAGATCCAGATAATGGTTATAGCCCGGAAATTATTCATGTTGTAAGCTATAGCGAAGCTCTTTACCTTGCAACGCCAGATATTTTGATTGATAGTATAAAAATCACACGGCAGGCATTAAAAGAATACAGAAGATTAAAGAAATTGGGGCAAACGCCAGATGTGATGACGACAGATATTCAGGAGAGAACATATCGTCTTGAAAGTGCAGCAAAGAAGATAATTGCTGCAATGGAAAATAATGTTAAGGACTTGTATTCGCCAGAAGGCTTGTATGTGGCGTTTGTGGCTGGTTGGCTTCCTGTTCCAGAATTATGGTCTGATTCGGATGAATTTATTCATGCGAAGTGTTGGGAAACTAAAATGACCAATGGCGGAATAGAGTTGGTAAATCATGGACTTTTGATGACCGTTGATTCGAGAATTGATAAATGCATTGGATATGTTAATGATGCGGAAAAAATATTAAAAAGTAAATATTTGCTGAAAAAATAAAAGGAGAATAAATGAATAACACTAAAATTTTAAGGAGGGGGGGGAAGAAGTTCAAATATTGAACTTTTCCGTATCCTTTCAATGCTAATGATAGTAGCACATCACTATGTTATGAATTCGGGTCTATTAGAATGCATTGATGCACAAAGGAATTTGAACGCTCAGGACTATTTTTTGCTTTTGTTTGGCTGGGGCGGCAAAACTGGAATCAATTGTTTTGTACTGATTACAGGATATTTTATGTGTACCTCGAATATTACACGGAAAAAGTTTTGTAAATTACTAGGAGAGGTTTATTTCTACAATATTACTATATGGTGCTTGTTTTTCTTTTCAGGTTATGAACCATTTTCGATTAAGGGCTTTTTGAAGATAATTTTCCCGTTCTTTACAGTGGCGGATAACTTCACGGCATGTTTTCTATTGTTCTATTTGTTAATTCCATTTTTGAATAAATTGGTTCATGCATTAACAGAAAAAGAACATTTTTTGCTACTGGCGTGGTGCGTGGGAGTTTATGTCGCATTACCATCATTTGTGATGACTTCTTTGAAGTTTAATTATATTACATGGTTTTGTGTCATATATTTTGTGGCAGCGTATATTCGGTTGCATCCATGTAAGTGGATGGCCAATATAAAAATCATGTTGGTTATAGCGATTATGTCGCTGGGATTATCATGGCTAAGTATAATTGCAATTGCAATAATGAAAAGAAAAATTGGAATAGACTTGGGTTCTGGATACTTTTTTGTAATGGATTGTAATAAGATTCTTGCTTTTGTAACAAGCATTAGTATGTTTCTTTGCTTTAAAAATGTAAATATGAAATATAATAAGTGGATTAATACAATGGCGGCAGCTACATTTGGCGTGTTTTTGATCCACGCTAATTGTGATAGTATGCGTAGATGGTTATGGGGTGATTTACTGAATAATGTTAATGTATATGAATCAGGAAATATTGTTGGTCATGCACTAATTAGTGTCATTGTGGTGTATATTATTTGCAGCTTAGTAGACATATTTAGAATTCAACTGATAGAACCAGTATTCATAAAAAAGTGTGATAAAATAGTCCGAAGAAGGGATAACATTCAAAGCTAAGTTTATTGTTGTTTGGAACGAACGTAAGAGTCACTTGATTCTTTATTCTAGCCGTGTGAGTAATCACAGGGTAGTTGCTCAAATCTTCACACACCTCTCTGTGGTGAGCAGCAGGCAACGTAATATCTATTACGGAAGAAATGTATTAAAGATGAAAAACAATTTGTGATTAACATAGAAAGTAGGAAAACTAATGAAGGGAATTATTTTAGCAGGAGGTTCTGGTACTCGCCTCTACCCATTAACTAGGGTGACAAGCAAACAGCTGTTGCCTGTATACGACAAACCAATGATTTACTATCCATTGTCAACATTGATGCTTGCAGGAATCCGTGATATTTTGATTATTTCAACACCGCAGGACACACCGAGATTCCAAGAATTGTTAGGAGATGGAAAGCATTTTGGCATTAACTTGTCATATGCGGTACAGTCTAGTCCCGACGGATTGGCACAAGCGTTTATTATTGGAAAAGAGTTTATTGGTAATGATGCGTGTGCAATGGTGCTTGGTGATAATATTTTCTATGGCGGATGGTTCAGAAAAAACTTGTCCGATGCAGTCCATAATGCAGAAAATGGATATGCAACTATTTTTGGTTACTATGTCAAAGACCCTGAGCGATTTGGCATTATGGAGTTTGATAAAAATAAAAATGTGATTTCCGTCGAAGAAAAGCCGAAACATCCGAAGTCAAATTATTGCATTACAGGTTTATATTTCTATCCGGCTGGTGTGTCTGAAATGGCAGAGCAGGTTGTTCCTTCTGCACGTGGAGAACTTGAAATAACAACATTGAATGATATGTATCTTAAGCAGGAAAAGCTAAAAGCACAGGTTTTAGGGCGTGGTTTTGCATGGCTGGATACGGGCACTATGGACAGTCTGATGGAAGCATCTACATTTGTTCAGACAGTTCAAAGTCGGCAGGACATGGTGATTTCTGCGCCAGAAGAAATTGCTTATCATGAGAAGTGGATTAATAAGGGGAAATTACTTGAATCTGCGGATGCTTATGGAAAATCTCCATATGGCGAACATTTGAGACGAGTGGCAGAAGATAGAATTATTTTTTAAAAGACGAGGAAGAAGAGAATGAATATTATTGTTACCGGCGGTGCTGGTTTTATTGGTAGTAACTTTGTGTTCCACATGCTGAAGAAGTATCCGGACTATCGGATCATCTGCTTGGACAAGCTGACCTATGCAGGCAATCTGTCCACACTGGCGCCTGTTATGGATAATCCGAACTTCCGCTTCGTGAAGGCTGATATTTGTGACCGCGAAGCTGTGAATAAACTGTTTGAAGAAGAACATCCGGACATAGTGGTCAACTTTGCGGCAGAGTCTCATGTTGACCGTTCTATTGAAGATCCTGGCATCTTCCTCCAGACCAATATCATCGGTACCAGTGTGCTGATGGATGCTTGCCGTAAGTATGGCATTCAGCGTTATCATCAGGTTTCTACCGATGAGGTTTACGGTGACCTGCCGCTGGATCGACCAGACCTATTCTTCACTGAGGAGACTCCGATCCACACCAGCTCTCCGTACAGCAGTTCTAAGGCTGCTGCTGATTTGTTGGTTTTGGCTTATCACCGAACATACGGTCTACCTGTGACAATTTCCCGCTGTTCCAACAACTATGGTCCATATCATTTTCCAGAGAAGTTGATTCCGCTGATGATTGCCAATGCACTGGCAGACAAGTCATTACCTGTTTATGGCGAAGGTCTGAATGTTCGCGACTGGCTGTACGTGGAAGATCACTGCAAAGCTATTGATCTGATTATCCACAAGGGTCGTGTGGGCGAAGTCTACAATGTTGGCGGTCATAATGAAAAGCAGAACATCGAGATCGTGAAGATTATCTGCAAGGAACTGGGAAAGCCGGAAAGTTTGATTACTCATGTTGGCGATCGTAAGGGTCACGATATGCGTTACGCTATCGATCCAACTAAGATCCACAACGAGCTGGGCCGGACAGTGGGTGATGCACTGGCCGCAGAGCGAGCAGTCCGCCTCTTCGATGGTCTTTCTGCCGGAAACATTGATGGTCACCCGGGAACCGGTCCCCTCCACGGTCCAGATCCCCAGTCCCTGGACCTTTTCACAGATCTGGACACAGCGCATGCATTTGATGCATTTTTCAGATTTTCGCAATAATGGGAAATTTTTATTCCACGGCTGGTGCTCCAACGTATGGTGGAAGGGAATTTCCAAAATATTCAGATCATTGGCGATCTTCTGAAGGCTGCAATTCCCGCTCCTCTGACAGGTGGCACAGAGACAGTCGTGCTGGGACAGGAGAAGCTCCACGATCTTTCTCCTGTGGCGGCGGACCTTGGGACTGTTGGTATAAAGCACCATACCCTCGGCCACCACGTTGTTGCAGGAGGTGATCAGCCGCTCCTTCCCCTCCAGCTCCACCACACAGACGCGGCAGGCGGCGATCTCATTGATATCCTTTAAATAGCACAGACTGGGGATCGGGATCCCGCATCTGGCTGCGGCGTCCATGATCGTCGTTCCTTCTCTTACCTGGATCTTTTTTCCGTCGATCGTCACATTTACCATATCGTATCCCTGCCTCCCTTAAAGATTCCATAGCCAAAGTGGTCGCAGCGCAGGC
>OKSD01002377.1_pt1 | contig 16146 bp, 13 predicted proteins | sample 1601221 | NCBI WGS metagenome assembly OKSD01 (sample SAMEA3541550, study PRJEB24748) | human gut metagenome | biome: human gut; feature: human-associated habitat; material: faeces | place: China | collected 2012
GGGGGCAATTATAGGAAAGAATTCTGTTGTTGGAGCAAATTCAGTTGTAAAAGGTGTATTTCCGGATTATTGTGTAATAGCTGGCTGCCCGGCTAAAATTGTAAAAAGAATTTAACACATAGAAATACAATATTGAATTGACGTTAATTGTATTAGATGAACATAAAAATTAATGGTGTAAGAGATAATTAATGTTGATGAATGAAGCAGAAAATAAATTAGGGGAAACAGGTAATGAATAAACAAGAAATAATTGATATTTTAAAAATACACAATCAGGAGCATATAGCAAAGCGTCTTGAAATATTAACAGATGATAGTGCAGAGAAGCTTATATCACAGGTCTCTACAATTGATTGGAATATGATAGAAAGCATTGGTGATAGAGCTGAAGCATGTAGAGATAATAACAGGATCGAACCATTAGATGCAATTGAAATTAGCGATATTGAGAAAAATAAGGATATTTATACAGAAAAGGGAGTAGATGCAATTAAGAGAGGTAAGGTTGCAGCTGTACTTCTTGCAGGAGGTCAGGGAACGAGGTTAGGCCTTGATAGGCCTAAAGGAACACTTAATGTTGGTATTAATAAAGAACTGTTTCTTTTTGAGCAGCTTATTAAAAATATTTTAGATGTTGTTAATCAAACAGGTGCGTGGATACCCCTTTATATAATGACAAGTGATAAGAATAATGATGATACAATAGCATTCTTTGAAGAACATAATTATTTCGGATATGATAAATATTATATTAAATTTTTTATTCAAAGTATGGTTCCGTCAGTTGATTATAATGGTAGATTGTATATGGAAAGTAAAGATAGTCTGGCAATGTCACCTAATGGAAATGGGGGTTGGTTCTTATCGCTTATGGCAGCTGGTCTTGATAAAGATATGATGTCAAAAGGTATTGAATATGTTAATGTGTTTGCGGTTGATAATATTTTACAAAGAATTGCTGATCCTGCATTTATAGGAGCGACAATAGTTTCGGGTACTGAATGTGGAGCTAAAGTTGTAAGAAAGTGTAGTCCGGAAGAGAAGGTTGGTGTAATGTGTAAGATTAATGGTCATCCTTCAATTATAGAATATTATGAGATGTCAGAAGAACTTGCTAACCATAGAAGAAAAGACGGTGAACTTGCATATGGATTTGGCGTTATATTAAATTATCTTTTCAAATTTGAAAAACTGATTGAAATATCTAATAGAAATCTTCCATTGCATATTGTGGAAAAGAAGATTCCGTATATTGATGAACATGATAATTATGTTAAGCCAGATAAAACCAATGGATATAAGTTTGAAACATTAGTTCTTGACATGGTAGAGATGATGGATAGCTGTGTTTCATACGAAGTTGAGCGTAATTATGAATTTGCACCTATTAAAAATAAAACAGGCAAAGATTCAATTGAAACAGCCAGAGAGCTTCTTAAAGAAAACAATATTGAATTTTAAAAAATTATTTGCAATTAGATTAGGTATAGAATATCAGTTACTAATGATATTTTATATATAAGCGTCCTAGAAGCAGCCATAGTATATAAAAAGGCAATTCAGCTTTTTCATACTATGGCTGTTTGATTTGTGATAATGCTGTTATTAAGGTATATATAAAAAATAATATGTTTATAAATAATAATTTAGATGAATAATATAAATTATAATGTAAGACAATTCTGACATGGACACATTAGGTAAATGTATAAGGAGAGACATTTAGATGAAATGCGTAATATTAGCAGGCGGTAAAGGTAACACTTTATGGCCGTTATCACGAAAAAAATATCCAAAGCAATTTATAAATATCCGTGAAGGAAGGTCTCTTTTACAGGATACAATCGTAAGAAATCTGCCATTTGCAGAGGAATTTATTATTGTTACCAATGAGATTTATTCTGAAATCTTGGAAACCCAGCTGAAAGTATTTCAAGGATTAAGATACAGGATAATTTATGAAAGTGAGAGCAGGGGAACATTCGCAGCAGTTTCTCTTGCGAGTCTATTTGTGAATCCGTCTGAATTGATGATGGTTACAGTATCTGACCTTGTTATTGGGATGGGTGATTATAAGGATACTATTATAAAGGCAAAAGAAACAGCTAAAAAATCTGTTATTGCTAATATTGTTGGTGATAATGACCATATAGGCATATATATATGTATGGCAGGAACTTTTAACGAAATTGTTGAAAATATTTACACGGATTTTGATTTTCATATGAGAAAAAATATAAAACGCCGGTTAAGAACTGTTAAGAGGGCTATACATGTTTCGGATTTAGTTATGAAGCAGTTTCCAGTCAAGAGTATTCAGATGGATTTCCTTATGCAGGCAGAAAATGTAGATAAGATTCCGGCACAATTTACATATAAGGATATTGATAATATTTGTGATTTGGATTCTATCAGCTACCTTTTGCGTAGTAACAATGTTGTTGAAAATAATTGTGATGATTCGATATTGATTAATACAGCACAAAAGCATTTGATTGTGGCTAATAACATTAGAGGAGTTGCAGTTGTAAATACAGATGATGCAACATATATATCAGCTAAGGATGATATATCAGATATCAAGAATATTATTTCATTGAAAAATGATGAATACAAGCCTTATTTTGAAACTTCCAGAGTATCATTCAGAGAGTGGGGCACTCATGAGGTTCTGGCATCAACAGAACATTACAAGGTCAAAAGAGTGACTGTGTATCCTAAGATGGGAATGAAGCTTCACAAACATGAACATAGAATTGAGAGCTGGACTATAGCAGAGGGAAGAGCTGTTATAACGATTGGAAATGAGACCAGGGAGTATTGTGCACATGATACGGTAAGTGTTCCAGTAGGAGTAGCTCACAAAGTGGCAAATAATAGTGATTCAAATGTTGTTATTATTGAGACGGGCATTGGTGATATTTTGTCTGAAAGTGATTTTATGAGAGTTGAATCTGATATTGTTCATCTTGATATACCCGATATTGTAAGGCTTGAACCTGCATATAAAGATAATTTGTGGGGCGGAACAAAGTTAAGGACTGTATTTAATAAAAAATGTGATTATGATATTATTGGTGAGAGCTGGGAATTATCAGCTCATCCAGATGGGCAGTCTGTTATTGCTGATGGTACATATAAGGGAATGTATTTTGGAGAATTTATTGAAAAAATAGGAAAAGATGCCCTTGGATGGAAATGTGGTGCATTTGACAGATTTCCGATTCTGATAAAATTCATAGATGCAAGACAGGCATTGTCAATCCAGATTCATCCTGATGATGATTATGCCCTTGAGGTTGAAAATGAATTTGGTAAGAATGAAATGTGGTATGTGATAGACTGTGAACCAGGGTCATATCTGTATTGTGGTTTATCAAGGAATGCTACAAAGGAAGAGATAAGACAGCGTATACAGGATAATACAATAACGGATATACTTAATAAGGTTGAGGTTAAAAAGGGCGATTGTGTATTTGTAAAAGCTGGTACTATTCATGCTATTGGAGCAGGTATCCTGATTTGTGAGATTCAGCAGAATTCAAACTGCACATACAGAATGTATGATTATGACAGAAAGGATAAATTTGGAAATAAAAGAGAACTGCATGTTGATAAGGCATTGGATGTTGTTGATACCAGAAAATATGAACCATTTAACAGTGGCAGTCTTGATTCAACGGAGGTTCAGAATTGTCATACACTGGTAAGCTGCAAGTATTTTGAATGTTTTAAATATGATATTGATGGTGAATGCAATATTGGTGTTGACCAGACTTCATTCATATCTATAGTTGTGATATCGGGAAGTGGTGAAATTGACATTTCGGAAACAGAAGAAAAGAAAAATTTTAAAGCTGGAGAGAGCTTTTTTATCACTGCTGGCCAAAAAAATATTTACATAACAGGAATTGCAGAAGTTATAGTCACGCGTGTGTAGGAAATCCAGTTGAGGATTAGTATGGAATTAATAGTAACCACTACATATTATATAAAATATTAAATGAGGATATTATATATGGATGATGTAAAAATGTTACATGAATATAGAAAAATAATAAAAAAAACAAGTGATTATTTACATTGGAAAAACCAAGTTGTAAAACAATTGAATTTGGAACAATTAAGTGCTGATGAAAGAAATAATATTTTCAAGTATTATGAAATAACACTTGAAAAATATTCTGCAATAAATAGAAAAGATGAATTTAAAGAATATATTAGACAAATTTGTACATCGTTAGTATCATTGTGTCCTATTATATTTTCTATATATATTTTATTAGGAAATTCAGTTGTTAGTTTAATGAATTTATTATATCAAAAAAATAGTATTAATTATTTGGATTTTATTGATTTATATAGGGATGAATTAAGTGATTTTTTTAAATTGATTTTTTTTGAAGTGGTAATAGTATATAGTGTTATTATTGTTATAATGTGTATATTATCTATTATAGTTAGTTGCATAGATGACTACAAAGTGATTAAAGAAAATTATTATAAAGATGTTGTATATATAATAAAAAATTATAATAAAAAATATTCATACAATACTTTAAATAATAAGGAGACTGAGAAAGATTATAATGATATAATATTACAGGCAAAAGAGAATATTGTAAAAAAACAACATAATTTATTATTTAAATATAAATCATTATCTAAAATAAAGAATGAAGATACTGGTGAGATTGAAGACAATTTGCAAAGAACATTAGATATTATAAATAATAAAAGAATGTATGTTCCGTTTGTGCACCAGTTAAATGATCCTTTTGAGGGGAAGTTTATTAATTTTTATGCATGTGGTAATATGGGGACAACTATTAGTAAATCAATGGGATACAAAAATTCATTATTAGATGATATGTATTTAAAACGCGTATTAAGTTTTAGCACATCAGCAACAGAACCATTATTATGGGCTCATTATGCGGCAGATTATTCTGGTGTATGTATGGCTTTTAAAGCTGAACAGAAATTTGAAAATTATAAAGATATTACATATTATAGTGATGATATGAGACCTGATATATGTTATATAAAAGAATTAGAACAAGCTAAAGAGATTGGAAATATAAATATATATTATAAGAATAAAAAGTGGGAATATGAAAAAGAATTAAGATTGGAATATGATACATCTGATTTAAAAGATGATAAATATATTGAATTTAATCAGAACATATTAATTGGAGTAATTATTGGAAAAAATACATCTGAAACGGCAAAGCGGAAAGTAAAAGAAGCATGTAAAAAAAATAAAATAGTAGTGTATAAAATATATATAGATTATTTTGAGGATAAAATATATATTTTGCATGATGAATTTACACCAGTAGCTGATGGCAGAACAATAATGGAACAATATGCAATGTATTGTGAAGATCATCTTGAAGTGAAAATTGATATATATGGAGATTTATTAAATTCATAGTTATGAATTGGCATAATTGTTTTAAGATTTTATGACTGTATATGGAGCGTTTACATTATAACTTTGAATTGGAGGTTATCAGGAATGACAGAAAGAGAAAAAATGATAAATGGAGAGTTGTATGATCCAACGGATAAGGAATTAGAACAATTACGTCTGAATGCACGTAAATTATCAAGAAAATATAATTTGACGGACGAAGATTGCTCAGAAAAGCAAATGCAGATATTGAGAGAATTGTTGTCGGCAACAGAGGAACTTCCGTATTTACAGGCACCTGTTTATTTTGATTATGGATGTAACACGTTCTTTGGAAAATTCAGCTCTGCTAATTTTAATTTTACATGTTTAGATGTATGCGAAATACATATAGGGGATAATGTTATGATTGGTCCCAATGTCACATTGGCAACTCCTATGCATCCATTATTACCCGAAGAACGCAATATCCGAAAAAGAGAAGATGGCAGTTTTTATAATCTTGAATATGCGAAACCAATAACTATAAAAGATAATTGCTGGCTGGCATCTAATGTGATTGTTTGCGGTGGTGTCACCATAGGAGAAGGGTGTGTAATTGGTGCAGGAAGCGTTGTGACAAGAGATATTCCACCCTATAGTCTGGCAGCTGGAAATCCATGCCGGGTTATCCGCAAAATAACTGAGAAAGATCATATGTCAGATGGAATTGAAAAAAATTGAAAAATTCCAAACTGCGGTTTAAAAGCCGGTAAAACGTTCAAACTACTCTGTAAAATGAAATATAAAAATATAGATTTAAAGCAGATATGATATATTTTCTAATTGTCGGAATAAGAATAATTATAAATATAAAAAAGGAACATATATGGTAAATCAGAAGCTGGAAACGTTATTAAATGTCAGCATGCAGGCAACGCAGGAAGACAGGGCAAAATCGCCCGATTTATCGGCAGGAGTAGATGAAGAAACAGGTATATGGGAAATTATAGTTAAATATACACAGGATTTATCACAATTTTCAGCAAAATATCCGGGCATGGAAATATATGAATTACTGGGTGGATATGCAATTATAAAAATAAAAAAAGAATACATTGATTCATTGTCACAGGAAAAACAGATACAGTTTATAGAAAAGCCTAAAAGACTGTATTTTCAATTGAGTAATGAGAAATCAGCTGCCTGTATAACACCGGTACAGGCAGGATCTGACAATCCATACGGATTATTTGGAGAAGGAGTTATAACTGCAATTATAGATTCAGGAATAGATGTGACGAATCCTGATTTTAAAAATGAGAATGGAACAACAAGAATTATCGGTATATGGGATCAGGACAGAGATATATTTTATGACAGCAGTCAGATAGACAGATATTTGGATGGGGAAAATCCAAAAGGGATGCGTGCACAAAGAGCCCCTGGATTTGATATAAGCGGACATGGAACGAATGTTGCAAGAATTGCATGTGGTAACAGAGGTGTTGCGTCAAAATCCGATATTCTTGTAGTAAAGATGGGAAATACAGACAGAACATCATTTTCTGGTACAACGCAGCTTATTAAAGGGGTTGATTTTTGTATAAAAAAAGCTGCAGATTTGGGAAAACCTGTAGCAATAAATATAAGCTATGGCAATAATTATGGTGATCACAGTGGCAGCTCAATTCAGGAAAGCTTTATTAATACCGCTTCTGTATCATGGAAATGTGCAATATGTGTCGGAAGCGGCAATGAGGGGCTTGGAGCAGGACATACATCAGGCAGGCTTCGACAGGGAGAGGAACAATACGTCCAGATAGCTGTTTCTGAATACGAGACATCACTTAATATCCAGATATGGAAAGATTATTGGGATGATTTTAATATTGAGGTAATAACTCCGGCTGGCATAAATCTGGGACGTATTAGCCGATATAATACATTGAACACGGTAAGTACCGGGACGGAAAAAGTGCTGTGTTATTATGCACAGCCGCTTCCGTTCAGCATGAGGCAGGAAATATATATAGATATTGTTCCGGTAAATAATTATATAACATCAGGCTTGTGGAGAATTAATTTCATACCGGATAAAATAAGAACCGGCTTCTTTGACATGTGGCTTCCGGCTGCAGCTTCACTGAATCCTGAGACAGGATTTACACGTCCGGATTCTTCCCTTACTTATACGGTTCCGTCAACATCATCCAATGTTATAACCGTTGGTTCATACAATGCAGCGACAAACACGCCATCTCCGTTTTCAGGAAGAGGATACGTGACACAGTCAGAATCTGGAATTGCAGTAAAGCCGGACATAGTGGCACCTGGGGAAAATGTGCGTATAGATGAAAGGACTACAGTAAGCGGTACGTCATATGCAGTACCATTTGTTACTGGAGCATCAGCACTTCTAATGGAATGGGGAATTGTGCGTGGCAATGACCTGTTTCTTTATGGTGAAAAATTAAAGGCACATCTTATAAAGGGAGCATTACCGCTTAATGGAATGAATATACCTGATGATGTTACCGGATGGGGGGAGGTCGTTATAATAAGGTTACATTGAAGAAAGTCAGTAAAATCAAGTGTTTCCGTTCATTTTCCCAACACAGAAACGAAGCACTTTCACCATGATTTTGAAGAAAATCTGCCCGGGTTGGATTCAAAATGATATGGAAAGAAAGATTTGTAGCAATGACGTAACATGAACAGCCGATTCTGTTACAGACAACATATTAAAACGAAAGAGAGGTCACAGGAATATAAAACTGACTTATACAAATAATTATCAGTTATCAAGGCCATAAGGCCAAATTATACCATGGGTCAGTTTTAAGCATTAAATCTGGATCAGTTTTAAGTGTAAATCAATAGCTGATAATCACTATGATTGGGAAAATACAAAAACCGATAACTACAGTTCAAAGAACTGTGTATTATCGGCTCTGCGTCTGGCGCTTTAATAACAGTTATATGGAATTGTTCAATGTTGATTAGACATTCTCTTTTGCACTTCGAACAAAAGAGTGGAAAATTTTTTAGTACAGTATCTTCTCGGATTTTGTCACGTGTTTTATTTCCGCAGACAGGGCAACGTACTCGCTCGACACTTACTTTTATTTGCACTTCTACTTTTTATTTTTTTCTTGAGTATCCTATAACACTAACAAAATACGATGCGACTACTATACCCAAAGCAAAAATAGTAATCAACATAGGATTTTTAACCAAATTTTGAGTAACGTATTTCATATCTTTTGATATTTTACTTACGAAAAAGATAACGAGAAGTGTGCAAATCATTCTCACATACTGAACACTCATATAGCCAAACCACTGTGCTATTGCTAAACATATAGAACACCATAAAACAGGTAATGCTATTGCAATGGCGATAGAAAAACCAAACTGGCTAAGTGTAAAATTATGATAAACCACATAACGAATGATATAAATGATAACTGTACCCATTATACTAATCGGAACAAGAAGCAAGCTAGTCAAATACTTACTGAAAATGATTTGGTACTTACTCATCGGCAAGGTTAATTCATATTGTTTCCATGAAGTCAATCCATCATAGGTCATGGTCATCATTAAGTGCATACCGATAAAAAGTGAAAAAAAAGCCGATGACATAATTGAGTAAACTTCATTCTCTCCGAAGAATGAAATTGCTATTACAAAAAAATACATTACAAAAATGACTTTTTTATTCATTTTCTTCATAAGCAATAAATCCTTAAAAACCAATCCTTTCATTTGACACCTCCTTTGATATAGAACAGCATAATGTCCTCAATAGAAGCATTATCAATAATTAGATTTTTGTATCTTTTTTTTGCAGCTACTTTGTCATGTATTAAGCATTCCACGCTAAGATTTGTTTCTCGACAACATACATAGTCATCTGGCGAAACAGTATTAAATTCTGATTTTTTACAGCGTATAATTCCATAATTATAAATAAGGTCATCTTTCTTTTCCTCAAAAATAATTTTTCCATTATGAATCAGAATTACATAGTCAGCAACCTTTTGTATGTCAGAGGTTATATGTGTAGAGAACAAAATAGAGTGTTCTTCATCTTGAATAAATTCTAAAAAAATATCCAAAATTTCATCTCGTACAACAGGATCTAACCCTGTTGTTGCTTCGTCTAAAATCAGAATCTGGGGTCTATGCGATAGTGCACAAATAATTGACAATTTCATCTTCATACCTTTTGAAAGTTGCCCTATTGATTTATTTAATGGAACATCAAGGCGTTTCATATATTCTTCAAACAAATTCATATCCCATGTTTTATAAGATCCCGAAAGGATTTGGGCAATATCTTTTGCATTTAAGACGGAATGGAATTTACATTCGTCAAAAACAACACCAATGTTTTCTTTATGCAAATAAGAATGATTTTGTTTACCCAATATTCTTATTTCACCCGCATCCAACTTTAACTGGTCTAAAATTAAATTGATAGTTGTACTTTTTCCAGCACCATTTTCTCCTATGAAACCCACAATACGTCCTGTAGGAACTGTAAATGAAATATGATCTAACATAAAATCATCAAATTTTTTAGTCACATTTTTTACAACAATACTGTTCTGTTCCATAATTCCACCTCTCATTCTTCAAAAAATAGTTTTAGAATATTAGCCATTTGCTCATAGCTGATACCATGGGTACGACCGATTATAGCAACCTTTTCTAAAAGTTCTTCCGCTATTCGTAGTTGTTCTTCTTGAATAAATTCTTTATTTGGTGATGCAACAAAACTACCTTTTCCCGATACGGTTTCGATAAACCCATCTCGAGTTAAATCTTCGTAAGCTCGTTGAACAGTAATAACACTTATATGCAGGTCTTTTGCCAGTGCACGCATGGAAGGCAGGGCTTCTCCGGCAGATAGGGTACCATTCATGATTAAACTCTTGATCTGCATAGCAATTTGTTCATAAATAGGCTTATCACTACTATTACTTATGATAATTTCCATTCTAATTTCCTCTCACCACCTTCTGATATATGCGTACTTATACGATATGTACAGTGTATATGATAGTGTCAGAAATGTCAATAAAGTAATCCTACAATTCATTAAAATATACCATATAAAGTTTTCAAAAAATCAGCGTAATCCAACCTGTCAACCGGCATAATAAGGTTATTTCTTTGTGCAAATCAGCACGATAATGATAGGATGAGCGATGATGAATTAGAACTTCTGGCTCCATGGAACGAAATTGTCAAAGCTGAAATCGAACGTCGTGCAAACGAATCAAATCAATCATATGTGAATTGTCAAGGTGCTCCGGCTGCTGAAAAGCAGTCGGGGATTTTTTCTATCATATCTAAAAATTAAGCGCTTAACATATATTCAGATTGGCAGTGAAGTAGTTGCTAAAGAATATCCAGATAAGGTGATGCATTTGAGAAAATTGCAGGTATAGGACAACTGATACAAAGAATATGTTGGAAAAGAGGTGAGCATCATGGTGAATCAGTCAGTAATAGATTCCAGTGTTGATCTGGAGCAGTTAAAGGACATTGAAGATTTAATTCCTGATATGGATAAAGCTATTTCTGAGAAAGTGGAAACTTTTCTGGATAAATCCGGCGATCAGCCGTATGCTCACATGAATGAAGGGTATGTGGTGGTCGTGGAAATGACCGGAGAAATGGATGCCACAGATGCCATTAGTGATTATCTTAGAAAAAGAACGGAGTTGATGTATTAGATGCAAGTCTTGAAAAAATATCTTGCGAAGCTACAGATGTTATGTTAATGTGAGGTCAGGGAAAATGAACGTGATACATGGTTTCTGACTTCAAATTCAATGGAATAAGTAAGTTGGGAGCGATGTAAAATGGAACAGATGCAAATGAATATGCCAGATATATACGATGCTGCATTGTATCTTCGATTATCGAAAGATGATATGGAAGAGGGCGATGTGAAGTCAGAGAGCAACAGCATTGCAAATCAGAGAGAGTTACTTCGGAGCTTTGTAAAAAGCCAGCCGGATATTCAGATCTTTGATATATATGTGGATGACGGATACTCAGGAGGAAATTTTGACCGACCTGAGTTTAAACGAATGACAACTGATATAGAAGCTGGAAAAGTAAACTGTGTGATTGTAAAAGACTTATCCAGATTCGGAAGAGAGTATATAGAAGCCGGGCGATGGATCGAAAAGACCTACCCGGCTTTAAATGTGCGTTTTATTTCAGTTACAGACCAGTTTGACAGTAAAACAGCAGATTTTTCAGAGAAGTCATTTGTAGTTCCAATCAAAAATTTTGTAAATGAAAGCTATTGCCGGGACATTTCCGGTAAAGTGCGAAGCCACCAGAAAATCAAACGTGAAAAAGGTGAATTTATTGGAGCATTTGCCCCGTATGGTTACTGCAAAGATCCGGAGAATAAGAACTGTCTGGTGATTGATTCTTATGCAGCGGATATTGTAAGAAAAATATTTTCATGGAAAATTGATGGATTCAGTCTTGGAGCAATCGCAGAAAAACTGAATGTACGTTATGTGCAGTCTCCAAAAGAATATAAAAAGGCAAATGGCGAGAATTATAATTCTGGATTTCACAGCTCAGACACACCGAAATGGTCGGCAGTGCAGATTAAAAGGATTCTAACCAACGAGGTTTACATTGGAAACATGGTACAGGGCAAGCAGGAACGAATCAGCTATAAAGTAAAGCAACGCCTGGATAAGCCAGAATCAGAGTGGGTGAAAGTAGAAAATACGCATCCGGCAATTATCAGGCAGAATGATTTTGATGTGGTTCAGAAGCTGCTTCAATATGATGGCAGGGCATCGAAAACATCAGACAGTGCAAACTTTTTTTCGGGATTTGTGTTTTGCGGAGATTGCAAGACACCGATGATACGCAGGGTAAATCAGTATAAGGGGAAGAAAAAAGCTTTTTATATCTGCCAGATAAAGAATAAAGGTGGAGATTGTACCAGACACAGTATTCCGGAAGAGGTGCTGAAAAGGATTGTATTGAAAGAGATTCAGGCATATACAGCACTTTTTATAGACTATCAGATGATTATGGAAGAACTTTGTGAGATGCAAGTCAGCTACGATCAGGTAATCGGTTATGATACACAGATTAGTAAGTTGCAGGAAGAATATAACCGTTATTACAGTCTGAAAGCATCTTTGGGTGATGACTTGAAAGAGGGACTGATCAGCAAAGCGGAGTTCGATGATTTTCGGGAAAGTTATGGAAGAAAATGTGAAGAACTGGAGCAGATGATTGAGAATCAGAAAAAGCTGATAAAGCAAATGTTTGAGGGTGGAGTGTCTGCAACTGTTCAGTTGGAGGACTGGAAGAAATCACTGGAAATCAAAGAACTGGATCGCACATTGTTGGCACTGACCGTAGATAAAATCTATATTTATGAAAACAAGCAAATTAAAATTCACATCCGCTATCAGGATATGATTGAGAAGATGAAAGTCATAAGACGGTTTTATGCGGAACACAGGACAGAATGCAGGAAAGAGGTGGGATAAATGGCAAGAACAGCAAAAAGATATAAGAAAAACACAGAGAAGAAAGTTCTTGGGATCCCGGTATGTATGGCTGCAATTTATGCCAGATTATCCGTAGACAGTGATGAAAAAAAGTCAGAATCTATTGAAACACAGGTTACGCTGATAAAAGAATTCATTCAGAAGCACAATGAAAATCCGGACAAAGAGTATGAGATTGCTGTATATGATATTTATTCTGATTTGGGAAAAACCGGAACAAATTTTGACAGACCGGGATTTGAACGGATGATGAATGATGTCAGGGAAGGTAAAATAAACTGTATTCTGGTAAAGGATTTCTCACGATTTGGAAGAAATTATATCGAAACTGGCAACTATCTGGAAAAGATTCTTCCTTTTATGAAAGTGCGGTTTATTTCTGTATGTGACAACTATGATTCATTTGCACCGGATGCCAAGAATCAGGAATTATCCATGAATATCAAGAATCTGGTGAATGATGCTTATGCGAAAGACATTTCCGCAAAAGAACGGGCAGCGAAACGTATTGCACAGAAAAATGGTGAGTATGTGGGATCTACAGCTCCATATGGATATTGTGTGGAAAAGATAAATGGAATTTATAAGTTGATGGTGGAACCGGAAGCTGCAAAGATTGTCCGCAGGATTTTTGAAGAATATGCTTCGGGAGATGGCATACAGAGCATTATTGACAGGCTGTTTGAGGATAGGGTACATCGGATTTCAGATTATAACCAATATCATCATGTGTACTGTCAGGATGGAGAGAACCTTCATCAGTGGGGGAATTCTTCGATACGTGCAGTGCTGAACCGAAATAATTATTATGGTGATCTGGTTCAGAGGAAATACGAATCCAGATTTCAAAGAGGGGAAAAATGGTGTGACATATTGGACGAGAGCCAGTGGATTATTACGCCAAATGCCCATGAACCGATTATCAGCCGAGAACTGTTTGAAAAAGCACAGGTCAGGCTAAAAGCAGCACAACAGAAAGCAACAAAAACTACTGCAGGGTGGGAAGATGATGAAAGAGCATTTTACAATGTATTCTATTGTGGTGATTGTAAGCGGAAAATGTGTACACGTAGATACAGAGGCAATGTGTATTACTTTTGCAATGCTGCCTGGTATCGGGATGAAAGAAAATGTAGGCAGAAATCTATTTCTGAAGATAAATTGCAGAAAATTGTCCGTTCGGAGCTGACCAGACAGTTTCAGTTATCTGGATTGCGGAAAAAGGATATGTCTGCTATAAGCAGTGCGGTATTTCTTTCCAAAATCAATGAGATTCAAACTGAGATCAGAAAACTGAATATAGATATGGAAAGACGTTCAGAAAAACTGGCACAGGCATTTATGAAATATAAAGAGGGTGAACTTTCCAAAGAAGCCTATATAGAAATGAAAGATGACCGTAATAACTGGAAAGCATTCTGCGAAGAGAGAAAGAAGTCTTTAGAGCAGACCATACGAAAGCTGGAAAAACAGCAGAAAGAAGAAGCCAGATTTTTACGAAGCCTGCTGGAGCTGGATGGGACAACCAGAATCAATGCGGAACTTGCAGAAGGCTTGATTGAAAGTATGTATCTATATGGTGATGGCAGACTGGAAATCAACTTCGGGTTTAAGGGGGTGGTAGAACATGAGTGATCAGAAACTGATTATTGGATATTACCGCCTTTCCATGGAAGATGACTCAGAGGGAGAAAGTAACAGCATTATTAATCAGAGAAAACTGGTAAAAGATTATATTTCCAATATTCCTGAACTGGTGGCTATGCCCTTTCAGGAGTTCTACGACGATGGATATTCTGGTTCCAGTATGGAACGTCCGGCAATTAAGCAGGTTCTGGAACTTGCCAGGGAGAATAAAGTGCAGTGTATCGTAGTAAAAGATTTTTCACGTTTTGCCAGAAACTATATTGAGATGGGAACTTATCTGGAACAGATTTTTCCATTCCTGGGAGTACGATTTATTTCTATTTCAGACCGATATGATTCTAAAGATTATAAAGGAAAGAGTTCAGACATCGAAGTACAGTTTAAAGGATTGATCGCAGACTTCTATGTGAAAGATCAGTCTGTAAAGGTAAAGGCAGCAGTCAGCACCAGACGGGGAAAAGGTGAGTATTGTTGTGGTTCTGCACCTTATGGGTATCGAATCAATCCAGAAAATAAGAAAGAACTGGTGATTGTAGAGGACGAAGCGGAAGTGATTCGCAGAGTATTTGAACTGACCAATCAGCGATATTCCAAGATGGAGATTTGTAAGTTATTCAATGAAGAGGGTGTATTGACTCCCTTGCAGTCTATGAGCAGACGACAGAAATCAGACAGCAAGAAAGCTGCATCAAGAGGATTGCAGTGGACGAGTGATATGATACGGAAGATTGTAGATGATAAGACTTATATAGGCTGTATGGTCTATGGAAAGACAAAGATTCCAGATCCCGGAACTGGGAAAGAAGTACCGGTACCGAGAAATCAGTGGAAAGTGATGGAAAATCATCACGAGCCGATTGTATCAAAAGAAGTTTTTGAAAAAGCACAGTCCCTGCAGATCAGATACACCAAGAAAAGCAAATTTGACAGGGAAACAACACTATTAGGTGGCTATGTAAAATGCGGGAATTGTTGCAGAAGCCTGACTTCAAGCAGTCCGATTCATAGTCATATTCTTTATAGCTGTGCTTACAGTAAAGGAAAAGAAGATACAGGATGTTTTGCCGGGAAAGCGGATAACAAAATGCTGGAGTATATCGTGCTGGCAGAAATAAAGGCTTACTTACGTCAGAATATCAGCCAAGAACAGATGCAGCAATCTATGAGAAAACAGCATGAGGACAGTATAGAAGCCTATAAGATGGAAAGTGCAGACTGCGAAAAACGTCAGGAGCAGATAAAGATTCAGAACCGACAGAACTATGAGAAGTATCACGAGGGACAGATGAACCAGAAACAGTTCATGGAAGCAAAGAAGCAGTTGGAAGAAGAAAGAGAACGACTGCAGAAACGTGTACAGGAACTGGATGAGTTGATAAACGACGAGAAAGAAATCCTGATGAAAAAGAATGTTCCGGTGGAGCAAATGTTGAAGTATTTAGGCTATGAGAAGCTGACACGAGAAATGCTGGAAGAATATGTGCAGGGAATATATGTGTATGATGACGGGAGAGTGGAGGTGGA
>OKSD01002390.1_pt1 | contig 16094 bp, 14 predicted proteins | sample 1601221 | NCBI WGS metagenome assembly OKSD01 (sample SAMEA3541550, study PRJEB24748) | human gut metagenome | biome: human gut; feature: human-associated habitat; material: faeces | place: China | collected 2012
GGATGTGGTCGGCGTTCAGCTTTTTCAGCCGACTGCGTACCACCTCGGTGGGCTTGTCATCTCCTGCAATCCGCAACATCTTGCGTTTGGTAGAACAGGTATCCACAAGCAAATCCACGATCTGATAGATGGAGTCCTCATCGTCCGGGCAAAGCCGGAGCAGAAGGTCTACCTCCAATACCTGATAAAAATAGTCCTCAAGCTGCTCCCGGATGCCCCCGGAACAGATAGGGTCAGGATCGTTCCACTCTGTCTTATTCTTATCAGTCTTATTTGCTTGCGGTTTTGGCTGTTCCAGAGTTGCGCTTTCGGCAGCACCAGAATTGCTGTTTGGGCAATTCTGTACTTGCGCTTTGCACCAGTCCGGGTAAACGCTACGTCACAGCTCGTTCCTTTTCAGCCCGAAGCTGTTCAAGGGTTTTCGGTTTTTCCATTCTGTTTGACCTCCTTTTTTGAAAAATGGGTATAAAAAAGACCGCCAACTTTTCGCAGATTGCGACCAGTCAACGGTCAGTTTTTTGATATTTAGTTATTGTGTGTTACCATTTGTCGATTTTTAATTTTGCTTTTCGCTTAACCTTAAACCAGAAGCTATTTGAATATTTCTCGTTATGGACTAAAATCTCATACGCCTCCATAGTTCCAGCAGAATATACAAAGCCGAATAATCCGACTGACAATCCTAAAAAGACAAGCGAATGATAGTGTGTCCATGGAATTATTCCTCGAACGGTAATAGCGAGTGTCAAAAGACCTATGATGAACAGAACTGTGCAAGGGATAGCAACAACCATGTTCTTTTTCTTCATGGAACGATATTCGTCAGTTAGTACCTTTAGAAATTCATAATCAAAAAGCAAACTCTCTTTTTTCAAAATTGTGTATTCATCTTTTGAAATGAACATTGAAACCACAAGAGCAATAATTCCTGCAAGTATGCAAATGGACATACCCAACACTTTCCATGCAGTCGCTGTCTGAAACACGGTGTAGGGTATTCCAGCTAAAGCAAACAAGGCGAATCCAGCACCAAAATATTTGCAAGTCTTTTTCTCGTTGGCGATATAGCCAACAGCCATTTCTCTGCTTACATAATAGCCTTTTTCATCTGCGCTACTTTCCGTTTTTTCATCTTTCAGCAGAAAGTCAATGGATACCTCAAAGACATTTGAAAGCAACAGCAGTTTTTCTGTTTCTGGATATCCTTGATTATTCTCCCACTTGCTGATTGCTTGTCGGGTTGTTCCCACAAACTCTGCAAGAGCTTCTTGAGACAAACCTTTTTCTTTTCTGAGTTTGTAAATTTTTTCGCCTAAATTCATAGGTGATACCTCCTTTGGTTTTGATAGCATAATTCTACCAAAGCAAGGTGTCATTATCTATCTTTCGGGAAATGCACTTTGTCAACTTCAAGTCGCAGATATGTTTTCCAGTGCATAACTGTCCTTTTTCAAACTTGCTGGCAGCGAACAGCATTTTATGTTGTTTGCAGACGGCAAGTCCACAAGGGATAGACGCACAAGCGTCGCAAGGGGGTGTAGCTCCCTTGACGGAGCAAAGTGACGAAGCATTCTCGGTCGGGCAGTTTTCTCCTGCTGACTGGGAATGAAGCTCCGCAGGACGCACTACTCTCGATAGAGAATATAGAAGTGCGCGTTTTAGCTCTTAAAGGGATTTTATCAGTTCGCCTAACTGGAAATTGTTTATTTCTTCTTTTTCGGTTTTGGGGCTGGCAGTTCATCATACATTGCATGAAACAAGCCTGTCAAAAATTCCTTATTATCAACTTCATCTACCAACAACATCTCTTTTGCTCCCTCATAGGGTAATTCATACGGAGCTGTCGGCATATAACTAATTGCTGATTTTACTGGTTTAACAAGTAATCTATCATCATAGATACCGCCTACAATCTTGCCACAATAATAAATAACAAATTCTCCCATCATAGCTCGATAAGTAATTTCTTCTAACTCAGATAGCTGCCCTAAAATAAACTCTAAGTATTCCTTGCTTGATGCCATATTTCCACCTCAAATTCCGATTTATCACTCAGTTTTCTTATTCAAATTATACCATAAAGCTTGTGTACCCTTCTACCGCAACTTTGGAATATATGAGAAAAGCCCGAACATTTTTCGTCCGGGCGGTCTCGGCATCAATCATAGATCGGCTTAAATTTCACGATAGCTTCTGCCTGTGCCTTGCAAACGCTCTCCTTCCACGCCCTCCGGCATCTATCCGCGCCCTTGCTCATACCATCTAACAACTATGTACCGGGAGGGATATCGTGTGCTGCTGACCTTGCTGCAATTTTTCGCCACAAAATTTCTGTTTCTGGCGCTCCATCTGGAAAGCGGCTGTTTTCCGCGTCCGCTCACAGCCCGGGAGGAGGCTGCCGCCTTCAGCGCCCTGCGCGCCGGGGATGCCGCTGCACGCGAAAAGCTCATCCGGCACAATCTGCGTCTGGTCGCACACATCGTCAAAAAATACTACGCCCTCCCCGGCGACCAGGAGGACCTGGTCTCCATCGGCACCATCGGGCTGGTGAAAGCAGTGGACACCTTCGACTCCACCCGCCGGGCGCGGTTCTCCACCTATGCCAGCCGGTGCATCGAAAACGAGATCCGGATGCAGTTCCGGCGGGAGCGCAAGAGCGGGCAGACCGTCTCCTTACAGGAAACCTTGGAGGCAGACGGGGACTCGGCGCTGACCTTAGCGGACGTGATACAGGACAGCTTTTGCATGGAGGAATGCTGTGAGAAGAAGGCAGACCTGCTCCGGGTGCGGCAGCTGCTGGAAACGCTGCCCGCGCGGGAGCGGCAGATCCTGCTGCTGCGGTACGGGCTGGCCGGGCAGCCGCCCCTGACCCAGCTGGAAACGGCACAGCTGCTAGGCATCAGCCGCAGCTATGTGTCCCGTCTGGAAAGCCACGCGCTGCGCCAGCTGCGCCAGCATTGGGACAAAAAACCGGCGCAGGAGTGAAACATTTCTCCTGTGCCGGTCTCGGAATCCTTATTCAGTCAGCGCGCTTGCCTGGATCTCGTTCAGCTGCTCAAAGGTGTACAGCCGGTTCAGCGCCTCGACCAGCTCCTTTTTGGAAAGGCGCGGCGGCAGGCCCAGTGCATTCAACAGCTTTGCCTTACGCTCTGCGCTGCCCGGCTTGCCGGAGAGCCCCCATTCGTACAGGTCCGTGTAGGTGATCTGCCGACCTTCCGGGCGGGCAGGCGCTGCGCCTGCCTCAGCCCCGAGGGCATCCCGCAGAGCCTGCAGAACGATGGCATCCTCCACACCTTCCACCCCCAGCAAACCTTCCTTGCCGGGCTGCTCCTTGCGCTTTTCCTTGCCATGAATGGCGGGCACATAGGCCTGCACCACATTCTTTTCGCCCACCAGATTCGTGATGTAGTTCCGGATGCGGAAGCCCGCCGCATCCGAATCCGTCAGCAGGATCAGCCCGTTTTTCTGCGCCAGTGCTTTAAACAGCTGCTGGCGCTTTTTGTCTTTGTAAATGCCAAATCCATCCGTCAGCAGGATCATGGCATCGGTCAGGTGCGCAAGGCGGGCGGCATCGTATTTGCCCTCCACGATCAGCACCCGGCCGGTATGGATCATTTCATTCTGCATCATCGTCCACTCCCTGCCATGGCCAGCCGGCACAGCGCCGTTTCCAGCAAGATCTGCTCTTCCACCGGCTGGCTCTTCAGGCTCTGGTCCAGCTCCAGCAGCACCTGCAGGCAGGCTTCGATCTGCCCCAGCGTATAGTGCGACGCCGTTTCGGCTGAGCGCTTGAGCCGGTAATCGCTGCCCTTGTAGCCAAAGTCCTTGAACACCGTACTGTAGTTCTTTTTGCGGGCCGCGCCCAGCTTGACCCGGTACAGGTCCACATAGCTGCCGATCATGGCCGCTGTGATGGCAATGGGCTCCTGCTGCAGGCGCAGAAGGGTCTGCAATTTCTTGCAGGCACCGGTGGCGTTTTTGGCGGTGATCATGCGGATCATCTCAAACACATCGGCTTCCAGGCTCACGGTGCCCATATCGGCCACCATGGCAGCGGTCACGGTCTGGTAGCCGGACAGCGCACAGAGCTTGTCCACCTCGTTTTCCAGCAAAAATGGATCCTCGCCGCAGCGTTCCAGCAACGCAGCAGCCGCGCCGTCCGGCAGTGAGGTTCCCTGTGCCTTTGCCCGGTCGATCATCATGGCCTTGAGCTCAAAGGGCCGGGGCTTGGCCAGCTCTTCAACGTAGCCGATGGCCTTGCACTGGGCAATGAGTTTCTGGGCCGATTTCCCGGCCTTGAGCTTGCTGCGCTCCAATGGGAACACACTGCCCAGCACCACCACCGCATTTTCCAGGCTGGCCAGCGTACTGCACAGCTCATCCAGATCCTTTGCGCCGTATTCGCCCGGGTCCACCTCCGGCAGCACCACCACGCGGCGGGTGCCAAAAAAAGAGATGGTGCCCGCCGCCATGATCAGTCCTTCGATTTCCGGAGCCGCACCGTCCAGCACGGTTGCGTCCTCGTCACTGTCTGCCGAGAGAACACGGACAGCCGCATTCACCGCCTGCCGCACCAGATACCGCTCTGTGGAATAAAAATAGTACACCGGGCAGCCTTTGTCGGCCAGCTGCCGGAGTTTTGCCTCGGTCGCCAAACCCGCGGCCCCCTTTCGGATGAATTGTTATAATACCCATATAGTGTACCACATTCCGGCCGGATTGCAAAGCATCACTCTGCCCGCCAGCCGCCGGAAGAGCGCAGGCTGAGGGAAGCATATACCGCTTCCCCGCCCTGCATCCATTGGTAATGATCACTCCGGCTCAGCAGCTGTTCCCATTGCACGGCCTCCGGCTTTGCCGGAGATGCCAGCAGCCACTGCGCCCGGACCGGTTCGGCCAGCGTCACCGTTCCGCTCACGGTCACGAACTGCTGCTCCCCGATGGTCAGCCGCACAAGGCAGCCGAACCGGGTATGCAGGGTCTCCACTGCTGCGGTCGACGTCTGTCGGGTGACGGCGCTTCCCACCGGCTGCACTGCCACTCGGCACATCGTCCGGGCAGGCAGCGTGCAGGCATTTTCCGGGTCCAGACGCAGATCTGCCAGCAGTTCCACCGTGGTCACGCCCCGGCGGGCCAGCTGGTTTTCCACCGCCCGCTGAGTGGATGCCCCACCCCGGAACAGCACCACGGCTGTGTGATTCTGGCTGACCACCACCGCCGGGCTGTTGGCACTGCCCACAAGGTCGATGTGCACCACATCCCGGCACAGGGCGTTGCCTGCGCCAATGGCAAGGGCTGCCGTCAGCAGAAGGCCCGGCACAGCCACCCGCAGACGCACCTTCCAGAGATGTGCCAACCCGCACAGAGCAATCAGCAGCAGACAAACAAGGGCTGCATAGTTTGTGTCAAAATACAGCCCCGCGCCGGATTTTGTGCTTATCCACACAGTCCAGCGGTTCAGCAGGCCGGTCAGGGCTTCCGCAGCCTTGCCCAGCAGCAGATACAGCGGCCCGGCCACCGGGACAAGCCCCGCAAAAGCGGTGCCAAGGCTCAGCAGAAGCATGGGCTGCACCAGCCAGAGCACCGCCACGCCGGAAGCCACCGCCCACAGGCTCACGCTCAGCCCCCGCAGCACCAGAACTGGAAAGGTCGCTGCCGAAGCACAGACCCCGATGCACACCGTCTCGGTCAGGCTACTGCGGACATGTCGCAGGATGCGCTGCAATACAGCGGGCTTTTTCTTCCGGGTCGCGTGCGCTGCAAAGAGTGCATGCAGGTGACGGGAAAGCTCCGCACCGGCCAGTGTACCCAACACAGCGGCAAACGACAGCTCAAAGCCGATATCACACACGGCATAGCTGTTGCGGGCGGTCATCAGGATGCCCGCCGCCGCCAGTGAGGTGAGGGCGTCCGATGCGCCATAGACCCACACACCCAGTGCGCTGACCCATACCGCCACAGCCGCCCGGCAGACAGAAGGCGTAAAACCGGTAACCCCTGCCAGCAGCAGCGCCAGGAAGGCCGTAAACAGCGCCTTGACCCGGCGGCTGCGATAACTGCGTTCCCGCCTGCGTCGGCCGAACACCGACCCGAACACGTTCCCGCACAGAATGGAGACGTGCATCCCGCTGACCACCAGCACATGGGAGAGTCCCGCGCCCCGGTAGGCACTGCGCAGGGCGGAAGAAAGATAGTTCCGATCACCCACCGTCATGGCAGCCAGCACCCCGCCGGCATCTTCGTTCATCTCACCGCGCAGGCTGGTACTGAGCCGCTTTTGCAGGCGGCCGGTGCGCGCCCGGAAGCTGCTGCTTTTGCCCAGCCGGGCAAAAGCCTGCGGCTCCCTTGCCCACAGTACAACGCCGTCGGCAAAGAGGGTTATACGGTCGGCAGGCTCCGGCGCTTCCAGTGCAAAGCGCCCCTCCACCCGCTCCCCGGCTTCACAAACCGGCAGGGTATCGCATTCCACCCGGAACTCTGCCGCCCGGCCGTTGACCCGTTCCACCCGCAGCACCGCATCCACGATACCCGGATAATAGGATGCCGACACCGATTCCACTTCTGCCGTCAATGCTACCGTCTGACCGGCGTATTTTTCCAGCGTTTGTTCCAGACGGGCATTGGTATGTCTCGCGGCAGCCAGCCCGGCCGCCGCACCCAGCAGCAGGCAGAGCAATGCTTTGCGGGTGCGGTCCGGGATGCACAACAGCAGGCAGACGGCTACAAAAAATGCCGCAAACGGCACAAAAAGTTCCGTTTGCGGCAAAAAAGCGCATACTAACGCAACACCCAGCATTCCGGCGCAGAATACGCAGAGCGGGCGTCGCATGGCGGCTTAGTGGAAGAACAGGGGCAGCGGCTCCAAGAAGATGATATCCTTGCGCTCTGCTGCGTCACCCTCGGCCAGAACAGCAGCCTGGCCCACGATGGTGCACTGGGTCTGCTCGGCCAGTGCATCCAGAGCTTTCAGCGAACCACCGGTGGAGATAACATCATCCACCACCAGCACGCGCTTGCCGCTCATCTTGTCCAGCTCCTTGCGGTCAATGACCAGCTTCTGCTTGCCGGCGGTGGTAATGGACTGATCTTCCACCACAACGGGGTCCGGCATATATAGCTTGACGCCCTTGCGTGCACAAACGTAAGGCTTGCCGCTCTGACGGCTCATCTCGTGGGCCAGCGGGATGCCCTTGGCCTCAGCGGTGAGCAGGATGTCAAACTCCGGGCACTTCTTGAGCAGCTCGGCGGCAGCGGCCACGGTCAGCTCGGCGTCGCCCAGCATGATGAAGGCCGCAATGTCCATGTGGTCGTTCACCTTGCAGATGGTCAGTTCACGGGTCAGGCCTGCAACATGCAGGGTATAAGTGTCAGCCATAATCAAATTCTCCCTTTCATAATCGGCATCAGACGGGCAGCTTTTCGCCGCCCAGAACATGGAAGTGCAGATGCTTGACGGTCTGACCGGCATCCTCGCCCACATTGGAAATGACGCGGTAGCCATTTTCCAGCCCCTGCTCCTTGGCCAGCTTTGCGATGACGGCAAAAATATGGCCCAGCAGAGCACCGTCCTCCTCGGTCAGCACAGCGGCCGAGGTGATGTGCTTTTTGGGAATGACGAGAAAATGCACCTTGGCCTGCGGGTTGATGTCGTAAAACGCCACCACCTGCTCATCCTCGTACAGCTTTTTGGAGGGGATCTTGCCCTCCGCGATCATGCAGAACAGACAATCTTCCATGGGAAACACTCCTTCCTGATCTTTGCCTTATTTATTCGCCCAATGCCTTCTTGACGATGACACCCACAGCAGCCAGTGCCTCGTCGATCTTGGTCTCGTCCTTCAGGCCAGCCATTGCAAAGTCGGGCTTGCCGCCGCCCTTGCCGCCGGCAATGGCAGCCAGCTCCTTGACCAGCACGCCAGCCTTCAGGCCCTTTTCCTGTGCCAGCTTGTTGACGGTGACAGCCATGGTGATCTTGTCCTCGGCCTTGCCTACCAGCACAGCCACCACAGGGTTCACGGCCTTGTCACGGATGCTGTCGCACATCCCACGGAGGGTGTCGCCAGTGGTACCGGTAAAGTATGCAGAGGCGATCTTCACGCCGTCGGCATCCTCAGCGTTGTTGAACAGGCTGTCCACCTTGGAGGCGGCGATCTTTGCCTTGAGCTCTTCCAGCTCCTTGCTCATAGCCTTGTTCTCAGCCATGACAGCCTCGGCGCGGACAGGCAGTGCGGTGACATTGTTAGCCTTCAGAGTATTGGCCACGTTGTGCAGCATAGCCTCCTGCAGGTTGGCGCGGATCAGCAGGTTGCGGCCGGTGACAGCCTCAATGCGGCGGATGCCGGCGGCCACAGAGCTCTCGCTCACGATCTTGAAGCCGCCGATCTGGGCAGTGTTCTTGACATGGGTACCGCCGCAGAACTCGGTGGACCAGCCCTCGATATCAACGACGCGCACGACCTTGCCGTACTTCTCGCCGAACAGAGCCATCGCACCCAGCTTCTTGGCCTCCTCCACAGGCATCTCCTGGACAGTGACGTTCATGGAGTCAAAGATCTTGTCGTTGACGATCTTCTGCACCCGTGCCAGCTCTTCAGGGGTCACGGCACTGAAGTGGGTAAAGTCGAAGTGAGTGATGGAGGCATCCTGATAGGAGCCTGCCTGATGCACATGATCACCCAGCACCTCACGCAGGGCAGCCTGCAGCAGGTGGGTGGCGGTGTGGTTGCGGGCAATGGCCATGCGGTATTCCTTATCGACCTTTGCGGTCAGGTGGTCACCCACCTTCACGATGCCGCTTTCCAGCACACAGGTGTGGACGTAGTAGCCCTTGGGGGTCTTTTTCACGTCCAGCACGCGCAGGCTGCAGTCGGCACTGGTCAACACGCCGTGGTCAGCGGCCTGGCCGCCCATCTCGGCGTAGAACGGGGTCTTGTCCAGCACCACCAGCACGCCTTCCTTGGCCTGCTCGTCGGTAGCAATGGCGTCGGTCAGGGTCTCCTCGTCGCTCAGGGCAACCACTACGCTGTTGTCGCTCAGGGTATCGTAGCCGGTGAACACGGTGGGCTCGGCGGTCAGGCCGCCGAACAGATCCTCGCTCCAGCCGGAAATGTTCTTCTTCAGGCGCTCGGCGCGGGCGCGCTCCTTCTGCTTCTTCATCTCAGCGTGGAAGCCGTCCTCGTCGATCTCCAGACCCTGCTCGGCGGCGATCTCCTTGGTCAGGTCCAGCGGGAAGCCGAAGGTATCGTTCAGCTTGAACACATCCAGACCGCTCAGCAGGTGCTGATGTGCCTTCTCCAGGCCGTCGATCATGTTGTTCAGGATGTTCATGCCGGCGTCGATGGTACGGGCAAAGTTTGCCTCCTCGGTGCCGATGACCTTCTTGATATAAGCATCATGCTCGCGCAGCTCGGGGTATGCACTCTCGCTGGACTGGATAACGGTCTCCACCAGATCCACCAGGAAGGGGTGGTCGATGCCCAGCATCCGGCCATGACGGGCTGCACGGCGCAGCAGGCGGCGCAGCACATAGCCGCGGCCCTCGTTGGAGGGCAGGATGCCGTCGGACACCATGAAGGTGCAGCTGCGGATGTGGTCGGTGATGACGCGGATGGAAATGTCGGTCTTGGGGTCCTGCTTGTAGGTCTTGCCCGCGATGTGCTCCACATGGTGCAGCACGCTCTGCACGGTATCCACCTCGAACAGGTTGCCCACGTTCTGCATCACGCAGGCCAGACGCTCCAAGCCCATACCGGTATCAATGTTGGGGCGTGCCAGACGCTCGTAGTGGCCCTTGCCGTCGGCGTCGAACTGGCTGAACACGAGGTTCCAGATCTCCATATAGCGGTCGCAGTCGCAGCCCACGCCGCAGGTCGGCTTGCCGCAGCCGTACTCGGGGCCGCGGTCAAAGTAGATCTCGGAGCAGGGGCCGCACGGGCCGGAGCCATGCTCCCAGAAGTTATCTTCCTTGCCCAGACGCACCATGTGGTCCGGGGCGATGCCCACTTTCTTGGTCCAGATGTCGTAGGCCTCGTCGTCCTGCTCATACACCGAGATGTGCAGGCGGTCCTTGGGGATGGCCATCCACTCGTCGCTGGTCAGGAACTCCCATGCCCAGGGGATGACCTCTTCCTTGAAGTAATCCTGGAAGGAGAAGTTGCCCAGCATCTCAAAGAAGGTGCCGTGGCGGGCAGTGATACCAACACGCTCGATATCCGGGGTGCGGATGCACTTCTGGCAGGTAGTCACGCGGTGACGGGGCGGCTCTTCCTGAGCCAGAAACCACTTTTTCATGGGGGCCATGCCGCTGTTGATCAGCAGCAGGCTGGGGTCGTTCTTGGGCACCAGCGGGAAGCTGTCCAGACGCAGGTGGCCCTTGCTCTCAAAGAAGCTCAGGTACTTTTCACGCAGTTCATTCAAACCGGTCCATTGCATAGGTTTTCTCTCCTCAATCGTCTTTGGCGCTCAGGCGCCGTTTTTATGCTGTTATGGCAGAGGGGCGGCACGGTGAAAAAAACAAAAAGCAGCCCTCATCCCAAAAGGGACGAAGGCTGCTTGTGCATCAAACTCCGTGGTACCACCCAAATTGCAAAGGATAAAATGTGTCCCCTGCCGCTTTCGGCGCGTTAACGCTGCGCTGCGTCCGACTTGTGTCGCCGGAAGCTCCGGGGCGGCGCAAAATGGAACCGACCGGAACGCCTTGCAGCTGGAAGCGCTCTCTCTGAACGGCGGTGTGCATTTCTGACCCCATCATTGCCATCTGTCATAATTTTACATTCCGCAAAGCAGACACAATGCCCCTTTGCGTACAGCTAAATTATAGCATACGCAAAACGTTTGTCAACGGTTTTGAGCAAAATTTACGGCACCCAGATGCGGCGCACCTCCAGCACCTTGCCGCCCTGCACCACCAGCGTGGTATTATAGGTGGTCCAGTTATCGGGGTCTGCATTGATCGCTGCTGCCACCGCATCCGCACCCGTAGTCTCTACGGCTTCGGCCTGCGGGTCGGCAGAACTGTCCTTCAGCACTACATCCTCTGCCAGCGGCATCGTCTTTTCTCCCATCTCGTAATAGAGCGGGTAATCGTCAAAGGTCATCGTCCGATAGGTGTCATCATCCTCCAGCTTCAGATCCAGCCCGCCGGGCTGCTCCATGCCGCCGTTGATGCTTACAAGATGGTGCTGGTCATTCCGCTCAATGCTTTTCACCTCGGTTGTCACACATTGATCCTGCGCCGCACCCTCTTCATGGAAGGCGATCTTATCGCCGACAGCAAGCTTTTCAATCTCCTCTTTCTTATAAATGTCGTAGCCGAACACCTTTGCAGTCAATTTACCGTTCTGCACACCGGAGGTAATGGAGGCAGAAACAAATGTGGTGGTCTGCGTGTCATCAAGGTCATCCAGTGTCCATGTCCGCAGATTGATCGGTTCCGCAACGCCTTCTTCTGCCACATGGGACGAGGCCGGCACTGCACTGGATGCGGGGGTGCTGGCGGGGGTGTCGGAGCCGCCGCAGGCCATCAATGCGATGCCCGCAGCCAGAACAGCCAGAATCTTATATTTCAGGTTCATAAAAATACCTTCTTTCTTGACGCGGTAGATTTATTCCGCTACAATAAAAACGAATCAAGAACCCATTCTATTGCAACTGATTTTAAGATAGAGAGGAATTTCCCGTGAAAATTTTAAAAGTAAAGTGTCTTGCCCCCACCCGGCTGGACAACTATCTGACCCAGCAGTTCCCCGCACTGACCCCCGGCCGCCTGAACAAGGCGCTGCGGGAGAACAAGATCAAGCTGAACGGCAAAAAGCAGCCGCTTTCCACCCGCGTGATGGCCGGTGACGAGATCAAGCTGTTCATTCTGGATGAAGTTCTGGATGCGGACCGCCGTGTGGACGGCCCGGCGTGGAAGAACGCCCGCGGCCCGGCACAGGTGGTGTATGACTGCCCACAGATCGTCATTGTGAACAAGCCCGCCGGTCTTGCCGTGGATGGTCCGGAGGACGACACCCTGCTGAACCGCACCCTGCTCTACCTGAACCAGCAGGGCGAGTACAAGGAGAACGACCTGTACACCCCGGCGCTGTGCCACCGGCTGGACACCGGCACCAGCGGCCTTGTCATCGTTGCCAAGACCCCGGAGGCCGAAGAGCTGTTCCTTGCAGCCATCAAGAACCGCGAAGTGAAAAAGACCTACCTCTGCGTCACCTTCGGCCGTCCGATGCCGCCGGATGCCACTCTGGGCGGCTATCTGCTCAAGGACGCGGACCGCGGCATCGTGAAGATCGTGGAAGAAAAGCAGCCCGGTGCCAAGGAAGTGGAGACCCGGTACGAGACCATCGCCGTCTCCGGCCGTCTGGCCCTGCTGAAGGTGCAGCTGATCACCGGCCGCACCCATCAGATCCGCGCACACATGGCCAGCATCGGCTGTCCCATTCTGGGCGACAGCAAATACGGCAACAACACAGCCAACCGCGAGCTGAAGCTCAAGTATCAGGCCCTGTGCGCCTACGAGCTTACTATGCCCCGCTTCAACCAGCCGGATTTTGAGTTCCTCAGCGGCAAGACCTTCCGCGCACCAAAGCCCTGGTATTACAGTCAGGTACTGGACGGAACCCTGAAATAAGCTTTTTTTTACAACAAATTACAGCAAAAAAAGAAATCCCGGAAGTGTATTCCGGGACTTCTTTTTTTCGTTTATGATTTTACTGGAATAGACCGCCAAACCAGCCCAGAGTGGACTCAGTTGCATTTGCAAAGGCATCCTGAACCTCCTGAATGCTGTCCAGCAGCTTGGTGCCCTCGGTATCCTTCACCGACCAGTAAACGCCGCTGCTTGCCGAGCCATCCGAAACCGTGAAGTCACTGGTAAAGCAGAGGTTATCGCCCTGAGAATCGGTCACGACCACCATGTAGGTGTAATTGCCTGCGGGCAGTTCACCAAAGCGGATGGAGCTGTCCAGCGACTTGAAGGAGAAGATCGCCGTATTGGGTGCTGCCTGTGCAGTGAACACCGTCTGGTCGTTCTCGTCCAGCACTGCCACCTGCACATTGGTCAGGGTGGTGCCCAGCGCAGCATTTGCAGTGCCGGTCAGCGCCATGCCCTTGCCCGCACGGACATTGATGGGGTAGCTCATGCCTTCCAGACGCAGGCCGTCAGCCTCTGCAGCAATGGAGTTGTGATCTGATGCCACATACCAGTAGCAGGAGGACCTATTGACCGAAACGCTGGAGTTTTCCAGCGGGATGCGTCCGGAAGAGATGTTGCCTGCCGGATCGGAGCAATAGAAGGTGCCGTTGGTGTAGTCGGTGAGCAGCACTGCATGGGGCTGGCCGCGGTCATACAGCACGATGCCCTCCGGGTGCTGCGAAAGCAGGGTGATCAGGGTCTGCACTTTTTCCTGTTTGCGGGAGGGCAGTGTGCCGTAGCCCACCTGCATCTCCTTATATGTAAAGCTGTGGGAAAGCCCGTTGGACCATGCTGTGGAACGGACACTGTTCTCGGTCACAGTGGACCAGTCGGTCAGGCCGTCAAAATAGGCACGGCGGCGCAGCATCATGGCTGCGGATGCCAGCGTGCAGGTGCCGCCACGGCTCTGCTTGAAGTAGAAGCCTGCGTCCACATTCAGATCAACTGCCAAGGCAGCCGGCAGGCAGGTGAGCATAAACACCAGTGTCAGCACAAGGCTCAGCAGTTTTTTACGGGACGGTGCAGCGGTATTCACGGGTAGGTTCTCCTTTCAGCTTCCATGGTTTGTTACGTTTACCACCATAAAGTATACCAACCTGTTACCTTTTTGTAAACGTTTGTGAAGCTTTTTTCTTAATATCAACACGTTTGGGCAGTTTTTGTTGGATAGAATGCACAGTTTTCGGCAAGATATTCTACATTTTTTACAAAAATCCCGTCCTGACATTTTTCAAGCGCACCGCATTTTGTATTCTTTTTTCATTTTCTGACCACGCTGTGGGCAAACAAAAAAGCTCCACAGACGAACTTTCGCATTTATGCTGCGCCAAAGTATTTTTTGCTTTTTGAACCCTACCGCGCCGCCGATGGTCGCCGGTCTGCGTAAACTGTAATATTTTTGTAACCATTTCGCAAATAAAAAATCCCCCGCCAGCTTTCCTCTCGGATTGCCAGCGGGGGGTTTTCATTTCAGTGCAGAATCATCGTCAGTTCATAGGCCACAAGGCCGGAAACCAACGCCGCAATTACAGCCCACCAAAGTTTGTTCCCAAATGTTCCGGGGGCTTTTTCCAGCGCGGTCAGGCGGTCGTCCTGTTTTTTGTTTTGAGCCGTTACAATTTCAAGGCTCTTGTTTGTGTTTTCGAGTTGCTGAATCGTCAGCATGATGTTGGTGTTCATGCCATTCACCGCATCAGTCAGCTTTTCCAAGTCGTCTAGCGAAGTAACCAATCCACTTTATCAAAGGCCAGCGCATAGAGGAACAGCGGTTCTTTCAGGCGGGGATTTTCAGCCATATGATCTGCCAGCTTATGGGCGCTTGCCGTCTGAACCCCGGAAAGCTCTGCCACATACTGCTTCAAAAAACCTTCAAATGTCAGCTTTTGCATAGTCTCCACCTCTCCACATACTCCTGATAACGGATATAAAAATCTCGATAATGACCGTGCTGATTGCCGTATCATAATCTTCCGGTGGATACTTATATTTTTTCAGCAAGTGCTTCACCATCTTCCGCATACTGGCACGAGCGGTTTCTTTTTTCTGCAGGTCTATTACGCTCGCATTACTGAATTTCTGCGTTTCCAGCCATCTCCATTGCAGCGTTCGATTGACACAGGTTGAGTTATCGGCAGATACAGCAAACACAACGGGCGGCTCTGGTAACAGAGCTGCCCGTTGTGTTCGTTTATGAAAAGGAGAACTTAGATCTCATACCACTTGATCTCGTTGGCATCCAGATGCAGAGCAAAGCTGCTGCCGTCTGTGGTGTAAACGATGGTGTCCTGCGGCTCGTACGTGTTGTTCACCACACAATACTTGCCGTTCTTGACGTAGGCGTGAACTTCTACATTATAATTGGAGCTGAACCATGTATGCAGTTCCTCCTCGCTGTGGGCACTCCACAGGATAGCGCGGTAAAGGGTGCGGCTGTTGGCAAAACTGTAAGGCACACCGCTGATGTACACGGCACGACCCTTGCCGAAGTCGTGTGCCGCCATCTGCACTTCTTTGTTTCGCTGCACCAGCACTTCGGTGCCTTCCAGCGCATAAATATTCCTCTTGCCCTCGCCAAAGTCGATGGGCCGGTCGGCATCCTGCAGAATGAAATGGTCCGGGTGTTCTTCCCAGTTGTATTTGTCGTAGTTGAGGGTGAAGCCGTTTTCTTCCTCCACGCCCAGCACGCTGGCAAGCTGGAGAATGTGGCCCTGATACGGGTGACCGGAAGGCTCACCCACGCCGATGAAGCCACCGCCGTTCCAGACGAACTTGCGGATAGCGGAGGAGATCTCCGGGTCTTCCCACCAGATGCCGCCGGTGTGTGCGGTGTCGGCATCGCCGACATTGATAATGACATCCAACGAATCCAGCAGATGCGGGTCGTTCTTGATATCCTCAAAGCTGATAAACTTCACATCAAAGGGCGCACCGGACAGCATCTCAATGACACCGGCATAGCTATAGTTCTGCTTGTAATAGAGGGCGTGATGCACCATGTGACAGCCCCAAGCCCGCATTTTACCCCAACAGTTCAGCACGGCCACTCGCTTGACACAGTAGGGTGTGGTGCCCTTGATGTTCTCGTACAGTTCGCGGAACTCGTTGCAGACGCTCTCCACGTAGTCCACGAACTCCGGGAACTGCAAGGCCAGTTTCAGATAGCCGCCATAGCCGATGCGGTCAATGGGCTTGCGCAGGATGGCGCGTCGGGCTGTGACCCAGTTCTCCTTGGCTTCCCGCACCGGGTCGCCGCCCTCGTGGAAGGTGTCGGGGAAGAAGTACGGCAGGAAACGGCCCTCGGTGTACTTCACGCCCTCAATGTCAGAGATCAGGCGCAGGGTGGAGCCGTTGCCCACGCTGCCCACCACGGCATCCAGCCCGATGGTCTTGAACTCCGGCATAA
>OKSD01002401.1_pt1 | contig 16046 bp, 34 predicted proteins | sample 1601221 | NCBI WGS metagenome assembly OKSD01 (sample SAMEA3541550, study PRJEB24748) | human gut metagenome | biome: human gut; feature: human-associated habitat; material: faeces | place: China | collected 2012
TTCAATTATGCTTTTGACTTGCCAACCAAAACCGCATTGAAAGTGAAAATCCAAGTCAGGGTTTCAGAAAACACAACCTTGTTTGTGGAAACACCAAACGAAGTGAAAAACAAATTCCTTGCAAACTTTGCGAAGTTATACCGATTAGGATTTGACTTTGAACCGCAAATTTTCTTGTGCAGGGACAGGGACTTGCCCTTTGCATCTGAAATAAATGTGACCTATTCAACAGACGGAGGGACAACATACAAGTCAGATATTCTTGAAGCATCGTATGATGAAAAATTCACAATAAGCCCAAATGATGTGGAAGTTGAGGTGATTTGATGGTTCAATTTGTCACAGGCGATAAGGAAGAAAAAAGATTTTGGAACATATATTCCAAACTTGCCCAACAAACCTTGCTTGATATTGAAAACTATTATAAAACAGCCTACCAAAGCCCAGAACTTGGGCGAATAATCTATGAAGAACAGGCAATGCCCATTTACAAAGTTTTGGAAAAATCACTTTTCATCAAAGCTTATTCACAGATTTTGGAAGGTGAAAAAACCTTGGGTTCTATTGAAGCATATCTGAAAATCTTATATGCTATATTTGGCAAGGAAGCCAAAATCACAATCACGCAAGAACCATTGCATTTGAAAATTGATATTATTGCAGAAGCGCAGTCATTTGCTTTGTGGATAACAAAAAAAAATCAACAAGTGGTTACCAAAGACGGCAAAGCAATCATATTCAAGCAACTATTGGCGGAAGTGACCGACAGGGAATTGTTGCAAATTCTAAAGGCAACGACAAAGGCGGGAACTTTTGTTGAATTTACACTAAATGAAAACGAAGGGACAGTATAATGGCAACAGAAGAAATCACAATTTCAGAACTTGAACTTGCTGATGAAGTATTGGCAGACATGACCTTGCCTGTCGATACAGCAACGGAAACAAGGGCGGTGACTTTGAAGCAGTTGAGGGCTTGGCTTGGTTCTTCCTTGCCCACAGGTTTCATCATTCCCGCAGTCGGCAAAATATCAGATGCGAGGTTCACACTTCTTGATGGGAAAACATTGTCAAGGGCGGGAACTTATGAAGCATTCTGCAACAAGGTTGTTTCAGAAGTGCAAGCGGGCAATTGGTTTGCTTGTTCTGAAGATGAATATAATTCAGATATTTCAACTTATGGACAATGCGGAAAGTTTGTTGTTTCAAATGATTATATTAGAATTCCGACAATAACCCGCTTTATAGGTGCTACAATAACCTTATCAGAAATAGGAAAGACCTACAAAGAGAGCTTGCCGAATATTAAGGGCAATTCTGGTTCAGGTTCAAATGTCCACAAATCTGGCGATAGGACTCCTCCCTCTGGTGCGTTTGCTAAAGGTAGTTCTTATGGACCGGTTGGCGGAGGGGCGGAGGTAACTTTATATAACACCAGTTTCAACGCTTCCCGTTCTTCACCAACATACCAAGACGGAGCAAAGGTTCAGCCCGACCATACAAAATACCCTTATTATATGGTAATATCCACAGAAGGACAGACCGCAGAAGTCGGGGTTGACATAAACAAAGTTTATGAAGATTTGGAGTTAAAAGCAAATAAAAGCCTTTCAAATTTATCAGCAGAAGGAAAAAGCCTTGCAAGCGGTTTAGGTATGCCGTCAACAAAATTTGTAAATATGACACTTGGTGCTAGTGGTTCAACTTATACAGCTCCAGCGAATGGGTGGTTTGCGGTGCAAAAATTAAGTGGTGTTAATGCAGGGTATATATATTTTATAAACCGAGCAAATGAAATGGGGACAGAATATGCCACAACAAGCTCACAATACACCGCAAAAATTTTCATACCTGTAAAAAAGGGCGATATTGTAGAAATAGGATATAATATGAAAGGAGCAACAAATATATTTAGATTCATTTACGCAGAAGGGGAAAAATAAAATGTATATAATACAAGAGCAAGGCAAAATTATTTTGGCTGATGAAGATTTGCAAAGATTGGAAGATACTTTGAAATTTATGCCACAATATGACAAAAGAAACATTGAAGAAGTTTTGGAAGCTTCAATTGTGAAGGCTTATGACGGCAATTTGTATTTGTCAGGATATGAACCCAAAGAGCCTGAAGAAGAAATGGCGGAAAGAAAAAGAGCGGACAGGGACAGACTTTTGCAGGATTCCGACAAACGCATGTTGCCTGATTTCCCTATTTCGGCAGAAGAAAAGGAACAATGGCTTCTTTACAGGGAATATTTGCGAAACATTACAGATGACCCAAAATTCCCAAATGTTGATGTTTTGAATTTTGAAAATTGGCTTGGACAGATACATTCAAAAGAACCTATTTTGGGGGCTGAATAATGCAAGATAACAGACAAGGAAATATAAATGTTTCAGTTGGTGAAAAGCAGGGAATATATGCGGGAAGTGCAACCAACATGGCAAGGTTGTTTATTCTTTGCAATGTGATTTGGGCAATATTGTTTAGCTTGTTTGCTTATGCCAAAGGCATTGAAACAGGAAATCTTGAAACAAGGGTTGAATTTTTGGAAAGACTGCATAAATGAAATATCAAGAAGGTTTGAAAGAAACAAAGGACTTCTTGAAAACCACACCTGAACCGCAGATGCGGGAATTGTGCAACAAAGCAGGCTTGACCGAAAAGGAAACAGAAATGATTGTTCAAAAATTCCGCAAAGGAAAATCAAGGCTTCATTCATCTTATGACTTGGGAATGAGTGAAAGCAGGTATTCAATCAAATTGACCTTGATTTTGAACATTCTGAAGAAGGTTCTTGTTCAGTTGGGCTTCATAGACGAAACATTTTTGAAATAAATTCAAAACAACATTTTTAAAAACTTATGGCATGGTTAATTCCGAAAGGGGAATTGACCATGTTTTATTTTGACCGCTTGAAACTTTTCTTTTATTGGCTGAAGTGCGCAAAGAAACAGGCATTCCCCTTGTTCAATTGTTAAACTTGAAAGGATAAACCGATGGAAGAAATGAAATCAAACAGCGGGACAGGGTGGAACATATTAAACACCATTCTTGGCGGTGGTGCATTGGCAACCGCTTTGGGTGTTGGTATTCCCGCCCTTGTGAAGGCAAACGATGCTGAAGATGCAAATTGTGGTGAAAAAGGCAAGTGTTCAGAAAATACATTTGTCAACCGCTATGAAATGGAACAATCTCAGCGCATTGCTACTTTGGAATCTGACAGATATACAGACCAGAAAATTATTGAAGCATACAAACAATCAGTTGCTGATAATAAAGCCCTTGAAGCTAAGATTAACGAACTTTCAGAACGCAATAGTGCAGCTCATGAAACGATTCATAAAGAATTGGTTGCACAGCATGAAGCACAGTTAATCACTAACGGCAATATGGATAAAGAATTGGCTTTGTTGAAACAGGCTGATTTCTTCAATAGCCAGCTGAATGATTGCCGTTATGTTAAGGCAAAAAAGGTTGTTGCTAAAGATGATATTTGCCCTGAAGTTATGGAACGCTATAACTCTTGGACTGCACCAACAAATACGGCTACTGAAAAACCCGCAGGGTAATGGTTGGGGGCTTTTTGCCCCTTTCCTATAACGAAAGGAAAACAAAATGGAAGTAAGAACCGAAGTTTTTGTTCAGGCAATCAATCAGTTTGTAAATGATATGTTTGCAAAAACTGAATTGAACCTGAAAAATGCAACAAATGCAATTGCGGTGAAAATGTATGTTCACAACAAATTGGGAAAACAACTTTCAATGTTGGCAGATGAAAAAGGAATGATTGATGTTGACTTCTTGGAAGATATAACAAAAGAAGAAATGAAAAAGTTGGGTTCAATCATCATTCCTGCAATTGGGACTTCCTACAAATTGAATGAAGTTGATATTCACAACCTATTTGCAAAAATCAGAGAAATGGGGGACAAGGAATGAAATATGGTGAAATTGTAAGACAGACGGCGAAAACAGCCACAAAGCAAGATATGGAACTTTTGACGGACATGACGGAAGATTTCATTGAAGGAATGCGGGAAAGACACCCTGAAAAGGTTGAAATGTTTTTAGAAGACATCGAAGATGAATTTTCATTCTTTTTGACCGATAGGGAAGCAAAAGACATTGTGGATAAAATGGAAAACGAAAGCAAGGAACACCCCAAAGGCGAAAAGTGGAACAAAGAAACTGTTTTGAAAGTTTTTGCCGATGCAGGACACCCGCTTTCAAATGAAAGATATTCTGAAAATGGTGTATATTGGGCAATGAATATGGTATATTCAGACTTCTTCCCGATGTATAAAGACGATGTTTCAAAATACATTGAACATGCTTATTTGTTTTTGAATGATAAAGACTACAAAGGAAAATATTCAAAAGAAAAGTGGTATGCCAAAAAAAGAGCTTGATTTTCTGAAAAATATCTTCATATAATGAAAAGGAAATGTACGGCAATGAAAGGGGCTTGGAATATTATGCAGGGCGATACATTAAACACAACGTTTGCAAGTATATTTGCAACATTTTGTTCATTTGTTATTTCCCATTTGCCTGAATTTCAAGCCTTTATAACTTTTGCATTGACTGTTATTTTCTTGGTTTACAAAATCAGGGAAGCAAGAGCAAAAGCAAACCTTGCGGAAATGTTAGACGATGACGAAAGAAAACGACATTGATATTCTTGCCCGCACCATCTATGGCGAAGCAAGAGGTGAAAAGACAGCAGGCAAAAAGGCGGTTGCTTGTGTTATTATGAACCGATACAAAGCGAAAAAATGGTTTTCAGGAAAAACGATTGCGGAAACATGCCAAAAGCCTTGGCAATTTTCTTGTTGGAATAAAAACGACCCAAACCGCCAAAAGATTATGAACGCATCAGCGGTTGAATTGGGCGAATGTTTGACGATTGCAGAAGATTTTGTGAACGGCAAAGAAAAAGACTTTCTTTGCGGTGCTTGTCATTATCACACAACGAATGTGAAGCCAAGTTGGGCGGAAGGCAAAAAAGCCGACTTCATGATTGGAAACCATTTGTTTTATATAGGGGTTGAATAATGGAAAAGCTGAAAGAAGCATTGGCAAAGGTTGCCCCTTGGGTTATATGTTGGGCAATGGGGCTTGTAACATATTACATGGCGAAAAATACGGACAAGGGCTTTTCAGCCCTGATTTCAATTGTGGAAGTGTTCAAATGAAAAAGGTGTTGCTTGTTGTTGGCTTGATGGTTGCTTGCTTCTTTCTTGGCTATATAGGGGGCAAAAATTCAGAACAGAAAGCAGAATTGCAAAAAGATGTTCAATTATACCAAAAAAGAGAAAACACCACCGCAGAACAGGAAAAAAAAGCCCAACAAATAAAAATTGTTTACAGGGAATTGAAAAGCGATGAAAAAGATTGTGATTATGTTCTTGATTTTGATGTTTCAAAGTGCTTGCCAAAGTAAGCCTTTGAATTGTTGCCCGATAGTTTCAGGAAGAATTGAACAGCCAAAGCAAGTGCGGGACTATATTGCAAACGATAAAATCTTTCAATCCTACCTTGACAAGTGCAAATGCAATTGATAATATATGAATGAAAGCAAAATTTTTTTCATTTTGACTTCAAAAATGTTGATAAACAAAAAACCCCGCTTTTCGGCGGGGCTTTCTTTTATTTCATATCAAAATACCTTTTCAGTATTCTGGCAATAAGCCTTGAAATTGGCAACATTTCAATCTTGGCATATTTTTCCACAAGTTCAGCGGTTTTAGCATCAATTGTGATTGTTATGCGAACCGCCTTTTCATCTTCATTCAATGTTTTTCTTCCCATTGTGACCCCCTATTTTATAGCAACTTGGCATTCTTGGAATATTTCCAAGCCTGCAATGTTTCTTTCACCCGCTTTGATTGCATTGCGAACAGCGGTTTCATTCAATTGGATATATTGCAAAGGAACTTTGGACAAGTCAGTCAGGCGGAAAGTCCAAACCTTGCGGACAACAGAATTTGCGGAAGACTGATTGATTTCAGGTTGTTTTGCGGTTGCATCAATCAATTTGTTTTGCTTTGCTTCAATTGCTTCAATCATTGCTTTACGAGTGACCGCATCATATTCACCCGCCCCCGATTTCAAGGCTTCAAGTTCTTCAGCCTGTTTCAAAGCTTCATCTTCCGCCTTTTGTTTTATTGCAAGGGCTTCAGCTTCCATTCTTGCTTTCTGTTCATTCAAGAAGTGGTTTATTTTGCCCCGCACAATTTCTTCAGCATCATTCAAAAAGCATTTGGGTTCATTGAACATTGCTTTAATTTCAGCAAGTTCTTTTTTTGCATCTGCTGAAAGTTCATCTTCCTGTTTCTTGATTGCTTTTTTATAATCTGAAATTTCTTTCAGCATGATGACAGCATTTTCCTTGTCGGCTTCATTTTCAATGCGGGCATCATTCATTTGGTTGAGATAAACCCTTGCTTTGATTTCAATTGGCTGAACAATTGCTTGATAATCTTTCATTGTGTTTTCCTTCCATTAAAAAATTAAAAACAATTTAATATATGCACACTTTGTTTATGTTGTCAACATATTTTTTCATATTTTTTCATATTAAATATTGACAACAGCAAAAAAAGGAATTATAAAGGAATTGTTTTCAACATTATTTGAGGTGCAAAATGGAAGATGGAATATATTTCAATTTGCCTGATGAAGTTTATCACAATGAAAAAAGATTGAGTTCATCAGGTATTCGGGACATATTAGACAACCCAACATTTTATTGGTTCAATTCAAACATGAACCCATTGCGGGAAGAAAAGCCAAGCGAAGCAATGACAGACGGCAAAATTTTCCATGCAATGATTTTAGAAGGCGAAAACTTCCACAACAAATTCAAAGTCACACCACCTGAAATTGAAGCCCTGAACAAAAACTGTTCAGAATATAGAATATGGAAATCAGCCCAAACATTGGAAGTGATACCATATTCAAAGTTCAAAAAGTTCAGTTTGATTTGTGATTATTTGCGGGAAGAAGGACAATTGCTTGATTGCAATATCTTCAAAGGTGGTTTCCCTGAAGTTTCAATATTTTGGACTGAAGACGGCATCAAGCGAAAAGCCCGCATTGACTACCTGAAGCAAACAGCAATATTGGATTTGAAAACATTTTTGAAGACTAAAAAAAGCCAGCTTTCAAGTTTTGTTTCACAATATTTCTTCAGCTTCAAAGTTTACCTTCAATTGATTTATTACAAAAGGGCGGTTCTTTTTGCCTTGAAAAACAATTTACCTGTTCATGGAACAGAAGAACAAGTTTTATTTTGGGAAGCTATGAAGGGAACTGAAGACCTGATGACAATGGCGGTGTTTATGAATAGGGAATTGCCCCAAACCGCTTTGAAAGTATTTCTGAAGGACAAATGCCCAGACCTTTGGCGATTGGGTGAAAAGCAGATTGAACAGGCTGAACAGACCTTCAAAGACTTCATGGAAAAGTTCGGTGCAAAGTCAGCATGGCTTCAAGATGTTGAAGTTGGGGTGGAAGACCTGATGTTTACCGATGCAGATTTTCCGCAGTCGTTTTATGAATTATTACAAGGGGAAATGTGATGACTCAAAAGCATCTTCATTTTATTGATTGTTTGCCCTGCATAGTATGCGGAAGAACAAACGAATCGACCCATCACCATTTATTGAGGGTTGGCAGGGAATATTTGACCCCAACAAAAGAAACTGAAGGTTTGATGTTTCCAAAGGTAAAATCAAAAGGAATGGGAACAAAATCAGATGACAGGTTTTGTTTGCCTGTTTGCCTAAAGTGTCATGCCGAAGCTCACCGCTACGGAAACGACAAGCAATATTTTCAAGCGCACGGGATAGACCGACCAGAAAAATTTGCCATTGCATTGTGGAAATATTCGGGCTTATATGATAAGGCAATGGATTTGATGAATTGGCATTTCTTGGGAAGGAAAAAATGTTCAGAGTTGCAGAATTCAAAAAGATAAAAGGCAAGCAGGTTTTCACACAATTTGCCTTCAAGGGTTACAAATTAGACCAAGCGGGGAATTTGACCCACTACAAAAAGAAAATCAATCAAAAGGATAGAAGAAAAAAGAACTTTGTTGAATTGAACATGTGGACAGGACAAAAGGATATAAACGGCAAGCCATTATATGCTGAAGATTTTGTTTTTGATCACAACAACAAGGTGAATGGAATTATAAAATGGTTCAACAACATGGGCGGTTTTATCTTGCGTGTTGATGCAGGACAGATTGAAATTCCGTATTCATATTTGAATGAAGATGATGTGAAATTGGAATATTGGGGAAACCGCTATGAAAACGAAGGAAGGAAAAACAAATGGAAAAAGTGATTGCGGATTTGATGGAAAAAAGAAACAAGGCGGTGAAGCCTGAAGAAGCAATATTATGGGAAGCATATTCAATGCCCCGATGCGATATTGAGGAATTGAAAGAAGAAATCAAAAAATTGAAGGTTGTTTTGCAGGATTGCAAACAAATGTTTGCTGCTGAAAAAACTTTCTTGGTTCAATGTTCAAGGCTTGAAGATATTGAAAGCATAATTGAAAGAATTGATGAGGTTGTGAAATGATAGAACAATTTGAAAATAAAATCATAAATGCAGATTGCTTGGACATCTTGAAGCAGTTGCCTGACAAGTGCATTGACCTTGTGTTGACCGACCCGCCTTATGGAATAGGAATTGACGGACAGAAACAATGCGAATGCAAAAACCAGAAACACAACAGAAAAGAGCATCAACGGAAAGAATGGGATTCATCTATTCCGCCAAAAGAAATATTTGATGAAATGAAAAGAGTTTCAAAGAATATGATTGTTTGGGGGGGGTAAATTATTTTAATGAATATCTTGAACAAGGACACAAAGGGTGGATTGTATGGGATAAAGGGCAAGACGGCTTGACAATGAGTGATTGCGAACTTGCTTATTCAACTTTTGACAGCCCCACAAGAATTTTCAGAATGAACAGGGTTGAACTTTTGAAAGATGGAACAATACACCCGACACAAAAGCCTTTGCGACTTTTCAAAAGATGTGTTGCGGAGTATTCAAAGGAAGGTGATTTGATTGCGGACTTCTTCAGCGGTTCAGGAACAACAGCGGTTGCAAGTTGGGAATTGAAAAGAAAATTCATTTGTGTTGAAAAAGATTTTGACTATTGGAAAGCCAGTTGCAAAAGGCTAGAAGACCACCAAAGGCAAGGGGTTTTGTTTTGATTGTGAATAAATATGAAAAAATATGAAAAAATATGTTGACATAATAAAAAAGCCATGTTATATATTAGACATGTTCAACAGATATGAAAGGAAATCAAAATGGAAAGTTTTATTGAAGAAAAAGAAGATTGTTCATGCTATGCAGGACAGCCGATTGACAACAGCAAGGAAGATTTGCTTGAAGCCTTGAAAAAAGCATTCAATGCGATGGTTGAAGAAAGAAAAGAAAAGTTGCTTGAAGATGATGTGCAAGAAGGGCATGAAGGCAAATATTTTGAATGTTATGATAAAGATGATGTTGATGTTGGGGTTGGAAGGGTTGTTGTAAGAAGTGAAATAATCCAAGATGAAGACCAAGCATTTGAAGATGCCAAAGAAGAAATAATTTCTGAATTGGTGAACAATGAAGAAGATGCCACATATTATCTTTTTGAAAATAATGAATTTACAATTGCCCTTGGCAAATTTTTGAAAGGTTGCTAAAATGAAACCTTGTCAAACATATGAAAAGCGCATAAAGCGCATAAATAAAAGACTTGCGGAAACATCGAACATAAAAACAGTTGCAAGACTAACACGGCATATTAAACTTTTGGTTAAACTTCATTTATGGGGGGTATTATGAAAAATTATATTCAAGACCCCATCAATGGAAAATGGTATGAAGTAAAGGAAAAAGGCTTCACCGATGCGGAATGGCAAGAATTTCAGGAAAGATGGGGCAAGCATAAATATTCTTTTGCTGATAAGTTTGCATTTTGGTTCTTTGGTTTTTGCATACTTTATCTTTTGGGGCAATTGTTAAGGGCTTTATTTTAGGGGGTAAGCATGAAGACAGCAATTTTCAAAGGATATGATGAAGATGGGGAAGTTTGGGCAATTGGCAAGGATTATGGTTCAGGCGATACAGAAACAAAGTTTATTTGCCAGATAGAACCCACAAAAGAAATCATTGATGAATATGAAAGGCGGAAAAATGTATTTAGTGACAGCCGAAAAAAAACTTGGTTACATTGAGGAATTAATAAAAAAAGATAAGCCCTTGTTCATCTTTTGGGTTGAAAACGAAGAACAAATTAGCAGGTTCAATGAATTTGTGCTTGCTGAAAACCCGCAAAAATTGTTTGAAATTATAGAATGGGAAACAAAACATGAAAGTCGGAAGCGAATATTCAAGTGAATGGGGCAAAACAGTAATTGTTTTGAGGGCATCAAAAATTCTTGATGTTGTATATTTCACAGATGAATTGTTGTTTGTTGATGAATTGCCGATTGGGGCATTCCTTGACAAATACAAACCCACAGGGCGGGTGAATACAGCCTTGAAAAAATTATTTAATGAAGAAAACTTTGAAAGGAAGGAAAAATGACACTAAAAGGGGCAATTTTGCGACACCTGAAGGAATACAGAAGCATCACAAGCTTTGAAGCTTTCACCGAATATGGTGCAATCAGACTTTCGGCAATTATTTTTGAGTTAAGAAAAAAGCATATTATCACCGATGAATGGGTTGAACGGACAAACCGATTTGGTGAGAATGTGAGATTTAAGAAATATTTATATGTAAAGGAAATTTAATCATGGAACTTGTTGTTGATAATAGAATAATTCTTGCCCTTGCAGAAGTTGCAGGCAAAGAAAGAGATTTGGACAATATATTTGTTTTTGGTAAAGAAGGCGAAAGCCCGATATTCTTTGCATCAGATGGAAATATTGCCTTGAAGGTATATCCTGCACAAGATGATTTCAATTTTGAAGGTGATTTTGTTTTGCAAATTCCTGTTTTATTGAAAAAGGTTCTGAAGTATAACAAAAAAGAAGAAAATAATATTATGAATACAACAATATTCAAAAATGAAGGTGATAAGACTGAAGCCCATTTCTACAATGAAGCACCATTTGTTCTGAATTTCAATCAGCCTGAAGAAAAAAAATTTGAAGAAATGCCCGATATTTGGAAAACAGAAGCTTTTGAACAAGGGGAAATTGCTTTCAATCCTATGTTGGCAAATAAGCTTGGAAAAGCCCTTGTCAGGTTGGGTTTTCCTTCAAAGCAAACATTCTTGCTTTGTGACCATAAAATGAGAGGTACAAAAAAGAATGAAAATTTTATTGCTGAATATATCTTGATGGACGGAAGAACTGATGAAGAATGACAAGAAAGGTTGCTTTTTGCGAATATTCAAAGACCCTTCAGGTGAAAAGAAGGACTTTGTGATTGAAATGGGAGGTGAATTTGATTGCTTCCGAATAGCGGTTGACTTTGCCGACCTTGTAACAATAAAAAATGAAATTATCAACATTGAAGAAAGGGCAAAACAAAATGAACAAGAACGATGAAATTGAAGTTAAAATTGAATTGATGCTTGCTTTGAAATGCAAGTTGGAAAAAATAAAACAATGGAATGCCGAAACATTTCCTGATGCAACACCTGAAGGACAGCTTGCAAAGCTTGATGAAGAATTTGGCGAGCTTGACGAAGCAAAGACAATGGAAGAAAGAGAAAAAGAACTTGCGGACATTTTCATTGTGCTGGGTGGTTTGTTAAGATGGGGAAGCAGGCTTGCAAATTATGTTTTGAACAGCCTTCTTGAAACAATGCCAACAGAAATTCTTGAAAAACTACTGAAAGCAATTGATGCCAAAATGGAAGTAAACGAAGAACGCACAAGAAAAGGGCTATGGAAAAAACAGCCTGATGGTTCATATCACCATTAACAAGAAAAGAGGGGAAGAAGGAAGGGGAAAAACAGCCCCTTCTTTTTATATTTGACATTTTCAAAAAATTAAAATTATACTTGAATATATTTGAACAAGGGTTTCTTTTTTTAGAACAAGAGCAATGGCAAAAAACTTGAACAGAAATTTGAACAAAGGGAAAGCCCGCAAGGCTGATAATATAAGGCTTTGCAGGGAACTTTTGAAAAAGGGAAACACCCAAAGAGAAATTGCAAAAATCTTGAACATTAGTTTGCAGACTGCAAACACATATTGTCAGGAAATTGCACAAGAAATTGAAGATGCCCACAAAGCGGAAGTTCAGGAAGCAAAAGAAATAAGAAGAAGAACCCTTGACCGAAACAAGCGGGCAAAATTAGCAAGGGAACAGCAACAGGAAGAACCGATTGAACCCCAAACCCCTGAAGAACTTGCCAAGGCGGGCTTTACCGCTTGTTTGCGGGAATTACAAATTCGCTTGCCCATGATGACAAATGAAGAAGTGATGAAAATTACAGTTGACCTTTGGGACAGGGTGAACAAATGACCTTTGATTTCAATTTTGATTTTAAGTTCAATTTTGGATTTGGTGAAAAGGAAAAGCAGGATTTGACCTTTTCGCAGTTTTGCAAAGCGGTTGACTACCCCGCCCCATTCCCCAAACAAATTGAAATGAAAAAGTTTATATTTGAAGGCGATTTTCCCCGCATGGTTCTTGGTGCTAGGGGTTACGGAAAAACCGACTATGGCACAATTCTTGGAAGTTCTGAAGCCCTTTTGAAAGACCATCAATTGGAAATCCTTGTCGTTACCAAAGAGCAAGAAAGGGGAAAAGAAATTGTTGAAGAAATCAGAAATATTCTTGTCAAGCAAGATGCCAAATTGAAGGGAAGGGCAAAATTCAAAATTCGCTTCAAAGAAAAGTTGGGGAAAGAGCCAAACCTGATTGCTTTGACTATTAGAAGCCGTGGTTTTAGAGGAAGACACCCTGATTTGGTTATAATGGAAGACCCCATCACCCCTGATGATGACAGCCCCGCCGAAAGAAGAAGGGTGAAAAAGGTATATGAAGAAATCTATAAATTGACCCAAAATATTGTGATAATTGGACAGCCTGTTCACAAGGCAGACTTATACCAAGAATTGCGGGAAAAAATACCAACATTCAAAATGATTTGGGGTGATATTCCTGAACTTGATTGTGACCTTGATGCACAACGCAAAGCGGGTGTTTCCGAAGAAAGCATTCAAGCATCATATTTCTTGAACATCATAGGGGCGGACAACATGCCCTTCTTCAAAATCAAAACAGTTGATTTCAATGCAAGTGAAAATGTTGCCTTCATCGACCCTGCAAGGGAAGGAAAGGACTTCACCGCCATTTCGGTTGCTGGAAGGAATTTTGACAATTTGATTGTTTCGGGTTGGGCATTTCGCAAAGCATGGTATGATTGTCTTGATGAATTTGAAAAGATATTCACAGCCTTGAATGTTGGGCGGGTATGTATTGAAACAAACGGAATTGGCGATTTGGCGGTAATACAAATGCGAAAGTTGGGAATCCCAACAGTTGGCAGAAATACGACAACAAACAAACATCAACGCATCATGAATATTGCTTCTTATGTGAACGATATTCGACTTTTTGAAATGAACGAGGGAGACCCCGCCTTGATACAGGGTAACAAAATTTTTATTGACCAAGTGAAAAATTATGAATACAATGCAGAGCATGACGACGCACCCGACAGCTTGGCAGGTGTTGCAATTTTCATGGGGTTGATAAAAGATGGCATTTCCTAATATTTTCAAAACAATGACGGGGGGAACAGTTGTCACCGACATTGCAAACCCTTATAAACTGAAGGTTGACGAAACAACCTTTGTCAATTTTCAAACTTCCCTTTTATATCAAAAAATACTTAAAAGATGCTATGCAAAAAGCATTGGCATGAATGATGAACAAGCCCGCAACCTTTGGGATAGTGTAGAATTGAGCAATGCGCAATATGGTACAATCACCCGCATTGCCGACGCTATGACAGGCAAAAAAGAATTGGTTTTGGTGAATGATAGCGGGATTGTCAGGGTTGCAACATACCAAGAAGGGGAAGAAATCAAAAAATCCTATGCCGAAGGAAAAAAGGCAAATGGTGTTTATATGAACTTTCAAAAATACACCATGACCGATATTATCAAAATATATATGGGTTTGGTTTTTGATATTATGGGCGGGGCAAAAGTTAACCTTGGATTGGCAAAAGCCCTTCAATTTAAGATTGCCGACTTGCGAAAAACTGTCGCCACTTCTTCTTCAGAAGATGCCAAAAAACAAGCTGAAGCAATTGCGGTTGCATTGAAAGACGGAAAAAGCACATGCCTTGATGCAGGGGACAGCATTATGACAACCCCACTTCAAACCCAACCGATAACAGACGGATTGAAGCTTGTTTATGGTTGTTTGGCTTCATTGCTTGGTGTTTCAACATCATTTGTTGCAGGTGAATTGACTTCAGGAATGGCAGTCACAGGGGAAGCAGATGTGAACGCCAATGAAGACGGCATCAAAGATTTCTTCAATTCTGTTTTCAAACCTATTCATGATAAACTTTTTGACATTAAATTAAAATTCAAAACCGATAATTGGAGAAAGTTCAAAGAATTTGCACAAGTCATTCCCTATGTGGAAAGTTCAATGTTCATAAGTGATGAACAAAAGCAACAGTTCTTTGAATATCTTTTTGGGGGTGATTAATGATTTTCAATCCTGTTAAATATTTGAAATTGTTGTTCGGGGCAGGCTTTTTCAAAGGGCGGTTGCTAAATTCAGAACTTGAGTTGAAGCAACTTGCCCTTCAATCAATTTTGAAGGCAACAAACCTTTCCAAAAGGGAAGTTGAAGCAACAGTTTATAAAGTTGTTGACAATTACGAAGAAAAAATGAAAAAATTGAAGAAAGAGAAAGTCAAGGCATTCAAGGCAAAAGCTTTGAACAATGAAGTTCTTTTGAAAGATAGGATTGAAAATCTTGTGTTGTGGAATGAAGTTCAGCATCTGAAAGAAGAACATCAAGGGCAATATTACAGATGGTTGCCGAGTTCTGCAAAAGAGCCAGACCCAGAACACCAGCTTTTGTATGGAAAAATCTTCAAAGTTGGTGAGGGGGACAAAGACGGGAATATGCCCGCCGAAAGATATGGTTGCAAATGTGGAATGCAGATTTTAACAGCACAAGAAGCCAAAGAAATGAAAGGAAGGCTAAAAAATGGCATTTAGTGAAGAACAAGAAGCCCAAATTTTGGATATGATGGGCAAGATGGGTGAGTTCTTGAGCAAGCAAGGCGAAAAGCAAGAAGAAAAGAAAGAACCAGAAAAGAAAGATGAAGGATTGCTTCATGAAGCAAAAAAGAACATGGAAAAGCAAAGCAATCAGGAAGAAGACCAAGCCAAGATTGAAAAGGCGGTTGGTTTTAATATGACGATTTCGGCATTTGCGGATAAATACAAAGATATTTTGCCAGCTTCCACAAAGTCGGTGATTGAAACAGCGATGGGAAAAAATTATGCTTCAAAAATTGCCCAAGCAAATGAAATCCGCAAAGCAATCATCGAAGCTTATTTGGAAGTTCAAGCAAATGTTGACAGCCTTCCCGATAGTATGAAAGCCAAGGCAAATGCCTTCAAAGCATTGACCGAAGATGCCAAGAAGGAAAAGTCGGGGCAGTATTGGGAAATTGTGGAAGTTGGGGCAGAACTTCAGACTTCAAAAAAGAGGGCTGAAGCGGTAAACAGAGCCAACGGAAACGGAAGCGGAAGCGGGGAAGATAACGCCTTCAGGGCAAAATTTCTTTCCCTTGGTGATAAATACAAAAGAAAGGAATAATAAATGGCTACATTATTGGGAACACCTTATGAAAGGGGAAAATCTGATGTTATTGTCAGCCGAAAGGTTGATGCCCCGATTGAAGAAGGTTTGTTTGTTGCAGATGCAGGCGAAGGCAAAGTGAAAGCATTTTCAACTGGTAACACCCCTTATGGTGTTATGGGACAGAATGAAATTGTTGGTTGTTCTGTTGTTGTTGCGGG
>OKSD01002426.1_pt1 | contig 15943 bp, 10 predicted proteins | sample 1601221 | NCBI WGS metagenome assembly OKSD01 (sample SAMEA3541550, study PRJEB24748) | human gut metagenome | biome: human gut; feature: human-associated habitat; material: faeces | place: China | collected 2012
AGGCGCCTGGCAAATATTTGCCAGGCGCCTTATTTATTATTAGACAAGCAGCGCAGCAAGCAGTATGATAATAGTATTATTACTGACTGACCTCTAAAAAATTACGGCGTTCTGCCGCAGGAGAAATTTTATGGAAGCTATTATCATCGTGATCTTTTCCTTTATACTGCTCAGCTGCATTCTGGCAGGCTACTCCATTCTCTGGGCCCTGCTTTTCGGCTATCTGATGTTTTTCGGTTACGCCCTCCGGCAGGGACATACGCCGGTACAGGTACTGACAATGTCCGGACGCGGAATCCGCACGATCAAAAATATCCTCTTCATCTTTATCCTTATCGGTATGATCACCGCCGTCTGGCGGGCCTGCGGCACGATACCGTTCATTATTTACCATATGTCGGGCCTGCTCATACCATCGGTATTCATTTTGATAGTTTTTCTGCTCTGCTGTTTCGTTTCACTTTTAACAGGCACCTCTTTCGGTACTGCGGCCACGATCGGCATCATCTGTATGTCTATCGCCAAAGCCAATGGTATCGATCCCACCTTTACCGGCGGCGCTATCTTATCAGGCATCTATTTCGGCGACCGCTGTTCACCGATGTCGACCAGCGCCCTTCTGATCAGCGAACTGACGCAGACTGATATTTACTGTAATATCAAAAATATGTTCAAATCAGCGCTGCTGCCTTTTTCAGTCACCTGCCTGCTTTACACCCTGCTGGGATTTTCCGGTACAGGCAACACCAGCACAGCCGACCTGTACTCACTCTTTCCGCAAAACTTCGATCTGCACTGGACTACCACTATTCCAGCGCTGCTGATCATCGTTCTTTCATTGTGCAAGGTCAATGTCAGGCTGACGATGGCAGCCAGCATCATTACCGGCAGTCTGCTCTGCCTTTTCCTTCAGGATATCACTCCCGCTCAACTTGGCTCGATCATGTTCTACGGCTTTTACCCTGCTGATCAGCAGCTGGCCCAGATCCTCAGCGGCGGCGGTATCATTTCCATGTTCACCGTCAGCGTCATCATTATCCTTTCCTCCGCTTACGCCGGGATTTTTGAAGCAACAGGCTTTTTGAATACTACGCAGGCCCGCCTTGCACAGCTTGGAGAAAAAATAACGCCGTACGGCAGCATTTTGCTGACAGCCACCATCACAAGTATGGCAACCTGCAACCAGACCCTCAGCAGCATCCTCACCTATCAGCTGCACAAGGACAGCGCTGACAATATGCAGCAGCTGGCCCTGGACCTGGAAAACAGCACTATCGTAGTAGCGGCGCTCATCCCCTGGTCGATCGCCTGCGCTGTACCGCTCGCCACCGTAGGCGCCGGCAACGCTTCGATCCTGTTTGCCTTTTATCTTTATCTGCTGCCCCTGTATAATTTATGGCGGCCATACAAAGTAACCCCAGTCTAATAAATAAACCACCTGACTGCAAGAGCGATCAGGTGGTTTATTTTTATTGTCATCTTTTTTGCGTCTTCTGCAGCAAACTGCTGTCAGCCAGGTCAACGACCAGCGGCTCCAGCCCCTTGCTGCGTACATAGTCCGCCCCTGCGGCAGTAGTAATGATCCTGCCGCCGCGCCCTAAAACCTTACCGTCCATATAACAGACCTGCCCGCCGATGATCGTGGCAAACGCGCTGCGCTGCAGCCTGTCGACGATCGTAATATCGGCATCCCGCCCTGCTGTCAGGCTGCCCTTATTTGCAAGACCAAGCAGCCGCGCCGGCTGATAGCTGATCTTCGCCACCAGCTCCTGCAGCGACAGTCCGCCCAGATCGACCAAAGCCAGACCAGCAGGCAGCAGCACATTGCGTGGAATACCGCCGCCGTCAGTACTGACAGCGTCTACAGCAAAACTGCCGTCAGCCTTTTTCGCCGTTGCCAGCCGCACCCGCGGCCCAACAGGATTGACCGCAAAACTGACGGAAACCAGCGTTTGCTGCCCGCGCCAATAATCCCTGGCCGCCTCACCTGTCAGCAAAGTCATTTCCTGTCCCTGCGGATAATTGACATGTGCCCAGCCAGACAAAAGCGCCGCCTCCATGCCCGCCTCATCCTCCGTAAAGCCGCCGGTTTTCAGGCAGCGGCGGGTAACCATACTGCCCGGCAGACCGTCAATGATTTCAGCGCTTGTACCGTTGAGCGGTGATAAATAAGACTCGCAGGAAATATTAGGATTGGCCGCCAAAGCTTTAAGGGCCAGCTCCGTTTCTTCCGCCTCCGGCAGTACCGTACCACGGCAGTAAGCATTGATATGCGCTAAATGCAGAGGGTTGCCGTCGGCCAGCTCCACCGCCTCCAGCATGCCTTCGATATTGGAACCATGAGCGGCTGTCCCGGCGTGAAAAGCCGTATAAGCTCCCAGCTCTGCCGCAGCCCTGATCGCTCTGGCCGTTGCTGCAACCGTCAGCGGATAATGCCCGCCCAGCAGCTTGATGCCTAACGACCCCTGCCTCTGCACTTTCGTTATCAGCTGCTGCAGCTCTGCTGACGAAGGATCGTCACTGCTGACCGTATGTCCCGGCCGCACATATTCGATCGTAGCCAGATTGAGACCGGTCCCATATTCACGCGCCAGCTCCAGTACACTGGTCCCCGGCCCCGACATATCCAAAGCACTGGTCACACCAGCCTTGACCAGCATCGTGTGGGCGTAGCTGCCTCCCAGCCAGGCCGAAGCATGTACATGCGAATCGACCAAGCCAGGCAGTACCAGCTTGCCGGACGCATCCAGCTCCTGCACGGCGCTGCCGCCGATACTGCTTTCCACCGCCGCAATCATACCGTTCTGCACAGCGACATCAAAATATCCTTCCCGTGCCGACGCATAATCGACCACATACCCGTTTTTGATCAGTAAATCATATTGCATTTGCTGCCCCTCCCTCAAACCAGTTCAGGTAAAAAGCGACGCTGCCTGTTTTTGCGCAAGCAGCGTCAGCTATTTCCCGGTCAATATTATTTATGCATTTTATAAAAAGCTTCCATAAACTCAGCCAGCTTCTCGCAGCCTGCCAGCGGCATCGCATTGTAAATCGAGGCCCGCAGTCCGCCAACACTGCGGTGTCCCTTCAGTCCACCCATCCCCAGCTCCTCTGCCTCGGCCGCAAAACGCTTCTCCAGCGCTTCGGTCGGCAGTCCAAAAGTCACGTTCATCAGCGAACGGCTGTCAGTTTTGGCAAAGCCGCGGAAAAAATCAGGATACATATCGATCACATCATAAACTATCTTGGCCTTAGCCGCATTGCGCTGCTCCATCATCACCAGTCCGCCCTGCGCCTTCAGCCACTTGGCAACCTTGCCGACGATATAGACCGCAAAAGCCGGCGGCGTATTATACAGCGAACCGTTATCAAGATGAGTTTCGTAATTCAGCATACTGTGCAGAGCTTTAGAACGCCCCTCAATAAATTTTTTACGGGCAATGACTGCTACCGCGCCGGCAGGCCCGATATTCTTCTGTACCCCGGCATAAATCAGCGAAAACTTCTCAGCCGGGATCGGTTTACTCAAAATATCCGAAGACATATCCGCGATCAGCGGTACAGCACCGGTTTCAGGATAAACGCTGTATTCTGTGCCTTCGATCGTATTATTAGCCGTGATATGCAGATAAGCGCAGTTTTCCGGCAGCCTGATCTCACCCGGCTGCGGCACCCTGTCATACTTTTCAGCCTTACTGCTGAAAGGGATAACGACCTTGCCTACCTTTTCCGCCTCTTTTACAGCTTTATCCGAAAAATTACTGGTCACGGCATAAGCCGCCGTTTGTCCAGCCCCCAAAAAATTCATCGGCACCATCGAAAACTGCAGGCTGGCGCCGCCTCCCATGAAGAGCACGCAATAATCGTCGCCCAGACCCAAAAGCTCCTTGATGTCGGCCTCCGCCTCAGCATTGATTTTTTCATAAATCGGCGCGCGGTGGCTCATTTCCAAAATCGACATACCGCTGCCCTGCAGGTCCAGCAGCTCGGACTGTACCTCCTGCAGCACTTCCAGCGGCAGCATGGCCGGGCCGGCATTAAAATTATAGATACGCTTCATCATTCATCTTCTCCGATCAAATGCACGACCATTGCATCGCGCAGCTTAGGTTCAAACCAGGTCGATTTCGGCGGCATGATCTTACCGGCATCAGCTACCTTGATCAGCTCCTCCATCGACGTCGGATACATGGCAAAAGCCACACTGTAGGCCCCTGCGTCTACTTTAGCCGCCAAAGCATCCAACCCACGGATACCGCCCATAAAATTGATGCGCTCATCCGTACGCGGGTCTTTGATGCCCAGGATCGGCGCCAGCAGATTATCCTGCAAGATCGAAACGTCCAGCGACCCGATCACATCATCCGCGGCAAAGGTACCTTCCTTCGCAGTCAGGCGACGCCATTTTCCGGTCAGATACATACTGAACTGATGCCGCGCTTCCGGCTTCGGGCCGTTTTCCAGCTCGCTGATCTCAAACTTTTCTCCGACTCTGCTTAAAAATTCTTCCATCGACAAACCGTTCAGGTCTTTGACCAAACGGTTATAATCCATGATCTGCATCATATTATCGGGAAAAATGACCGCTAAAAAAGTGCTATATTCTTCGTTAGAACCATGCCTCGGCGTTTTGCCAAGCTCGTCAGCCACACGCATAGCCGCAGCACTGCGGTGATGGCCGTCGGCAATATACATTACAGGCACGTCCTCAAACAGACGGGTCAGCTCGGCAATCTCCATCAGGTTCTCCACCACATACAGGGTGTGCTGCACGCCGTCCTCCGACGTAAAATCATATACCGGCTTTTTGGCTCCCATCAGGCTCAAAACATAAGTATTGATCTCGAGCTTGCCCTTATAAGTTAAAAAAACAGCGCCAGTCTGCGCTTCTGTCGCCAGAATATGATTGACCCGGTCCTGCTCTTTATCATGCCTGGTCAGCTCGTGCTTCTTGATAATGTTCTCGCGGTATTCCTCCACCGAAGCAGCGGCCACAAGGCCGATCTGGATATGCTGCCCCATCTGCTGACGGTAAATATAGTAGCAGGGCGTCGTATCCTTTTTCATCTGCCCGTCGGACAGATACCTGTCGAGATTTGTTTTCGCCATCTTATAAACTGCCTGGCTGTGCGGATCGATACAATCCGACATCGTCGCTTCCGATTTTGTCACCCGCAAAAAGCTCAGCGGGTTCTTATTAAGTATCTGCCGCGCCTCTTCGGTATCCATCACGTCATAAGGCAAAGCAGCGATCTCTGCCGCATATTCCGGCACCGGACGCAGCCCGCAGAACGGTCTGATCTGTGTCATCTAAAAAACCTCCTCCAGCGTCGTATGTATATACAAACACATGCTAAAATCAAATTAGTCCTTATTTATATTATTTTACTCAGTTCTCTGCTAAAACGCAAGCGTCGCCGCAGCAAACACCAGCGCTGTAAAAAATATTTTCCTGCGGCGTAATAAATATAACACTTTTCCCGGTTTCTTATCCATCCAAAATAAGTTATAATAGAGGAAGTCGTTTTAAATAAGGGGAGTGTCCATCCGTGTCATCTATAACAGTCAACCGACGTGTCCTGCAAAAGCTTATTCCCATCGCCATCGGCTATCTGGCCCTTGGCATCGCCTGCGGTATTCTGGCACAGCAGGCCGGTCTCACACCGCTTGAAGCCTTAGGGATGAGCGTGCTCGTTTTCGCCGGCTCCGGTCAGTTCATCGGCATCGCCATGATGGCCCAGGGTGCGGCCCTCGTTTCTATCGGACTCACTATTTTTATCGTCAACCTGCGTCATCTTTTATTCAGCTCCACGCTGATGAATTTTTTTAACGGCCGCAGCAAAAACTTTCTTATCGGCTATGCCCACGGCATCACCGACGAGACCTTTGCCGTCAACCTGAACGCCTTTGAAACAGAAACAGATCCCCGCTGGACGTGCGAAGAAGCCCTGGGGCTCAACATCACCTCCTGCGCCGTCTGGTCGCTCAGCAATGCCCTCGGCTGCTATGCCGCCGCTTATCTCAACCCGCCTACCGAGCTGGTCTCCTATCTGCTGATCGCCATGTTCCTCGGCATCTGGGTCAACTATCTCACCGACCGGAAAATGATCATCACCGGGCTGGTATCAGGGCTTCTGGCGATCCTGCTTTCGCAGATCGTTCCCTATAAGCTGCATATCGTGCTGGCAACTCTGGCCGCCTCCGGCGCCGCCTGCTATATCACCGAACGCCATGCGGGAGGTGCTGATAATGTCCGCTGAATACGTTTGGGGCGCCATTTTCATTATGATGGGCGTCACCTATATTTCCCGTATCATCCCTTTTTTGCTGCTGGCCGGCAAACCTGTACCACGCTGGTTCAAAACCTGGCTCACCTATGTGCCGACAGCTATTTTCGGCGCGCTGGTTCTGCCCGACGTCTTTCTGCCCGCAGGCAGCCTGGATCTGGGACTGAACAACCTGTACCTGTGGTCGACCGTCATCATCTTCCCGCTGGTCTATAAAACAAAATCACTGGGACTGGCGATAGTCAGCGGCGCCGCCGTCTTTGCACTGCTGCAGGCCGTACTCTGATCAATCGGCACAGCCTTCAGTATCGAGAGGAATCTGCTTTGGAAATTTTTTTACAGGGTCTTACCATGGGGCTGGCCTATCTTGCCCCCATCGGCGCCCAAAATCTTTTTGTCATCAATACGGCGCTCACCGCGCCTTTAGGCATTGCCCTCATCACTGCAGGCATCGTCGCCTTCTTTGACATCAGCCTGGCGCTGGCCTGCTTTTGGGGCATCGGCCTTGTGATCGAACACAGTCTGCTACTGCAAAAAGCACTGCTCGGCGGCGGCGGACTGATCTTGATCTATCTGGCCTGGCAGCTGCTGCATGCGCAGGTGCAGACAGACACCTCTGATTACAGCCAGCCGACGCTGTGGCAAACGGCTACGCTGGCCTTTACCGTTACCTGGTTCAACCCGCAGGCCGTTATCGACGGTACGCTGATGCTGGGCGCCTTTCGCTCATCACTGCCTGCCGATACTGCCTCACTCTTTATCAGCGGCGTAGCAGCTGCCTCCTGCCTGTGGTTCTTCGGGCTTACAGGCATCTTCAAAACCTGCTGCCAAAATCTGCGCCCCAGCCATATGCAATGGATCAACCTCATCTGCGGCGCCGTTATTTTTGTTTACGCCCTCAAACTGCTTTATACCTTTGGGCAGATGCTGTAAAAACAATGAATACACATATAAAAAAGCAACAGCTGTTTAAGCTGTTGCTTTTATTTTGTTCTGACCCTTTTAATTTACTGCTTTAACTTTTTCCTGACTGCACAATAGAATATCTTCTACCGAACAATCAAACACGTCAGCCAGTTTGACAAGTATCTCCAGACTGATCAACGTCCTGCCGCACTCCAGATTACTTAGATGCGGCTGCGACATCTGCAGGGCTTCCGATAATTTCACCTGCGAAATTTTTCTTGCCTTCCGCATCATCTTCACATTACTACCTAAATCATTTAGATCATAACGCTGTTTTTTCATTTTACTCTCTACACCACTCTTACCCATATAATCGTTTCAACTACCGGACCAACTACTTTTGTTTTACTTATTTTTTCTTATTTGATTATTATATATTATTCTATTTTATAAAATAATACTACAAACAATTAGTTTTTGCAACAACTTCTTTTGCCCACAAACGAATTTATATCATCAAATACAACATTAATCTGCCATATTTTTATTTTATATTCTTCTAGACAATATTTTTATAAGATTCTGCAGACGTTTTTTATTAGCTTCATGATCCACCAGCTGGCCTGAAACGGACTTCTCTGCATGTTTTGCCGCTCGTCGTGCAAGTATTTATGGCAGTATTCAGTACTTACTAAATAAGTATTGCTTTACTTTGCTGTAAGTATTTCTTTGTTAGATTCAAGGTCAAAGTCATAAGCAGTAAAACCCTATAAGTCTTAAAAACTCTGCTAACAAATTCAGTACTGAATACTGTCACTATATATAGGGCAGCGAACACCGGAAAAGTTTACATGCCAAAATGCAATTTCACATATTGTTCACAAATATCACTAAAATGTTATGAGCTGCTGTTAAAAACCATCTTGAAAAAAAATTTCAAACCGATGTAAACTTTTATCCCTCTCGCTGCCCTATATATAGCGTGAGGTTTTTACCCCCTTGCCAATCAAATCTAAAAGGAGCATCTCTATTATGCAAATATCATCAGCACCGCTGCTGACGGACCGTACAGTGGCGATGCCGAAACCCGCTGGGACTTATGGTATCTGCGCTATTCACCCGGCGACGAGGCTATGAAACCCGGCGGGCAGGTCATCAGGGGAAAGGCCCTGTGGTATGCAAAAAGCAGCCCCCTTGTTTAAAAGGGCTGCTTTTTAAAGAACACGATGTTTTCTTTTAATGTTTTCTTCAATCTTTTTTATTTTTCTTTAGCTTTTTTATCTTTTTTAGACTTTCTTGCAATGTTCGCCAAAAATCGCTTTAGACTTCCTTGAAAGAAAGTCAGCAAAGAACTTTCAGCGCTGTTAAGATTTGGATTGCGCTGCACTCGCTGCCCGCGTGAAGACGTTACCTTAGCCGAAGCACAGGCAGCAGCAGCCAAGATCATCAAAGCAGGCGTGCTGACCAGTTGCCTGAACGAACTGAGCCGGGCCATCATCAGTAAACACAGAAAACTGTAAAACAAACAGAGAAACGAGGTATGACATCAATAGCAAATACACAAAGCTCCTGCACTGGTTACGCCTTTTGGCCTGCATCATAAGCAGAAAATAACAAACATACTCAATATCCGCCCTGAAACAACATTCATGGCGGGCATTTGCTTATCATTAATCCCTCAAATATACCTTGCTATTGTTTTATACAAAACCTCCACATCTATGGGTTTTGCCAGATGTCCATTCATCCCGGCATCAAACGCAGCCTGAACATCATCATTGAAAGCATTGGCTGTCATGGCAATGATCGGTATCGTCCCGGCAGCAGGATGCTCTGACGACCTTATGCACCTGGCAGCGTCATAGCCATTCATCAGCGGCATTTGAATATCCATGAAAATCAAGGCATATTCCTTTTCTTTCGAGTTTCTAAAAATATCTACCGCAACTTTACCATTCTCAGCATGTTCAACTTGTAAATTCACAAACTTCAACAGCTCTGAAGCAATCTCCATATTTAACTCATTATCTTCCACCAGCAATACCTTTTTGCCGCCAAAATCATACGTTTCCTTATTACCTACTGCAGAAAATCCCAGCTCCGGCTTCCGCGAAACAGTTAACAACGTATTGTATAAATTTGAAGCAAAAAACGGTTTAGCTATAAAAGCATTAACACCTGCTGCCTTTGCCTGTTCTTCGATACCAGACCAGTCATAAGCACTGATAATAATGATCAAAACATCAGGACCGACATAGCGCCGCATCCTACGGGCCGTTTCTATTCCATCCAGTTCTGGCATACACCAGTCAATGAAACAAACATCATAGCAACGCCCGTCATCTTCACAGGCACTTCTTACCTTTTCAATAGCCTCAAAACCATTCAGAGCCCAGTCAACATTGACTCCCATGCCTTTCAGCAATACTGCTGCATGTTCACAGGTATCGTTATCGTCATCGACAACCAGTACCCGCATCTCCTCCATCTCAGCCGCAGTTTTTTTATCAACTTTACTTACTCCAAAAGGCAGGTCTACCATAAACGTAGTTCCTGCACCTTCCTGACTTTCAACCTCAATAGTTCCATCCATGATCGCAACAAGGTTTTTGGTTATCGCCATCCCCAAGCCAGTACCGCCATATTTTCTGGCAATTCCATTATCCGCCTGCTCAAACGGTTCGTATAAATGTTCCAAAAACTCCTTTTTCATCCCGATGCCGCTGTCTTTCACGATAAACCTCAGCCATATCTTGTCACTTGCTGAACGCAGCATTCTGATTTCCAGCCTGACACTGCCGCCTTTAGGCGTAAATTTAATTGCATTGGACAATAAATTGAGCAGGATTTGGTTGACACGCATCGAATCTCCGAGCAACAGCTCATCTTTAAATCCTGAAATAACAATTTCAAAGGCCAAACCTTTGGCTGTAGCAAGTCCATAATTGATATCAGCTAAAGAAGTAACCAGATTTTTTAAATCAAACAGTTCTTGGCGAATATTCAACTTTCCATTTTCGATTTTTGACATATCTAAAACATCGTTGAGCAGCATCAATAAATGTTTCGACGAAAAAGTTATCTTACTCAGACAATCAGCAGTACGCTTTTTATCATCCAAATAATTAAAGGCAACCGCCGACATTCCAATAATTGCATTCATCGGCGTTCTGATCTCATGCGACATCCGCGACAGAAAATCACGTTTGGCGTCATTCGCCTTCTGCGCTACCAGCAGAGCATCCTGTAAAATCTTCTGCTGTCGTTTAAGCTCGTCATTAATAAGATACTCATTACGTAATTTATAAGCATAAATAACAATCACGATCATCAACAGACCTATCACAACAGCATAAAAAATGGCGGCTTCAGCTTTTTCGTCCGTGCTTTCCTGTATGATCAGCACACGTCTGTCTGCCGAATCAATGACCTTTTGAATGGCAATATCCGTTTTTACCCTTATCGGCTCTATTTCTTTATCAAAGTACTTTTGGACTGCCTGTCTGTCCATATTACTATTTTCAGAATTTTCCACACTTTGTATAAGCGCCTTTTTCAGTTCGTCTAAGGCACCGTTCAATTCTGACAGATCTTCCTTATTGCCTAAATATATTTCATCTAATATTTTCAGTGATTTTTCATTTTCTTGGCAACTGGTTCTCAGGACACTTCTGATACCATCAAGATTATTTTCATTTTCACTAATGAAAATCGGCAGGTATGTATTCATTTCCAAAACCCTGGCACGGATTTTATTTATTTCCGACATGGCTTTATACGGATGTTCTGCTACATAATTGATTTGTCTGCTGATTGTAAAAATAGAATGTGTAGTAAAAACAACATATACCACTACACAAAAACAAATGGCTATCACCCCGGATACCATGCCATATCTTTTTATAAAATTCATATTTTCCAATCCTTTACAATTTTATTAAATTATTACAATTATTTTTGTTATAAATATAGCACATCAACAGCAGACAAACAAGTAGAATATTAACTTTTTATAATACAATATAATTGCTTCATTGCCCTGCCCAAACGTACGTATCGTTAAATTTATATTTATATGGCCAATGAGTTTTCCACAACACTAAAATAAATCTGCCTGTATCAGCAATCGCTGTAAGTAAAATTTCACCTTCAGCATAATACCAAATAACAAACTAAATCAGCGATATGAAACTTACTTCATATCGCTGATTTTTTACTTTACTGAACTTATTACTGCAACTTACCAGTGACTCAAACCCTCACTTAGAACGTGAATCTCAACCCGGCGTTGAACTGCCAGTCGGTACGCAAATCACCGCCAAAGGTTTTTAAGGCGTCAAAATACAAATTGCTGTTTTTTGCGATGCCCAGGTTAGCTCCCAGTCCGATCTCGTACCAGGTGCCGGTCATATCGGCGCTTTCTACAATGCTGCTTCTGCCTTTATAATATGCAGTTCCGCCGCCGTTGCCGCCGAAGTCGTGCAATGCCGATGCTTTGACATAGGCATTGCTGGTGCGCCCGCCAATGGTAAACTCTTTGCCGCCCAAGAAGCCCAGGCGCACTACGGCGCTGTTGACGCTGTCCTGTTTGACACTGACTTCGTTGCTGGTTGTGTAATCGACGCTGCCGATATGGCCCAGGCTCAGTTCGGCCTGCGGTTCTACGAACCAGCCTGCGTTCAGGTCCTGTCTGTAGCCGTATTCGGTGCTGATGCCGTAAGCCCAGGTATCGTAATCGGCTTTGGCAGCGATGTTGTTTGGATCTACCAGTTTAAAGTCATTGGTCAGCTTGCTGCCGCGGGCGATAACGTCGATGTAATGCCCCTTGCTGCCCAGCCAGCTGGCGTATACGCCTATTCCGGTGCTGCTCAGGTCGCCGCTGCCTGCCGTATAGCCGGCGTTGCTGTCGATGCGGTTGACGGCGATGCCTGTATAGAGCTTGCCGCCTTTGTAGTCCTGCACTTTGTCGATGCCGCCCTGGAAGGCTGTATAATCCTGGCTGAAACTACGGTCATAAGCACTGTCGGCACTCAGTTCGCCCCGGTAGTAACGGGCCCAGACGCCGCCCTGTGCCGCTTCTTTATCACTGCGCAGCTCGCCCATGCGTTTCATCAGGTTGTTGCCTTCGATGCGCCACATACTGCCCAGCGCCATCTGCGCGTCAGCGGCCGTCATCACTGTTTCGGAAGCGCCTGCTTCCTCAAAATCTATTTGCGTGATCTTGACATTATTGCCGTCCACTGTTACGGTCGGCGTTGCCAAAAATCTGGTCAGCGGGTCGTCCATTACGCTTTCCTTACCAATAAAATTATTTAAGTTCTGCCCATGCTCCAAATCAGTTACTGTCAGTACCGTCACCTCGCCGATAAAGCTGTCCAGACTGCTGCCGTCAAAGGCTTTGTCGTAACCGACAGTGATGTATTGTGTTGCCGTGCTGCTGTCGGCTGCCAGTTTCGCAAAAGTAAACTTATCGGCATTAGGAGTAACATTCGACAGGTCAGCTGCAACTTTAAAGGTATTGCTGCCCGCCAGTCGCAGGGTGCCGCCGTTAATGGTGCGGCCCACGTTTTGGCCTGCTGCCGGACTGCCAAAGCCCAAAGTCGCATTGTTCAAATATGTTATAACAGTATTGTCAGTAGACGAGCCATCACTGGTATTTAATACGGCATTATCGTTAAACAGCACTGTTGCGTTATCGGCATACACTGCGTAGGCTTCTGTCCTTGTCGCATTATCCGCCTTAGCGCCGATAGTGATCGTGCCACTGGGGGTGCCGCTGTCAGTTTTCGCGCTCAAAGTGATCACAGCGCCATTATCAGCATACACACCATAGGCTTCGGCCTGCGCGCCCTTCTGTCCGTCAGCACCGGCTGTAGCTACGCCATCCATTTTAGCAGCACCTTTACCACCGGTACCTGCTGTCGCACTGGCATTGATCTCATCGACGGCGATCACCGTACGACTGCTTCCGGTGCCAAAAACGCCATAGGCATAAGCATTGCCACCATCACCGCCATCACCGCCGGTACCGGCAGCCGTGGCCGAACTCGCTTTCCTTACACTGCCACCTTCACCACCAGCGCCTCCACTGGCCATAGATGTGATTTTGCCGACTGTTAAGCCAACACTGCCGCCGCTGTTACTGACACCATAAGACGTTCCACTACCGCCACTACCGCCTTGTCCACCAACAATTCCGGCTCCATCATTATTTACCTTATTTATAGCATTAGCATCCAAAGCCCTATAGCTAGAACCGCCGGTTGCCTCTACTGTAATTTCAGCCACCGTTAAATGTTCGGCCAATCCACCTAAAACATTGATGCCATAAGCGACGGCAGCTCCACCAAAAGCACTGGCACCATTGATGTTTCCATAGGTACTGATTCCGCCACCACCAACTCCGCCGGTTGCAGTTATTTCCAATTTCTGTACATCTGCTCTCAGGCTGCCGTCTGCATTCTGCAAACCAACGGCCAGCGCCTCGCCGCCAGCCCCGCTTACTCTCTCCGTTACCAATATTTGAGCAACCTCATCTGTAACTTCGCCTGCAGAATCACTATTGATTACACCGCTGCCACCTTTGCCGCCAGTTGCCGTAAGCTTAATATCGCCTGTTACGTTGACCTCGCTGGTGCCGCCGCGGTTATCCACACCAACCACCAAAGCTTCGCCGCCTTTACCAGCAGACGCCTGTACTGCGCCTGCAGCTGTCACTTTGCTTGCATCAGTTACAGTTAATTTCCCTAAGTCACCGCCGTTGCCGCCGTCTGTCTTGATGTCCATCCCGGCCACAGTCAGATCCACTTCGCCGCCGGAGTTACTGACCCCTACTAAATAAAAATCACCACCAGCGCCACCGCTGCCACTGATGCTGTTTATAACAGAACCACCACTACCACCATTGGCATTACTACGAACAGCCTCTATTGCTATATCCCCTATTGTGCCGTCTACCTTACCACTCACGATATTGACGGCGGCGATATTAGCATTACCGCCAGCTCCGCCATGTCCGCCTATAATATTTTCAACATCAGTACCAGCAGCACTGCCGCCAGCTCCGCCGCCTATATAACTACTACCACCAGACTGCTTGATACTTATATCCTGCAAATCTAGATGGGCGACCCCGCCGTTGACATCAACAACATAGGCTACAGCGTTACCGCCAGCTCCGCCGTCAACAGCATTAGTTAAACCAGACACTACATTAGCTCCGCCACCTATCGAACCTTCGCTATTTTCGATTTCAAATTTGTCTGTCAGTGTTGCCGTTACCTCGCCGCCAGTGACCCTGATCCCATATGCCTCAGCATCACCGCCGTCGGCAAATTTTGTTGCCCCTTCAGTCACTTTGTTAATTGCCCAAACCCTATTATAATAACGGTTAACACATACTTTCATCTTTCCACCGCTAAAAATAACTGTACCATCATCGACCTGCAGTCCCACCGCTAATGCATTACTGTGTTTAGCACCGCTTATATCTACTTTATTTGCACTAACCGGAATATCGAATTCTGATACAGCGGTTACACTTATATCAGCAGCCGTGATCATCAGGTCATGTTTAACTGCCAAGCCATATGCTGCAGCAGCCCCGGCAACCTGACTTACGCCCTGGTAAGCGCTGCCATTCTTTCCTGCGTAAGCACTTACTGCTATATCGCCTGTTGTGACGCTGCTCAGGCTTTCGTCTACCGTTATTTTGGCGATAGCGTCGCCGCCTTTAGCCCCCTGCTTTACTGTTGGGTCGTCGACATTATCAAGACCACCTCTGCCACCATACACGCTAATTTCGATGTCATTACCGGAAAGATCGCTCGTTTTGATCACTCCAGTATAACTTAGATCTTCACCATCAGTAATGCCTCCAGCGTCATCATAATCATTGCCGGCAGTTCCGCTTTCCGTAAAAGTACCGCCGGTAGTAATTTCTTTTATTTTTTCTGCGGCATACACCTCGTTGACGACTATATTGATGCCGCTGGAATAAACAATCGACATCGCCATCAGGGTATGGGCTATTTTCTTGGCTAAACCTGTTTTACGAGACATTTACATACTTCCTTCCCAAATTCATCACTCATATTTGTCTTTTAAAAAATATTTTAATAAGGCTTCGTAATACGATGCCGATTCTGCATATTTGCCCCGCTTATGTAGCAGCCGAGCTGTCATCATCACCGTCTGCACACTTTTGCCATCAACAGGCCGCAGATCGCTCCACAGCGATTTTTTGACATACTGCCAGTACAGTTCTTTAGCATCACTGTCCACATAATAACTGTGCCAGGGCTTCACGTAATCAATATAGTGTACGATTACCGCTTGTAGCTCCTCATTCAAAGTTGTGTTGTTGATGACGATGCAGTTATACTTTTTGGGCAGCTCGGTAAACGCGCCGTCGATAACGCCGTTGAGCGCGTCCTGGTCGCCCCAGAGGATCTTCGTGCTTCCTACCTGTTCCAGCCACTGAAACAACTTTTGTGCCAGTTTTTGCCGCCGCCACTTAGTAAGATCCATCAGTATCACGCCGGAGTTAAAATAGCGGCCGTTTTTCAGACCGATACGGTCACAGCTGCGGTCTTCCCCATAATCACGCGCTGCCGCCAGTACCTTCCCCTGCAAATCTAACTGCCACAACGGCAGGATGTCGTCTTTGCAGATGATGTCGGCGTCCAGATAGATTAGCCGCTTAACTGATTTTGGCAGCAGATCGGCAAACAGATAGCGATAATACATGG
>OKSD01002446.1_pt1 | contig 15812 bp, 20 predicted proteins | sample 1601221 | NCBI WGS metagenome assembly OKSD01 (sample SAMEA3541550, study PRJEB24748) | human gut metagenome | biome: human gut; feature: human-associated habitat; material: faeces | place: China | collected 2012
CCCGCCGGGGTTCCGGCGGGCCACTGTTTTTTACTGCTGTTTCTTCACAAAGTTCCACGTGTCGCGGCACATATCTTCGACGGTCTTTTCCGCCGTCCAGCCGAGCACGTCCTTTGCCTTCGTGGTGTCCGCCCAGCACTTGGCAAGATCGCCGTCGCGGCGCGGGCCGATCACATGATGGACCTTGACACCGTTGACCTTTTCAAAGGCATGCACCAGCTCCAGCACGCTCACCGCGCGCCCGGTGCCGAGGTTAAACGCCTCCGCGCCCGTATGCGTTTCGGCATACTCCAGCGCCTTGAGGTGCCCCTTGGCAAGATCGACTACGTGCAGATAGTCGCGCAGGCCGGTGCCGTCCGGGGTGGGATAGTCGTCACCGAACACGGTCAGCTTCTCCAGCTTTCCGGCGGCAACGCGGGCGATGTAGGGCATCAGGTTATTGGGGATGCCGTTGGGGTCCTCGCCGAGCAGGCCGGATTCATGCGCGCCGATGGGGTTGAAGTAGCGCAGCAGCACCGCCGAGAAGTCCGGGTTCGCCGCCGTGTAGTCGCGAAGGATCTGCTCGATCATGATCTTCGTCCAGCCATAGGGGTTGGTGGCAAGGTGCGCCGGCATGGATTCCACATAGGGCACGGGATTTTCCGGGCCGTAAACCGTCGCGGAGGAGGAAAAGACCAGCTTCTTGCAGCCGAACTCCGCCATGACCTCCATCAGCGTCAGCGTGGAATCCAGATTGTTGCGGTAGTAGGCCAGCGGGATGCGGCAGCTCTCGCCCACCGCCTTCAGGCCGGCGAAGTGGATGACCGCGTCGATCCGGTGCGCGCGGAAGATCTTTTCCAGCGCCGCCCTGTCGCACACGTCGTCCTGATAGAACACAGGCGCAATCCCCGTGATGGTCTTAATTTTCTCGATCACATCCGCCTTGGCATTGGACAGATTGTCGACGATCACGACCTCGTGACCCGCCTTTTGCAGCTCCACGCAGGTGTGGCTGCCGATAAACCCGGCGCCGCCGGTGACAAGTACCTTCATAAAAATGTCCTCCTTTTTTATATTGCGGCAAGGAAGCGGCCGAAGGCCTGCTGCCCTGCGTCATTTCGTTTGAACACGCCCGCGTCCTCCAGAACGCGGGTGAACACCGCGCCGACCTCCTGCCGGAGAATGTCCTCCGTGTTTTCCGGCGTAAAGTCATAGCGCTGCCTGAGCTCGTCAACCCAATCGGCGTGCTTGCCGAGCGTTTCGTCCTGCCGCAGGTCCGCCCCCGTCAGGATCGCCGTGCGCACGCCCTCCAGCTCCTTTTTCAGGCGCGCGGGCAGCACCGCAAGGCCCATGACCTCGATCAGGCCGATGTTCTCCTTTTTAATATGATGCAGCTCCGGATGCGGATGGAACACGCCCAGCGGAAGCTCCGGCGTGGTGATGTTGCAGCGCAGCACAAGATCAAGCTCGTAGTCCGCGCCGCGCCGCCGCGCAATGGGCGTGATCGTGTTGTGCGGCACTCCGTCCGTTTCCGCAAAAACGCCCGCCTCCGGGTCGGAATACCCGCGCCAGCGCGCCAGGATCCGCTCCGCCAGCGCAAGGAGCTGCCCACGGTCGGCGCTCGTCAGACGGATGACCGACATCGGCCAGCGCACGACCCCCGCACGCACCGCCGGGAAGTCCGCAAAACGCACCTCCCGCTCCACCGGCGCCTCCTCCATCGCAAAGCGGTAACGCCCGCCCTGAAAGTGGTCGTGGCTCAGGATGGAACCGCCCACAATGGGCAGGTCGGCATTCGAGCCGATGAAGTAGTGCGGGAAGATCGTGACAAAATCCAGCAGCCGCCGGAAGGTCACGCCGTCGATGTGCATGGGCCGGTGCTCCGCATTCAGCGCGATACAGTGTTCATTATAATATACATAGGGGGAATATTGCAAGTACCACTGGCTTCCGTCCAGCGTGAGGGGCAGAATTCTGTGATTCTGCCGCGCCGGATGGTTGCCGCGCCCGGCGTAGCCCTCATTTTCGGCGCACAGCAGGCAGCGCGGATAGCCCGACTGCGGCGCGGCCTTGGCCGCCGCGATGTCGCGGGGGTCCTTTTCGGGCTTGGACAGATTGATCGTGATGTCCAGCGCGCCGTAGGGCGAAGCATACTTCCACTTGAGATCTCTTACGATGCGGTCGCGGCGGATGTAATTCGTGTCCTGCGAGAAGCGGTAGAACCAGTCCGTCGCCGCCTCGGGCGAGACGGCGTAGCGCCGCGCAAATTCCGCCCGCACCTCGTGCGGATAGGGCGTCAGCGCGCCCATGAGCTTGGTGTCGAACAGATCGCGTTCGGTCACGCTGCCGCCGGTCAGCCCGCGCTGCACGGCGTCGTCCGTCAACGCCGCGAGCAGCTCCGGAAGCGCCGCGTGGATCTCTTCCTCCGCGGGTGCTTCGTCCAGCCGCAGAATTTCCAACAGACGATTTTTCACATAGCAGGCGTCCGCCTGTTCGATCAGGCCGCAGCCGATGCCGTAGCGCACCAACGCGTCAAGATAAGCACCGTTCATTCGCACACCTCCACACTGCCCTCCTGCCGGATGGAAAGCACATGACAGCTTCCCTGCCCCAGCGCGGCTTCCATGCCCTCACGGAAGCGCGGCAGCAGCTCCATGGGGACATAGGTCTGGATCGTGCCGGCGAAGCCGCCGCCGTGGACGCGGCAGGCTCCGCGGCCTTCCAGCAGGCGCTCCGCCTGCGACAGGGCAAAGGCCAGCGCCTGCCCACGCACTGCGCCCGTGGGGATCACGTTCTGCAAATACTGCCATGAGGACACACCGGAAGCCCGGACTTCGTGCAAAAAGTCCTCAAACCGGTTTTCCTGCAAGGCCTTCACCTGACGGCGCACGCGACGGTTATCGTCAAAGACATGGATGGCGCGCAGCACGGCGCGGTCGCCCGCATATCGGCGCAGCCCCGGCAGCTTCTGATAGAACTCGTCCTCGGAAACGTCGCGCAGGTATTCCTTCCCAAAAAATTCGCAGACAGTTTTCAACTCCGCCGGAATGGCCGCGTACTCCGCGGTCAGGTCGGCGTGGTCGGCGCCGGAGTCGATGATGCACAGCGCATGGCCGCAGGCCGCAAAGTCAAAGGGCACCGGCGTGACCACCGGCGCAGCCGGGTCGGCAAAGTCAATGGCAATGATGCCGCCGACGGCGCTGGCAGTCTGATCCATCAGGCCGCAGGGCTTGCCGAAGTAGACGTTTTCCGCATACTGCCCGACCTGCGCAAGCTGCACGGGGCTGAGCTTCCCGTCCAGAAACAGGCGGTTGCAGATCGCCGCCATCAGCACCTCAAAGGCAGCCGAAGAGGAAAGCCCGCTGCCCGGCAGCACGTCGGACTCCACATAGGCGTCGAAGCCGCAGGGCGTTCCGCCCAGTGCGGCCACCCGCGCGGCCACGCCGCGCACCAGTGCCGCCGTCGTGCCCGTTTCCTCCGCCCGCGGCGCAAGGCCGTCCAGCGGCACGACGCACAGGGGGTAGCCCTCGGACTGCACGCGGATCTGCCCGGAGCCGTTGGCGGCGACCGCCGCTCTGGTATCAAGGTTCACCGCGCCGGCCAGCACGAGCCCGTGCTGATGATCGGTGTGGTTGCCGCCCAGCTCCGTCCGGCCGGGCGCGGAAAAGAGGCACTGGGGTACTCGCTCAAAGCATTGCGTGAATTTTCGCTTGATGGTTTCGTACACGGTTGCTTCACCTCTCTGTTTTATTTTGTTCTCTACTTCTATTCTAGGTAATTATGTTGCTAAAGCAATGGTTTTTTCTCTAGTTTCTATGGAAATTTGTTGCTTCCCATGGTATAATTTTCGCAGGAGGCGGTATCATGGCGGAATATTTCAAAAATTCCTATAAAGCGGAGCAGGCGCCCCTGCCGCTGAGCGTCAAAAACGTCGGCTTTCAGCAGTGCACGCCGGGCTACCGCTGGGGTGCCGGAATGCGCGACCACTATCTTCTGCACTACGTCGTTTCCGGGCGCGGGACCTACACCGTCGAGGGACGCTCCTTCCCGGTGGAGGCCGGGCAGGTCTTTCTGGCGTGGCCGAATACCGTTCTGAGCTACACCGCCGACCACGACGACCCGTGGGAATACTACTGGCTGGGCTTCGCCGGGCCGGACGCGGCGGTGCTCCTGTCGCACACCGGCCTCAAGCGCAGCGCGCCGGTCCTGTCCATCGGCTTCGGCAAGACCTTTCAGCAGTACGTCACTGCCATTTATGACGCGCGCGGCAGCGACCTGAGAAGCCGCACGCAGATGCTCGGCTATGCCTATCTTCTGCTGGGCCGTCTGATCGAAGCGGAGGCGCGTCCGCAGGAGAGCGCCAACCCCGCCGCCCGCGCGGCGGAATTCATCGAAAACAACTACGCCGATCAGATCACGATAGACGACATCGCAGCCCACGCCGGGGTGAGCCGGAGCTGGCTCTACCGCTGTTTTATGGAGCGCTTTGGCTGCTCGCCCGCAGCGTACCTGCGCAGCCGCCGCCTAAGCTGCGCCCGCCAGCTTCTGGAAAGCACCGGCCTGCACATTTCCGAGATCGCCCGCTCCGCAGGCTACCCGGATGCGCTGTACTTTACCAAGGTCTTTACCCGGCAGTTCGGGATGTCCCCTTCTGCCTACCGGGGAAAAATCCTGTTGGAATTTTCCCCGCCGGATGCTATAATGACCTGAGAAACAGGACACAAACATGGAGGCCATTTGTGAAACGATTGCTCAAGTATCTGGCGGATTATAAGAAAGAATCCGTCCTTGCGCCGCTGTTCAAGCTGTTTGAGGCGCTTCTGGATCTTCTGGTGCCGGTCGTGGTCGCGGCGATCATCGACCGCGGCATCAACGGCGGCGGTGGAACCGGCGTCATCGTGCGCTATGCGCTTCTGATGATCGGTCTGGCTGCGGCTGGCCTTGCCGCGTCTGTCACGGCGCAGTTCTTTGCCGCGAAGGCCGCCGTCGGCTTCGCCAAGCAGGTGCGTGGTGCGCTGCTGCGCAAGATCGACACCTTTTCTTATTCCGACATCGACACGCTCGGCGCGCCGACCATGCTCACGCGCATGACGGGCGACATCAACCAGCTGCAAAACGGCGTCAACATGGTGCTGCGTCTGTTCCTGCGCTCGCCCTTCATCGTGTTCGGCGCGATGATCATGGCCTTCACGATAGACGCCAAGGCCGCGCTGGTCTTTGCCGCCGTCATTCCGGTGCTGGCCGCAGTGGTCTTTGCGATCATCCTCGTGACCATCCCGAAGTACCGGCAGGTGCAGGAGCACGTGGACGACGTGCTCGGCACGACCCGCGAAAACCTGAGCGGCACGCGCGTCATCCGCGCCTTCCGCATTGAGCAGACGGAGATCGACTCCTTCGACCGCAAGAACCGCGCGCTGACGAAGATCCAGCTCTTCGCCGGGCGCATCTCCGCGCTGATGAATCCCCTGACCTACGTTATCATCAACGCCGCCGTCATCGCCCTGATCTACACCGGCGCGCTGCGCGTGAACGCAGGCTTTCTGACGCAGGGCGCGGTCATCGCGCTGTATAACTATATGTCGCAGGTGCTGGTGGAGCTGATCAAGCTGGCAAACCTCATCATCACCATGACCAAAGCGCTGGCCAGCGCCAACCGCGTGGCGGATATGCTCGACCGCCCCGCCTCCACCGAAATTCTGCCGGAGCACCGCGTGCAGACGGACAGCAAGGTGCTGTTCGACCACGTCGGCCTGACCTACCGCGGCGCGGGCGAGGCCTCTCTGGAGGACATCAGTCTGAGCGTGCTGCCGGGGCAGACCGTCGGCGTCATCGGCGGCACGGGCAGCGGCAAGACCTCTCTGGTCAACCTGATCCCCGCGTTTTACCCCGCCGATTCCGGCGCGGTCTACATCGACGGGCTGGACGCCCGCTCCTATGAACCGGAGGAGCTGCGCCGCAAGGTCGGACTGGTACCGCAGAAAGCGGTGCTGTTCCGCGGCACCATCCGCACCAATCTTCTCTGGGGCTGTGAGGATGCGGCGGACGAGGAGCTCTTCGCCGCTCTGCGCGCGGCGCAGGCCTATGAATTCGTCATGGAAAAGGGCGGTCTGGACGCCGAAGTTGCCGAGGGCGGCAAGAATTTCTCCGGCGGTCAGCGCCAGCGCCTGACCATCGCGCGCGCGCTCGTGCGCAAGCCAGAAATTCTCATTCTCGATGACAGCGCCTCCGCGCTGGACTACGCCACGGACGCCGCCCTGCGCCGCACCCTGCGGGAGCTTTCCTTCCATCCCACGGTGTTCATCGTTTCCCAGCGCACGGCCTCCATCCGCAGCGCTGACCAGATCGTCGTCCTGGACGACGGCCGCGCCGTCGGTCTCGGAACGCACGAATCGCTGCTGAAAACCTGCGAGGTCTACCGCGAGATCTATGAATCCCAGTATAAAAAGGAGGCGCAGTAAGATGAAGTCCTCCACGCTCCGCAAGGTACTTTCCTACGTCAAACGCCACGGCTTCCCGCTGGCGCTGACCATCGTGCTGGCCGCCGTGACCGTCGGTCTGACCCTATACGTCCCCATTCTGGTGGGCGACGCCATCGACTGCATCGTCGAGGCCGGGAAGGTCGATTTCGCCGCGATTCTCCCCATTCTGATTCGGATTGCCGTCGTCGTCGGCATCACCGCGCTGACGCAGTGGCTCGGCGGCGTGATCAATAACCGCATCACCTACCGCGTGGTGCAGGACATCCGCGCCGACGCCTTCCGCAAAATTCAGGTGCTCCCCCTGTCCTACATCGACTCCCACTCCCACGGCGACACGGTCAGCCGCATCATCACGGACGTCGACCAGTTTGCCGACGGCCTGCTGATGGGCTTCACGCAGCTTTTCTCCGGCGTCGTGACCATCCTCGCAACGATCGGCTTCATGCTGTCGGTCAACCCGCTGATCACGCTGGTCGTGGTGCTGGCCACACCGCTGTCCCTCTTTGTCGCCAGATTCATCGCCCGGCGCACCGGCTCTCTCTTCCGCAAGCAGTCCGAGCTGCGCGGCGAGCAGACCGCCTTCCTCAACGAAATGCTGCAAAACCAGAAGGTCGTCAAAGCCTTCTCCCACGAAAAGGCGAACGAGGCGCAGTTTGACGAGCTGAACGACCGTCTGGAGGACAGCTCCCTGCACGCGGTGTTCTATTCCTCTCTGGTCAATCCCTGCACGCGCTTCCTCAACAGCATCGTCTACGCCATCGTTGCGCTCTGCGGCGCGTTGGTCTGCTTCCACACCGGCGGCGCGGCGCTGACGGTCGGCGGGCTTTCCTGCTTTCTCTCCTATGCCAATCAGTATACCAAGCCCTTCAACGAGATCAGCGGCGTCGTCACGGAGCTGCAAAACGCCTTTGCCTGCGCCGCGCGCATCTTTGAGCTGATTGACGCGCCCGCGCAGTCGCCGGACGAGCAGGGCGAGCTGGCCGACTGCGGCGGCGAGGTGGAATTCGACTCCGTCGATTTCTCCTACGTCCCGGAAAAGCCGCTGATCGAGAATCTGAATCTGAGCATCCGCTCCGGCGAGCACGTCGCCATCGTCGGCCCGACCGGCTGCGGCAAAACCACGCTCATCAACCTGCTGATGCGCTTTTATGACGTGGATAAAGGCGTGATCCTCGTCAACGGCACGGACGTGCGCTCGGTGCCGCGGCACGTCCTGCGTGCGCAGTACGGCATGGTCCTGCAGGACACATGGATCCGCGATGCGACCGTCTGGGAGAACATCGCGCTGGGCAAGCCGGGCGCCACCCGCGAGGAGATTGTTGCCGCGGCGAAGGCGGCGCACAGCCATAGCTTTATCAAGCGTCTGCCGCAGGGCTACGACACCGTCATCAGTGAGGACAGCAGTCTTTCGCAGGGACAGCGTCAGCTTCTGTGCATCACGCGCGTGATGCTCTCACCGCCGCCCATGCTGATTCTCGACGAGGCCACCAGCTCCATCGACACCCGCACGGAGATGCTCATTCAGGAGGCCTTCGCCAGACTGACCGCCGGCCGCACGAGCTTCATCGTGGCGCACCGCCTGTCGACCATCCGCGAGGCGGACCAGATCCTCGTCATGCGCGACGGCCATATCATCGAGCAGGGCAGCCACGAGCAGCTTCTGGAAAAGGACGGCTTCTATGCCGCGCTGTACAGCAGCCAGTTCGAGCCGTAAGCAGGGTGCGGGCGAGATTTGAAGCCATCCCGTAAAATACCGCAAATGCACAATGCCCCGGATGTGATGAAAATCACATCCGGGGCGTATATCTTATTCCAATTCCTAATTCACAGCTCCCGCAAGGCGTCCACAAAGGCCGTCTTGGCATTTGTCTTTTCGTCGCGGTATTTCAGAATTTTCGCGGGCGCGCCGGCAACGACGGCGTTCGCCGGGACATCCTGCGTCACGACCGCACCGGCCGCAACGACCGCGCCGTCACCGATCTGCACGCCTTCCAGCACCACTGCGTTCGCGCCTACAAGCACGCCGTCGCCCACGGTCACGGGCTTCGCGCTGGGCGGCTCGATCACACCTGCCAGCACCGCGCCGGCGCCGATGTGGCTGTTTTTGCCCACGGTCGCGCGGCCGCCGAGCACCGCGCCCATGTCGATCATCGTGCCCTCGCCGACGACTGCGCCGATATTCAGGATCGCGCCCATCATCACGACGGCATTGCCCCCGATCTCCACGCCGTCGCGTAAGATCGCGCCCGGCTCTATCCGGGCGTGCAGCCCCTTGAGATCAAGCATGGGAATGGCGGAATTGCAGGCAGAGTTTTCAATGTGCAGCGCGGAGATGCGCTCCGACTGCGCTGCGAGCTGGGGCTCAAGCACCTTCCAGTCGCCATAGAGAATTTTCAGGCCGCAGCCGCCGGAGAATACCTCCACGTCCGTGAATTCGCAGGGCAGCTTTTCCTGCACGGTCACGCGCACGGGGGTCTTTTTCTCCGCCGTGCGGATCATTTCAATGATTTCAAGTGCTTCCATACTGCTCCTTTCAGCGGATCGAGCGCTTGGGCTTGACCATTTCGCGCCAGTCGAGGTCGCCGCGCTGCAAGCCGAGGATCAGCATTTCCGCAGAAGCGAGGTTGGTCGCAATGGGGACATTGTGCGTGTCGCACAGATGAATGGTCTGGACGATCTGCTGATCCTCCCACGGATCCATCCCGTTGGGGTCAGAGAACAGCAGCACCATGTCGATCTCATTATAGGCGATCCGCGCATTGACCTGCTGATGGCCGCCCTGGCTGTGCGAGAGGAAGAGCGTGACGGGCAGTCCCGTCGCCTCCGCGACCAGACGGCCGGTCGTAGCCGTCGCCGACAGATTGTGCTTGGCAAGAATGCTCTTATACGCGGTACAGAACTGCACCATCAGTTCCTTTTTCTTGTCATGCGCCATGAGTGTTATGTTCATATCATCACCTCATTAGAGTTTCATCAGCGGAACGTAATCCCCCCGCAGGCGGCGGGAGATCCGCAGGCAGGCCTCGGCCGCGCCGTCCTCCGCAGCAAAGATCAGCGCCACGCCCTGCGCAGCAGCCAGCACGACCTTCGGATCCTCCGGGACAAGGCCCAGAAGCGGCAGGCCGACGTTATCCATGATGTCGTCCACCGTCAGCTCCATCCGCGAGAACATCCGCGGGCTGACGCGGTTGACGACGAGCCGTACATCCCTGCGTCCGCGCAGCTCCAGAAGGTCGGCGGCGCAGGCGGCATCGCGCAGAGAAGCCGGATCCGGCGTGCAGACGATCATGCAGCGATCCGCAGCTTCCGTCGCCAGACGGAACCCGTCGCCGATTCCCGCGGCGGAGTCGATCAGGCAGAAGTCAAACTGCTCCCGCGCCTCCTGCAAAAGACAGGCGAAGGCCTTTTCGTCGATCTTCTGCCCCAGCGCGCGGCTGGGTGCGGTCAGGAGGAACAGATTCGGCAGCTCGGGATGCGCCGTCGCATCCGCCAGCGCGTAATTGCCCTCCAGAATCTCCGTAAACGCCAGTACCGGCAGCTCCGCCATGCCCAGCGCAATGTCAAGATTCCGCAGGCCGATGTCCGCGTCGATGCACAGCACGTGCTTTCCTTCTGCGGCGAGGCAGGAGGCGACCGCGGCGCAGACAGAGGTCTTTCCCGTTCCGCCCTTGCCGGAGATAACGGCAATCACTTCTCCCATATTCTGGCCTCCCTCCCCAATTTTTCATTCATAGTATAGCCGATTCCGATGGATATTTCAACTGGCAATTTGGGCAGTTTGCTGAGAAATTCCGCAAGACACGCGATCGCTCCCGGAACCTTCGTGAGGATCCGGCGGTTTTGGCAGGACATTTCCCTCCGCGCAGAATTTTTTCAAAAAAAGTTAGCCTGCCCTCTTGACAATTCCCCGACCCCATGCTATTATAATAATGCAAATGATAATTATTATTGTTTAGGAGATGAGGCCCATGCCGCCACGCAAACACAGCAAAAAGCGCGACGCCATTTACGAATGTGTCCGCAGCACCAAGACGCATCCAAGCGCGGAGTGGGTTTATTCCCGGCTCAAGCCGGAAATTCCCGATCTCTCCCTCGGCACGGTCTACCGCAACCTGAACCTGTTCCAGCAGGAGGGGCGGCTGATCTCCGTCGGCGTGGTCAATGGGCTGGAACGCTTCGACGCCTGCACCACCCCGCACGCGCATTTCATCTGCACGCACTGCGGCGCAGTCATCGATGTTGACGGCACCGACCCGCCGGAGCACCTGATCTCTCAGGTCCATTGCGGCGCGGTGCGCGAATGTGTCCTGACCTTTACCGGGATCTGTAATTCCTGCATCCGGCCGGATGCGGCAAATAATGAACAAAAAAATTAAAATTGGAGGATTTTCAAATGAAAAAGTATGTCTGCCCCGTTTGCGGTTATATCCATGAAGGCGAGCTCCCCGAAGGCTTCAAGTGCCCGGTCTGCGGCGTTCCCGGCGAGAAGTTCAAGCTTGTCGAAGGCGATCTGACGCTGGCTGCTGAGCACGAGTTCGGCGTCGGCACCAAGCTCGACGGCGTTCCCGAAGAGGACAAGAAGTTCATCCTCGAGCAGCTCAAGGCCAACTTTACCGGCGAGTGCTCCGAGGTCGGCATGTACCTGTGCATGGCGCGCATCGCGCACCGCGAAGGCTATCCCGAGATCGGCCTGTACTGGGAAAAGGCTGCATATGAAGAGGCCGAGCACGCAGCGAAGTTTGCCGAGCTGCTGGGCAGCGAGCTGGAGCCCAACATGACCGCCTCCACCAAGAAGAATCTGGCATGGCGCGTGGACTGCGAGTTCGGCGCAACGGCAGGCAAGGTCGAGCTGGCCAAGGTCGCAAAGAAGAACAACCTCGATGCCATCCATGACACCGTCCACGAAATGGCCCGCGACGAAGCCCGTCACGGCCGCGCTTTGAAGGGTCTGCTGGAGCGGTACTTTGGGAAATAAGACGGTTCGGAACGGGTGATCGCTTCGGATGTCGCAACCCCGGCGCAATCCCGTTTATAGCAGGAGGATTCTATGGACTACGCAGTAAACGAAGAGCTCTGCCACTGTAAGCACGTGAGCATGGCGGACATTGACCGCGCTTTGCATCAAAACACCCGTTTTTCCGATGTGGAAAGGGAATTTGAAGACGTGCAGCGCATCACGTCTTGCGCCACCGGCTGCGGCGGCTGCTACGACAAGATCATGGCGTTCATCTCCGACCGGATGAGCGGCTAAGGAGGATGATTATGAAATACGAATGCCCCTGCGGCTATGTTTACGACCCCGCGCTGGGCGACCCGGATAACGGTGTCGCTCCCGGCACCGCGTGGGAGGATGTCCCTGAGGATTGGGTCTGCCCGGTCTGCGGCCTGGGAAAAGAAGCCTTCACGGTGGAATGAGCCGGAACGCTCCGCGTCCCTTTTGATTCCGCGCGCAAGGGAGCCTGTCTGTGCGCCAAGAGCCGCCGCTTTGCGACGGTTGCGCTCCGAAACACCTCGCTGTGGTGGTTTCCCTTCGCTCTTTTCTTTCTTCCGTAACTTCGGGCTGGATGGGTTTTTCGACAGCCTGAGAAAACACTTTTTTCGAAAAAACGCTTTGCATTCGCCCGCGTTTTTGTGGTATACTGAAAAAAAGGAAGGAGCCAAGCATATGAACGAATATGAAGTTCTGATCGAAACGGTCAACCCCTGCGGCGGCGAAGCGCACGCCAGCAAGGACTTTCTGGAGATCGAAGCGGAGAGTCCGGATGCCTATGTTGCCGCCAACGCGCGCTATCCGGTGATCGACTCCGGCAAAAACAGCGCTGGCGACGTGGTCATTACAACCGGCGACGGCCGCGGCACCATCGTGCGTTATACCTTCACGGAATGAAATACCAACAAGAAGGGTCATGAAGCGTTGCTTCATGACCCTTCTTTTATTCTCCCTGCAGGTGCTCCATGGCAAACAGAATGCACTGGTTGATGAACTCGTTGCGGCTGATGTCCGCCTTGGCGGCGTTTTCGTCGATCTGCTTCAGCAGTTCCGACGGCAGCCGGATGGAAATTACCTCTTTATCCGGCTTTTGCGGTATAAAATAGTTCATTTCTCGCCTCACCTCTTGACAAAATTGTATTCGTCGTGTTATCATTTGTCTGTATTCATTATTTGATATATGTTTTCGAATACAATTCAAACATAGGAGGTGAACCGCACGCATGAACGCAGCAGAAAACTTTCATGGCCATATTGCCTTACCGTTGGAAGAACACTTCGAGGCGTATCTGTCCTCCAAACACCACTGGGCAGACGAAGCGGAAAGCGGTGATTTCGTCGCAATGATGTCCATGCTCCTGCACGAAAAGGCGGAACCGGAAAACGCCGCGGCCTTCGACAAAAAATACCATCCCTATCTGGGCAAATCTGCCAACGAGATCTCATCCCCCGTCGCAGAGGAGCTCTTTGCCGAATTTCAGTTGCTGCTTTCCGGGGCGGAAGCCGCCAAATGAAACGCGGACGTTTTGAAGCCCCGTCCAAGCACCGCTTCCCCGTGCTTCCCGCCGCGGCCGCAGTCCTGTTTCTTGTGCTTCTGGCGCTGCTCCTGTGGCGCTGCGGCGCGCAGTCTGCGCAACTCCCCGGCGATACGCCGTCCGTGGAAAAGAACCCGGACTCCATCTCCGTCCCGGGCTATGAGCTGCTGGAGCTGGCGGCGGACACCGCGCAGCAGACGCTCTGCCTTGAAAATCCGGCGCAGAATCCCTGCTATTTTCAGATCACTCTCACCCTGTCGGATGGGACGCTGCTGTGGCAGTCGGAGCGCATCGCGCCGGGCAAGACCTCCGCGCCCGTCGTTCTGCGCCAGCCGCTCGCCGCGGGAACGTATTCCGCCGTCCTGAACTACGCCTGTTTCCGCGAGGACGACGGCGTCACGCCCCTGAACGGCGCGGAAATGAAATTGACCCTTCGGGTAAAATAAAATCAAAGGAGAAGAAATCATGAAAAAACTCTTATCCCTCGCACTGGCTCTGCTGATGCTCGCCTCCGTGGCGACCGTCGCCCTTGCAAGCACGACCACCCTGACCACCACCGTCCCGCCCGCGACCTATACGCTGAATATCCCCGCCGATCAGGAGATCCCGTTTGGAGAAACCGGGCACAACATCGGAAATGTTACCGTAACGGATGCCGCCGGATTCGCAGAAGGCAAAAATTTGAAGGTTACAATGGACTATGATGCCTTTACCTGTGAGGGCGTATCCACGACGATTCCGTTTTCTATTGAGTGCACTGGCGGCCCCAATAATTACTATTCCGAATACAATGCTCACAAACTTACATTCCTTGGGAACGCATCGGGCAGCGTTTCTAATCGCGCTAATTTTGGCAGTGACAACTCTGAATGGACTTGTCAAAATATGTATGCCAAAATTACCAGCACCGACTGGGGCAAGGCCCTCGCCGGCGATTACACCGCGACCATCACCTTCACCGCTGAGGTCGTCGCGGAATAAGCACGCCCCATCAAAGGACGTGTTGCCATGAAGCTCAAACCGACTCTGCGCGTGCCGGTTCGCGCGCTGCTGCTTCTGCTGCTGCTTGCGTCGCTCGCCCTCTGCGCCTTCGCGCGGGGAACCACCCTGACGACGCACGTCCCCGGCACGTATACCCTGCGCGTCGAGCTCAGCGGCAGCGGCAGCCTCCGGGTAAACGGCACGCTCTGCGCGCAGACCACCGCGCTGGAGCTCGCGGAAGCCAGCACCCCGGAAGTCGCCCTGATCCCCGGCAGCCATCCGCAGACCGTGTTTTTCAACGACGAGGATGTCACCGCTCGCTTTGAAAGCGGCAAGCTCGTCCTCCCGGCGCTGCGGAGCGACTGCGTGCTCCGCGTGGTCTTTGCCCCCGCGGATGTCCCGGCCACCGGCGATGCTGCGGGCAGGCTGCTTCCCGTCTGTCTTTCCGCCGCAGCGCTCTGTCTGTGCTGCCTTGTGCTGCTTGGGAAAAAGCACCGCACAACCTAAAATCCCCCGCCGTCCAAAATGGACGGCGGGATTTTTTCACCCATTCCGCGCTCTTGCAAATCGCGCAGAACTACGATACAATAGAATGGAAAAAATCTCGCAAGGGAGGCCGAGCCATGCCATCGCAACACCGAATCGCACTGCACCGCATCCCGGAGCTGGACTGCCATCTCCCGGAAACCGCCGCCTATGTCCGCGGCGTGCTGTCCGGGCTGCGCTGCCGGGTGCTTTCCCCGTGGGAGAGCGCGGTCTGCGCCTATTTTGACTACGGGCAGCCGGAAACCGTCGCCTTCCGCAGCGACATGGACGCCCTGCCCATCTGCGAAACGACCGGCCTGCCCTTTGCTTCGCAGCACCCCGGCAAAATGCACGCCTGCGGCCACGACGGCCATATGGCAATCCTGCTGGCGCTGGCGGAGTACCTGTCGCACGTGAAAATGCGGCAGGCGCGCAATGTGCTTCTGATCTTTGAGCCCGCCGAGGAAACCACCGGCGGCGCAAAGCACATCTGCGAAACGGGAATTCTGGAAGAATATCACGTCACGCGCATTTACGGCCTGCACCTCTGGCCGGAGCTGGAAAAGGGCGTGGTCGCCGCCCGTCCCGGTGGGCAGATGGCGCGCTCCTGCGAGCTGACCGTCGAGATTGAGGGGCGCTCTGCCCACATCGCCCGCTGGCGGGAGGGGTGCGACGCGCTGGCAGCGGGGCTGCGCTTCGTCGCCGATGCCTATGCACTGGCCGATGGAAAAACCTGCGTCCTGCGCTTCGGTCGGATGGAAAGCGGCTCCGCGCGCAACGCCGTCAGCGACCGCACCCGGCTGGAGGGCACGCTGCGCTGCTTTGACGAGGCGCTTTTTGCGGAATTGTGGCAGAAGCTGGAGGCGCTCGCGCGCCGCGCCGGCGAGGAAACCGGCTACGCCGTCCGCCTGACGCGCAGCGAGGGCTACCCGCCCGTGACCAACGATCCCGCTCTGCTCGCCGAGGCGAAAACGCGCTTCCCCATCGCGGAGGCCACGCCGTCCTACACGACGGAGGACTTTTCAGAATTCCAGCGCCGCGTGCCGGGCGTGTTCTTTTTCCTCGGCACCGGCGGCCCGGCACTGCACACGCCGGATTTCGATTTTGATCCGTCCGTGCTGGACACTGGCCTTGCGCTGTTTGAAGCCCTGCTGTGAAGCTCTGCGACTGACAACGCCGTCATTCCCAATGCCCGTACACGGTGCCAGCCCAAAGCCTCCCCTGTGCAAGGGGAGGTGGCGCGAAGCGCCGGAATGGTTGATTGAATAATTTGTTAAATAGCATAAGAATATTTACAACCCCTCAGTCAGCTTTGCTGACAGG
>OKSD01002460.1_pt1 | contig 15761 bp, 9 predicted proteins | sample 1601221 | NCBI WGS metagenome assembly OKSD01 (sample SAMEA3541550, study PRJEB24748) | human gut metagenome | biome: human gut; feature: human-associated habitat; material: faeces | place: China | collected 2012
GCGTTCGAACAATCTCGAACGCCCCGATGCCGTTTTTCGTCCGTTTCAGTCTGCGACGGGTTGCAGAATGTTCCAGTCGGGGATGCCGATGACGGAGAGGAAAGGCGCGAAGGCCTCCTCCTCGCGGTCGGTGCCCGCGTCGCGGTAGGTCTCCCAGATCGGTTTCTTGCCGCCGGGGTCTTCGGCGTCGTCGGGATAGCGGCGCAGGCCGATGCGCAGCGTCCCCTCGTTGCGGTGGTCGAACCAGTTGTGCCACTGGATGCCGTCGATGCCGGGCAGGGCGGCGATTTTCTTCCAGCCGTAGGCGAAGCCCGCACACTGGTTGCGCAGATCGGCTTCGGCGTAGGTGGGGGAGTTGGTTCCCGCTTCGGAGAGCCATACCGAGCGGCGCGTCGTGCCGCGGAAGAGGTTGGCCGGCGTCAGGGCCCATTTGCTGAGCACTTCGAGATTTTTGAGCGTGACGAAGGGGGTGTTCATCGCGAAAGTCGCATTCGGTTCGCGCCACGTACAGGGGTCGGAGATCGTCTCGGGGTAACTGTGGCAGGCGAGCGCCCAGCGGAAGTCGCCTTCCGCGCGACTGAAATCGCCGAGCAGCCCGACCATGTCGCGCACGGGATACCAGCCCGGGTTCGAAGCGCGGCTCCACGAATGGGAGAACGAGGCGAAGAATTCGGCGTTGGCGTCGTACTGGCGGACGATCGAGGCGCACAGGCGCATCGATTTGACGTAGGCGTTCGTATAGGTCGTAACGAGCTTGTCGTCGCCCATGTTGGTCCAGTCGACGCCGCCGTCGACTTCGTTGTGGACGATCCAGTGCGCGATGCGGCCGTAGGCGTCGTCCTCGCGGCAGTAGCGCTGCGCGAGGAAATCGATCATCGCCGCGTAGGCGCGCACGGCCTTGGGGGTGGTCATGTTGGGTATGGTGTAGGTTCCCCGCGTGTAGTCGGGGTGTTGCAGCAGGGCGCCGAGTTCGGCGTCGCGCGCCTCTGCGGCGGGATCGACCAGCAGGATCGCCGCGACGGTAATGTCGCGTGCGGCGGTTTCGCGGAGCGTGGCGTCGAGCGCATCGAGCTTTTCGGTGTCGAAATAGTAGGTTTCGCCGCAGTAGGCGTGTTCGACCATGCCGGCCTTTGCGGGCGACAGGTACATGAATTGCAACGGACTGACGTTGACCGTGGCGCTGGTGATGCCCAGGTCGTCCAGATCGCTCGTGTAGTCGCCGGCGTAGAATCCGCCCAGTCCCTTCTTCGACCGCATCGGTACGGGCGGCAGGTTGCGCAGCGCGGCGACTTCGTCGGCGTAGCGGCCGTGCGAGACGATGCGGTCGCCCTCGGCCGTGCGGCATACGACGGCCCATTGCGACAGCAGCCGGTCGTAGGGAAATCCTTCGGGCGAGGCCATGCGGTCGAGCGTGACGTCGAACGGACTCTGCGTGAGCGGTGTGGCGTATTTCTGGTAGGCGGTCTCGATGCGGGTGATGTCGGCGTAGGGCGGCAGTTCGTAGAGCAGGAAGCTCCCTTCGCCCGCATAGCTGCCCGTGATGCGGATTTTGTCGGCGGTCGCCTCGACGCGGTCTACTTTGCTCGTGTACGATGCGTGGAGGTACTCTTTGAGCCGTTCCTCGTAGACCGATGCATTCTGGTCGTTCTCGTTTTCGGCCGCGTCTTCGGCACGTTCGGCGTCGGTCATTTCGCGCAGCCGCAGGTTGCGCAGGCGGATGTCGGCGTCCTTCACCGTGCCGAAGTCGATACGCAGCAGGTTGCCCGCTTCGCCCCAGAAGAACTCTTCGCGGCATTTGCGGATGCGCACGCTATACTCCTTCCATGTGTCGGCGGCCTCGAACGGCGTGGTGACGATCGTCCGTTCGACGTCGGGAATCACTTCGCCGTCGACTTCCGTCCAAAAGAAGAGCTGTATGTGGTCCGTGCGACGGTCGGTTTGATATTCGAAGGCCAGTACGTTGAGGTCGGCGGGGACGTTTCCGTCGAAGGGAACGGTGCAGAAATAGGGATCTTCTCCGGTAGTATGGATGCGGTAGACGCCCGTCGTCTCTTCTTCGATTTCGATGTCGTTCTGTACGCGGGGATCCATGTTCGGCACGAGCGTCAGCGGGGCGAGAGGCTCGGGGGCGGGCGGCGTGTAGACATCGGGGTCTTCGTTTTCGCAGGCACTCCCCGCGAAGAGCAGCAGTGCGGCGGCGAGCGTGTGCAGCGCGCCGTGCAGCAGGCGTCCGGAGCAGCCGGTTCCGGACGGGAATCGGAAATTCGTTTTCATGTTTTTCTGAAAATTTGGAAGTGACGAAGCCGTCGGCAGGCGACGTTCGTATTTTTCAATTTTTTAAGTAAAACAAGGCGCATGCCGGTTTACTGCATGGCCGGAACGGAAAAATTGCGCTTCGGAACGCCGCGTCCGGTGCGCGGGAGGCCGTTCGCCCCTCTCTCCGGTTGCGTGCGCCGGATGCGGGGAAGGAGGCCGTTTCGGCGCAACGGCGTTTGAAAATAGGTATTTATACTGTTTCCCGTCCGATACGTTACCGGTAACTTTGCCTGATGCAAAGTTGTAGGTTATGAGTCGTTATTTCGAAATGCTGATGGAGGACGTTCGCTTCCGCGAGGGGTTGAAGTCGTGCATGAACTGCGGGATCTGTACGGGAGTCTGCCCTGCGGCCGAGTTCTACGACTACGATCCGCGCCAGATCGTGGCGATCGTCCAGACGCGCGACGAGGAGCAGATCGAGCGTCTGTTGAAGGGCGACACGATCTGGTTCTGCGGCGAGTGCATGTCGTGTCGTCCGCGCTGTCCGCGCGGCAATACGCCGGGATATGTCATTCAGGCGCTGCGTACGCTGTCCCAAAAGCTGGGCTTTTTCGTCGAGAGCGAGAAGGGGCGCCAGCAACTCGCGCTCAAACGCACGATCGGCGAGAATATCCTGCGCACGGGGTATTGCGTGACGCCCAAGCTCGTCGCTCCCGACCTGCATCCCGAACAGGGGCCGGTCTGGAGTTGGGTCTACCGCAACGACCGCGAAATCTACTGCCAGTTCAACCCCACCTACGACCGTCCGGGGCCGGGCGCCGTGCGCCGAATCGACGACGCCACGCTCGGCGAGCTGCACCGCATCTTCGACGAAACGGGTGGTACGGCCTTCTTCGAGAACATCGAACGCTGTTCCGAGCGCAAGGCGCGCGAGTTGGGATACGACGGTGCCGACGACCGTTATTTCATGGATGTATACACCCGCAATTCACAGAACGAGGATGAATAGAAATTGGCAAGACTACCAGAAGGAGATCGCCGACGACCGCTATTACTACGTGCGCAGCTGCATCCGGCAGAACTTTTTCCCGGGCAGCGAGAAGGCTTTTTTGAATATCATGCACGACGATCTGGGTCGCGACTGCTTCGACGATCCGCTCCACACCTCCTGCACGGGCATCGGCTATCACGCCGATATCGTGCCGTTGGAGACGATCATGACCGTCGTGGCGCGGCAGTTCGCGCTGATGGGCGAGGCGGGCTACGAGAACTTCATCTCGTCGTGCATCACTTCGTTCGGCATCTACACCGAGATACTGGCCACGTGGGAGGAGTTTCCCGAGACCGAGGAGCGGGCGCGCGAGGCGCTCTACAAGGCCACGGGCCGCACGCTGGTCAAGCCCAAGAATCTGGCGCACACGTCGGACGTCGTCTTCCACCACCGCGAGGCCATCGCCGCACGCGCCAGGCACCGGCTGGTGAATGTGCTCACGGGCGAGCCGCTGCGCGTGGTGGAGCATATCGGCTGCCACTACGCCAAGATCTTTCCCAAGTCGGGTGTCGGCGGTTCGGAGTTCCCCTACGTGCTCTCCGGCATGGTCGAGTCGTGGGGCGGCCAGTGCGTCGACTATCCCGAGCGGCGCCACTGCTGCGGCTTCGGGTTCCGCAACTATCTGGTGCAGGCCAACCGGGGCTATTCGGTGGCCAACACGCAGAAGAAACTCGAAAGCATGGCCCCCTACAAGCCCGATTTCATCGTGGCCAACTGTCCCGGCTGCGCGATGTTCATCGACAAGTGGCAGTATACGATCGCCGAGATGGAGGGCCGTACCTACGGCGAGAACGGGCACGGCATTCCGGTGCTCACCTACGAGGAGATGGCCGGACTGGTGCTCGGCTACGATCCGTGGGCGCTGGGGATGCAGATGCACCAGGTCGACGTCGAACCGCTGCTGGACAAGATGGGTATCGAATACGATCCGGCAGCCAAATATCTGGGAATGAACGGAAAATATATCGGACAACCCGCCTCCGCCATCGTCAATTGCGGTTCGCAGGATACGGTCTACAATATCAAACAGTGATGGGAAAACGCGTAATCGTCGTCGGCGGGGGAATCGCCGGCATGCAGACGGCATTGAAACTCTCCGCCGGAGGCGTCTCTGCGCTCCTGTTGGAGCGCGACGCCGACCTGGGCGGAAAACTCACGGGCTGGCACAAACTCTTTCCTTCGTTCACGCCGGCGCACGAGGTGCTGGACGAACTGCGCCGTCGGCTCGCCGCCAGCGACGTCGAGGTGCGCACGCGGTGCGAGGTCGCGGAAGTGGCGCGCGACGGCGTGACGCTTTCGACGGGCGAACGGCTGGAAGCCGACGCCGTGGTGGTCGCTACGGGTTTCACCCTTTTCGACGCCCGCATCAAGGAGGAGTACGGTTACGGCATCTACGACAACGTCTATACGACCGTCGACATCGAGCGGATGCTCAACGAGGGGCGCGTGGCGTTGAAGGACGGCACGGCGCCGCGCCGCATCGCCTTCTTGCACTGCGTCGGTTCGCGCGACGAGAAGGTCTGCCAGCACCACTGCTCGAAGGTGTGCTGCATCACGGGCGTCAAACAAGCCATGGAGCTCAAGGAGATGTTCCCCGCGGCCGACGTCTTCAATTTCTATATGGACATCCGCATGTTCGGGCCCGGTTACGAGGAGATGTACCGCGACGCCCAGCAGCGGCTCAATATCCACTTCGTGCGCGGCCGCATTTCGGAGGCCAGCCCGACGCTCGACGGCCGCGTGCAGATCAAGGCCGAGGACACGCTCACGGGGCGTCCGCTGAAAATGTCGGTCGACATGCTGGTGCTCATCGTCGGGATGCGCAGCAATGCGTCGAACGCCCGTTTCGCGGCCGGAGCGGGGCTCGGCGTGCAGCCGAGCGGGTTTCTGGCGCCCCGCGACGCCTTTCTTCACAATGTCGAGAGCGGCGTCGACGGAATCTTCTACGCCGGAGCGGTCACTGCGCCCAAGAATATCGGCGAGTCGTTGTCGGAGGCGGTCGTGGCGGCCGACCGTGCGGCGGAATATCTCAAACGTGCATAGGACGATGGCGACGGTGAATTTCGGATTCGGCATCAACAAGCCGCGCGTGATCGATCTGGATCGCAACAATCTGCGCAAGAGCGACGAGATCCTGCGCGAGATGCCCGAGTTGCAGACCTGCATCGGCTGCGGGGCCTGCACGGCGCTCTGTACGGCGGGCAACCTGACGTCGTTCAACTTCCGCAAGGTGCATACGCTGGTGCGGCGCGGCGAGTACGAGGGTGCCTACGAGGAGATGAACAAATGCATGTTGTGCGGCAAGTGCCGGCTGGCCTGCCCGCGGGGGATCAACACGCGCGGCGTGGTGATGCTTATCAAACGTAAACTGGGGGATTTCTGACGATGAAGTTTTACGCACCCTTCTGCCTGCCGTTTCTCGTCGGCGCTCTGGTGATGGCCGCCGTCATCGCGTGGAAATACGTCGTGTGGTTCGCCGAACTGCCGCGCGCGGACAAGAAGCGGGTGCTGTTCGGCATCCCGACGCCGCGGACGCTCGGAGCCGTCGGGGAGGTGATCGGCGAATGCCTGCTCCATCGCCGTATCTTCCGCGTCAATCCGCTGCTGGGATACATGCACATGTCGCTGGCCTTCGGCTGGTTCCTGCTCATCGTGGTGGGGTGGATCGAAACGGTGGCCTACCTCGGCCTGCGCTGGGTGCCGTTGCAGGGACATGTCTTCTTCAAGTACTTCGCGCCGACGCTGATGCTGCGCGAGAAGCCCTTCTTCGATTTCGTGATGGACTTGCTGCTGCTCTTCGTCCTGTCGGGCGTGGCGCTGGCATGGGCCAAACGTTTCTGCTCGCGGGCGATGGGAATGCGCCGCACGACCCGACACGTGCCGGGCGACCGGATCGCCCTCACGGCACTGTGGTTCGTCTTTCCGGCGCGGCTCGCGGCCGAAAGCATCACCTGCGGCATCTACGGCATGGGAGGCTTCCTGACCGGAGGGCTGGGGGCGTTCATGGCCGAGCATCTCGGCCGGTCGACGCTCGTCGTGCTCGAACAGGGGGCGTGGTGGTTCTATTCGATCGCGCTCGGCGTCTTCTTCGTCGCGCTGCCGTTTTCGCGCTACATGCATATCTTCACCGAGATCCCGCTCATCTTCCTGCGTCGTTACGGCGTGCGCCCGCGTGAGAAGGAGTCGTCGGCCGACCGCTTCCAGATCGAAGCCTGCTCGCGGTGCGGCATCTGCATCGACCCCTGCCAGTTGCAGAGCGTGCTGGGCATCGACGACGTGCAGTCGGTTTACTTTCTGCGCGACCGCCGCTACGGGATGCTGACGCGCGAAGTGGCGCAGAACTGCCTGATGTGCGGCCGCTGCCAGACGAAATGTCCGGTGGGGATCGATCTCAACACCCTGCGGCTCAATTCGCGCGACACGATGCGCAACACCCCCGACGAACGGCGCTACGACTACTTCAAGGGACTCGACCGCTCGGAAGGCGAAGGGAAGGTCGGCTATTTCGCGGGCTGCATGACGCTGCTCACGCCGCGCACGATGACGGCCATGGAGCGCATCTTCACGGCTGCCGGCGAGGAGGTGTGGTGGGCCGACCGCAACGGCGGGGTCTGCTGCGGCCGGCCGCTCAAACTTTCGGGCGAAACCGACTCGGCGCGCCGCATGATGGAGTACAACACGCAGCTCTTCCGCAGGCACGGCATCCGCACGCTCGTCACCTCGTGCCCGATCTGTCTGAAAGTCTTCCGCGAGGAGTACCGGCTCGACGGTATCCGCGTCATCCACCATTCGCAGTATATCCTCGAACTGCTGTCCGCCGGCCGGCTGAGGCTGGAACGCGGCGCGGCGAGCTATGCCTATCACGACCCCTGCGAACTGGGGCGCGGCAGCGGCATCTACGACGAACCGCGCCGCGTGATCGAGGCGGTCGGCACGCTGCTCGAACCGGCGCATACGCGCGAAGATGCGCTCTGCTGCGGGTCGTCGGTGGGCAATACGGTCATTTCGGACGGCGATCAGGTGCGCATCGCCACGTCGGTGGCCGACGAACTGACGGCCACGGGCGCCGATGCGATCGTCACGGCCTGCCCGTTGTGCAAGAAGGCGCTCGTGCGCGGCACGACGACGGAGGTGTGCGATCTGGCCGAGATCGTGGCCAAACGGATTCGCTGAATCCGCCTGTCCGCCGGCCTGAAAGCCTGACGACCCGCCGGACGGCCGACTGCCATTCGTCTGTCTGTCGCCCGCCGTTCTTCCGCTGTCGGGCGGAAGAGTGCGGAGATACGGAGAATACCCGCTCGTGCGGTCGGTTCGTAAACGGCTGTACGGCAGTCGAAAGGGTCTGCGAGAACGGGAAAGTTGCGATTTTATTTGGCAGATTCGAAAATTTGCCTTATCTTTGCATTCACAAAAGCGATAGATCGGGTGCCGCGGCACCGCATCGAACGATACATCGCGGGATAGAGCAGTTGGCAGCTCGTCGGGCTCATAACCCGGAGGTCGGAGGTTCGAGTCCTCCTCCCGCTACCAAAGCAGACAACTTGAAAGGGTTGTCTGTTTTTTGTTTTCATGAATTTCTGCGGGATTATCCCTTTTCATGTTGTTGCTGTCTTAGGGTCTTTCGGCCTTGCCGGAAAGACGCAGCCCGTGCCACCCGCAATGAAGCGCTGCTCTGTTCGCAACAGTTCGCTCGCATCCTCCTTCCGATTGCGGACTGAGATGTTCCGATGCGAAAAGGGATGGTTTCGGATTTCCGTAATCGGATGCCATATCACGGAATATTTCAAACACCTTGTTCTCCGAAAAAGTTCGATAAATGCCTTTTTCCCTTGTTTCATTCGATTCCTCCGGAATGAGGTTTTCATCGTGTTCCAATATTGAAGACCTCCATGTAGAGGCGGGCGTCGCGCGGTCGGTCTGTTTCCGCAGTTGCGGAGCTCGGGAGCCTGTTTTGCGGCTGGTCTTCCGACGGCGGCGCATGTATGCGTCGCGGGAGGATATTCGTTTTGAAAAATAGCGTGAAAAAGTTTGAATTATGATTTGAAAAGTTCATCTTTGCAAAAACGGAAGAGTTATGCGTAATCGGATTTTCGGGTGGATCATGACGGTGGGATTCGTCGCTGGCGGCGGGGAGGTTGCGGCACAGGAGCCGCTGCGGCAAGGACCGCAGGAGGAGGGTGTCGTGCTGCGTTTCGACGAGGCACGGCGCGATACGCTGGCCGACGTGCCGTCGGCGACGGCGGAAACTCTGCCGGCCGCTGCCGGGCGGCCGTTCGCCTACAAACTCAACCGTCGCCGCGTAACCCGCGAAGAGGCTTACGGGCGGGTTACATTGTGGAACGTCCGCCGCGTGCGGGTCAAGAACCGTCGTATGCGACTTGCCGATACGACACGGCGCGAACGGGTGCGACTGTTGAAATTCTTCGTCGAACGCGACCGCCGCAAGGGCGTGCGGCCGCATCTGCAAGGTAACGTCGCGGGGTACAGGTGGAGTGCGACGAGTCTGGAAGGCGCACGGCAGCGCAGGCAGGCAGTGCATATCCGCACCTATACGCTGCGTGCGGAATACGATTCGCTGCGCCGTGCCGGCGGCATCGACCGGTCGGGTCGCATTCCCGACGGATTATGGCATCCGCTGCCGCACGATGCCCGTTATTTGCTCGACGGAATCGAAGTGCCGGGCAGGGTTTTCCAGTTCATCGACGGATTGATCCTCCGTTCGCTCGACATTCGTACCGATTCGGCGACGATCGACGGACGTCCGCTCGTCGTCGGGAGAACCTATGCCGACCGTGCGCCGCTGGTCGTGATCGACGGAATGCCGTCGGATGTCGGAGAGTGGCTGCGGATGTGTCGGGCGAACGTCTTCTCGTTGGAGGCGGAGGTTCCGATGTACTATTATTACCTGCTGCCCGTCGAAGCGGTCGAAACCTTCGGCCGGCGCGGCCGGTTCGGCGCCGTCTGCATCGAACCGGCGCGCTGAGGGAGAAAATGCGGCGGATGAAAATTTCGTAAAAAATGGTCGGGACGGTCGCGGATTCCGAAAAAAATGTTGTACCTTTGTCCCCGATATCGGGAAGCCATGTACAAAGACCATCCGAACATATCCGCCTCTTTCGCGTTTCGGCGAACGAAGGGTAATCCGTCGGATTACGATACTTGCGGGCTTCTTATTTTCCAATTTAAAGGGTAACTGTTTTTCAGTTACTCTTTTTTTATGTACGCAGATGAAGAGATTGTTGCAGGGCGCCGAAGTGTGGCGTGACGGAGGGTTCGTGCGGGCCGACGTGCTCGTCGACGGCGACCGGATCGCGGCCGTGGGGCTCGGGTTGCCGGCCGAAGGGTGCGAGGTCGTGCCGCTCGGAGGAATGAAGATTCTGCCGGGGCTGGTCGATGTGCACGTACACTTGCGCGAACCCGGCTTTACGGCCAAGGAGACCATCGCCACGGGAACGCGCGCGGCTGCTCACGGCGGTTATACGACCGTCTGTCCGATGCCCAATCTTTCGCCTGCGCCCGATTCGCCGGAGCATCTGGCCGTCGAGTTGGAGGCGATCCGGCGCGACGCCGCGGTGCGGGTCGTTCCCTACGGCTGCATCACCCGCGGGCAGAAGGGGCGCGGCGAACTGGTCGATTTCGACGCGCTGGCACCCGACGTCGTCGGCTTCTCGGACGACGGCCGCGGCGTGCAGGAGGAGGCGCTCATGCGCGAAGCGATGCGCAGGGTAGCCCGCACGGGGCGTCCCGTGGTCGCCCACTGCGAGGTCGAGGCCCTGCTCGACAAGGGATATATCCACGACGGCGGCTATTGCCGCGCGCACGGTCATCGGGGCATCTCGTCCGAGAGCGAGTGGCGGCAGGTCGAGCGCGACATCCGGCTTGCGGCCGAGACGGGGTGCCGCTACCATGTCTGCCACGTCTCCACGAAGGAGAGCGTCGAGCTGGTGCGCCGTGCCAAAGCGGCCGGACTGCCCGTGAGTTGCGAGACGGCGCCGCACTATCTGGTGCTGTGCGACGAGGATCTGCGCGAGGAGGGGCGCTTCAAGATGAACCCGCCGCTGCGCAGCCGTGCCGACCGCGAGGCTTGCAGGACGGGACGATCGAGGTGATCGCCACCGACCATGCGCCCCACACCGCCGCCGAAAAGGCCCGCGGGCTGGCGGGCAGCGCCATGGGCGTCGTGGGGTTGGAATGCGCCTTCGCGGTGCTCAATACGGCGCTCGTCGGGCGGGGGATCATCTCCTTCGCGCGGCTGGTGGAGGCGATGGCCGTCGCGCCGCGCCGCATCTTCTCGCTCGGCGGCGGCACGATCGCTGCGGGCGAGCCGGCCGACCTGACGGCGGTGGACACCGAGCGGGCGGGGACGGTCGATCCCGACCGCTTCCTGTCGATGGGGCGCAGCACCCCCTTCGCCGGAATGGCGGTGCGGGGCGAGGTGATGCTGACGCTGGTCGGGGGCCGCGAAGCCTATCGCAACGGGGATTTGAAAAGATAACACAATACTATGAATATGAAACCTTATACGAAGAAAATCGTTCTGGAAAACGGACAGGAGTTCTACGGATACGGCTTCGGGGCGGACAAGGAGGCGATCTGCGAGATCGTGTTCAACACCTCGATGGTCGGTTACCAGGAGATCATGTCCGATCCGTCCTACACGGACCAGATGGTCGTGATGACCTACCCGCTGATCGGCAACTACGGTATGACCGACGAAGACTACGAAACGAAAAACCCGACCATCGGCGGCATGATCGTGCGCGAGTACAACGATTCGCCCTCGAATTTCCGTTACACGAAGACGCTCAGCGAGGTCTTCGAGGAGCACGCCATCCCCGGCATCGAGGGGGTCGACACGCGGATGCTGACACGCATCATCCGCAACGAGGGCAGCCAGCGGGTGATGATTACTTCGGTCGAAACGCCCCGCGAGGAGGCGCTCGCACGCATGGCCGCGACGCCGTGGCCGCACGACATGGTGTCGCGCGTGAGTTGCCGCAAGCGGTGGATGTCGCGCGTGCCCAACCACAAGTACGACGTGGTGGCCGTCGACTGCGGCATCAAATACAACATCATCCGCCTGCTGAACCGCGTGGGATGCAACGTGACGGTGGTGCCCTACGACGCTACGGCGGAGCAGATTCTCGCGTTCCGTCCCGACGGGCTGGTGCTTTCGAACGGCCCGGGCGACCCGAATGACGTGCAGGGGGTGATCGAACTGGTGCGCCGGCTGCGCGGGCGGCTGCCGATCTTCGGCATCTGCATGGGGCACCAGCTCATCTCGCTGGCCTACGGAGCGAAGACCTTCAAGATGAAGTTCGGCCACCGCGGCGCGAACCATCCGGTGAAGAACCTCCAGACGGGCAAGATCGAGATCACGAGCCAGAACCACAGTTTCGCCGTCGACGTGGCGTCGCTCGAAGGCACGGGGTTGGAGCTCACGCACGTCAATCTGCTGGACGGTACGGCCGAAGGCGTCGCCTGCTACAAGGACGGGGTCTTCTCGATGCAGTATCATCCCGAGAGCGCTTCGGGGCCGCAGGACAGCGCCTATTTGTTCGATAAGTTCACTAAAATGATGGAGGATTGGAAAAATGCCTAAGAGAACGGATATCAAGAAAGTAATGGTGATCGGCTCGGGGCCGATCGTGATCGGTCAGGCTGCCGAGTTCGACTATGCGGGGACGCAGGCCTGCCTCGCGCTGAAAGAGGAGGGGTACGAGGTGATCCTGGTGAATTCCAATCCGGCGACGATTATGACCGACACGCATATCGCCGACAAGGTCTATATGGAGCCGCTGACGCTCGAATACGTGGCCAAGATCATCCGTTACGAGCGTCCCGATGCCATCGTGCCGGGGCTGGGCGGCCAGACGGGCCTGAATCTGGCCGTACAGCTGGCCAAGAAGGGCGTGTTGCAGGAGTGCCAGGTCGAGATTCTGGGTACGTCGTTCGAGAGCATCGAGCAGGCCGAAGACCGCGAGCTGTTCAAGGAGCTGTGCGAGCGGCTGGGCGAACCGGTGCTGCCGTCGCATATCGCCAACAACATGGAGGAGGGCATCGCCGCCGCCGAGCGGATCGGCTATCCGGTGGTGCTGCGTCCGGCCTTCACGCTGGGCGGTACGGGCGGCGGCTTCGCCGACAACCGCGAGGAGCTGGAGGAGCTGATGCGCAACGCGCTGATCCTCTCGCCGGTGCATCAGGTGCTCGTCGAAAAGAGCATCAAGGGGTATAAGGAGATCGAATACGAGGTGATGCGCGACGCCAACGATACGGCCATCTCGATCTGTTGCATGGAGAACATCGATCCGGTGGGTATCCATACGGGCGACTCGATCGTGGTGGCACCGTGCCAGACGCTCACCAACCGCGAATTCCAGATGTTGCGCGACAGTGCGCTCAAAATCATCCGTGCGCTCAAAATCGAAGGCGGCTGCAACGTGCAGTTCGCGCTCGACCCGCTGTCGTTCAAATACTACCTGATCGAGGTCAACCCCCGTGTGTCGCGCTCGTCGGCGCTGGCGTCGAAGGCGAGCGGCTATCCGATCGCCCGCGTTACGGCCAAGGTGGCCATGGGGCTGACGCTCGACGAGATCCGGCTGGCCAACACTCCCGCCTCGTTCGAGCCTGCGCTCGACTACGTGGTGACGAAGGTGGCGCGTTTCCCCTTCGACAAGTTCTCCGACGCGTCGAACAAACTCGGCACGCAGATGAAAGCCACGGGCGAGGTGATGTCGGTGGGCCGCACGATGGAGGAGAGCCTGCTCAAAGCGGTGCGCTCGCTCGAGACGGGCGTCTGCCACATCTACCACAAGAAGTTCGACACGATGTCGGACGACGAGATGCTGACCTACATCAAGGAGGGTACCGACGACCGCCTCTACGCCATCGCCCAGCTGATCCGCAACGGCGTCGACCTGGCGCTCATCTACAACAACACCAAGATCGACATGTTCTTCCTGGAGAAGTTCAAGAACATCGTCGAGATGGAGCGCACGGTGGCGGCGCACCCCTTCGACGAGGCGACGCTGCGCGAGGCCAAGCGCATGGGCTTCGGCGACAAGTACATCGGGATGCTGTGGGGCGCTACCGAGCACGAGATGTACGCCCTGCGCGAGAAGCTGGGGATTTTCCCCGTCTACAAGATGATCGATACCTGCGCGTCGGAGTTCTCCTCCTACGTGCCCTATTTCTACTCGACCTACGAGCAGGAGAACGAGTCGCTGGTGAGCGACCGCGAGAAGATCATCGTGCTCGGTTCGGGCCCGATCCGCATCGGTCAGGGCGTGGAGTTCGACTATTCGACCGTCCATGCGATCTGGTCGATCCGCAAGGCGGGCTACGAAGCCATCATCATCAACAACAACCCCGAAACCGTCTCGACGGACTACACGTGCAGCGACAAGCTCTACTTCGAGCCGCTCACGGTCGAGGACGTGATGAACGTCATCCACCTCGAAAAGCCCAAGAGCATCGTCGTCTCGCTGGGTGGCCAGACGGCCATCAACCTGGCCGAGCCGCTGGCGCGGCTGGGCGTGCCGATCATCGGCACCGACGTGCAGGCGATTCGCAACGCCGAGGACCGCGGCTGCTTCGAGAAGATCATGGAGCAGCTGGGCATCCCGCAGCCGCAGGCCGAGGCCGTGACCGACATCGAGGCGGGCGTGGCGGCCGCTACGCGTATCGGCTATCCGGTGCTGGTGCGTCCGAGCTACGTGCTGGGCGGCCGCGCCATGCAGATCGTTTCGAACGAGGAGGCGCTGCGCCACTACTTGCAGACGGCCGTCGAGGTCAACGACGACTCGCCCGTGCTGGTCGACAAATACATCATGGGCAAGGAGTTGGAGGTCGACGCCATCTGCGACGGCCGCGACGTCTTCATCCCCGGTATCATGGAGCACGTCGAGCGGACGGGCATCCACTCCGGCGACTCGATCAGCGTCTACCCGACTTTCAGCGTCTCGCCCAAGGTCAAGGAGAAGATCATCGACTATACGGTCAAACTGGGTCTCGAAATCGGCATCGTCGGCCTCTACAACATCCAGTTCATCTGCGACGGCCGCGACGAGGTCTACGTCATCGAGGTCAACCCCCGTTCGTCGCGCACGGTGCCCTTCCTCTCGAAGGCCACGGGCGTGCAGATGGCCGACATCGCCACGCAGGTGATCCTCGGGCGCAGCCTGCGCGAGCAGGGCATCACCGAGGTCTACGGCCGCGAGAAACAACGCTGGTTCGTCAAGGCGCCGGCCTTCTCCTTCTCGAAGATCCGCGGGGTGGAGTCCTACCTCTCGCCGGAGATGAAGTCGACGGGCGAGGCGATCGGTTACGACGACAAGCTGACGCGCGCGCTCTACAAGGCGTTGCAGGCTTCGGGCATGAAGGTGGCCAACTACGGTACGGTGCTGCTCACGATCGCCGACAAGGACAAGGAGGAGGTGCTGCCGCTGGCGCGCCGTTTCTACAACCTCGGCTTCAACATCGAGGCGACCTCCGGTACGGCCGATTTCCTGCGCCGCCACGGCCTGCGCACGCGCTTGCGCCGCAAGCTGTGCGAGGGCAGCAGCGAAATCATCGATTCGCTGCGCCAGGGCCACGTGAGCTACATCATCAACACGATCGACCTGGATCAGCACAATACGCGCTTCGACGGCTACGAAATCCGCCGCACGGCGGTCGAGAACAACGTGACGCTCTTCACTTCGCTCGAAACGGTGAAGGTGCTGCTCGACGTACTCGAAGAGATTACGCTCTCCGTTTCGACGATCGACGCGAAGTAATTTCGATTTCATGCGGCACCTGCGGCACATCCCTTGTCCGCTCCGAACGGGACATGCGCTTGGTATGCCCCGTCCGACTCGGACGCACGATGCACCACATCTGCCTGCCTGAAATCAAAATTCGGGAACAGAGTTATGTACAAGAAAGCAATCTACACGCTTCGCTCCAACGAACGGCTGACGCCTGCCGTATGGCGCATGACGCTCGAAGGCGACACGCAGTGGATCACGGCGCCCGGACAGTTCGTCAACGTCGAACTCGACGGGTGCTACCTGCGCCGCCCGATCTCGGTCTGCGACTGGGACGAACGGACGATCACGCTGATCTATAAAGTCGTGGGCGAGGGGACGGCGCTTATGGCCGGCCTGCGGCCCGGCGCGCGGCTCGACCTGCTCACAGGGCTGGGCAACGGCTTCGACGTGACGAAGGGCAGCCGCCGCGAGCTGCTCGTGGGCGGCGGCGTGGGCGTCCCGCCGCTCTACAATCTCGCCAAACGGCTTCTGGCCGACGGCCGCGAGGTCGCGGTCGTGCTGGGCTTCAACACGGCGGCGGAGGTCTTCTACCGCGACGAGTTCGCGCAGTTGGGCTGCCGCGTCGTGGTGGCGACGGCCGACGGGACGGTGAAAGTGATTTGAGCGTTGATTTCACGATTGGCGAGCTTTGGCGCTTTGTTCAT
>OKSD01002483.1_pt1 | contig 15682 bp, 11 predicted proteins | sample 1601221 | NCBI WGS metagenome assembly OKSD01 (sample SAMEA3541550, study PRJEB24748) | human gut metagenome | biome: human gut; feature: human-associated habitat; material: faeces | place: China | collected 2012
CCGTCGCGTATTTCGGCGAAAACAAGGATAATCTGAAAACCGTTGTCGAAAAAGCCGTCGAAAGCGGCGTGAAGCGCGCGGTTTACGTTGCGAGCGCGATTTGTTACTTCAACAGGCGCAATCCCGGTCAAAATCTTGAAAAACATCCGTTTGTGAAAAATCAGACCGATTGCGAAAACGCAATCCTTGCTTTTTCGGACAAAATATCGGTGTCGGTTGCGGAAATTCCTTTGGCGTATCCGGTTCCGAAAGAAATATTTACAATCGGCGGCGTACCTGCGCTGAAATTCAGGAATTTTTATCTGACTTTTGACGGGGGATATCCCGAAATCGGCGACGAAAGCGCGGCTGAGAGCGTTTTAAGCGTAATATTGAACGGCAAAAACGGCGTGATATATCCGCTTTGCGACAAAAACGCGAAGTTTAAGGCGATGCTGAACAAAAAGTATCCCGACGTAAAGGTTTACGAATTCCCCGAAGAATTGTGGTGGGTGCTTGCGTTAATGGCAAAATCGTCGCTCAAAAAGGCGGGGTTGACGGCAAAGACCAACATAAAGACGCTTTACAAAAAAGACCTGTACGAAAACTACTTTTTCGACGATACGGAAGTAAGAAAGGCACTCGGCTACAAATAAGAATTTGATTGCCGAATAATTGAAAAATGCCCGAAAAGTGTCCCATTGACACGGAACGGGCTTATTTTTGCCGTAAAATGTGTCAACAGGACAGATGAAATGACACAATATTGCGCTGCACGGCGCGCACTGCGCTTTTGAAATCGCATTATCGGTGGCGATAATGCTCACTCTTTTGCTTGTGTGCGCCTTTTCCCCACGGGTACACAGTATCCCGCGGGGACCCCTGTTTATGCCTCGCAATGACAGAGTGCGTTGCACGGAGCGCATAACAAAAACCCCTCGCGGTGGCGAGGGGTTTTCAAACGGAAAATTATTGTTGATTGTAAACGTCGTAAGTGGGAACTTCGTACGTCATGCCCGAATAGGGGACTTCGTAAGTTTCGGTTGCGGTGTCGGTTGCGTCGGTTGCGGCGTCGTTAGTATCCGCAGCGGCGTCTTCGGTAACAGCCGTATCGGTGTTTTCATCGTCGTGTTTTTTGCCGTCCGTGCCGGGATTATCAAGGCGATATTCTTTCATACGGATTGCGCCGATAAGAATCGCAAGGATAACCGTAACGCCGGAGAAGATATAGCAGGTCTGACGAATTGCGAACAAGCCGGTGATTGCGAAGAGCAGACCGTTTGCGTCAACCCAGCTGTAACGCATATAGTCGATTGTACCGCGAGAGTAGTTTTGCGAATATACGCCGAGCTGCGTGGGTTTGTCACCGACGTTGCCGTAGTAGCTGCCGTTGGTGGTGCCGACAACAGAGCCGTCTGCGTTGACGAGTTTCAGGAACAAGGGCGCGAAGCCGTATCTCCAACCCGAAGAACCGGTGTTTGAATTATCGACGGTGATGCCGTCTTCCGCAAATCCGGGGGTGCCTGCGACGTTGGGATTGCCGACCGCGTATGCGACGGAATTGAGAATGCTGTCAAGCAGGTAATATACGGGCGGGATTTCAAGAACGCCAAGGAGACTTGAAGTTTCGGTCAGGCAGTTTTCAAGCCCAATCGTCTTCAAAAGTTCGCCGACGTTGAGTCCGTTTGCGCTGCCGATATTGATGCCGCTGATCATTGCGAACAAGCCGCCTTCGCCGAACGTGCCGGAAAGGTCAACGGGAAGGGTAATGTCCGTGCCGTCGATTTTGTCGGGGTTGTAGGTGTAGCCGTCGCCCATCATATCGAGGACCGTCCAGCCGACTTCGATCATTTCAACCTTGCAGGTTGTGGGGTTGTACCACGGATAAAGGTGCAGGTTGGGCTGCATTACGCGGGTTTCGTCGGGATTGTTCTTGGGGCCGCCTTTCTGGTCGCCGGTCACAACGGAAGGACGCTGACCGAGAACAAGATTCAGGACAACGGGAATCGTCATGCGTTTGTCGTTTGCAAGGTCAACCCACGGACCAACCCAGCTTTCGTAACCGGAAAGGTTCAGGCTGTCGTACATATTGTACTTGCCGTCGCGGGCAATAAGCGACTTAACTTCTTCGCTGCTGTAACCCATGTCGGTGTACTTTTTGATTTTTTTCTGGAAGTATTCAACCATGGTGGCGATTTCTTCGTCGGACTTCAAAGCGGGTTCCGCCGCGTTTGTACGGCAGTATTCTTTGTCAAAATCCTTATAAGAAGAGTCGTTGGAACCTACGGTATCTTTCACGTAGAAGCCGTATTTGCAAAGGACAAGAGCGTTTCCGTCTTTGTCGAGAACGCGGCCTGTATATGCGCCCGTGTAGTTGCCGTTGTTGTCGTGTTCGGACTGTTTGTAATAAGAGAAGTATTGGGTGTTGCCGTCAGCGTCCTCGCCGATGATACCGTTAAGCACGCTTCTGGCGATAATTGCGTCAAGCATATCTTTGTTGAGCGTCGCGCGGTTGTTTGCGGCGTCGGACTCCGCAACGTCTTCATAGAAAATCGTGCCGGAAGTAAGGTCGCCGAAAATCATGGGCAGCGCGCCGTCGAGAACGAACATAAGTCCCGAGCAGAGCATCAGGCTGACAACAACCTGACATGCGGTTTGTTTTCTTATCTTTTTCGCTTTGTTTTTGACGTCTTTTTTGGAAAGTTTAAGTTCCTGCACCAAGACGACAATCGCCCATATTACCGAGAATAAAACGGCAACGATAATGCTTGCGTAGGTCAAAAGACCGTACGAGCCGCCTTTTTCAACGTTGTGCATCGACGCAAGGATTGCGAAAACCATAAACAGCGGGAAGCTGCATACGTAACATACTATTTTTGCGATTTTAAGCAATGCTTTCATCAATATTCACCTCCGTTAAGAGCGATTTCGTAAGCGTAGAGTTTTTCCTTATTGTGGAAGTAGGTCGAAAGGAAGATGCTCATCGCGAGTATGCCTGCCCAAATCGAGAAGTAACGTCTTGCGGCAAGCAAGGGATACATATCGGGCTGATAGGCAATGTCTGCCTGCAACTGATAGCAGTCGGCAAGGGAAATCGCGGCGTCGGCAGAAGTGCCGTTACCGATTGTTTTTCCTGTGAGAAGACCGCCTTTTGCAATAAGCGCGCAGCCGGACGTAATGCCGAAATCTTCGCAGGTGTATTTAACCCAGGCATAGTCGCTCATATCGACCGTTGTGCCGGCGGTTGTGGCAAGCGCTTTGTCGGTGTCGGACACGAAGTCGGACTGCCAGCACTTTTTAAGAAGCGGGTGGCTGTAAAACGAAAGTTCGCCAAGGACGGTGTCCAGAAGTTTTTGCACGCCTTCGACGGTAACGCCCGTAAGGTCGATCTTGCCGAGAATCTGCGTGAGAATCGCGTTCAGGTCAAGGTCGGGAGCGATTGCTTTGAGAATTCCCGCAACGTCAAGTCCGGGAACAAGACCGCCGATTATGTCGTTGAGGTTCAAAAGTCCGCCGACAAGTCCCAAAGCGGGTTGCAAACTCTTGATAATGTCGACAAGTGCAGCCGTGTTGGGGTTTTTGTTGTCGCTTTCAAGTTTCGTCTTGTAAGCAGTGTAAGCCGTCCCGAGCTTTGTCTTTGCATAAGTGTCGCCCGTGGTGTATTTCTGCTCGGGAACGATCTCCGCGCTGGTTTTGGGAAGTTGTTTCATCGTTGCATTATCGAACGCTTCGCGAGTAATCTTTGCGGTAAGAACGGGGGTGCCGTCATCGTTGACTTCGCCGGAGTCGGTGTACGTGGTAACGTATACTACTTCGTCCGCCAGCGCGCCGACTTTGAAAGCGTTTTTGCCGGTTGATTTGTAAACCTCTTTGGACGTAAAGTCAAGGTTGCCGAAGAGATATTGTGCGGGCAACGCAAGACCTGTGGTTTCGCCGCCTTTACCGTTGTTGTAGCCGTAAAGAAGTTGCGAAACGACGTTGCCGATATCGCCGCTTGAAAGGTCGGCGCCGTTTTCTTGAAGCAGGGAGTTGACAAGGTCAAGCAGTTGTTGCGCTTTCAGACTGTCAAGGAGCTTATTGATTGCAGGGTTCATCCCGAGATATTCAAACAGCGTGCCGAGCACCGCGTTAAGACGCGAATCGGTCAGACGATAATTGTCCTCTTCGGTACGAAGGGTTGAATAATTCGTCATTTTGCCGGTGCGGGTGTCCAGAATTTCGGTAATATCGTTGGTGTAGTTGTACCAGGCATCGCTTTCGTATGCGGACGCGTTGGTCGCGCTTTCTTCGATTTCACTTACCATTTTCTTGTAAGCGTCGGCGATGGAAAGGCTTTCATAATATATCGTGCCGGGCTGCTTTGAGAATGTTTCGCCCGCTGCTTTCATCGTGACGTACGCGCCGTCTTTTATGACGTAGCAGCCTGCGCTGAACGCTTCGGCGTAGTCGGCAACGGTATACTTAGTGGGACGATAAACCGTCAGTTTTGCGTATTCGTTGTATTTGATGAGAAGTTCCAGCGCGTTTTCGACGCCGAAGATATAGCCGTCGTATAACAATCCGTTGGGGTTGTATGCGTACGGGCTTTGCGATTGCAGACTATCGAACAAGCCGTCGATGTTGTCCCCGGTGACCTTAATCATTTCACCGTCAAGCCCGCCGACCTGATAATATGCGACCGCCGTATTGAGTTGCGTGCGTTCACGATACATTTTGGGATAATATTCCGAAAGACCGTAAGTCCTTATCACGTTGTCGACGCGTTCGTTCAGTTTATAGGCGTATCCCGACTCGCGTTTGTCTGCGGAAAGGGCGTTGAACCACTGCTTTTGCAAGGAGTAGTTTTCAACCTTAACGCCTTTGTCGGAGTATTCCGTCCTGATCTTGTCAAGTTCCTTTTCGTTGCGAATGTCAAGTCCCGCAACCGGGGCGAGCATGAGCGCAACCGCAAGAATGACGAGTATAATTGTGCGGACAGCCTGTTGTTTTTTCAATACAAGGTAAAGCCCGATTTGAAGCAGTGTGAAACCTGCCCACAAAACGAGCGCCGCCGTAATGCCGTTTTTCGCCGTTTCGGAAAACGCGCCTTCGTTGAAGAAGATCATGCTGTCCTTTGCGACAAACAACATAAGAAGCGGGAAACCGAGTAAATAGAAAATTACTTTCAGAACTTTTGCACAAGTCAACTTTTGCATTTTGTTCATAATTTTCCGTTCTCCTTAATCTAGAATTGCAAAATTATTGCTGCTACTTGATATTATATACTACGCGTGCGAGCGTGTCAAACGTATTGTATTCAATTATATCTTTACTTATCCATAATAAGGTGGTAAAATTTTGGTATAAACTACCGTTGACGAGGTAAAAATATGACAAATTGCAAGTTTTATAAGGTTTCGGATAAGAACGACATTGAAGTCGTAAGACTGCTTGCCGAAAGAATCTGGCACGAGCATTATAATAATATTCTGGACGAAAAGCAGATAAATTATATGCTTTCGACGGTGCATTCGGAGCAAGCGATACGCGACTTTATCTCAAAGGGCGGCGAGTATTATATTATCGACGTGTCGGGCGAAGCGGTCGGATATTTCGCGTATATTTCGGACGAGAAAAAGATTTTCATCGACAAGATTTACGTCGATAAAAATTTTCAAAGACGGGGCATCGGAAGAAGCGTCGTGGAATTCATAAAAGAAAAAGCCGAAAAGCGCGAGTTGAAAATAATCGCGCTTGACGTCAATAAGTATAACGTTCACTCGATAGCCGCATACAAATCGTACGGTTTCGAAACGGAAAAGTCGATCGTAACGGATATCGGAGGAGGTTTCGTTATGGACGATTTCGTGATGTATTTGTATCTCTGAATGCGTTAAAAATAACAAGTCGTAAAAAACGACAGCAACAAGTGTCATTTTGACACTAAAACATTTTTATTTTTATTCGGTTTAACCCCCCTAAATCGTTTGGCGAAAACAAAATAATATGATAAAATATCAATAGAATTTTGGAGGTTACCAATGACACCTGCTTTTGATACCGTATTTTCCGAAGACGAAATCCCTGCATATCCCCTTGCCATAATCGCTTTACCCGGCGCGGAAGAATTCGCCGAAAAAGTCGATAAATACCTTGTTGACTGGTATGGCAGAGAATGTGCAAAGAAAACCCCCGCATCTTTTATCGTTCCCACCAACTTCCCGCGTTTTACGTCGGGCGACGGCAAGGCAATGATTCTTGATAGCGTACGCGGCAAAGACCTGTACGTCATTATCGACACCGGTAACCACGGCGTGCAATACAAAATGTTCGGACAAATGCAGTGTATGAGTCCCGACGACCATTTCCAAAATCTGAAACGACTTATTTCGGCGGTCGGCGGCAAAGCGTCGCGCATCACAGTCGTTATGCCGCTTCTTTACGGCGGACGTCAGCACAGAAGAAACGCAAGGGAATCTCTCGATTGCGCCATTATGCTGAGAGAACTGGAAGTCATGGGCGTGAAAGACATTATCACTTTCGACGCTCACGATCCCCGCGTTCAGAACGCCGTGCCCCTTATGGGATTTGATAACTTCTTCCCATGTTATCAGATTCTGAAAGCGGTCGTGAGGAAATATCCCGACATCGTTTTCGACAAAGAACACACGATGATTATCTCCCCTGACGAAGGCGCGATGAGTCGTAATATTTATTACGCTTCGGTTCTGGGGCTGGATCTCGGTATGTTTTACAAACGTCGCGACTTCTCTGTCGTCATCAACGGCAGAAACCCCATCGTCGCGCACGAATACATCGGCAATCCCGTTGCGGGCAAAGACATTCTCGTCGCCGACGACATTATCGCAACCGGCGACAGCATGCTGCACCTTGCCAAAGACCTGAAAGACAAGGGCGCAAGACGCATTATCCTCGTCCCCACCTTCGCAATGTTCACGGAAGGCACGGAAAGGTTCGACAAAGCCTATGCGGAAGGTGTTTTCGACGGCGTTATCTCCACAAACCTTTCGTATACCTTGCCCGAACTTTCGGAAAGAGAATGGTTTTCAAAGGCGGAATTGTCCAAATATATGGCGTATATCATTTCGGCGTGCAACCACAACGCGTCTGTATCGGGGCTTCTCGATCCGCATGAGAAAATCCACGATTTGCTGCGCAGGCACAACGAAAATCTTAACAAATCTAATAAGTAATTTTATATAAGGAGTTTATTGTGAAAGTTCATTGGTTGGGGCATTCCTGCTTCAAACTCGAAGAGAGCACAGGTACGTCAATCATCACCGACCCGTACCACCCGTACGTCGGTTTCTCGATGCCCGAAGTTTCTTGCGACGCCGTGACACTCAGTCATAATCACGAGGATCACAACTTCATCGAAGGAATCAAGGGCAACCCCGTTATTATCAATAAACAAGGTCTGTTTGAGGTCAAAGGCGTTCACATCAGAAGCCTCCTTACCGACCACGACAAGGAAGGCGGAAGACTGCGCGGACAAAATCTTGTGTTCCAGTATCGCCTTGACGGCGTCGAAGTATGCCATCTCGGCGACATCGGCGAGGAATGCAACGCAATGCTTGCGGAAGCACTCGTCCCCACAAACGTCCTTCTTATCCCCGTCGGGGGAAACTATACCATCAATGCGGAGGAAGCGAAAGAATACGTCGATAAACTTATGCCCGACGTCGTTATCCCCATGCATTTCAAAACCGAAGATTGCAGCCTTGACATCGACGGTCTTGACGATTTTCTCGATTTGTTTGATAAAGACGAAATCGTGTATCTCGACAGCGATACGGTTGAGTTCGACCGCTTCGACTTCGACGGCGAAAGCACGAAAGTCTACGTTTTCAAAAGTCAGCAATAACGCACACTTTAACGTATAAAGCACTTTTTATCGTATAAAACGCTCCGTAATCGGCATATACTTATTATGCAGCGTTTTGTGTTGCGTTTTTATATTCTAAATTTCAAAAATTCGGAGTTTTTATGGATTTTTCACGCGAACAGTTGCAGGACAAAAACCTGTTTGAATTGCGCGAAATCGCGCGCGAAAACAGGGTGCAGTCCCCGACAAAATTAAACAAGGAAGAACTTATTTCACAAATTGTCGAAGCGTCTTCTCAAAGGGTAAAAGGGCTTAAAATCCGCCCGGTTTCACGCCCGTCGAAACTTGTCGACGCCCCGAGAAGGAACGCGCAGAACGACGTTCCCGATAAAGCCGCGGAGTCGATAAACGAGATTATGGCTGTCGATGAAACCTGCGAAGAAAGGGAAGGTATCCTGGAAATTCACCCCGACGGCTATGGCTTTATCCGCGTCAGAAACTGCGAACACAGCGAAAAGGACGTTTACGTTTCCGCAATCAAAATCAGGAAAGCGGGACTTCGTCAGGGGGATATGATCAAGGGCATCGTGAAGGTCGCTTACGACAATAAGCCCGCCGCGCTTTTAATCATCAATACCATCAACGGCGTGCCCGCGGAAGAACTCAGAAAACGCCCGCGCTTTGACGACCTTGTCCCCATTTATCCCGACGAGCGTCTGAAACTTGAAAACGCGCGCAGCAAAAACGACTTCGCAATTCGCGAAATCGACCTTATTGCGCCAATCGGAAAAGGGCAGCGCGGTATGATCGTTTCTCCTCCGAAAGCGGGCAAAACAACCCTGCTTAAAAAAATCGCGAACAGCATTTCGGAAAATTATCCCGACGTAACCCTTATGGTATTGCTCATCGACGAGCGTCCCGAAGAAGTTACCGACATGCAAAGAAGCATTAAAGGCGAGGTTATTTACAGCACTTTCGACGAAATGCCGGAACACCATACGAAAGCGGCGGAACTGTTGCTTTCCCGCGCGAAACGACTTGTAGAAAACGGCAAAGACGTCGTGATTCTGATGGACAGCTTAACCCGCCTTGCGCGCGCATATAACCTTACAATTCCCCCGACGGGCAGGACGCTTTCCGGCGGTATCGATCCCGGCGCATTGCACAGCCCGAAATCGTTTTTCGGAAGCGCGAGAAATATCGAAAACGGCGGAAGCCTTACCATTATCGCAACCGCTCTCGTCGACACCGGAAGCCGTATGGACGACGTCATTTACGAGGAGTTCAAGGGCACGGGCAATATGGAAATCCACCTTGACAGAAAACTGTCCGAAAAGAGGATTTTCCCCGCAATCGATTTAAACCGCAGCGGCACTAGAAGAGAAGACTTGTTGTTGTCGCAGGACGAGCTGGAAGGCGTGTGGACAATGCGTAAAATTTTGTCGTCGGGCGATACGGAATCGGCGGCTGAAAATCTGTTGCAAATGCTTGTCAAAACTTCGTCCAATGCGGAGTTTATCGAGCAACTTAAACTGCAAATGCGACTTATCGACAAGGAAGGATATACTTTCCGCGGAACCGGCTTAAAATAAACTTTATTGATGAAAAACGCCGCGTAAAACGGCGTTTTTGGTATTATTTCAAAAGATTATGGACAAAAAAACACAGCAAAACAAAGACTTTTTCAACAGTCTTGCAAATGACTGGGACGCAAGGCAAAAACTGTCCGATGACGATGTTTTCAATCTTGTAAAACTTGTGAATATCAACCCCGGCGACAAGGTTCTGGACGTTGCTTGCGGCACGGGAATTATTGACAAGCACCTGTTGAAACTCGGCGCGAAAAACGTTGTCGCAATCGACCTTTCAGAGAATATGATTGCCATTGCAAAGTCCAAGAACAGCGACGAAAATTTGCAATACGAAATTGCCGATTTTTACGACTTTTCGGAAGGCGATTTCGACAAAATCGTGATTTACAACGCTTATCCGCATTTCACGGACACGCAAGCGTTTTTGACGGCGATAAACAATAACCTTAAAAAAGGCGGCGAGTTTTCGATAATCCACAGCGATCCGCCAAGCGTTATCAACGCGCGCCATTCGGGCGAGGCGAAAAACGTGTCGAAAGACCTTGAATCTGCAGACGAAGAAGCGAACATTTTCAAGGAACTTTTCGATATCGTACAAACCGTCGACGACGGGGAAAAGTACCTGATACGCGGCAAAAAAAGATAATGAAAGACGACGAAAAACGAGGCGAAAGACCTCGTTTTTTGTTTCGCTTTTCTCCACGCAAGTACAAGTATCTTGCGTGGGTTTTATGACAAGGATTCCCTTATCGCTTTTATAAGGTGCTACTCGTAAAAGCCGAGCGAAATCATAAGTCCCTCGTTGACCTTTCTCATTACGCCGCCGGACAAATCGCCGATTTTGTCTTTTAATCTGGTTTTGTCAAGGGTTCTTAACTGTTCAAGCAATATTACGCTGTCTTTCGGCAGCCCGAACTCGCTTTGCGGAATATCGACGTGAGTCGGCAGTTTGGTTTTGTTGAGTCTGCTGGTTATTGCCGCGGCGATAATCGTCGGGGAATACTTGTTTCCGACGTCGTTCTGCACGATAAGTACGGGACGCACGCCCCCTTGTTCGCTCCCCACGACGGGGCTTAAATCGGCGTAATAAATCTCACCGCGTTTTATCATATCGACACCTCCGAATACTTACAATTATGTACACGATGATTTTACCCAATGGAAACTTTTTTAATACACCCGTCAAAAGCATATTATGAAAAATCGGCGCGCCGCGTGAAGTAAATCGCCGTAAAAGACTGCATATAATAGGAAAATAGGCGGTGTTTTATGAAAATCGGAATCGTGGGATACGGAAATCTCGGGCGCGCGGCGGAAATCAACGCAAAAAATCTCGGATACGAAATAACGGGGATATTTTCAAGGCGTAACGTAACGTCGCCGTTTAAAACGAAAGTTTTCGACTTCAAAAATTTCGGAAGTTTCGATACGGAGACGGATATTATGCTTTTGTGCGGCGGCAGTAAAACCAATCTTAGGGAACAAAGCCGAATCGTCGCGAAAAGGTTTAATACGGCGGACACTTTCGACACCCACGCGGAAATCGCGGAACACATTAAAGAACTTGACGATATTCAGCAGAAAAGGCGCGGCGTGTCGATAACGGCTGCGGGGTGGGATCCGGGAATTTTCAGCGTGGCGAGAGTCGCGTTTTGCGCGTTCCTTTTTGAAGAGCCGTATACGATCTGGGGCAGGGGCGCGTCGCAGGGACACGGGGAAGCGGTCAGAAGCATAAACGGCGTGAAAAACGCGGTGCAATATACCGTGCCGAAAGAAAAGGTCGTCGATATGATATTGTCGGGGAAAAGACCGCCACACGCTCCCGAAAGCCTTCACACGCGCGAAGTGTACGTCGTAAAAGAAAACGGCGCGGACGAAAAGGAAATAGAAAACAAAATCAAAAATACGGAATACTACTTCAAGGGGTACGAAACGAGCGTGCGGTTTATCGACGAAAACGAGTTTGAAAAAAACCATAAAAGCCTTGCCCACGGCGGCAGAGTTGCGGCGACGTCTAGCGGAGCAAAACTCGATTTTTCGATTGCGCTTCAAAGTAACCCCGATTTTACGGCAAAGATATTGTTGACTTATGCCCGCGCCGCGGTTAAAATGAACAAAGACGGCGTTATCGGAGGGCTGTCCGTTCTGGACGTTCCGCCGAAATACCTTTGCCACGACGATGATTTTTTAAGGTTTTTGTAATGATTGATGAGTTGAAAAATATCGAATACGTCCTTTTCGACCTTGACGGCACGGTGTCGGACAGTTCGGAAGGAATAACGAAAAGCGCGGACAAAGCGCTTAAATCGGAAGGGATTAACGTTCCTTTTGAAACGCTGACGAGTTTTATCGGACCCGCGCTTCGCGTGAGTTTTGGCCGCTACACCGACGACGTTGAAAAACGCGACAGAATGCTGGACGTTTATCGTGAAAGATACAGCGAAAAGGCGAGCATGGTGCGCACGACCTTCTGCATGAATCCCTGTCCGTGGCAGTCGGGGCAGGTGACCGGCTGTGCGCCGCCCTGGGCACCGGAGCCACCGCACTCCTGGCACAGGGAGAACGTATTGATCTTGACATGCGCGGTGCCGCCGAACACCGCCGTCTTCAAATCGATGGACGCCGAGGCCAAGGCATCGCGGCCGGGCTGGGTACGCGGCACCGGGCCCTGTGAGCCACCGCCGAACGCGGAACCGAAGAACGTGGAGAACACGTCGCTCATATCGCCGAAGCCCGCCCCGGAGAAGCCGCCGGCACCGGCGTTCGGGTTGTTCGGGTCGACTCCCGAATCATACATACGGCGTTTGTCCGGATTGGACAGCACATCGTAGGCGTTGTTCACTTCCTTGAACTTGTCCTCGAACTCAGGGCCCGCGATGTCGGGGTGGTACTTACGGCTGAGCTTGCGGTATGCCTTCTTGATCTCGTCGTCACTGGCGCCGCGTTCCACACCCAGCGTCTCGTAATAATCTGCCACTTGATTGATCCTTTGTGTTCGTTTGGTCTGCGGGTCATTGTGCCACAGACGGCGGTCAGTCTTGAGTCCGGCCCTCGGAGAGGAAGGCGGTCAAATATCTGGCTACGGCCCTGACGGCGGCCATAGTGGCCGCGTAGTCCATGTGGGTCGGCCCTATGGAGCCAACGAAGGCGATGGGTTCCGTGTCGTTCGTCTGGCTCTCCGTCTCGGATTCGGTTTCGGGTTCGCCTACGGGATCGTTCCCCGCCGGTTCGCCCGCCGCTCCGCTGCGCCCATAGCCACTGCTGACCACGGAAGCATGCAGTAGTCCGGGGGTGTGCATTTCGGAGCCGATGGCCACGCCCACGCCGGATGCATTCGTCTCCTCGCTCAGGTTGCTCATGAGCTTCATCAGCACGACCTGTTCTTCCAGCGCGTCGAAGAGCGGGGCCAGATCGGCCAGGGACCGGGAGTGGGCCAGGTGCGAGGTGCCGGACATGTACAGTTCGTTCGCGCGTTCGTCCAATGCCATCGATTCGAAGGCGTCGGCCAGCGCGTCGGCCACGCCACGCACCGACTCGTAGCCGGCGCTGGCGGCGATGGATCGCACGGTCTCCGCGGATTTCGATAGGGACAGCCCGTCGCATTGCTCGTTGACGGTGTTGGAGAGCCGGTTGATCTCGTCCACGGCGGGCATGGATGCGATGGTCAGGCCGTGCTGGGCCACGCGGCCTGTGTCGGTAATCACCACGGCGAGCAACGTGGTCATGGCAACGGGCACCATCTCCACGTGCCGCAATGTGGCCTTGGCCAGCGATGGCGAGGCGACTACGGCCACTTGACCGGTGATTTCGGACAGCAGTCGTGCCGAACGTTGCAGCGCGTCCTTGAGACTCACCGATCCGGACAGGAAGCTGTTGATGCCGCGGCGTTGCGCCTCGCTGAGCGGCACCACGGTAGCAAGTCGGTCCACAAAGTATCGATAGCCCTTTTCGGTGGGCACGCGACCGGCCGAAGTGTGCGGCTGAATCAGATAGCCTTCGTCCTCCAGAGCGGCCATATCGTTACGGATGGTGGCCGAACTGACGCCGAGATCATGGTCGCGCGTCAGCGAAGTGGAGCCCACAGGCTCCTGAGAACGGATGTAATCCTCCACCACGGCGCGCAGCACCAGCATGCGTCTTGATTGCGTCATGCGCGCCTCCTCATATATGCATACATATTCATATCAGTCACGGTTCACTCAGGGCGTACCCCGACGGTCGGTTCGCCACGCCGCGACACGCGGGAACCCAGAAATATTGCCTCTTTCTTGGCTCCGCCACGTGCAGGTGGCGCACTTCACCTTAGAACATTGTATTAGCACTCCTTAGGCTTGAGTGCTAATGCGTTCGTTTGCAGCGTAGCAATGTTCACTGTGAACGCTAACAGAACACAAACTACCAAAACACGCCAAAATTGCACCACAACGTCGCAAACCGACGCTAGCATGGTAATCGCAATGTGAGGGCGTCAAGCGCCCGGCACAAGCCGGATACGCGGCCCGACCAATTGGAAGGAAAGTAATCCATGACCGAATTCAAGGAGACCGAGCTGGACGAGCGCGCCATCAAGATGGCGAAGGTCCTTTCGGCTGACGCGGTTGAGAAGGCAGGCTCCGGCCACCCCGGCTCCCCCATCTCCCTGGCGCCCGTCGCCTACACGCTGTACCAGCACTTCATCAAGCACGATCCGAATGATCCCAACTGGGAAGGCCGAGATCGCTTCATCCTTTCCGGTGGCCACGCCTCCCTCACCCAGTACGTCCAGCTGTACTTCTCCGGCTACGGCGTGACCCTGGACGACCTTAAGAACTTCCGTGGCGGCGCTGCCACCCGCACCCCGGGCCACCCGGAGTACGGCCTGACCCCGGGCATCGAAATGACCACCGGCCCTCTGGGCCAGGGCTTCGCCTCCGCCATCGGCTTTGCCTACGGCGAGCGTTTCCAGCGCGGTCTGCTTGACCCGGAGACCCCGAAGGAAGATTCCCCGTTCTACCACAAGATCTGGGCCATCTGCGGTGAAGGCGACATCGAGGAGGGCATCTCCGGCGAGGCCGCTTCCCTGGCCGCCAACCAGAAGCTCGGCAACCTGACCGTGATCTTCGACGCCAACCGCATCCAGATCGAAGGCGACACCAATCTGGTTCTGGCTGAGGACGTGCTCAAGCGCTTCCAGGCCTACGGCTGGTACACCGACGAGTTCAGCTTCATCCAGCCCGACGGCTCCTACAAGGAGGACATCGAGGGCTTGGCTGACGTCATCGCCAAGGCCGAGAAGGCCGCTCCGGACCAGCCGAAGCTCATCAAGGTTCACTCCCTGATCGCTTGGCCGACCCCGGGCAAGACCAACGACCCGTCCTCCCACGGTTCCAAGCTGGGTACCGAGGCTGTTGCCGGCCTCAAGGAAGCCCTCGGCTACGATCCGGAAGAGAACTTCCACGTTGACGAAGAGGCTCTGGCTCACGCTCGCAAGGTTGCCGAGCGCGGTCTCGAAGCCCACAAGGAATGGGACGAGAAGTTCGACGCTTGGCGCAAGGCCAACCCGGACAAGGCTGCCCTGTACGACCGTCTGAAGGCCGGTGAACTGCCGGAAGGCTTCGACAAGGCTCTTGACGACCTTGAGGCCACCTTCGAAGTCGGCAAGGGTGTCGCCACTCGTGGCGCCTCCGGCTCCGTGCTCAACGCCATCGCCGCTGTCATGCCGGAACTCTGGGGCGGCTCCGCCGACCTCGGTGGCTCCAACAAGACCGATCTCAAGGGCGCTGCCACCTTCGCCCCGGCCGAGTGCGCCACCAAGCAGTGGCCGAACTGCAACGAGTTCGGTCGCCAGCTGCACTTCGGCGTGCGCGAGTTCACCATGGGTACCATCACCAACGGCATCCTGCTGGGCTCCCATACCCGTCCGTTCGGTGGCACCTTCTTCATGTTCTCCGACTACGAGCGTTCCGCCGTTCGTCTGGCCGCCCTCATGGAGATTCCGAACCTGTACATCTGGTCCCACGACTCCGTCGCCGTCGGCGAGGATGGCCCGACCCACCAGCCGGTTGAGCACCTTGCTTCCTTCCGCGCGATTCCTCAGCTTGAGGTCATTCGCCCGGCCGACGCCTTCGAGACCGCCGAGGCTTACCGTTACTTCTTCGAGAAGAAGAACACCCTGCCTGGTGCCATGGTTCTGACCCGTCAGGGTGTCCCGGTTCTTGCCGAGACCGCCGCCAAGGCCAAGGACGGTGTCAAGAAGGGCGCTTACGTTCTGGTCGACACCGAGGGCACTCCGGACGTCATCCTCATG
>OKSD01002496.1_pt1 | contig 15638 bp, 10 predicted proteins | sample 1601221 | NCBI WGS metagenome assembly OKSD01 (sample SAMEA3541550, study PRJEB24748) | human gut metagenome | biome: human gut; feature: human-associated habitat; material: faeces | place: China | collected 2012
GCACAACTTTTTAAACATCAATATATTATCTTTTTAATTCCGCCAACGGGTTATACATATTATAAATACAACTATAAAAGGCTTTCTACTAAAAGAGAAATGAGACTTTTTAAGAAAAATATTAGATTATATTTTAGATAGTTCCTATTTTTCTTTACTAACAAACTTCAAATTGCATACTCTCGAATATTAAATTCCGAAGAATATTATACAACCCTAAAAATCATTCAAATCAGAAAATATAAAATACCCTGATACAAATTGGCTGTTTTCTAGTCAACTTATACCATGGGTAAGACACATAGACATGTAGATTCGCTTACTTACTATTATCCTTTACCAGATTCATGTTTCTTTGAAATCTTTCATCTGCATCATCTGATAGCCTCTGCTTGTCAGCATTATTCATAGCCCCCCATTTATCAGACCAAAATCTGAATCTCGACATTTCCCCATACTTCTTATCGTATATACCATGGTTTAATATCTGAAATTGAAGACTAGGAGACGTCATAGAAACATTAAATCCATAATTATCAATATCATGAAACATCACTTTTGTTTGGGAATCTTTCCCATTTACATTTATAAGGCTGTATGTTGATCTGCAAAATAGATTATAGAAATATTCCCAAGGATCTTCTTTCAACGTAAGATTTCTAAAGAACTCATCTTGATGAGGCAGGCTTTTATATTCTAATTTTTTTTTTTCATTCGGTCCCAAAATAATGGGCAAAGAATCACCAAGTGACAAATAAAGGCTATCCTGACCATCTACAACAGCATAATGTTTTTTAGTACTTGACGACAAGTAAACAATGGAATCTGTATTGTTTTTCAGATACATTTGTCCATATACGTTCTTTATCATTGTAGTATTCTGGTTTTCATTCCAAAGTAAATTCCGTTTTATACTATCCACATTACAACTTAAATAGGAATCGCTCACCTCAACATCATGAGACATAATCCCCATCTGTACTGGGCATCCTTTCACATATCCCGAAAAATAGGGCCACAATTCCGTAATATTAAAATATGTGTCCCATCCCCTAAGCAACGAAGTATCTATTAATATTTTCTTTTCTCCAAGTTTGGAAACAACCAAAAGCCAACGCTTTCCCCCGCCTCCTTCTACCACAAGATTGCCCGAATAACCAGACGCCTCTATCATTTCCTTTACAGACATCGGTGCCTCATCCAATTCTATAAAACAGAGATACTTATCCTTGTGCTTAATGATCTTTGAAGGATATTCAAATTTTAAATCTGCCGGACAATCAGCTGCTTGAATACTGTATATATGATTGGAATCATTAATAGCCAACTCATATAATACTACATATTCATTAGCAATCAAGCCACTATCCACAAGTAATTTGGCTTGCGCTTCCACCGCTTGCTGAACTTTGTTTATAGTAGGCTGTTTACAGCCTACTATAACAAATAATAATATCAAATTTAGAAACGTAGTTCTCATTACTTCATAAATTTATCATTTAACTTATCTAACAACGTTTTACTCGTATCTATTTTATATTCATTATTACCAATACGTGGATTTTCACTATTGTAGAAGAATAATACTTTACTATCCCTATGATAGACAGCACCTGTCTTTATTTTCAAATTTTTCATGTCCTGGCCAGAAGCATGGGCATTATATGGATGTGAATGCATATCTATCACTTTATCTCCTTTTACATTCAATTCACTCTGTTTATCAGAGAATACACTATCTTCTCTACCCGAAGTTCCGATAATAGCCGTTTTATCTCCCTTATCATTATATATATCCAATTTCCATTCAACAGAAGTGTTGTCAGCTCCAAATTTGAAAACTGTGGCTGCATCCTCAAGGTTTGATGTTGAATTATAAGTTTCAAGGCCTCCTGATTTACCATCTTGCATATTATACATTCCAGAAAGTATTTTTTTATCATTCACAGTTATCGGTTTAACACCTGATCTAGTGCTCATCAATCTATCATCAGTAGAACCCTCTACAACAGTTTTGAAAAGCCTACCTGCACTGTTTACTGTATAATCATCTTTTCCATCAATATCTACTCTCAACACTGGATTATTCTTACAGTAGCTATATGGACTCCAATTGTAATGCTTCTCACTTGATGGATCCACCGCATTCCACCTTCCAATCGCCGGGGCATACTGTCTCGCCCCATAATCATACCAATCAAGCCCATCGTTTCTATCCAACTCCTTCCCATTGTACTTATAAGACTGAACAGATGACGCAGAAGTAAATATACTGCCAAATGGATAATAATGATTCACTTCCTCAATAGTACCGTTTTGGTCTGCGACCACACGATTATTTCCTTGATGGTCTTTCAGATAATAATGATATATTCTGTCATTCAAGGAGACGAACCCAGCTTCTGTCAACAACGTCTTGGGAACTCCATTTTCATAGACCACATTGCCGCAATAATCTGTTATGGTAGTATCATTTCCTATTACATGTGTAGTACGGAGTTTCGTACCATTCGCATCATAAAGATAAGAAATACTGTTACCATTCGCAAACATTACACAAGTAGGCAAATTTAAACAATTATATTGAATATCAACTATTTTCTTATTCAAATCTTTAGTTAAATTGCCATTTGCATCATAAGTATACTCTATAGGTAAATCTATTCCGTCCACAAACTCCATTCCGGTGGCAGCAGCAGATAGAATCGCATTGTCATACACCGATTGCAACTGATTACCATCGTATACAAAATTCAGGTTGTCAACCAACCCGTAACCACCCGTGGAGGTTTGTCCGTAGCGAAACAAACCTAAAATATTCCCCATTTTATCATATCCAGACACTTGCTCATTGAAACGGTTCGGGTGCTGCGTCAGAGCATTTCCTTCACCATAAACAGCATCTGTCATGCGGGATAAGCCATCATAAGTAAATTTGTAACCACGAATAGGAGAAGAGCCCGTCCCCCACGTCATGCTGCTGACGTTTCCGTTGTAACAAGGAGTGCCAGCGCCATCCATGTAGTACAGTGTCTGATTGAACAAAGGACTGCTCACCGACTTCGGCCACGAACGAACGTTATACAAATATTCAGTCTGCAAGAGATCATTCGCATGTTTCTTATCGAACACCAAACGGCCGATGGCATCATAGCAACATTCCGAAAGGGACACTTCCAAACCGTCATTCAGGCGGTGCCTTGTTTCGAGCAGGCGTCCCGCATGGTCGTAACGATACGTGTACAATTCACTCTGGGGAGCAGCCCCTGATGCTGTCTGCAAATGAAGACGTTTCAACAGTTTGCCTGCAAAATCATAAGAAAGGTATTCACTATCGCATCCGTCCAGCAAATGTGAGCTATGAGTCTGTATGCAGCGACGGTACTTGTCATAGTAAGAAACCGAGTATAACGCCGGTGCATGGGCTTCCAACGGGAAACTGATGCTACCGGTTTGCAACCCTTTGTGGGAGTAAACACTACAAGAATCACCATACCATGCCCCATATCCTTCCACCTCTAAGCTTTCATCATACGCATAAAACGGAAAACCGTTTTGACCAAGGAAAGCATAACCGTCATAATAGTAAACCGAATGCAACACAGGAGAGGATAATGTCACTCCATGAATGGAATAGCCGCCGAATGTTGTATCCGTATTGTAGGGCGAATATACTGCCTCCGCCACCACTCCACACAGGAAAGTGGAGACATCAGCCACTTCGTTCCGACAAACACCTGTCAAAACAACACGTCCCATAGCATCAGAAAGCGAAAACTTCCATTCGCCACACAGACGCAAGTTGCCATCCTGTGAAAGAATCAAATGGTCGGCATCATCGTAGACGAAATATTCCCATCTGGAACCGGGAAGTTTCTTGGCAATGCAACGATTACGACGATCGTATCGATAGAAATAGGCATACTGCTCAAGGCAAGCACTTGAATAACTGCCGGTAGCCTGCATTTTGTCAATCGCTGCCGGAGGAAGTACCGCCTGAAGATGACCGTTGCCATCGTAGATAAAATAAGTGTCGCAATAAGTTGACGGAACACTATTGCCCGGAAGCTCACGCCGCAATACCGTCTGCCCCGCATGGTCAGTGAAAAAACAGGAGACATTTCCGTCTTCATCACTTTTGCATTCCACATGTAATGCCCCTGGTTCATAGTTGCCACAATTATCAATAGCAAACAGCGTATCGGAAACCTCGGTTATCCGAAAACGGAGACAATTCAGCAAACTATCTTCCAACATATTCAGGCGATAATCTGTCTTTACGGATTTTCCTTTTTCGTGCCATTCGCCACCTTCACCGTAATGCTCCGTAACGCGATTCAAAGGAGAATCTTCATACACGGGATAACTGTAGGCACAGGAATCTCCAGAATAAAAAGAACGGGAGAAGTGGGTAAAGTAATCCTTCGCTACGTATCCGCCATCACCAGTGGAAACTACCGGCAACCATTTTCGGGCTTCCCTCCCTTGGAGATCATACTCCTGAAACCGTAGTATATCTTTCTGTAAAGGAGAAGATCCCCTGTCCACCACTTGCGAAGGACGTCCTAAACCATCAAAATAGCGGACAGTATAAATCGCCTGTCCAGACGCCATTTCCGCAACAGAAGAGGTTTCAATAGTAGGTCGTATCGAATAGATATAATTGCAAGTTTCGGTCAGACCAGGAGGCAGATTTTCCCAAGGTTCACTATAATCGGACATACGACCGGAAATACAAAGACACGGAGCACTAAAACTGTTGCTGTTCAATTCGATTTGGTAATTTCCGGGAAGAAGTTGCAGAGACAGTGTATCTTCATAAAATTCAACCGAGATTTTGTCGCTTTCCAAAAAGACTTTTCCCCCAATCGAATCACTCCATTTCTGTGATATGGTGATATCCATCGCGTGCCGCAAGGTAAAAGCATAATGCACAATCGTCTTATTTCCCCGTTCCGAATAGTAATACCAAGGATCCCTATCGTCTTCATAATTGAAATCCTGCCCATATATTCCGGCAAAAATCGGATAATCGGAATGATTTCCTTCGGCAGCAAATCCACGTATGGTAGTAACAATGATTCCATTGCAATCAGAATCAATACAATAGTATTCGTCACCTTCGGACATGACATAATACGTACCCTTTTCCAATCTTTTCATACACAAAAGTCCCCTGTTATTCCCACCATACCTAAATTCGGGCATTTCATCGATATAGCGTGAACAAAGTTCATCCACCATATCCAAGTTCACTTCATCCGAACAAGCTATCTCAGGGCACAACTCACCCTCGGGAATTTCGTAGTCCTCAAGCTCCCGGATTTTATAAAGATGAGTTCGTGTCGCCTGTATCTTCGAACGGAAATTATGGATAATGATATCCATCGGACGCTCCACTTCTAATTTATAATAAATGTCACACGCCCTTCCTCCCGCGTCATTGGAGTATTCGCGGCTGTCACGTGCATCTACGAAATAAAACGTCGAGTCCGGTTTGCCTAAATCAATGGCATCGGCCTTGTGGCGTCCCTCGTTAGGAGGCCCGACTACTGGAAAGCTGTCATCAAACTGTTGGCTCCATCCTGTTCCTGCCCATAACAAGCAGCACAGTTCAAATAATAATATGCTAACGATTCTTTTCATTTTTCATTCCTTGTTTAAAAGCGTACATAATGGTATTCCGTGTGTTCAAGAATTTTCCTCTCTCCACCTTCCAATAAATATTGCTCCTGCAATCGTCCAGCTGCATCATATTCGTAGTATGTAGTACGACCATCCGGTGTAGTTGCCGAAATCATGCCAATGAGTGGTGTATAAGTATAGGTAGACACGTGCGCTTCGGAAAGGCTGCTCCTAAGGTTGTCTATGGACGTCATATCCGGTGCTTCCTGCAGAGAGAACGACTCCGGCAGAATATTTCCCAATGCTTGTTTAACCTCCTCATAAGTGGCATTATCTATTTGCGCTATCAAATGCTTGCCCCGATATCCCCAAATATAAACCGTATGACGTGAACGGTCATTACAGAGATAAACTGGATTTCCATAACCGTCGTAGCGGAGGTATTCTCTGCGTAACTCGGGTGTCAAGCTCCCAGTCGAGCAATAGATGGAAGAAACTACAGGGATATTGGCTTCACCTTGTTTGTTACTGGAGAGAGAAAACATACGGAAAACTGCTTCGCGGTCTCTTTCCATACCTTCCGGAGTAAACGTACTTACGGATTCACTAATAACATATCCATACATATTTCTTTTTCGCATCTCTTCATAGACTTCATCATCTGTCTGCTCAAAAGCATATAAATATTTCTTTATATTAATTCCACCTTCGGAAGTAGTAGTTTTCGTTTCCTTCAAGTATCCCATGGCATCGTACGTATTTGTTTGACTAGTTTCCAGTTGTGTGTTTCCATCCCATTCGCTGATTGTTTGCTCCGTCAGAACACAAGCACCAAGAGGCATACGAGCTATCTGATAATATACGCCAAACTGGGTCCCTACATAAGAAGCAGACTGCATCACGTAAGTCGCGAAATCCGAATTTGAGAAATCATATTTATTGCGGACCGTTTTGACCAGCCTTCCCGATGAATTATAATCATATTCTGTCAATATTTTCCCACGGGCGTACGCATACCGTATGGGATCTGTCTGATAGTTCCTCACGTATTGTTCGTCCAACACTTTTATGACAAAACTTTCCAACATACTGTTGTTGGCGAAAGTGATCTCTCTGGGCACATCAGGATGTGAGGCATAATCAGTAAAATGGGTAATCTTACAGGCACCAGTGATTTCTATAACCTCTGGATAATTCACCCGTATACCGACATACTTCATCGGCTCCGCTTTAAGCTGCACATGATAATTCCCTATAGGCAACTCGGACAGGTCGAATGTAATGTCTTTATTTGACGACTCGTCATCAAAACAGTACTCTTTAAAAACACGACCTCCCCGACTGATAATAATTTCAGTGCCCGAATATCCTCGAATAGTATAAGTAGCCCCTTTTTCTTTCTCTTCCAAACAACCTACATTCAGTTGAAATTGCCGTTTTCTGAGTCCATCAAGAGGAGCCACACATAGATAAAAAACAGAATCCCACTTTGTGTATTGTCCAGATTCGCATTCAATGACAGTAGAATAAGCGATGTGTTCCGATGTCCGGTCTACAATATTAAATCCTTCGCTAAAATACTTAAAAGTCGTTATGTAGCTATCTTCTTCTCCCAATACTTTGCTATGCCGAGGAACACCATAATGAGGCTTATACATCAAAATACCACTGCTTTTCTTTTGATTTCTGTCTTGCCAATACAAGTAGCGCGTTTCTTTCACCAATGCTTTGCCGTCATAAAGTGAAATCTTCTTAATACGGGCACCTCCTGCCATCTCATCCTTACTCATCAGGCAAAGATCCGGTTGATAGTTGCAACCGTTCTGTCTGTCTACATAGCTGCCATAAGTATGTGGCTCATATTCGAAACCCGCTTTTCCACCAGTTGGAAAATAAACAGCCTGTAATAACCCTGCCTCATATTGCTTGCCGGTTGGTTCACGATCTTTTGTTATTACACATATATCATTGGTCGGCCATATATGTTCCAGCTCGGGCATCAAATATTCATTGACCTCATTACCTCTCCAATACTTCCAATAATCTACATTGATAGTCAGCGGATTGGGTAATTCGACAGATGAATATTCAAACGAATACTTTCCGAGACGGGAATGAAAGACTTCGGAAAGGAAAGAATATTTATGATTCTGAAAGTAGGTCAGCCGACAACTTTCCACAAGACTGCTGTCTGCGGCAAAGAGTGACAGCGAGTCGAGTCTTGTGCGACAAGACAGCCCAAACTTCCCGGCTTCTGCAAGTGGAAACAATTCATTCATTCCTGGATACGAATAATAAAATTTCACGATTTTGTCATCCGTTTCTATAGATTCTATTAATGCGATTTTTGTCAGGGTGTAGCTCCTGTCGGCTTCCCTCTTAGGAGCACGCGCAATCGGTGAAGCACTAAGTTGGTAACATTCGTTGATGCGATATTTCAACAGTTCTTCATATCGAAAAGGAGACAGAATCAACGCTTTCGGATCGTCGTGATATTCAGAAGGAACCCTGTCTACATATCTAACAATCAGCTCCCTGCCATTGGGGGCAACAATACGTGAAAGACAAAAGGCGGAAACTTCGGGGGTTCTATCCTGCAAAAATGCCGAAGAGGAAATCGAATTGGAGGCTTGTACGTTCGACTGTCCGAAAACATTTTCCCACGATAGTGCTGTATACTCCATTGCAGCATACGTACCACCAAAACAATAGACATATCCATCATCTGTGGTAATCTTCAATACCGAATAACGGTAGCCTGTATCCATGTCGGCATGATAATCACTCAAATCGACACTTATATGCCCACCATTATGAGCCAATACGCTGACACTTCGGTCGAAATTAATAATGAATTGTCCCGAATATTTTCCAAAACGATAATGATAGATGTCCGAGGATGCTTCGACGCCTGTTCCTGCAAATGAAGGAAAAGAATAATAGTCAGAAGCAAAAAGTGTCGACTTTCCGTCAATAGTTCTCCATAACAATTTTTCCGGCTGTTTCTCTAATGTAGAAATAAAATTTTCATTGGATGTGTTCAAACCAGAATGGAACAAAAAACCTTTCAATAAAGGATGAGATTGCATATCTCCGTTTTCAACAGCAATATCGTCTGGAATTCCTTTCACCTCTCGATATATAACGCCGCCTGTCACCAAACTCCAGTCTCTTCCCACAAAGTTATCCGGTTCGGATGGTTTGAAACCTCCCGAATTATAACTGAGAGACATATCTAAATCAAAATCCGGATCTTGAAAATCAATCACAGGAATGCTCAAATCTACCTTCCCCGAATTAAGGCAGGAAACAGTTTTGTCAAAACGAAGCATCTCTGCCACCTGAGGGGAACATACTTGAGGGGCAGTCAGCGGTGTTGACCATAAATCTTCCTGAGCATTAGAAATAAGGGCTATAAACAATCCGCCCAATAAACAAAATATTTTTTTCATACAATTACTTTCCATTTATATTCATTATTCTTTAATTACTTTTTATATAAAACTCCGTAAGCCGCCTATCTATCCCAATAATTACCAACTTACGGAGTTTCTTGTTTTTACAAATTCATCGCATTAGCGCCCAAAACGCCTGCCACAGCCGAAGCCACTGCGATAACCACTTTCAGGATCATATCCCATACTGATTTCTTCATTGCCATCATTTACCTCCTTTCTGTTCTTTAATGTGTTGTGTTACTCTGTGTTCTTCCGTATTTTCAATTCCAGCAATGAATTCTCCGAAGTGTTTGAATTCCTTTGCCACCTCAAAACACGGGCACTGTTTAATCCACTCTTCCGGTTCTATCTCACCGTTTCCATTGAGATCCGGCGAAAGATCCCGATGTCCGCATACCCGGCAACCGGGAAATTTCTCTTGTAGTTGCCCGACGAGTTGCCGGAGCGTGGCTCGCTGTGCCGGAGTCCGGGTGTCTGCCGGGCGTCCCCGGCAGTCCAGACCACCTTCATAGCAGATACCTATCGAGTGAGCGTTGAAACCTTTCGCATGTGCTCCGATGCGTTCTATAGGGCGGGTGAGGTGCACTGTTCCATCCTTGCGGATGTAGTAGTGATAACCTGTTCCGTTGAATCCGCGGCACCGGTGCAACCGGTCCAAATCTTCCGGAGAGAGCGTACAATCCCCCCGCGTGGCACTACAGTGCACCACGATTAAGTTAATAATTCGCATGTTAGTGGATAATTAGTTTAGTTTACTAGTCTAGTTAAAAAGCTCCGTTTAGTCGTTTAGTCAGCCATTTGTGTTTGTGTTGCGACCTACGTGCAGACTATGCTGCCGGATCCGGTGCTTCTCCACCGCCGTCGCCGGAACCACCGCTGCCGGAGCCACCACCATCAGGTTTACCACTATCTCCGCCACCGGAAGCCGAAGTATCGGCAAGGTCGAAACGGACACACTTGGCACCCGTCACCAAAGAACGGGTAGCGGTGGTACGGTCGGGATTCTTGGTGTAGTTGGGCAGGAAGCGGACGGTAAGGGAAGCTTGGGCGGCAGATACTTTTTCCGGCACCTCCACACCTTTACCGTTGGACTTCATCACCATACGGAAAGTTCCGAAGCCGTCGAGCGTTACACTTTCCGATGCCTGCAGATGCTGTGCAGACACTGTCACCAGGTTATCAAGCGTGTTCTTCACGTCACCCGTGGATAGAGACGAGTAAGCGGCTATCTCTTTGGCGAGTTGGGCGGTTGACACATTGGCCGTGTAAATCACACGGGGATGAAATAATTTCTTTTTGTTCTTGTCCTCCAGAACTGACTGGAAGGGTTTGTACAATACTGGCATAATTGTAATAGTTTTTACGTGTTAATAAATTAGTTTAGTTTTGTCCTTAAGCTTAATGACACTGTAAAGATACGGGTATTATTCAGACTGACCCAATCATTTTTTCAAAGTGCGTTCATAAATTAATTAATTACGCTCAAAAGATAATGTCCCGGCAATTTGATCTTCCCATTACTCCCACGGATGTTGCTGAATCCCTTCCACACCGGGTTTCCGATAGCTCCGAAGTTGCTTTTCAGAATAATGGCGTATTGCTCGGAAGGCGGAATCTTATAAGAGCGAAGGTTCTCCAGCAGTCCCTCGAAGTTACGCTGCGTGCCGTCGGACGGTGGTTGCAGATTGTCGATCTCTTCCTGTGTCATCACCTTCCTTCTTTTCAAAATTTTTCCTCCTCCGTTCTCTCCTTGAGGAGAGTCAGAGAGGTGGTTTAATTTGTTTTGGTTTGTTTTAATTTGTTTTTCTTTGTTTTGTGTACCCAATGTCGACATTTCGGCTTCCGATGTTGCAGAATCGGTGGTTGATGTTACAGTATCAGCAGTTGGTGTTACATCACAGCCTGTTTTGTTATCAGCATCCTCCGCACTGTTTTTGCTGTTTGGAGAAGTGTGGTACGATGCAAGCTCTTCCGCTTCCAACAGGCAGTAGGCGGGGGCTATCAACGAGCTGCTGCGCCGCTTGGTGATAAAGAGATACTGCCGTTGGATATCGGCGGAAGTCAGGATGCCGTATTGCCGGAAAAGCCCGGAATCAAACAGTCCACACTCCACGGCCAGGGCGATGATACGTTTCACATCATCAAGATCCGTATTGTAAAGGCTGTCCGTCAGTTCGTCGTAAAACTCATCACTGGCAGGGATATAATATCCTTTTCCGGCATAGATGTACGACAGCGTTTCTACCAATGTGGCAAAAGCGGCATCACCTTCCCGTTTCATGACACGACGCACTATACGGTCGTGCATGAAACTGGTGCTCATGGGGAAATAATCCAACCCCTGTTTTATTCTTCCCATAGTGCGCGTAGTTTTTCCTTTTCCTGCTTCCGGCGGATACTGTCCGACACCACTTGCCGGGCATGACGGATAAGGAACATCCGCAAAGCGTAGTCCTTCACCTCGGTTATCACCGGATAGGAAACAGATTTGTTTTCAAATAATATACTTTTATCCTGATTGCGATGTCTGCGTGCGTTTGCCTTACGACATTCTTTGCAGTAGTTGTCCGTAGTACGGGTACGTTGGTTCATATAAAAGGCTTCCTGTGGAAGCTCCCGCTTGCAACATCCGCAGATGCATAGAGATTTGTTCATAATGGTTTCCATATTGCTTTTCCGTTTTTATAGTTTTCATATTTAAATATTTGTTTGTATATTGAAGATATATCGCTGGCGCGCAGGACATATAGTTGCTGTATATTGGAGATATATCGGCTGCACATTGGGTATATAGATGCTACACGCAGGATATATAGATCTTATATGCAAGATATATAGACGCTGCAAGCAGGCTTACTATTACTTCCGCCCGTCCGGTACGGTTTCCTTAAAAAGGCGGTGAATGAGGTATTTTGCAACCTTTCGTAAACTTTTTGCTATTTCTCATGGTTTTTCTATTTAATATTTATATTTTTGAAACATATTTGTGATTTCGTTGCTACAAATATAAAACAGTTTTCACAAAGAAAACAAAAGATTTTGGAAATTAACTTTCAAAAAGTAGATAACAGATTATCAATGAGCAATTAACGAGTTTATGAATTTTTACATCAAAAATAAACGATCATAGAATGGATACATTTTTGGATGTTACAGGAATCGTGAAGCGTGCCAAACAGGTGCTAAACTTCAAGAACGACAGCGAATTAGCTGAATATTTAGGCGTATCACGTGCCACAGTATCCAACTGGGGGGCGCGGAACAGTATTGATTTCCGTCTGCTGCTCGACAAGTTTGGGGACAAGGTAGACTACAACTGGCTATTATTAGGAAAAGGCAACCCGAAACACCAGCCGAGATTGTGCGAAAGCGAGCTGGTAAAAGGAGAAGTGGAGATTATACACAATCCGAAAACAGCGGAACCAATAGATGACCGCAGCGTCATGTTGTACGATATCACAGCGGCAGCCAATCTGAAAACATTATTCACCAACAAGCAGCAGTATGCACTGGGGAAGATATTGATTCCCAATATATCCGTCTGCGACGGGGCGGTCTACGTCAACGGAGACAGCATGTACCCTATATTGAAATCGGGAGACATTATCGGATACAAGGAAATCAGCAGCTTCGACAATGTCATTTACGGGGAAATATACCTGGTTTCGTTTATGATTGACGGAGACGAGTATCTGGCAGTAAAATACGTAAACCGTTCGGACAAGGAAGGTTATCTCAAACTGGTGAGTTACAACACACACCATGAGCCGATGGATATTCCATTCGCGTCTATCAACGCAATGGCAATTGTGAAATTCTCCATCAGAAGGCACATGATGATGTAAGTCTCACCATAGAGAGAGCACGCAAGATATGAAGAATATGGAGAGTGCAGAAAACACGAAGGACACAGAGCTATTATTTTTCTCTAAGCTCTGCGCCCTTCGTATCCTCTACAGCGAGAGGTATCTTAAACAGTGAAAAGTATATAAAATGGAATAGTCTATGCTAATCCACGCAACACTTGTTCGGTCCTAAAATTCTGCAACAAACTAATCCGCAGCAACCTCTTCCCCTTTCAGCGTAGCCGAACTGGCTTCCGTGACACGCACATTGACGAAATCACCGACACGATGCGTACCTCTGTCGAACACCACCACACGGTTCTGCTCCGTACGGCCGAACAGCTGGTCGCGCGAACGCTTGGAAACTCCTTCTACAAGCACTTCATACGTTTTACCGATGCAACGCTGGTTGGATTCGGCAGACAGACGGTTCTGCAAAGCGATAATTTCGTTCAGGCGGCGTACTTTCACCTCTTCGGACACATTATCTTCGAGATGCTTCGATGCATACGTTCCCGGACGTTCGGAGTATTTAAACATGAAAGCAGCATCGTATCCACATTCTTCCATCAGCGAAAGTGACAAGGCATGATCCTCTTCCGTTTCAGAATGAAAACCGGAGAAAATATCGGTAGTCAATCCGCAATCGGGGATGATACGTTTGATAGCTGCCACCCGGTCCAGATACCACTCACGGGTATATTTACGGTTCATCAGTTTCAGAATACGCGAACTGCCGCTCTGCACAGGCAAATGGATGTGTTTACACACATTGGGGACTTGCGCAATTACTTCCAACGTCTCATCGCTCATGTCTTTCGGATGGGAAGTTGTGAAACGAATACGCACTCCCGGAGCAGCTTCAGCCACCGTTCGGAGCAACATCGGGAAAGTAACCACTTCGCCTGTCGGTCTTTCAAAACGGTAAGAGTTGACGTTCTGCCCCAACAAGGTGACTTCCTTATAGCCTTTCGCCACGAGGTCTGCCACTTCATTCAGGATACTTTCTACGTCACGGCTACGCTCACGTCCACGAGTATAGGGCACGATGCAATAGGTGCAGAAGTTATTGCAGCCACGCATGATGGATACAAAACCCGAAATATGATTGCCGCAGATACGCGACGGAATCACATCCCGATAAGTCTCGGTAGTAGAAAGTTCCACATTGATTGCTTTTTCACCAGTTTCTACGGCAGCAATCAAGTCGGGCAACGTCAGGTAAGCATCCGGCCCCACAACGAGGTCGACATGATGATTCGTTATCAGATCATCCTTTACTCGTTCGGCCATACAACCCAATACACCTACAATCAGGTGCTTTTTCTTTTTCTTCAGCGAGTGGAAAAACTCCAGGCGATTCAGAATCTTCTGCTCCGCATTGTCGCGGATGGAACAGGTATTCATAAACACGGCATCGGCTTCCTCCAGCGTTTCGGCTACGGAATAACCCGCCATTTGCATCACCGAGGCAATCACCTCACTGTCGGCTACGTTCATCTGGCAGCCATAGGTTTCGATAAACAACTTTTTGTTGTCATCATTCATTTCAGTTGCGGATTTAAAGTCCGCTCCCGTTAATTCGTTCATACTCAAATCTTAGTTTAAAAATTCGGATGCAAAGATACGGCTTCGCTTTCAATAAGTAGTGAATTGATATCAAAATAACGCAAAAACTTATGATTTGGCAAGCAAATTTGTAATTAATGTTAAGGGAATAAATATTTTTAGGCGATATGCTTGGCAAATTTAAATTTATTTTTCACATTTGTGCAATGAAAGAAACATTAGATTTTTTCATAGTTAAGGTTTAGGTTAAAAAAATTAAGGGGAGCTGTGAAGCTGCCCTTTTTTCATACTAAAAAGTTAGCCTGAACCAGATAAAATACGTAACTTTCGCAGATAACTAATTAGCAGTGAAACACAATGGAAGATTTTTTGAAATTTCTCTTAATAGCAGGTGTCATTCTTGTGGGAATATTCAAAGAGGTGAATAAAAATAGCAAGTCGAAAAAGGCTCAAAATAAACGCCCTGTTCCCCCAATGTCATCTCCCACAGAAATAGATCCGGATGTTGTTCCTATGCCCGAAGCATGGGGCAGAGGCAAATCGCTCGACGAATTGTTCCCACCCGCATCTTCTTACGAGCCAACCGTAGCCAAACCGGCTGCGAAACCAATATCGAAACCGGTTGCACAACCGGCGTCGAAATCCAAAAAGAAAAAAGAAGAAGTATCCGTCGCTGCATCCTTGGCAAACAGTGCCGCACAGGATGAGCGAAATACCAGGCAAGGCTCTCACTATAACACTCCTCACGAATCACCCAACGAACAAGACTTCACGATTCATTCGGCAGAAGAAGCCCGACGCGCTATTATCTGGGGAGAAATACTTCAACGAAAGTATTAGAAAAGGAGAAATGAAAGCATTGCCAAATGCACTAAATATATCAGAGAAGATTAAATATTACACATTGGTTATAAGAACATTGAGCTAAGAGCATTGAGCAATAACTAACCATAATTTATCAACTGTTTTTTAACACGAAATTTACTATTTTATGTCATTCAATCGTATTTCGGCAGCGGAAGCTGCAAGCCTGATTAAACATGGCTATAACATCGGCCTAAGCGGATTTACTCCCGCCGGAACGGCCAAGGCTGTAACAGCCGAACTCGCAAAAATTGCTGAAGCAGAACATGCGAAAGGT
>OKSD01002518.1_pt1 | contig 15501 bp, 10 predicted proteins | sample 1601221 | NCBI WGS metagenome assembly OKSD01 (sample SAMEA3541550, study PRJEB24748) | human gut metagenome | biome: human gut; feature: human-associated habitat; material: faeces | place: China | collected 2012
TTGGCTTTCGATACGATATTCGCCGAAGGTCAGCGTCGCTACATAGAAACATTTTTGGCAGCGGTACGCGGACAATGTCATCCAGCGCGAGCCTCGTCTCCGCCTTCACGCGCTTCTTATTCACCCTCACTTCGCCGCTCCGGAGAAGCCGGTAAATGTGGCTCTTCGGCACGCCTTTTGCCACGCGGAGAAAGAAATTATCCACGCGCTGCCCGTCCGAATCTTCCCCGATCCGGATCCACGTCACGCGGTCCGGCGAAAGCTCCGTCACCCGGGAGGATGAAATGATGAATTTTTCTGCAGAATTTATCTCTGACATTGTCCCTATCCACTATACTTACGGACATCGATTCAGGCGCGGACCCCCGGAAGCCATCCGCTTCCAAGCAACCCTTGAGAGTTTTCCCTGCATCCCACTAGGGATGCGAGGTTGATCGACCTGCCGTTGCGGTCCCCTGTCGATTTGTCGGGGATGGAGGCATTGTAGCCGTCCCGGGCGGGATTCTCATCCTTCGCTTCAAGTCTCGGCCTTGCGTCAGATGCAGCCTGAGCGCGGAAACGCGGGCGAAGAAGGGGTACGCCCCGACATCAGCAATTTTTTAAAAATGGGATTGCCCGCAGCTCGCGCGGAGCGGACCCGGCCGGAGTGCCGGATGACTGCCGTGCTTGAGGAGAACGGGAATCCCGAACACAGTCCGCGGCGAGCACCTCGGACTGTGTCTGCGAAGAATGCATGGGTGCCGCATGCCGCCTGAGTCTGACTCTCTCAGACGAGTGACCGTGCTGCGTGTGCCTGGGTTGTACGGCGGTTATTTTTTCAGCTTTTTGATGATTAACCTGTGACTAGAGAAGAAAGACAACTGGATTGCCGAATACGGGCTGCCGAGGCGGGGATGCTGCAAGCGTTTCCCGCCGCCGTCCTATCGCGCATGCGGCTTCAGATGCCTTCAGCGGGCGGCGGAGCCGTCCGCGTTCTGCGCCTAGATCAGCCATAACCCGGCCTTCCTCCGGGCCGGTCACCTTATTCAGTTAGGGGGCGCGGGTCCGAAACGGGGTCCACCGCATTCATTCCGCACGCTTACTGCGCCCGCGACAGAGGCGCTTAGGAGTGCTCCAGTGAAGCGCATGCTATTTAACGCGACGCAGGCCGAAGAAACCCGCGTGGCGATCGTTGACGGACAGAAGCTCGTCGATATTGATATCGAGACCGCTGGTCACGAGCAGCATAAGTCCAACATCTATAAGGGCATCATCACCCGCATCGAGCCGTCGCTTGAAGCGTGCTTCGTCGACTACGGCGAAGAGCGCCACGGCTTCCTCCCCTTCAAGGAAGTTTCCCGCAGCTACTTCAATAAGGACGTGGACGTTCATACGTGCACGATCCGCGAGGCGCTGCGCGAAGGCCAGGAAATTCTCGTGCAGGTGGAGAAGGAAGAACGCGGCAATAAGGGTGCCGCCCTCACAACCTTTATTTCGCTTGCCGGACGCTACCTCGTCCTGATGCCGAATAACCCCCGCGGAGGCGGAGTTTCCCGCCGTATCGAAGGGGAAGAGCGCCAGGAACTGCGTCACCTGATCGAAGAGCTGAAGCTCCCGCAGGGGATGTCAGTTATCGCCCGCACGGCCGGCATCGGCCGCACGATCGAGGAGCTGCAGTGGGATCTCGACTATCTCCTGAAGCTCTGGAACGCGATCTGCGACGCCGCGACTCCTGAATACGAACTCGTCCGCGACGAAAACGGCCACCGCGTGGTGTCCTACGTGACGGACCCCGTCGTGAACGGCCAGAAGCTCCGCCGCGTGAATCCGGCCCCCTTCCTCATCGTTGAGGAAAGCGCCCTTGTGATCCGCGCGATCCGCGACTACTTCCAGCCCGAGGTCGGCGAGATTCTCGTCGACACGGACGAAATCTATGACCAGGCCCGTCAGTTCATGCTGAACGTGATGCCGGACATGGTGGGCCGCGTGAAGCGTTACCGCGAGGAGACTCCGCTCTTCTCCCGCTTCCAGATCGAGCACCAGATTGAAACCGCGTACTCCCGCACCGTGACGCTGCCCTCCGGCGGCGCGATCGTGATCGACCACACCGAGGCTCTCGTCGCGATCGACGTGAACTCGGCCCGCGCGACCCGCGGCGCTGATATTGAGGAAACCGCCTTCCGCACGAACTGCGAAGCGGCGGACGAAATCGCCCGCCAGATGCGTCTGCGCGACCTTGGCGGTCTCGTCGTGATCGACTTCATCGATATGGAAGACGCCCGCAACCAGCGCGCGATTGAGCTCCGCATGAAGGACGCCCTGAAGGACGACCGCGCCCGTGTGCAGATGGCGAAGATCAGCCGCTTCGGCCTCATGGAACTCTCCCGCCAGAGACTCCGCCCAGCGCTCTCTGAAGGCCACCACATCACCTGCCCGCGCTGCAACGGCCTTGGCGTCATCCGTGACACTGAGAGCTCCGCGCTCCAGGTTCTCCGCATCATCCAGGAAGAAGCCACGAAGGACGGTACCGGCGCGATCCACGCTCAGGTTCCGGTCGATGTCGCGACGTACCTCCTGAACGAGAAGCGCACCGAAATCGCGAAGATCGAGCAGCGTAACCGCATCCCGGTCATCCTGATCCCGAACACCGTGCTTGAGACCCCGCACTACCACATCGAACGCATCCGCGCGAATGACGAACGGATGGAGGACGATGTTGCGAGCTACAAGCGCGCTGAAGACATCCAGCCGGTGTCGACTGACCCGTACGCCCTGAAGTCTGACGAAAACAAGCCCGCCCGTCCGAAGCAGGTCCCCGTGATCAAGAACATCACGCGTGACACGCCGGCGCCGGCTCATGTTGAGCGTAAGAAGGAAGAGGAGAAGAAGGAAGCGCCGGCCGCGAAGGCTGAGGCTGCCGCTCCGAAGGCCTCTCCCGCGCAGGCCGAGGCTCCGAAGAAGGGATTCTTCGCGCGCCTCATCGACATTCTCCTTGGCTCGAGCGAACCGAAGGCTGAGACCGCCGCTCCGAAGGCGGAAACTGCCGCCGCAGCTGCCGCTCCCGCGGCCGCCGCGAAGCCCGAAGCGAAGAAAGACGAAGCGGGAGAATCCCGCCGCGGCCGCCGCGGCAACCGCCGCCGCTCGAACGCCCGTACGGAAGGTCCGGAACACGAGTCCGCACCGGCCGCTGAACGCCGCGCGAAGGCCGCTGCCGCTGAAACGACGGAAAACCGCCGCAGACGGAGCCGCCGCCGTCATTCGGAAGAGACCGAAGGACAGGTGAACGGTCAGGCTCAGCAGCAGGGCGCTCAGGCTTCGGAAGAGAAGAAGCAGCCCCAGCAGCAGGCCGCCGCTCAGGCCCAGGCCGCTCAGACGCCGGCTCCTGCCGCTCAGGACGCCCAGGCCCAGCAGCCCGCTCAGGATCAGCAGCAGAACGAAGGCCGTCGCCGCCGCCGTCATCACTCTCACCGCACGCGTGAGGAGGATCAGCAGACGCAGCAGACCGCCGCTCAGACCGTGGCTCCCGCGGAGGATGTGACGGAACGCGAAGTGCGCGAGTTTGAGACCCGCGCGGCGAAGCTCGCCGTTGCCCCGGCGACATCCGGCGAAAGCGTTTCCGAGGTGAAACCGATCGTCGCGGCTGTCGCTCAGGCGGTGGACGCCGTTCCCGCTCACGAGGCTCCGAAGGACGAGAAGGAAGGCGGAACGCGTTCCCGCCGCAGCCGTAACCGCCGCCGCGGCGGAAAGTCGGGTGCCGAGCGCGCCGCGGACGCCGTGAAGACGGAAAACACGGCCGCAGCTGAAGCCGCGGTCCCCGCCGTTGCCGCCATCGCTCCTGCCGTAGCTGAAGCCGTTACCGCGGCTCCGAGCCCGGAAGTGAAGGCTGAACCCGCCGCTCCGGTCGCTGAGGCTCCCGCAGCACCTGCCGCGGAACCTGAAAAAAAGTCTCCGGCCGAAGCCGAAACTGCGGTACAGTCTGAACCCGTAGAAAGCGCTCCGGAAGCTGTGCCGGCTGCGGCCGAAATGGTGGAAACCGTGACGGCTGCCCCGGCTGAAGCCGAATCCGCCGCTCCCGCTCCCGCTGAAGAGAAGCCTGAGGCTTCCGTCACCGGAGCCCGGATCGCGGACGGCGCCACCGGTATCGAGGCTGAACTCGCGTCTCACGGCCTGCAGGTCGTTCACACCCGTCCCGAACTCGTGGGCGAAGTGAGCTACACGCAGCCGAAGGCGCCGGGACGTCCCCGTCCGGTGCTTCCTCCGGTTGAGGCGGTCGAAATGATCCAGGTCGAGACGAAGAAAGACGCGTCTTAATCCGATCAGCCCCGGGATCGGGGCACCGCAATAAAAAGGGCGCTGGGGTTTCTAGAAATTCCAGCGCCTTTCCTTTTTCTTTCGCTTTCCTTTTTCTCAGGTGAGATACATGGCGTCTGAAAACCTAACCGATAACTCCCGCGTGATTCCGATCGTGAGTGAGTCGCTCAAAGCCCTGCCGATACCGCTGAATGGCGGTATCCGGGAGAAAGACGGCTACTGGATCGACATGCTCGGGCGGCCGCTGACCGATATCCGTATTTCGGTCACCGATCACTGCAACTTCCGCTGCCGCTACTGTAAGCCGAAGGAGATCTGGGATAAGTTTGACGCCTATCTGCCGCATGAGGAACTGCTGAATTTTGAGGAGCTCTACCGGATCTCGCGGATCGCGGTGGAGCATGGTGTCCGGAAGATCCGCCTCACGGGCGGTGAGCCGCTCCTCAGAAAGCATATTGAGGATCTGATCGCGAAGCTCGCGACCCTCAGGACTCCGGACGGAAAGAAAGTCGATATCGCGATGACGACAAACGGTTCGATCCTCGCGAAGAAAGCGCAGGGCCTCAAAGACGCGGGGCTTGACCGTCTCACGGTGTCGCTTGACGCGCTCGATGAAAAGATCTTCCAGGAGTTCAACGACGTCGGTTTCCCGGCCGCGAAAGTCCTCGAGGGGATTCACGCGGCGCGCGAAGCGGGCTTTGAGCACGTGAAGGTGAACACCGTCGTGAAGCGCGGCATCAACGAGAATCAGATTGTTCCGCTTCTCGAACACTTCGCCGGCACCGGGGTTATCGTCCGCTTTATTGAGTATATGGATGCCGGCACGTCTAACGGCTGGCGGATGAATGACGTCGTCCCGACAAGCGAAGTGATCCGGATCGTGAGCGAACGGTTCAAGGTGACGCCTCTCACGCCGAATTATCAGAGTGAAACCGCGCAGCGCTGGCGTTACGGCGAGGGTGACGATGAGTTTGGCTGCATTTCGTCCGTCACACGCCCCTTCTGCCGCAACTGCTCCCGCGTCCGTCTGTCGATCGAGGGCGCCGTGTACCTCTGCCTCTTCGCGGACCGGGGTTTTGATATCCGCACGATGCTTCGCGGCGGCGCGAGCGACGAGGAAATCGCCGAGGCTCTCGGCCGCATCTGGACAAACCGGAGCAACCACTACTCGGAACTCCGAATGAACGGAATGCCTCTTCCGGTCAAAAAGGTCGAAATGAGTTATATCGGTGGCTGACACTCTGTCGTTAGAATAAAGGTTTTGCCACTCGCAGCTCTCTCTCGGAAAATACCGGAAAAATACTCTGCCCCCTTCCGTCTGAGACAGAAAGAAAAAAATGCACTTCAATCCCACAGCGATAACCTTCATCGGCTATCTCGTGCTGATGGTGATGATCGGCTTCTATGCCTGGCATCACACGAGAAGCTTTGGTGACTACATTCTCGGCGGCCGAAAACTCGGCGGCCTCGTAACCGCGCTCTCAGTCGGCGCGTCCGACATGAGCGGCTGGCTCCTGATGGGTGTCCCGGGCGCGGCCTACATCGCCGGTGTCAGCGAATCCTGGATCGCGATCGGTCTCACGATCGGCGCGTGGCTGAACTGGAAGCTCGTCGCCGCGCGTCTCCGCCTCTACACCGAGGTGTCGCATAACGCGCTCACGCTCCCGGATTATTTCCGGCAGCGTTTCGAAGACAAGTCGCACTGGCTCGCCGTGAGCGCCGCGGCCGTGATTCTCGTTTTCTTCACGATCTACTGCGCCTCCGGCATGGTGGCCGGCGCCCGGCTTTTCGAGAACACGTTCCATCTGCCCTACTCCACCGCGCTCTGGCTCGGCGCGATCGCGACGATCGCCTACGTCTTTATCGGCGGATTCCTCGCTGTGTCCTGGACCGATACGATTCAGGCCTCCCTCATGTGCATCGCGCTCATCGTGACCCCGGTCGCTGTCATGATCGATCTCGGAGGCGCTTCCGCCGCCACGAGCCAGGTCGCCGCGATCAACCCGGATATGCTGAGCATGATGAACGGTCAGACCACAATCGGCATCATTTCGCTTCTCGCCTGGGGTCTTGGCTACTGCGGCCAGCCGCACATCCTCGTCCGCTTCATGGCGACGCGCTCAATCCGCGTGATTCCGAATGCCCGCCGCATTTCGATCACCTGGATGATCTTCTGCCTCGCCGGGTCGGTGGCTGCCGGGTTCTTCGGCGCCGCGTTCTTCGCGGGTCACCCGGAACTCGCCGGTGCTGTGACGGAGAACCACGAACGGGTCTTTATTGAACTCGCGAAGGCGCTCTTCAATCCGTGGATCGCGGGTGTGCTGATGTCCGCCATTCTCGCGGCTGTGATGTCGACACTCTCCTGCCAGCTCCTCGTCTGCTCCTCAACGCTTACGGAAGACTTCTACCGCCGCCTGATTCACCCGAAGGCGAGCAACCGCGAACTGATGCTTTTCAGCCGCGGCATGGTGCTTCTCGTTTCCATCATCGCGATCATCATCGCGCGCGACCCGAACAGCCTCGTGCTGTCGCTCGTCTCCTACGCCTGGGCCGGTTTCGGCGCCTCGTTCGGTCCCGTGATCCTGATCTCCCTCTGGTGGAAGCGCATGACCCGTAACGGGGCTCTCGCCGGCATGCTGGTCGGCGCGATCACGGTGCTCGTCTGGCACTACTTTGCGTGGTTTGATCTCTATGAGATTCTCCCGGGCTTTATCCTCGGGTCTCTCGCGATCATCGTGGTGAGCCTCCTTGATAAGGCTCCGGAAAAGGAAGTGACGGACGCGTTCAATACGGTGGAACGCCGCCTCGTCGAAGAGTCCTAAAAGTTTCTTCGCATAAAAGGCAAAAAAATCCGGTCATGCAGTGAAAACTGCATGACCGGTATTTTTTTGTCCTGAGAGAAGGCGCCGGAGGTTTCATCCGGCACCTTCCATTTCCCCGTCAGGCGTTCGGGGTTTCTTCCGCCTTTGTCACCGAGAAGGCGAGTTCCTTCCCGTTCAGGCCCACGTTCACCGTGTCGCCTTCCGCAGCCTTCCCTTCGAGGAGGAACTGCGCGAGCGGCGTTTCGAGCGCGTCCTGCACTTCGCGGCGGAGCGGCCGAGCGCCGAACACCGGATCGAACCCGGCCTTCGCGATTTCCGCGAGCGCCGCGTCGGTCACCTTCAGCGTGATGCCCTGCTCAGCCACACGGTCAGCAAGCTTCTGCACCTGGATACCGGCAATCTTCTGAATCGCCTTTTCACCGAGCGAATTGAAGACCACGATCTCGTCGATACGGTTGATGAATTCCGGACGGAAGTGCTGCTTCACTTCTTCCATCACGGCTTCCTTCACCTCGTCATGCGGGCGGCCGGCCATCTGCATGATTTCCTGCGAACCGAGGTTCGAGGTCATCACGATCACGGTGTTCTTGAAGTCCACCGTGCGGCCCTGACCATCCGTCATGCGGCCATCGTCGAGCACCTGCAGCAGGACGTTGAAGACGTCCGGGTGAGCCTTTTCGACTTCATCGAACAGGATCACGCTGTAGGGGCGGCGCCGGACAGCTTCCGTGAGGTAGCCGCCCTGGTCATAGCCGACATATCCCGGAGGCGCGCCGATCAGACGGGCGACACTGTGCTTCTCCATGTATTCCGACATATCAATTCGGATCATGGCCTTTTCGCTATCGAAGAGGAACGAGGCGAGCGCCTTCGTGAGCTCGGTCTTGCCGACACCCGTGGGTCCAAGGAAGAGGAACGAGCCGTACGGCCGGTTCGGGTCCGAGAGTCCTGCGCGGCTTCTCTGAATCGTTTCCGCGACCTTTCTCACGGCCTCATCCTGACCGATCACGCGTTTCGACAGTTCCTCACGCATGTGAAGGAGCTTCTCACGCTCGCCCTGCATCATTTTCGACACCGGGATGCCGGTCGCGCGGGACACCACTTCAGCGATTTCCTCAGCGCCGACGCTTGTACGAAGGAGGTGCGGCTTATCAGGCGACTCATCCTTCTTCACCTGGCTCGCTTCCTTATTCAGCTTCTTCTCAAGCTCCGGGAGCACCGAGTACTGGAGTTCCGCGAGGCGCTCGTACTGAGCGTTCCGACGGCATTCGTCCATCTCGCGGCGGACCTGATCGATCTTGTCGCGGGTTTCCTTTTCGCCGATCGCGTCCGCCTTCTCGCGCTTCCAGATCTCTTCGAGGTCTGAATACTTGCGGGAGAGCGTCTCGATCTCTTCCTCAATCGTCGCGAGGCGCTTCTTCGAGGCGTCATCCGTCTCTTTCTTCATCGCTTCGCGTTCGATCTTCAGCTGAATCAGGCGGCGGTCGATCTTATCGAGCGCCTCGGGCTTCGAGTCGATTTCCATCTTCACGCGGGCAGCCGCCTCATCGATAAGGTCAATCGCCTTATCCGGGAGATAACGGTCCGTGATGTAGCGGTTCGAGAGCTCAGCCGCAGCCACAATCGCCGGGTCCGTGATCTGGACGCCGTGATGGGCTTCGTACTTCTCCTGAAGACCGCGGAGAATGGCGATCGTGTCCTCAACGGACGGCTCCCCGATCATCACCTTCTGGAAACGGCGTTCCAGCGCCGCGTCCTTCTCGATGTACTGACGGTATTCGTTGAGAGTCGTCGCGCCGATCACATGGAGTTCGCCACGCGCGAGCGCGGGCTTCAGCATGTTGCCGGCGTCCATCGAGCCTTCGGTCTTGCCGGCTCCGACCACCGTATGCAGCTCATCGATGAAGAGAATGATGCGGCCGTTCTGCGCGGTCACTTCCTTCAGAAGCCCCTTCAGGCGTTCCTCGAATTCACCGCGGTACTTGGCGCCGGCAATCAGCCCCGCCATGTCGAGCGACAGAATCACTTTGTTCTTCAGCGTGTCCGGCACTTCGCCGTTCACGATACGCTGCGCGAGACCTTCAACGACAGCGGTCTTGCCAACGCCCGGTTCACCGATCAGGACCGGATTATTCTTCGTACGGCGCTGCAGGATCTGCATCGTGCGGCGGATTTCATCGTCGCGGCCGATCACAGGATCGAGCTTCCCCTCGCGGGCCTTCGCGGTGAGGTCAATCGTGTACTTTTTAAGCGCGCCGCGGGACTGTTCGGCGTCCGCGTTATCGGCCGCCTGGCCGCCGCGCACTTCCGTGATCGCGGCATCGAGCGCGCGCCGGGTAAGACCGTTCTCGCGGGCAATACGGCCGGCATCGCTCTTCTCGTCCGAGAGGGCAAGAAGGAACATCTCGGTCGCGATGAATTCATCGCCCCGCTTCATCGCCTCTTTCTCGGTGAGGTTGAGAGCGTTCGCGAGATCGCGGCTCACCTGGATATCGCCCGAGGTGCCGGAAACCTTCGGGAGGTTTTCGATCGCCTGGTCGGCTGCCCGGGTAAGACCGGAGACGTTCACGCCCGCGCGCTCGAGCAGGCTCACCGCGGAGCCATCCTTATCGTGAAGGATTGCGGCGAGCAGATGCACGGGCTCGAGAAACTGGTTGTCGTGCGCGAGAGCTAGGCTCTGGGCATCGCCCAGAGCTTCCTGGAACTTCGTGGTGAGTTTGTCTTGACGCATAGGTTTATATCTTTCCTTTAGGAATCGCCGGAATTAGGCTTCCGTCGTTCGTAGTTCCTATATGGGGACACAGAAACCATTTTTCAAGGGGGATTCGTTATCAAAAGTAAATTTTTAATCCCTGCGTAATAGGCTGAACCGGAAAAAGAAAAACCGCAAGGGAACAAATCCCATGCGGTTTCGTAACTTCTTTTTGTGTTTCGGAAAAATGGCTTACTGCCAGCGCGCCTTCGCCTTTTCGTCGCTCTCACGCGCATCCACCCAGCGGCTGCCCGACGGAGTCTCTTCCTTCTTCCAGAAGGGAGCCTCAGTCTTCAGCCAGTCCATGATGTATTCGCACGCCTCGAACGCTTCGCCGCGGTGCGCGGACGTGACGAGGCAAAGCACAATCTGATCGCCTACCTCAAGACGCCCCACGCGGTGGATCACGACGATGTCATCAAGCTCCCAGCGGGCGCGGGCCTTATCCGCGATCGCGGTGATCGCGGATTCCGTCATTCCCGGATAGTGCTCGAGCGTCAGCGCGAAGATATCGTCCCCCTGGTTCCGGTTACGGACAACGCCCGTAAAGGCCACCATGGCGCCGGCTGAGCCTGAGCCCTTCGGCAGCTCCTCCATTTCGCGCGACACATCGAAATCCTCGTGCCGCACGATCACCTTCGTGATCCCCATAGGACTAGCCTCCGGTGACAGGCGGGAAGAAAGCGACTTCGTCGCCATCCTTGATCGCCGCGGTTTCGTCCGCCATCGCCTGGTTCACGGAGAAGCGGATACGCTTCACGCTTTCAAAGCCGCTCTTCCAGGGGTCGCCCTGCCCCACGAGGTAATCGCGGAGCGCGCCGACCGTTTCGACTCCGGCGGGCACTTCAACCGTTTCAGAAGGACGGCCGACCGCGTCGCGGAGATAAGCGAAATAAAGCACCTTGACTTTCATTTGAGGATCCTCTTTTTTGTTGTATTAAAGGAGGGAGAGTTCCGGATCGATCTGAGGAACTGCTGGGCCGGGAGCTGCGACACTCCGCCTCAGGCGAGGAACTCTGCCAGTGGATAGTAGTCCACGAAATCCCCCTGCCGGATGTCCTTCCCGACAGGGACGTCCACGATGCCGTCCGCCTTAGCGCAGGAAGAAAGCACCTGGGAATTCTGGTTCGGGAGGATGCAGAGCCCTCCCTTGTCGTTACGGTACACGCGGATAAATTCCTCACGGTCACCGGCCTTCCAGTCGAAGTCCGCGCGGACCGCGATCGGACGGTGAAGGTCAGCGCGGCCGCCCTGACGGACGCGAAGGAACGGGCGCACCATCATGAGGGTTTCGACAAACACGGCAACCGGATTCCCCGGAAGACCGAGGAACGGAACGCCGGACACTTCGCCGAACGCGAATGGCTTTCCGGGTTTCACGGCAAGACGCCACATATCGATGTGGCCGAGCCGCTCCACCGCGGGCTTGATGTAATCCTCTTCGCCGACACTCATGCCGCCGGTCGTGACGATCACATCGGTCGAGCGCGCGGCCTTCTGGAACGCTTCCACCGTATCCTCGATCGAATCGCGGACCGAACCCACGTCGTTCACTTCGCAGCCGAGCGCATGGAGAAGCGCCCGCAGCTGATAACGGTTCGAGTTATAAATCGCGCCTTCGCGGAGCGGCTCGCCGGGACGCGCGAGTTCGCTGCCGGAGCAGAAGATCGAGACACGGAGGCGGCCGTAAACGCGGAGATACGCGCGGCCGGTCGACGCCGCGATACCGAGATTCGCGGGCGTAAGCTTATCGCCCGCGTGCAGAATCGTTTCGCCTGCCGGGAAGTCGCTTCCCGCAAGGCGGACGTTCGTTCCCGTCTTCACCGGAGCCTTGAAGACCACCGTGCCGTCCTCGTTCTTTTCAACGAGCTCCTGCTGCACGACGGAATCCGCTCCGGGCGGCACCTGAGCGCCCGTGAAAATGCGGGCAGCGGTGCCGGTTTCAAGCTGTGTGCCGACGGAACCCGCGGGGATCCGCTGCGACACAGGGAGCGTCACCGGGTGCTCGGGGGAGGCAGAAGCGAGATCCGCCGCGCGGACCGCGTAGCCATCCATCTGGGAGTTATCCGCCGGCGGCACGTTCACCGGTGAAATGATGTCTTCCGCAAGCACCCGGCCCTCGGCGTAAAGCGTCGGAATGGTTTCAGTCCTTCCGATCGGGGTGACTTTGGAGAGCAGGTTCTGCAGCGCTTCACGGTAGGAAATCATTTCCCGGTTACTCCTTAACGTTATCTTTCTCTTTCATCCAGCTATCCCGCAGGCTCACGATGAAATCCGCGACCTGCCGGGGTTCGTTGAGGTTCAGCCACGGCATTCCGGGCGGAATTCCTTCCGGAGTGTCAGAGGCAACCGCAACAATATCACCTCTCTTCGTCCAGAGCGGGGCTTCTTTATGAGGCCCCCTCGAGACTTCGATACGGGGAAAGTCGCCGTCATCCTTGAATCCTTCGAGCAGCACGAAATCCACCGGCTTCATCGCGCGGAGAATATCCCCGAGCGGCTTTCGGCCTTCCGGCGTCTCCTCCATCAGCGCCCAGCGGTCAGGCGTCCTGAGGATCACCTGCTCGGCGCCTGACACCCGGTACCGGTACGTGTCCTTCCCGGGGGTATCGAGATCCACCTGATGATGCGCGTCTTTCACGCAGGAGACACTGTAGCCGAGCGAACGGAGACACTCAACCACCTTTTCGTTGAGGGTGGTCTTCCCGCTTCCGGAGTATCCCGTGATGCCGAAGAGAAACAATTTTGATTACTCCTTTGTATGACGGTCGATGAACTGCTTCACGTCCTCCGTTTCAGGATCCATCACTTCGCAGCGCTGCGGAAGGCTGAGAAGGTCGGCGCAGGAGGCGGGGATTGCAGGCACCGTGCCTGTCGCTTCGATAATCGTCTTCGAGAACTTCGCGGCCTGAGCCGTCTCGAGACACAGGCACTTTACCCCCGGAAGACGCTTCTCGCGAGCCACCTTGAGGCCGTCCGCGGTATGCGGGTCGATCATGACGCCGAGCCGCTCCCAGGTGTCGCGGATCGTGGCAAGACGGTCCGCGTGGGTGCTCTTTCCGGCGGTGAAGCCTGAGGCGAGGACGCGCTCCCAGAGTTCTCCGGTGAGACGGAATTCACCCTCCGTCGCCATCACGTGCCAGAGGCGCTTCAGCACCTCAGGGTCGCGGCCGACGATATCGAAGATGAAGCGCTCAAAATTCGACGCGCGGCTGATATCCATCGAGGGCGAGGAAGTGACGTACGTATGCGCCGCGTCTCTCGGGTGATAGACACCGGTTTCAAAGAATTCGGTGAGCACATCGTTTTCGTTCGTCGCGACGATAAGGCTCGCAATCGGGAGCCCCATCTGCTTCGCAATCCAGCCGGCGAGGACGTCGCCGAAGTTGCCGGACGGGACGGCAAACGAAATCGCCTCGCCCTTTTCGGCCGCGGCAAGCCACCCCTTGAAGTAATAGACCACCTGAGCGGCAACGCGCGCCCAGTTGATGGAGTTCACGGTGCCGATCGAATGCGCGGACTTGAACGCGTGGTCGTTCGAGACCGCCTTCACGATGTCCTGCGCCTGATCGAACGTCCCGCGGACCGCGATATTGAAGATATTGGGGTCTTCAAGCGAATACATCTGGGCGCGCTGGAAGTCACTCATGCGGCCGTAAGGCGACAGCATAAAGACGCGGATCCCTTTCCGGCCCCGCATCGCGTATTCGGCAGCGGACCCGGTATCACCTGACGTCGCGCCGAGAATATTGAGAGTCTTCCCTTCACGCGCGAGGAGATGCTCGAAAAGCGCCCCGAGGTACTGCATCGCCATGTCTTTGAAAGCGAGCGTCGGACCGTTCGAGAGTTCCAGAAGACCGATCCCGTCCTCAAGCCAGCGCACCGGCGTGATGCTGAAATGAAGAACCTGAAGATGAAATCGGCGCGGGCGGCGCTGGACCTGTCACAGCAGCAGCTGGCAGATCTCGTCGGCCAGAATGTGCAGGTACTCGTCGAAATCCGAAGGGTTTCCGAACAGCACAGCCACCACATGGTCGTTGCAGAAAAACGCATAGTGGCGCAGATATTTGTTGGCCAGCTGGTCTACCATCCGGACGAAACCGGCGGCGTTCTCGCTATTGTCGTCAGGTTGGGCGGTCAACACCACCAGCTGGCTGCGGTCATCGGTGCCGCGCAGCAGGCCGCAGGCGGCAGCCGAGGTGCGCAGGGCGGCTTCGACGGCGTCGGAGGTATTATCGCAGTGTTCCAGCACCAGCGGGATCAGGAAGGATGCGCGGTCCTCCTGCACGATGCCGCTGCGGCGCAGGCTGGCATACTGGTGGTCGATGCGCTCATGGATGGATTTCAGCTCGGCGGCCAGGCCGTCCATGGTGAGAGGCTTGAGCATGTAGCTGATGATGTTGTACTGGATGGCCTGCTTGGCGTACTCGAAATCATCGTAGCCGCTTAAAAAGGCAATGTGCATGGCGGGGCGGATCTCGCGGACCTGGCGGGCCAGCTCAATGCCGGTGATGAAGGGCATGCGGATGTCGGTGAGCAGCAGGTCGGGTTCCAGCTGCTCGACAAGTTCGAGGGCGTCCAGGCCGTTGCTGGCACTGCCCACCAGGTGGAAACCGAGGGCTTCCCAGGGGATCATTGTGCAGACGGCTTCCCGCAGCTCGTCCTCGTCATCGGCTACGATGACGGTGTAGAGGTTCTTTTCTGCCATAGAATGGCTCCTTCTCTTTTTTCTTTCTTTTTTCCGGGGGTTACAGCCAGAACTGGACCAGGCGGCTGACGTTTTGGTAGAGGGCAGGGTTCTGGCCAATCAGGCCGGGTTCGGCAGTGAAGTAGACGCAGAAACTGTAGCAGGCACCGGCCAGCACAGCCAGCGGCAGGGCATAGGGGTTCTGCCATGCGGTCGTGTCTCCCTCCCGCCAGAGCTGCGTGTAGCTATCGGGCAGCTTTTCAAGGGAAGCACCGTCTGAACGCAGAATGTACTTGATGCCCATCAGCCCCTCCAGTACCGGCGTGGTGCCGCTGCCATACTGAATGCGGTAATGAATGTGATACAGGCCCATACGACCCAGGAAGCGCAGAAATTCCGCGTCAAAATCAGAGCTGTAGTGGCTAACTCCATGATACCCAAAATACAGCGGATCATTCTCCGTTCGTGCCTGGTTTCGTTCCATGCGGTACAGGCCGCCATCCTGTTCCTGGATGCGCGCCACAAGGGCGGCGTTCTTCTGCACATAAGCGGCTTCCTCCTGCGCACCGAGCTGATTGACCTCTTCCAGCCGATCGATGGAAAAGTAACCATTGAGCACCAGGCAGGCTGCCTGCATCAGGCACAGGCAGATTAGCGCCACACGCCTGCGCTTCGTGGCCAACAGCACGATCAGCCCGCACGCGGCCAAAAAGAACAGTGTATCCAGCAAGACCGTTTCATAAGCCAGATAGACAGGCAGTTCTCCGTCAAACATCAGGCAAACGACGGCAAAAAAGGCCAGCGCCATCGCTCCCATGCGCCGTGCGAGCCCTTTCTTCGGTCCCGAAAAGGTTCTGAACGACTCGTAGGCCAGATCGATCAGCACAAAGGAGAACAAAAACGAAAAGCGCGCCGGCATCGCCTGTGGCAGATCCAGTCCATGCCACAGC